>Ga0315277_10005295_pt1 | contig 17025 bp, 11 predicted proteins | sample YL17G05_15_MG_FD_203695 | JGI IMG/M metagenome (GOLD analysis project Ga0315277, IMG submission 203695) | Sediment microbial communities from Yellowstone Lake, YNP, Wyoming, USA - YL17G05_15 | ecosystem: Environmental > Aquatic > Freshwater > Lake > Sediment | place: USA: Wyoming | collected... | reverse complement strand
CCTCTGACATCGATTTTGGATTGCAGGTTACACCTCCCTTTCCCCCTCCCAAGGGAATATCTACTACCGCTGTCTTCCAGGTCATCCAGGCAGCCAGAGCGCGGACGGTGTCAATGGTCTCTTCGGGGTGCCATCGGAGGCCGCCTTTCGCAGGCCCCCGAGCCGTGTTATACTGGACCCGATACGCATGAAAAATTTGCACTTTTCCGTCATCCATTTGAACGGGAAGCGTCACCTTGAGCTCTCGCTGAGGCCACCGGAGCAGATCATGGGTGGCAGTGTCTAACCCTAATCTGTCTGCCGCCGCATCCAGTTGTCTCTGTGCAATCGTAAAGGGATTCATCTCTGACATGCCTTATCCTCCTTTTTTGGGGTGAATAACAAATAAAGGCAAATTATTTTGATGCCTTTGTTTTCAATATAACTTTGTATCAACAAAATAGCCTCTAATAAAATTATTTGTCAAGATAAATTGAAGAGAGCTCTGAAAAACTACTTTCCGCTCTCTGAGATTTTTGGACTTTTTCAGAAATCTCTTGAAGACGTGGACTCCCAGATTAGATTGATGGGTAAGCGAGAAAAGAAAGATAGGGTAAAAAGGAGGCGATATTCTAAATTTTACACTCCTCCTCGCCCTTCCCCCGTCTTAGTAGGGGAAGGGGATACGAAAGGGTCAAATTTCTTAGAGTGGGTTCTGTTCGCAGAAGCAGCCGAAGGTGCCAGTAGGACAGCAGTTGGGCATCTCTTCGAGACGCACACACTTTCCACAGAGCTCACCGGGTTCTTTAACCCCCTGGCATGGGATAATCACCGCCGGGCAGACATAATCACATCCCCGGCAGAGGCGGCAGGTCTCAGGCCTCGTTTCAAAGGGCATGCTTATTTTCCTCTTTGTTCCCCTCCCGGAAAATCCGAGGGCCTTCCCATCCATTTGTTCGTAACACATCCTGATACAGAGACCGCAGAGGACACACCGGTTATCCTCCATCGGGAATCGGACTTTGAGCAGTCCCATGCGGGCAGCAATGTCCTGGGCTATCTTCACATTGGGAGCGCTGGCAACCAAGAGTTCTGCCAGCATCTTTCTTGCCCGGATAATTCGTGGGGTCTGGGTCTGAATATCCATCCCCTCCTTCACTTCATGGGTGCATGAGGTATCTATAAAGGGTTTACCACCATTGTTGCTGATCTCGACCACACAGATCCGGCATCCTCCATAAGGAGAAAGGTGTTCCATGTAACACATCGTAGGGATGTGAATTCCAAACTCTCTCCCGGCCTGGAGGATAGTGCTTCCCTCCTCTACCTCCAGCAATCTCCCATCTATTGTGATGTTGACGGTTTTTCTTTCCATTGACATCCTCCTTTATTGGACTATCACCGCATTTTCTTTACAGACATCTTTGCAGGAGCCACATTTTGAGCAGAGCTCAGCAAGGATGTGGTGAATCTCTTTTTTCTCGCCCTTGATGGCCTGTGTCGGACAGATCTTTGTACAGGCATTGCATCCCGTGCAGTCTGTTTCTGAAATCGAATATTGGATGAGCGATGTGCATACCCCAGCCGGACATCTCTTCTGATGAATATGTGCCTCGAATTCAGGGCGGAAATATCCCAAGGCTGAAAGCACCGGATTAGGTGCTGTCTTCCCCAGACCGCAGAGGGAGGTATCGGCAACCACCTCGGACAAATCTTCAAGAAGCGCCAGGCTGTCCCCGTCTCCTCTCCCTTCCGTGATTCCATCCAGAATCTGGCCCATCCTTTTTAGCCCTTCCCGGCAGGGAAGGCATTTACCGCAAGATTCCTCCTCGAGGAAATGAACAAAATATTTCGCCACATCGACCATACAGGTCCCTTCATCCAAGACGATCATTCCCCCGGAACCCATCATCGATCCGGCTTGGGTGAGGCTGTCAAAATCGACCGGCAAATGGAATAGAGAGGCGGGAATACAGCCACCTGAAGGACCTCCTGTCTGCACAGCCTTAATCTTTCTTCCATCCTGCTGTCCGCCTCCGATATCGAAGATGATCTCTTTGAGGGTGATACCCATAGGCACTTCAACCAATCCGGTATTCTTCACCTTCCCCACCAGGGAAAAGATCTTTGTCCCTTTGCTCTTTTCAGTTCCAATCGAGGAAAACCACTTGCTTCCTTTCTCAATGATCAGGGGAACATTTGCCCAGGTCTCCACATTGTTAAGGGTTGTGGGTTTTCCCCAGAGCCCGTGTTTCACGGTGCGAATCTGTTTGCTCCTCGGTTCTCCGACCCGGCCCTCTATCGAGGCAATCAATGCGGTCGATTCTCCGCAGACAAAGGCACCGCCCCCCTTAGCAATCTCCACATCGAAATCGAAACCGGACCCCAGGATATTTTCCCCCAGCAATCCTGCCTTTCTTGCCTGCTGAATTGCAATCTCTGCATTCTTGTGTGCCAGGGGATATTCATGTCTCACATAGATGAACCCCTTATTGGCTCCGATCGCATAGGCTCCGATCACCATCCCTTCGAGGACGGAGTGGGGATTCCCTTCCATAAGGGCCCGATCCATAAAAGCTCCGGGGTCTCCCTCATCGCAGTTGCAGATGACATATTTAGTCTCATTGGGCTCCTTTTTACATTCTTCCCATTTTTTCCCGGTGGGGTAACCTGCCCCTCCCCTTCCTCTCAAACCGGATATCTTTATCTCTTCAATAATCTCTGTGGGCTTCATTTGGAACAGTGCTTTGGCCAACGATTGATAGCCCTCAACCGCTATATAATCCTCAATATGTGTTGGATCAATCAGATCATTCCGGCTGAGGAGTAATCTCATCTGGGACCGATAAAAAGGAATATCATCGGCGGAAGTGATTTTTCGATTGGCATTGGGATCTTCAAAGAGGAGATGTTCCACCTTTCTTCCATTCTGGATCGTTTCTGAAATGATTTCTGGAACATCCTCTGGTTTGACTTTTTGATAGAAAATGTTTTGTGGGTGAATGGTTACAAGAGGGCCTCTCTCACAAAAACCCGGGCATCCCGTTACTTTCAAGGCCACCCTTTCTCTCATTCCTTTCTGTGTTAATTCTTTTTGGAAGGCGCCCTTTACTTTCTGACATTCATAAGCTTGACATCCAGTGCCGCCACAAACCGAGACAATCATTTCACTGCGCTTCTGTTTTGAAAGGATGTCATCCTTCCATTTCTCCAAGCCTTTAACCGATTTAACTCTTCTCATGACTTCACCCCGCTCTTTCTCTTATTTTTATTTATTTTTTCAATGACCCTCTTTGCTTTGAGTGAATTCATCTCTCCATAGAATTTTCCATCGACAAACATCACAGGACCAATCGCACAGACGCCCAGACAGTTCACCACATTCAAAGAGAACTGCTTATCCGGAGTCGTCTGGCCGGGTTCGATGTTCAATAGTGTCTTCAACTCCCTTAAAATCTTAGGACCGCCTCGCACATGACAAGCGGTTCCCAGACAGAGAGTGACAGAATGCTTTCCTTTGGGGATGAGGCTAAAAGATTTATAAAAAGTAGCAACACCATAGATCTCATTGATGTCCATCCAGAGCCTCGATGCCACCATTTTAAGGGCCTCTTCAGGAAGATATTTATACCGATCCTGAACGTCGTGAAGGATACTGATGAGGGCTGTCCTCTTCTCCTGATGTTTGTCAACGATCAAATCAACTGATTTTAGGTCCATTTTTCCCTCCAAAGTAATATTCGATTAAGTTTTATCAGATAAATACATTTCCACTTAATATATTATTTAAAAAAAATTTAAACTTAACTTCTACTTAAACTTACAACCCTGTCCTTGGGGGGCTTAAGACCCATAGGATTACGGCATCTCCTTTTCCCGTATTGGCCCATTTTGAGGGAAATATTGAACCGATATAGAGGCTATCTCCCTGTCTTAGTAATTGTTTTTCATCCTGAATTTCAACCTCCAGCTCTCCCTCAATCACATAGGCAAATTCATCGCCTTTATGGCCATAAAAATGACCGTCGATCGCTGCCCCCTCTTTCATGGTTAATAGGTAAGGTTCCATTCTCCGGTTGAGCGCATCCGAAACCAATAGCTGAAGTTTTATGTCCACGCCTTTCAGCACCGAAAGTTGAATATTCTGCCTTTCCCCAGGTTTGATCACCATCTTTTGCAGAGGACCGCTTTCACCCTCCACCAGAAAGTAGGCGGGCTGGGTATTCAATTTCTCACTCAATTTCAGAAGGGAATCGAGAGAGGGACTGATCAGGTTCTTCTCCAGCTGGGAGATAAAGCTCGGAGTAAGACCCACCTGTTCGGCCAGTTCCTTCTGGGTCATTCCTATCTTTTTCCTTAATGTTCTGACTTTTTCACCCAGGTTAACGGGCCTTCGGCCCCCGATGGAAGGAAAGATGATCTCCTCATCCCAGACTTCATAATGTTTCGGAAGAAAGGCGCTCCTCGAAAACCTCCCCTCAATCTTGATCGCCTTGAAAAAGAGTTCTCCATTCTGTTTTTCAAGCTCGATCGCCACCTGGGTGATGTGCCTTAGATTGGCTTTAAAGGATGGGGTATGGGCTTCTTTCTCCAAAACCCAGTAGGCCACGGTTTGAAGGTCATAGAGCCGGGGGCAGGAGTAGGTGAAAAATTTGTAAGTCACATTCTCATCGCCCCAGATGTCCTGCATTCCGGTGAGACTGTCGAAGATATAACGAACGCCCGCTCCCTTCTCAATCTCAACCCGATCCATGGCAATACGAAATTGTGAATGGTCCTTTGGGTTTTCAACTTTGATGACATTTCCCTTAAAGCCTTCTCTTTCTTTTTCATAGAATCGGGTGAAGAGGGGATCACTGTTCCCCTTCCCGGAGGTAAAGCAGTCCAGGATGGTTAGATATTCTAAATGAGAGAGATGGGCTAAACGTTTGGTCAGGGTGGAGGGAGAAGCATTGAAACTGACATAGACCAATTTGTATCCGCTCTTCAAATTGTGCTCAACAAACCGCTGGAGGAAAGTCTCGCTGTAAGTCCCTGCTTCAACCTCCCAGATCACATTATCCCCGGTCTTGAGAAACCCAAGGATATGATCTACATAACTAATTCCAGTTGAAATTTTCACGCTCATCTTTATGGCTACTGAAATTAAACCTAAAATAATTCAGTTAAAATGTATTTTCACCTTTTCAGGATTAAAATGTCAACAATATTTTGACAATTGCAAATTTTTCTTGACAAGAACCTATTTTTATTTTAAAAAACCACTGCAATACAATGGTGTATTGATGACAGGGGCGTCTAAGGGATTGGCGCCCCTTTTTTATTTGGTACAATGCCGTATGAATGACAAAGGCGTCAGAATGATTTGACGCCTTTTTTATTTATGAAAAGAAAAGGAGGAAGAAAAAATGACATTTTCCAAACCTAACAGAAGTCCGGCTACATTTACAAAAAACAGGGTGGAACCTGCCCCGGGCTCAGGCATCTGTGTCACCTGCCTGGACGGTTGCCCCGGCCCCTGTGAAGTGGGCCGTTCGGCCCTGAGGGGACGGGAGGTCCTCTATCCCCAGCCTTATTCCAAGGTGACAGCCGGATCCGAGAAAGACTATCCCGTTGACTTCTCGCACTTCAATATCCAGGGAACCTGTGTGGGGGCAATCGGAATCGACGCTGATTCAGACCATGCGACCTTCCCTGCAGTGGATGTTTCGACACAGGTCGGAGCAAAGGAAAAGATTAAACTGAAAGTCCCCTACTTTACGGGTGCATTGGGTTCAACCGACATTGCCCGGATCCACTGGGAATCAATGGCCATTGCAGCCGCCATCTCAGGAACTCTGGTCGTTGTGGGAGAGAATGTCTGTGGAATGGATCCTAATTCCGAACTTAAAAACGGCCGTGTGGTCCGCTCTCCGGAGTTGGAACGCCGGGTTAAAACCTTCCAGCAGTGGTATAATGGATCGGGTGGAGTCGTTGTCCAGTATAATGTGGAAGATGGGCGTCTCGGAGTTCCGGAATATGCGGTTGAGAAATTGGGGGTTCAGATCATCGAACCGAAATGGGGTCAGGGAGCGAAAGACATCGGTGGTGAGGTCAAACTTCCGACTCTGGAAAGGGCCCTTCAGTTGAAGAGCCGTGGTTATATCGTGCACCCTAATCCTGAGGATCATGTGACCCAGGAAGCATTTAAACAGGGGGATTTTAAGGAATTTGAACGCCATTCCAGGCTGGGAATGGTGGATGAAGATGGGTTTCATAAAGAAGTGGAGCGCCTGAGAAAGATGGGAGCCAAATTCGTCTCCTTAAAGACTGGCGCCTACCGGCCTGCCGACCTAGCACGAGCTGTCAAATATACCTCCGATGCCAGGATTGATCTTCTCACCGTGGATGGGGCAGGAGGAGGAACAGGGATGAGCCCCTGGAGAATGATGAACGAGTGGGGGATCCCAACCGTCCATCTCGAAAGCCTCCTTTATCAATTCCTGAAGCGCCTGGATAAAAAAGGCGCCTTCATTCCCTCCTGTGCCATGGCCGGAGGTCTTGCCCTTGAAGACCATATCTTCAAAGCGGTGGCTTTGGCCGCGCCTTATATCAAAGCCGTCTGCCTCGGCCGGGCTTCCATGACGGCGGCCATGGTTGGCAACACCATCGGTCAAATGATTAAAAAGGGAAAAGTGCCTGCCGATATAGCCAAATACGGGACCGATGTAGAACATGTCTTCGTCCTTGCATCCAAACTGAAGGATCAATACGGAAAGGACTTTGAGCGCATCCCACCAGGGACGATCGGAATGATCACCTACTTCGATCGTCTCAATACCGGGCTCCAGCAGTTTATGGCGGGAGCAAGAAAATTTGCATTGAAATATATCTCAAGGGACGATCTATGCGCCCTGACCCGTGAATCCTCGGAGGTCTCCGGTATCTCCTATGTGATGGATGGAGATCGAGAGGAAGTGGACAAGATACTGGGGTAGTAAAAATGGAAAGTAGTGGATAACCCTCATTGGATAAGCAAAATTGACTCCATGGGGAAAATTCCAATAACCAAATCCCAATCTCCAAATAATGACCAATAACCAAATACCAATTTTCTAAAATGTTTGGACATTGGGTCATTGGAATTTATTTGATGATTGGTGCTTGCCTGCCTGCCGGTAGGCAGGGAATTTGGTTATTATTCCAACTTATATCAAAAAAGGGGGTGACCTGAAAAAAGTTATCCCCTTTTTTATTTTGCAAAAAGACAGGTTTCATATATGATAGCGGGATAGAGGAGGAAAAAGCGTTTGCCAGAGGTGAAAAAGAGTTCTGATGCCAGGGAAATCAACGCCCTTCTGGAGATCAGTAAGGCAATCGCTTCCGGTCTCTATCTTGAGGACGTGCTTCGCCTGATCGTGACGGTGACGGCCAATGTGATGGACTCGAAGATCTGTTCTCTCTGGATCCTCGATGAAAGGGATCAGAGGTTGAAATTGAAAGCCACCCAGAGCATCAGCGAAGAATACCTCAAGGAGAGGAGCCTGGCCATAGGTGAGGGTGTGGTCGGTCATGTCGCCCTCCATAATAAGCCAATGACCATTGCCAATGTCCTCAAAGAACCTCTTTATAAAGAGAAGGAACTGGCAAGGAGAGAGGGGCTGGTCTCCATGCTCAGCGTGCCGATGTGCATCAAGGATAAAGTGATCGGTGTGATCAACTGTTACACCTCCTATCCCCGGACCTTTTCGAAGTCGGAAGAGGAGATGCTCTCAACCGTAGCCAATCAGGCTGCCATCTGTATTGAAAACTCCGGCCTGATGGAAACCCTCGATATCGACGAAATCCTCAGACTGGTGCTGGAAGGTGTGATCAAGAATATCGGATTTGATCGGGCACGGCTCTATCTGGTCAACGAGAGGAGAGATGTCCTGGAATGCAAAATGGCTGTGGGAGTGGATGTGGAGAAGATCAAGGGGATCGAACTCCCATTAGATCCTGAAGCAAGTATTGTATCCAGATCCGTGATGGAAAAGAAACCCTATATCATCCCCGATGCCAGGATGGACCCGAGGGTCAACCCCGTTCTAAAAGAGAAATTCAATCTCCACTCCCTTGTGGTCATCCCCCTCTTCACGAAGGAAAAAGCCCTGGGGGCCATTGCCGCAGACCACACCGAACCCGGAAGAAGGTTGACGCAAGAGACGCTTGATTCGGTGATGAGATTTGCTCAACAGGCAGGTCTGGCGATTCAGAATGCCTCCATGTATCAGGAACTCAAAAATTTCAGCCGGCAGATGGAGGAGAAGATTCAAAAGACGACTGCCGATCTCAGGAAAACAGAATCTCAGTTGATCCGGTCCGAAAAATTGGCGGCCCTTGGCCAACTGGCCGCAGGCATTGCCCATGAAATCCGAAATCCCCTGACCAGCATCAACATCCTCATCCATTCTTTGAGGGAAAGACTACCATCCGAAAATTCTCAGCAGGAAGACCTCAAGGTCATTGAAGAGGAAATCCATCGCATGAATGAGATTGTCGACCAGTTCCTCCGATTCGCAAAGCCTGCCTCACCCCTCCTCGAAAAAACAGACGTCCTCTCTATTTTCGAAGAGACCCTTCAATTGCTCAGGCCTCAGATCGAGAAGCAACGCATCGTTGTTGAAAAAGAGTTTCAAGCCTTGCCCATGATCCAGATGGACCCTGAGCAGATGAAACAGGCGATGCTCAATCTTCTGCTCAATGCCATTCAGGCCATGCCGGAGGGCGGCCAATTGACCATGAAGGGACAGAATTCAAAAGATGGTCAATGGATTCATCTCTCCATTGAGGACTCCGGGATGGGAATCTCCCCGGAAGATATCGACAAACTTTTCGACCCCTTTTTCTCCACGAAAGAAAGAGGGATTGGCCTCGGCCTCTCCATCACCCATCGCATCATTGACCAGCACCATGGAAAGATTGAGGTGGAAAATGCTCCTGAAAAGGGAACCATCTTTACCGTTTGGCTACCCATCCACTATGAACGATGAACAGAGAAATTTAAGAATCATGGAAGATTGGAATAATGGAATATTGGACAAAACCAGAAAAAGCTTTTTTCTAACCCACTATTCCATCATTCCATTGTTCCAATGGGTTTGGTTCATCGTTTATCGTTTAACGTTCGTCGTATTTTAAAAGAGGTAACATGCAGACAATCCTGATCGTTGACGATGACAAATCCATCCGCTATTCATTGAAAAGGATGTTAGAGGAAAATTTCTCCGTCCTCACCGCCCAGAATGGGGATGAAGCGTTGGCACGGGTGAAAGAATCTACCCCCGACCTCGTCATCATGGATATCAAGATGCCGGGCCGAAGTGGAATCGAGGTGTTGAAGGAGATAAAGTTGGTCGACCCGAAGTCCCTTGTCATTCTGATGACCGCCTATGGCACCACAGAGACGGCGATTGAAGCGATGAAATATGGGGCTTTCGATTATATCCTGAAACCCTTCCCGATTCCGCAGATGAAAGAGCTGGTGCAAAAGGCGATCACATTACGGAAACTGATGAAGGAGGGGGTTTCCTATGCTTCCGAACCGGATCAACAAAAAGAGGAGGAACAGATCATCGGTTCCTCTCCCAAGATGCAGGAGATTTACAAAGTTATCGGACAGGTTGCCCCCAGCGATGTCACGGTCCTCCTCAGAGGCGAAAGTGGAACGGGAAAGGAGTTAATGGCGCGGGCGATCTATCAACACAGCCTTCGCTCTAACCAACTCTTTCTTCCGATCAATTGCGCCGCCATACCGGATACCCTTCTCGAGAGCGAACTCTTCGGCCATGAGAAAGGAGCGTTCACCGGAGCCATCTCCCGCCGAATCGGAAAATTGGAACAGTGTCAGGGAGGAACTATTTTCCTCGATGAGATCGGTGATATGTCTCTCTCCACTCAGGCCAAACTGCTCAGAATCCTTCAGGAGAAGAGCTTCGAAAGGTTGGGAGGGAGAGAAACGATCAGGGTGGACATTCGATTTATCGTGGCGACAAATAAAGATTTGGAAGAAGCCATATCAAAGGGAGAATTCCGTGAAGACCTCTACTACCGGCTCAATGTGGTCTCTATCAAGATTCCGCCCTTGAGGGAAAGAAGGGGGGACATTCCCGCTCTCGTCTCCTACTTCTTGAGGAAGTTCAATCGGGAGTTGAAAAAGAGGGTGGTTGGGATTACCCCCGGAGCGATGGAGAAGATTTCCTTCTACGGTTGGCCGGGAAATGTGAGGCAACTTGAAAATGTTTTGAAAAGGGCAATGTTGTTGTGTCAGGGAGAATTGATACTTGACGATCAGCTCCTTCTTGAAGTAGAAGAGAGACGGGAGTCCGGTGAGGTTCGGGACAGGAGGACATTCGAGAATCTTGTCGATTCCCTCTTTGAGGAATTAACAGGGAATCCTTTAGCCCAGGAAGGCCTGGATATGGTCTCGGCCATAGAAAAAGGGCTGATTATTCGCGCCCTTCAAAAGACAAATGGAAATCAGGTCCAGGCCGCTTCGCTGCTCGGAATCAATCGGAGCACCCTTCGAGGCAGGATGGATCGGTATCATATCAAAAAAGAAGTGCTCGTCTCAGAAGAAGAAGGTTGAGAGTTATGAGTTTTGAGTTATAAATGATGAGTTAAGAGTTTCAAATAAAGAAAAAATTTAACTTTTAATTTACGCTTTGCGCTATGCTCTATGCGCTTTGCGATTTTAAGGGGTAAGTCATGCGGACACTCAGAATTGGCCTCTGCCAGATTAATACGACCGTAGGGGATATCAAAGGCAATACCAAAAAGATTTTAGACTACATCGTACGGGGGAAGAAGAAGGGGGCGGATCTTATCGTCTTTCCGGAGATGGCAGTAACGGGCTACCCTCCTGAGGATCTCCTCTTCATGCCAAAGTTTATTGAGGCCAATTTAAAGGCCATCAAAAAAATCGGCCAGGCCACTTCCTCCATCACCGCCATCGTAGGTTTTGTCCATAAAAAAGGAAACATCTTCAATTCCGCTGCCCTCCTTCACCATGGGAAGCTGGTGGAGGTCTACTCCAAAACCTATCTTCCCAATTATGGTGTCTTTGATGAGGACCGTTATTTTCAGGCTGGAGAAGAGAATTTCACCTTCACCCTTAAATCGATTCCTATCGGTATCAGTATTTGTGAAGACCTCTGGTACCCTGGAGATCCCATTCGGACCCAGGCCCTCTATGGAGGAGCAGAGTTGATTGTTAATATCTCCTCTTCACCCTATCAGGCCGGTAAGACAGCCTTCCGTGAGAAGATGATCTCAACACGGGCCTCCGACAATGTAGCAATCGTTGCCTACTGTAATCTTGTCGGAGGCCAGGACGAACTGGTCTTCGACGGAGGAAGCCTGATCTTTGATCAAAGAGGGGAGTTGATGGTCCGGGGGAAACAGTTTGAGGAGGATCTGGTTCTGGCGGATCTTGATATGGAAGCCGTCTTTCGAATGCGGCTTCATGATCCAAGGGTCCGAAGAGAGAGATTATCCGAAGAAGAGAAAGGTTTGAGGAGGATTGACCTGTCCGGTAAAAACCATCCGACCCAAAAGAAGCCTTCCCTCCCCCGGCGGGATTCAAAACCCCTGGATCGCCTTTCTGAAACATATGCTGCATTGGTCCTTGGCACGGGAGACTATATCCGGAAAAATGGCTTTCAAAGAGTCCTGATCGGTCTGAGCGGGGGCATCGATTCCGCGTTAACCGCTTCCATCGCCGTGGATGCCCTGGGCAGGAAGGGAGTGGTCGGAGTGGCCATGCCCTCCCAATATTCTTCCAGGGAGTCCCTGGAGGATGCAAAACTCCTGGCAAATAATCTCGGCATTCAATTTCTCACTATTCCCATCACAGAAATCTTCCGGGCCTATTTAAACACCCTCTCTCCCTCTTTCAAGGGGTCAAAGCCTGATGTGACCGAGGAAAACGTTCAGGCCCGGATCCGGGGAAACATCCTGATGGCTCTCTCCAATAAGTTTGGGTGGCTTGTTTTGACAACCGGAAACAAAAGTGAGATGAGTGTGGGATATTGCACACTCTACGGAGATATGGCTGGAGGGTTTGCGGTTTTAAAAGATGTTCCAAAAACATTGGTCTATGAACTGGCGAAATTCAAAAACAAGAAAGAAGGAAAGGCCGTCATTCCCAGAAATGTTTTTGTTAAAGCCCCTTCCGCCGAATTGAGGCCGAATCAGAAGGACGAGGATTCCTTGCCGCCCTACCCTGTTCTCGATCCCATTCTTCAGGCTTATGTCGAAGAGGATAAGGGAGTTGAAGAGATTTCAGAGATGGGATTTAAGGAGAGTATGATCAAAGAAGTGATTCAGATGGTCGATCGGAATGAATACAAACGAAGGCAGAGCCCTCCGGGCGTAAAGATCACCCACCGCGCCCTCGGAAAAGACCGAAGACTACCCGTTACCAATAAATATCGAAATTATTAGAGTTCAGAAGGTGTGAAAAAATTGAGTCAGAGGCGCAGGCAGGGACACCTCCAAAGTTTTCCAATTGCGGTCATTTAATAGGGCAAGGGTAACCAAACTCTGTAAGTAACCAATGTATATTGAAGTTTTTCATCGTTTGAAGTTAACGTAAAGAGGTGCCGCTGTAAAACTTTTCCGACATCCCTGCCTACCCTCTGTCTCTTGGGATCATTTTTTCACACCTTCTCAACCATAAAGAAAAAGTTCTTGGTTGTTTTTCATCAAACTGTTTAAATATTAACAGGGCACTCCTCTCATTTAACCTCTTCGGAAATGCGCATCTTTCCATAATGCCTCCATCAACCCCTCAATACTCTTAACCAAAAATCACCCAAGGGGTCAAAATCATCTACTGGCACAGCAATTGCTATTGATGGGTGATAGGGATTAATGATGCGTATCTTCCCTGCTTTCGTAAGGGGGAGAAGAAATGGAGTTACGGATGAAGAAAGTGGTATCTTCATTAATCATGCTCTGTATTGGGACGGCTGTGACGGCCTTTGCTGGCGAACAGGCCCCTCCCAAAGTGGACACCGGAGATACCGCCTGGATTCTTATATCATCCGCTCTGGTCATGCTCATGACGCCTGGCCTTGCCCTCTTCTATGGAGGCATGGTCAGAAGAAAAAATGTGCTGGGAACGATCATGCAGAGTTTTATCGCCCTTGGTGTCATCACCATTCAGTGGGTTCTTTATGGATACAGTCTCGCCTTTGGCCCTGATGTCGGAGGAGTGATCGGAAGTCTCGACTGGATCGGCCTCAGGGGAGTGGGGCTCGAACCCTACCCTGATTATGCTGCCACTATTCCTCATCAGGCTTTTATGATCTTCCAGATGATGTTTGCGATCATCACACCTGCTTTGATCACAGGGGCCTTTGCCGAAAGGTTTAAGTTCAAGACCTATCTCGTATTCCTCATCCTCTGGGCCACCTTTGTCTACGATCCTTTAGCACACTGGGTCTGGGGTGTGGGGGGTTGGATTAGGAATCTCGGCGCCCTTGACTTTGCCGGAGGGCTGGTCGTGCATATCAGTTCAGGAATTGCTGCGCTTGCAGCGACTATCGTCGTGGGCAAGAGAAAAGGCTATGGTGAAGAGCCCATGCCTCCGCACAATTTGACGATGACCCTTTTGGGTGCGGCACTTCTCTGGTTTGGCTGGTTCGGTTTTAATGGTGGAAGTGCGATCGCTTCCGGTTCTCTCGCAACCTCTGCATTCGTTGTGACTCACATCTCAACCGCTTCTGCCGCCCTTTCATGGATGATCGCTGAATGGATACACAGGGGCAATTCAACTGTTTTAGGCGCAGCATCGGGCGCAGTGGCAGGATTGGTGGCCATCACTCCAGCTTCCGGTTTTGTGGGGCCCATGTCAGCCATCCTCATCGGGTTTGTCGCTGGCGTGTTATGTTATTTAGCGATCAATCTTAAAATGAAACTTCGATACGACGACTCTCTCGATGTCGTGGGTATTCATGGAGTGGGGGGCACATGGGGAGCGTTGGCAACAGGCCTCTTTGCATCTAAAGCGATTAACCCGGCTGGAAACGATGGTTTGTTCTTTGGCAATCCATCTCTCCTAACTATTCAGGCATTGACAGTGGCGGCCGCCTGGATTTATTCTTTTGCCATGACTCTCATCATATTGAAGATTCTCGACCGGACCATGGGCTTGAGGGTGAGCGAAGAGAACGAAATTAATGGTTTGGATATCAGTCAGCATGGGGAAGCAGGATACTCTTTTTAATTCATAGTAAGGAGTTCGGAGTTCAAATTCTTTTTTCTCCGAACACCGAACTCATTACTCCGAATTATTCCGGGAGGAATGACATGAAAAAGATCGAAGCGATTGTAAAGCCCTTTAAGCTGGATGAAGTAAAAAATGCACTCACCAAAATTGGCGTCCAGGGGATGACGATTACCGAAGTCAAGGGGTTCGGAAGGCAGAAAGGCCATACCGAAGTCTATCGGGGAGCAGAATATACGATCGATTTCATCCCCAAGATTAAGATTGACCTCATCGTCAGCGATGAACTGGTCCCTCAGGTGATCGAGGCCCTTGAACGGGCGGCCAGGACCGGAAAGATAGGAGATGGTAAAATCTTTCTATCCCCCGTTGAAGAGGTCATTCGGATCCGAACCGGTGAGCGTGGAAAAGATGCCATCTGAGTTAGGACTCACGAAAAATGGCCTTGCAGATATAAGAAATCGAATCGCACAGGGCCTGCCCGCCCATTCCTCTCCCAGAGAATTTCTCCGGCAGCACTCAGACATGATGGATGGCCTGGTAAGGAAGGCCTTTCAAGCCGCCCGGGCTAAGGTTCCATCTCCATCGGTCTGTCTGATGGCGATTGGAGGCTATGGAAGAGCTGAACTGGCGCCTTACTCCGATATCGACCTCCTCCTTCTTTACTCCCCTTCAAATAAGAATGAACTTTCTCCTTTGGCTGAGCAAATCCTTTATCCCCTCTGGGATTTAGGACTCGATGTCAGCTGCAGTTCAAGATCGATCGATGAGTGCTTGAAAATGGCTCGGTCCGATGTCCAGGTCAAGACAGGTTTAATCGACGGTCGTTATCTGGACGGAGAATACGAATTCTTTCGGAATTTATATGGTCTCTTTACGAAAAAAGTGCTTCACCGCAGGGTACAAAAATTTGCAGGAGCTTTAGCTCAGGATATCCATCCCCGCCGTCAGAAATACGAAGACCCCGCCTATGTCCTGGAGCCTAATATTAAAGAAGGAGAAGGAGGCCTGAGAGACTTCCAGGTCGGTCGATGGATCATCAGGGCAAAATATAAGACCGATCGCTGGGATTCCATCCTCTTTCCCGACCACTCCAGAATGTTAGATAAAAGCATTCAATTCCTCTGGGCGATCAGAAACCATCTCCATCTTTTGAGCGAAAGAAGACAGGATGATCTGACTTTTGAGCTGCAGGAGAAGATCGCACCGCTCCTCGGCTTTCCCAAGGGCACAAAGGGCGTCGAGGAGATGATGCGACAATATCACCTCTCCGCTCGGGGAATCTCAAACTTTTTCCATGACATTCTCGACCGGGCTCTCTTTGAACCCTCCGCTTTTAGGAAAATTATCTTTTTCTTTCAGCGGAAGAGGATTGATGAAAATTTTGAAATCGCCCATGGCGAGCTCCATCTTCTTGACCCCGTTGCCTTCAAGAAAGACCCCTCGCAACTGATGACTCTCTTTCAACATTGTCAGGCTTACCAGGCCAAGGTGGATTTCCGGACCGAGGAAGCCGTGATGGAGGCGCTCCCCTTTATCGATGATCGCTTTCGAGCCTCTCAAAAGGTCAATCAAGCCTTCCTTTCGATCCTGAGACGAGGGAAAGGGGCTGATGCCCTTTTGATGAAGATGCATCAGCTTGGTTTTCTCTCCCGGTATATCCCTGAATTCTCTGATGTTGAAGGAAAGGTGCACTACGATCTCTACCATGTCCATCCTGTTGACATCCATTCGATCCTGGCGGTGGAAGAACTGGGAAGATTGAGGGATGGCTATTATCAAAAAGATTATCCTTTGCTCACCTCTCTGATCCGAGAAATTGAAAAACCCGATATTCTTTTTCTGACGACCCTCCTCCATGATATTGGAAAAGGACGTGAGGGCGATCATGCTCTCATCGGCGCTGAAATGACCAAACAGGTTGGGGAAAGAATGGGACTGACCTCTGAAGAAAAAGAGTTGATGGAGTTTTTGGTCAGCCGCCATCTCTTCATGCTGGAAACTGCTTTCAGAAGGGACCTCCACGACGAGCAGGCCATCTTACGTTTTGCCAATGAGACCGGAGACCCGGTTCGTTTAAAGATGCTCTACCTTTTAACCTTTGCCGACATCAAAGCCGTTGGCCCCGAAGCCTGGACCTCCTGGAAGAACTCCCTCCTCATGGAACTCTTCCTCAAAACCTCCCATTTCTTCGAAAAGGGAGAAGAACCTCAAGCCTTTCTCAAAAGGGGGGAGACGATCGCTCAGTTGTGGCAGTCCCTTCCCCGAGAGACCCTTTCTCGCTATGCAGAGCATCTTCCTGATCGCTATCTATCCACTTACTCCTCAGGGGAAATCTCCTGCCATATCAAGATGGCCCAGAGCCTCGACAAGGAGGTTTTGCTTGTAGGATGGAGTCCCGAGGAAGAGGTAAGAGCCAGGGTGACGATTTGCACGAAAGACCGTTACGGACTCTTCTCCAAAATCGCCGGCTCGATGTTCTTAAACCGTTTGAACATTCTTGAGGCACAGGTCCACACATGGGGAAACGGTGTTGCCCTCGATACCTTTTATGTGGAAGACCCGACAGGAGAAATTGAACGCCGACTACAACAATTTAAGAAAGACCTGAAGGAGATCTTAAGTGGGAAGATTTCCTTGAAACTCCTTCTCTCTCAGAGGGAAGAGTCAGGCTGGATTCAAAAGAAAGTGATTCCGAAAGTTCCCGGGGAAGCGAAAGTGAATAATCGGGATTCCGATTTTTATACGATTATCGAAATCACCGGTGAGGATCGATTGGGAGTCCTCTACGAAATCAC
>Ga0315277_10005294_pt1 | contig 17029 bp, 14 predicted proteins | sample YL17G05_15_MG_FD_203695 | JGI IMG/M metagenome (GOLD analysis project Ga0315277, IMG submission 203695) | Sediment microbial communities from Yellowstone Lake, YNP, Wyoming, USA - YL17G05_15 | ecosystem: Environmental > Aquatic > Freshwater > Lake > Sediment | place: USA: Wyoming | collected... | reverse complement strand
GGTGATTGCAATCTTGGCCGCGGTGGCCGTGCTGCCCCTTGAGTATAGCCACCGGTCAAGTTTGCGGGGCGAGGTGTGATTTAGAGAGGTGCCCATGAGAATGGTTCTCATTCCCTGCGACCCCCTCCCCACCCTGTCCACCCCGTGCGTACCTGTCATCCATGCAGATACGCAAGGACCCCAGACCCCTTGGTATGACTGGGTTGGCCAGTGGCTGGCCAGAGCCCCCTGGCCCGCTTTGGCCCGGCCGGGAGGCCCCCCTGGGGGGTAGGCCGGCCAAGGCCTATATGCGTAAGCACCTCAAATTTTTGTGCCCAAATTCCAACCCCCCTCAAATTTTTCCGCCAAAAAGTCAACCGTCACCCACCCCCATCGAGCGACGTCTCCCATAATTCAATACTGGTAAATATAGGTGTCTATAGGTGACCATGGTTAAGCCATGTATTTTTTTCATTATCATCATTAACAACAAGACATGGTTAACCATATTTTCCTTTGGTTAACCATGTATCGGTATTGACTTACCTCCTGACCGCTCTCCTTTGGAGAGCTATAGACCATGGTCATCCATGGTTTAACCATAGAGGGGGGGGCTGCCCCCCTGCTCTTAGGACAGCAAGCCTTTTTTTCTATACGCACGCACACATATGTACTACTGGCCACTAAGGGGCCCTATCCTTGTCCCAGCAAGCCTTTACCCCCATGAGTCGTCCTAACGATTCCGAAGCCTTCAGGGTTCTGTCGAACCTCCACACCGACCTGGCGTACCACCTGCGTTCCAGGTTGGACGATGGGTCCATCAGCACTGCTGAGCTCAACATTCTTCGTCAGTTCCTCAAAGACAACGGCATCTCAGCCCAACCGGTGGCCGGCACCAGTTTTGGAGACCTGGTGGCGTCGTTGCCGGATATGGATAAGATTGTGCAGATGCCCCGGCGCAAGGTCGCCTAATACCCCATGCCTGATCCCGCTGACATCCCGTCTGGGTTTTACATCTCGACTGCTGCCAACAACGCGATTGCGGCTGCTCCTGCCATTGGTTTTGGCCCTGCCGCTTTTGGCACCGTCACCCAAGGCACCAGCAAGACCACGACCGTCGTCGTCAACGCCAAGGCCGGCGTGGTGACCATGCACGCTGCTTCGTTGGCGTCTTCCACCAGCGTCAATTTCACGATGACCAACAGCGCCATCAGCGCCACTGACGTCGTTTTTGCAAATTGCGGCGTTGGTGGCACAACCGGTTCGTACCAGCTCAACATCCTTTCCGTAGGCGTTAGCACTGCAATTTTTCGGGTGAGCAACATCACTGGTGGTGCGCTGGCTGAAGCGTTAACCATCAACTTTGTGGTTATCGACACCTACGCCGCTTAATGCCAAACGACAGGGGTGCTGGTTGGGTTGGCCTGCCAGAGCCCCTGTCGTCGGACTTTCGGTACTTTCTGGTCCTGGTCTGGCGCCATTTAAGCCTGCCGGACCCAACACCGATCCAGCTCGACATTGCTGCGTACATGCAGCATGGGTCGAAGCGCAGGATCATTGAAGCGTTTCGGGGCGTCGGTAAGTCCTGGATGGCCGCGGCCTATGTGCTGTGGCTGCTCCGTGGCAATCCACAGCTCAAGATCATGGTGGTGTCGGCTTCAAAGACCCGGGCCGATGACTTCACCATGTTCTGCATGCGGTTAATCCGGGAGATGCCGATGCTCCAGTGTCTGGAGCCAGACCGGGATGAGCAGCGCTCTGCCGTTAACCGGTTTGACGTCAGGCCAGCCATTCCGGACCAAAGCCCATCCGTCAAAGCAGTTGGGATCTTTGGCCAGTTGACCGGGTCCCGGGCTGACTTGATCCTGTCTGATGACGTGGAGACACCGACGACGTCGTGGTCCGTCGGCATCCGGGAGAAGCTCCTGGCTGCTGTGGGTGAGTTCAACGCCATCCTCAAGCCCGGTGGCGAGATCATGTTTCTGGGTACGCCCCAGACCGAGGAGTCGATTTACAACAAGCTGGCCCAACGGGCCTACGACGTACGCATCTGGCCAGCCCGGTACCCAAAAAAACCAGTCAAGTACGGCGACGCTTTAGCCCCCACCATCCAGGAAGGGTGCTTGGACCAGGTGGGTCAACCCACAGACCCTGGCCGTTTTAGCGAGATGGACCTGTTGGAACGGGAGACGTCGTACGGACGGTCGGCTTTTGCCCTGCAGTTCCAGCTGGACACCAGCCTGTCCGACGCTGAGCGGTTTCCGTTGAAGCTGGCGGACCTGATGGTCCTTGAGGTGTCGGATCACGCCCCAGAAAAGGTCGTGTGGAGCTCTGGCGCCGAGTATCGGATCTCGGATTTGCCGGCTGTGGGCTTCAACGGCGATTACTACTACCGGCCGGCCTACATCCACGGCACCTGGTTGCCGTTTGACGGCTGCGTCATGTTCATTGACCCCTCTGGCCGCGGCCTGGACGAGACCGCCTACGCCATCGTGGCTCACCTCAACGGCAACTTGTTCTTGCTGGAGTCCGGGGCATTTCGGGATGGGTACTCAGAACCCGTTCTTCAGGGCCTGGCTGCGGCTGCAAAGCGCCAGAAGGTCAACTTGATCCTCCTGGAGGACCAGTTTGGTCAAGGCATGCTGGAGAGCCTTCTGAAGCCATACCTGCAGGTGCAGCATCCATGCACCATTGAGACGGTTCGCAGCAATGTGCAGAAGGAGCGCCGCATCATTGCGGCCCTGGAGCCCGTCCTGAACCAGCACCGGCTCATTGTCAGCCGGTCCGTCATCGAGGGCGACGCCAAGACCCGGGACGACGAGGCCGTCGAAAAGCGCCTGGCGTATCAACTGTTTCACCAGTTGACCCACCTCACCGTCGACCGTGGCTGCCTGGCTCACGACGACCGTCTCGACGCCCTTGCAGGTGCTGTTCAATACTGGAACGAATCACTGGCCATTGATGAAGACCGAGCCATCCGGGAACGCCAAGCAGAACTTTGGGACCTGGAGCTTCAGGCGTACGTGGGCGACCTTGAAGGGGCGCTTGACCGAAACCTTTTGGGCGGCAGCCTTACAGATCTTGCTGCGGCCCCGGCCACCACGGGCTGGATCAAGCGCAGGACGTAAAAAGCCCAACGTCAGAGCCTGGGTGATCCGGCTTCCAGGGGCCTTTATCGGCTACGGCGGCACCATGGAGCCCGGATCTTTCCAGACCGTCGTCATGGCCGAGAACGAGGAGATGGCGTGGGAGCTTGCAACCGATTGCGATGTCTGGGAACGTATCCCGTGGAAGGTGGACAACGTCCAAATCTTTCCCAAGACCCCTCTCACCAGCACAAATGTCGGCTATTCGTCTCGCAGACGCCGCTAAACACGACGAGGGCCTGCCACATCAGCTGGCGGCCTGGAACGCGCTCCAAGAAACTCTGACCCCTAAGCAGCTCAAGGACTTTGCAGAGCTGTACAGGGCCGCTCCGGCGCTCAAGGTCAGCGTGTTTCAGCCCAGTTTTCCGTTCAGTTACAAGCTGACCCCCAACGTGGCGTACGGGGAGTTTGCTCAGCAGTCGGAAGCCCGCCGGTTTGTGGCCCAGCATCAGTGCGACACGGCCCTGGTGCTGGCTCAGTTCATCCAGAAGGCCAGGGACCACTTTGGTGGACCCGCAATCATCACCAGCGGTTACCGTCCCCCCAAGATCAATGCCCAGGTGGGTGGTGCCAGCCAATCCGAGCACCTTTACAACGCCAAAGACACCGGCGCCGTCGACTTTTACATTGACGGGACATCGGTCTACACCCTGCAGGACTGGGCCGACAAGGCTTGGCCCTATTCTCTGGGCTACGGGGCTGCCAAGGGCTTTATCCACATCGGGATGCGTTTTGGCAAACCTCGGATAAGGTGGGACTACTGACACCAGACCCATGAAAAAAGGCGGCAAGGGCACCAAGGGCGGCGGCGGCAAGAAGGGTTACTGATGGCTGACCCCAGAGAAGGGCTTTACATCAACATCAAGCGCAAACGGGACCGGATTAAGGCCGGCTCCGGCGAAAGCATGCGGAAGCCAGGAGCCAAAGGCGCCCCTACTGCGGCTGCGTTCAAAGCGGCCGCCAAAACCGCCAAAAAGAAGTAGCCCAGGGCTACCGCTTGACCAGTGGGGTGATGACGCCGGCCAGGATTTCAATGGCCCGGTACAACTTGACCACCATCCGGGTGTACTTGCCCAGGGTCTCATTGTCCTTGGGGGTGGGCGTGATGTTCACAATGGCCACAGCAGCGCCGTGGACGCCTACTGCAACAGCTACGTACTCAGCGATCGAGGAACTCATGGGTCGGAAGGATGCTGGCTGCAGTTTGCCACTGCCGCGTCAAGTTGTCTGTAGCTTCCCGGGCTAACCACCGGGTCACCATGACTTCGTGGTGCCAAGCAATGTTCAAAAGTTCAGCGGTGGCCAGCAGTCCTGACCAATCCTCGTCCTCGTACAACTCCAGCAACGTCCGTTGAACTCGCTCTTCGCTGAGCTCAAGCTCAAGACTCTGTTCGATCTGGTTCATGCGTGGTGAATTTGGGTTCTGGCTTCCAACGTGGCCACCCGTTGCTCCACGGAATTGAGGCGGGCAAACGTTTCCTTGCGATCAGCTTTGATGTCGACGTGCAGCTCCTCGAGTCTGGTGGCCACGTTCTCCACGGCCACGGTCAAGCGGGTCACCACCTCCCGGTTGTTGGTGTTACCGCGTATTACGGTGCTGGTGCCCATGATCGCTGCTGTAAAAGCGGCCCCGACCAGAGCTGCAATGACTTCAATCATGGCTCTGATGTGCTGCAAGCGACCTGCTGGCCCACTGTACCTAATCGGTCAGGATTGGGGTACTGATCGTGAAACCCCGCTTGCTGTCGATGACTTTCATCCCTTGCTGGGGTCTCTCAGGTGGAAAGCCAAGCTTCAATCCGTACGCAGTGGGTCCAATTAAGCTCCCGTTAACGGTCCAACCGGACCCGTTGGTCAGCGTATGGAAGTGGCCCAGAAACGTGTGGTCAGCACGGATCCCGACGTCTTGTCGGTAAATGTATTTGGTCAAAGGAACCGTGATTCCTCCAACACCACCCCCGTACTTGATGGCGTCTCCATGCAGAAAACGCAAAGTTTGACCAAGTACATTTATGTACAAAGTATTGCCGCTAGATACAACAAACTGGACCCTGTTGTTTTTGCTGTAATGGCGTTGCAGGCTTTGATACATCAACCATTCGTATGAGGTGGCGTGAGCGTTGTCCGCCTGCATCTTCATGGTGGTGCGCCCATGGTTGCCGTAGCAGCACGGGATTGTGATCTTGTTAAAGCCGCCGTTGGCCAACAGGTAATCCAGGCCCCTAATAATGGCCTTTTCGCACTCGATGATCTGCTGGGTCGGGCTGAGCTCCTGGAGCTGGATTTGCTCCGGGTGCAACCAGTTGTCGATCAGGTCCCCACCCAGGAACACGACCATCTCGTTCACGTCACAGGTCGACCGCAGCATCTCAACGACCTTGAGGGCATTGACGAACAACGTGTTGGCCCGGACGTGGAATATGTCGACGTCGTACTCGTTCAGGTTGTTGACGGTCTCTGGTTTGACCACAGCACCGCAGTGCCAGTCGGTGCATAGCAGGATCGGCACGGATTCACTGCGGGCCCCAGAGGCAGAGCTGGTGATCGGTTCGACACCGCCGATGTCCTTGATGTCCAAGGCCACGCCAAGGCGGTCCTGAAGGTTTTCAACGTGGACTAGCAGCTTTTCCTTTTCAATCGACTGGGTCCTGAAGTCACTCCGCAGTTTCCGGATCTCAACTTGGAGGTCGATTAGATCCGTGGTGCTGCGGTTCTTGCCGTTGGGGCACATACCTGACTTACAGAACAGCCGGCCGCTGTTTTCGTCGCGCAACATATCCATGGCCGGTAACTTTTCCCGGCAGTGCCGTAATCGGCGACAGGTGAATAACTTGTCGTCGAGAGTCACAAGGGCGCTCTGTTACGCCGCTAGCTTAACGGCCCTGTCCACGGGTCTTTTTACGGCGGTTCGGGACCGCTTTAGACCGTTGGCCTTGGCCCTGGCGCGTGAGCTTTGGGGATCCTGGTGTGTGCTCCACCTTGTTCATGGCGCCCTTCGGCTTAGCCATTGCTCAGCTCTGCAAACGGAGACTCACAGCCGAGCACGTCAGCGGGCCAAGTGGCAACCAATTCGACCAAGGTCTTGGCTTCGTCGATGGCCTTGTCACCGGGCAAGTCACGCAACAGTTGCTTCATGAAAACCGGAATGTCAGTCGGCTCCCCTTTTTCCAGGGCCAACATAAACTTGACGTCGTGCTCCTGAAACAAAGGTGCGCGTGTTTCGCGAATCTTGTCCCTAAAGATCTCACGGGCCTTGGCCATGTCGATGCTTGGCCCATTTTTTGTGCCGATTGCAAGTGCTTGTTGAAACTCACTGAATCCAACTGGCAGCTCAGTGTCGTCACCGGCCCAGGTTGCGGTTGCGTCAGCTGGAACGTCGACAGCAGCTTCGCCAAGCGGCACGCCAGAAGCCGGATAAAGCAGCGATACCAGTTGATCTGGTGTTTCAAATGCAATAACAAGTGTCATGGTTATTGTGCGTAAATTACAAGAAAAAAGTCGCTATCTACTGCCGCTCCAGTAGTGCTATAGCGAGTAACGCTAAACGATGTCGAAATTGGGACTGAAACAGTTACCATGCCGCCACTTGTCACGGGCGTAACTGACGCTGTCAGCTGAGTAATTCCACCCCTTTTCCATGCAGTATTGACAGAGCAAACTCCAGTTCCACCACTAACAACCGACCTAATTCCCCACGACCGGTAAATGATTCCAGTCGTACTTGCCAGTATCCAAGCCCGTGGCAAGCCCAGCTGCAGGGCAATGCTCAGGTCCTGCTTGCGTTTAATTGGCCCCTGGAGTCCTTTGTTCATTAGAAGTCAGCTCCATCTGCGTGAATCAAAAAGTTCTCGGCTTTTTCTGTGGACACTTCCAGCAACCAACCGGAAGGCAGAACCAAAGGCAGCAAGTCGCTGTTTGCCAATGAGTTCAAGTAAAACGAGTTGGACGGCACTGTTGCGCTTACGGTCAACGCTGCAACGGCTTGCTCGTACCACAGCCTCTTGCTGGCACCATTGGTCAAGTACAGCCGCACGGTTCCAGCCGTGTTGGTTACTAGGGCCTTGATTGCAATGGCTTCAATGCGGCTCCCATTGGCTCCAGCCGTGAACACGGTGGCCGTCGTGCCGGTTCCGTCCCGGTTTGGGTTTGCGGTGCCGATGATTTGGCACTCCCGGCGGGGAGTAGCTGCGTAAACAGGTGCGGTAGCCATTGGTTAGAAGATCCCCGTGACGAGATTGTAAGCGTGGTCAGGAACTGCGGCAGACTCAGAGGCCCACGACAGGTTTCCAGCGCCGTCTGTTGCCAGCCTCTGGTTAGCGGATCCGTCGGCCGCTGGCAACGCCCAGACCAGATTTGCGGCGACATTTATCGGTGCCTTGAAGCCGACGTAATTGCTGTCGTCGTCGTCGTTGAGACGCAGTTCCTGGTCAATTACCAGGGACTCACCGATTGACCCGGAGCCAGTAATGGCCAACGCACTGCCGGAGATGCCGGCCCCGGAGATGCTGGCAGTTGTGCTGATGGCGCCAGTGATCGTTGCGGACCCACCCACCAACAAGTTTTGGTTGGTCTGGATGTTTTGATCGCCAAAGTTTGGGGCGACCTTGGTTCCAGCAATCGCCGCGCTTGCATTGACGTCGGCATTGACGATGGACCCGTCAACGATCTTGGCGCTGTTGACGGAGTTGGCCGCCATCTTTGAAAGCGTGACAGCGTCTGCTGCCAGCTTGGCGCTGGTGATGGAACTATCGGTCAAGTTGGACCCAGGAAACTCCGCCACCGAGTATTGGCGTTGCGCCAGCACCTGGATCTTGTCGCCAGCCGTGGCTCCAGTGGCCAGGGTGATCAAGGTGCCATCGGTTGCGGTGTACTGGGTGCCTCGACTTAACAGGATCCCGTTCTTGAAGACTTGTTCAAGACCCACTTGGTACGACAGGGTCTGCGACGTGTCGTCGGCACCAGTCAGCGCTGTCTGCCCGGCTGTCGCTGTCTTTTGCCAGCGCAGCATGTAGTTGGGCCCAAGCACCGTCTGGCCATCGTTGAAATCCTGGATCTCCTGGGAGATGTACAGGAGCTGCAGGTTTGCTGCATCAAGGTCAGCGGCGACCAGTGTCGATCCATCGGCAAAGTCGACCAGTGGCTCCGACTGTGGCGTCACTCGCTTGACGATGACCGTGGAACCAGAGCCCGGTGCTACCGCGAGTTCAATCAAAGTGTCGTTGACCCAGGTGATGTTCTTCTGCACCTGGTCGACGGTGCACTGGACGTGTGCCTTGCGAAGGTAATTAAAGGGCACGCTGAACTGGGTTGTGACCCCGTTGGCCGTAGGAGTGACGTAGGAGTAAGCCATCAGCGGTTAGCGGGGGGTGGGGGACCAGGACGATTGTGAGGATTGAACTTCCTCAATGACGTTGCGCTCCTGCTCAGCTTTGTTTTCTGCCAGTATCCTCGCAAGTTCTGGTTCCGATGCCAAGAACGCCTCCTTGATAAAGGGCTTGTAATAAGTAATCGCTTTGTTGAGTCGGATGGCCCTCTGGCTTGTGGTGGCCTTGCTGGGCTCTGGGGGGTCCAGCTGCCAGTAGCTGGAGCCAGGCGCCACTGCAGCGCTGAGTTCCTGGTGCAGGGTCCCGTTGCGGCCTGGGGGCACAAGCTCGCTGGTGATGGTAGCCAGCTTGTTCAGCTGGACCTGAGTCAATTTGCGATTTGGGACGTTGAACTCGTTCTGGCTCCAGATCTGGAACATGGTGCCGCGGCCAGACAAACGACCAAGCTCGATGTCGACAGGGTCCTTGGTCCCCTGCTTGGTCTGGGTAAAGGCTAGGGGGCTCAGGCCGTTGACGAGGCCCAGGAGCCAGGGCTGATCCTGCGGCAAGTGGTTCAAGCCCCAGACCCCTTCAACCACCAAGGGCTCACCAGTCAGCGGGTGCAGGACTGGTGGCAGCAGTTGCGACAGGCCTGGGATCTTGTTGGCGTAGCGTTGCGCTAGCTCGTGGGCCTGGGCAATGGGCATCGGCAACTCGGACTTTTCGATGGCCCGCTGGTACGGATCTACGCCTTTGCGGACGTTGTTGAAAATGGCCGGCATAAACCCAGCCAAGCGCTTCTCGACGTAAGCGCTGAACGGATCGATCTGGCCCTCAGTTGGGATAAAACCTTTCTCAGACAAGTCGGAGACCAGGTTGAACAGCTCACCGATGGACTTGTATGCGTCCTTGGTGGCTTGGGCCATGCCCACCTCCCTGAACATTTCCATGGTGGCCAAAACAAAGTTGCTGCCCAAGGCCTCGCGGTCTTCTTTGGCCAAGCTGCCAGACTTTTGCACAAAGGTGCCAACCAAGGCAAAGATGTTGCTGACGGAGTCGAAGGCTTGCAAGTCCCACCACCGTGTCGTGTCTCCAGTCATCGGGTTCTTGACCCGCACGGAATACGGCTGCACGCCCATGCGCCTCATCTTTTCCCTGGTCTTTTCGTCGTACGCTCCGGGCCCGCTGAACTCAACCCAGCCACTGGTGGCCAGCAGCACGCCAGATGTCAGGGTCAGATACCCCATGGCAACTTCTCCCATGGCCCGGGACCTGGTGTTGCGGTCCTCGCTGTAGATGTCCCGCCAGAAACTATCGACAAAGGGGCTCAGGAATCCCGTGGCCCGTGCAGCTGATTTGGCAATGTTGACGGGGCTGGTTGGGAATGCGTCCAAGATCCCAAGCACCGGGGTGTGACTGATGGCGTCCTTGGCAAGCCTTGGCAACGCGCCAATGAACTGACCGGTGCCCATGCCAGCCTTGGCAAACCCATCTGGCTCCTCCCGCATCCAGGCCATGGCCCGCCTGTTGATCTCGGCGACGTCGGTCAATCCTTCTTCCTTGGCCTTGGCAATGCCGTACTCGTAGGTCCGCTCCTGGAAATCGATCTTGAGAGGGTCCGTAAAGTTCACCCAGTTCATCGCGTTTTCGGCATGGATTCCGGTAAACGCACCGTCCTTGATGATTCTTTCGTTCAAGATCACGTCGGACCACTGGTTCTCAATGGCGTCATCTGCCTTCTTGCTGGCTTCAGCCCAGGCCTCGTCGCCAATCAGTCCACGGTTCTCAGCTTTCTTAAGCTCCAGGCCAATAATGCGGCCCCATTCGGCGCTGGGCCCAATGAGCGACGAATAAAGCGTGTCGAGGGACCCAGCGATTCGGCCGGATGCGTTGAGCACCGTCCATGCGTATTTGGCTGCATGGGCTGGGAAGTTGGCGGTCTCTGGGTCATACCACCACGGGCTATCCAAGGTGTTGGCCGGCTCATCGGTTTCAGCCATGAGCGCCATTTGGTCACGATCGGACCCTTTTAAGTTGCGCTGCGCAATGTCCATCGACGAAGCACCCAGGTTGCCAAAGCTCTCGCCGGTCCTGAATGATTCCCCGACCAGGCGCCAAGCGTTGGACCAGTTGGCCACGTACTGGCCGTACATGGCAAAGTCAATCCGAGCCTGGCGCAATGCAGCCGCAGTGGCCTTGTTGTCGCCCTTTAGGGCAGCAGCGCCAGCTACGGCAAGTTCGCCCAAGATCTGGTTGGCGGGCATCGTGACGGCCCTGTACGCAGAACCGACGAGCATCTTGGTCCAGGTCTTAGGCGACCAGAGCAACGCAGCTCGGTACGCCTGCAAGAACATCTCTTGGTTGAGGCGCCCGACGTCAGCTTTGCCCACGATGCTGTTGAGCTTGGCGCCCATGCCCGGGACGTAGCGCGACGAGATCACGGCTTGTGCCACGACGTCGGTGATGTCGTTGGCCTCAGGGGTCATGACACCTTCGGCGATCGCGTTCCTGATGTCGGGGTCGATCTTGCCCAGGATCGTGTTGATCGGGTTAAGGATCTCGTTTTCGATGTCGGTGCCCATCCTTTCGTTGGTCACCGGGATCTCGGCCTCCACTGCTGCCTTGGATCCGACGACGCGGTTGGCAGCGTTGACGTCGTAGATGACGGTCTCCGGAGCGGACCCGGAACCCAGTTCGAAGTTCGGGCTGAACCGGATGCCGGAGTAGCCCTGGCCCACGGCCCAGTCCTGGATGGCCTTGTTCTGTGCTGGCGTTGTGTAGAGAGATTCGCCCCGGCGCTCGAGGGGGCCAAGGTTCAACTCTTGCACCAGGTCAGCGATGCGCTTGTCCATCGTCACCAGGTCCAGGATCCGCACGTCACCTGGCAGGTCGCCGGCGACAGCCGTTTCTCCGTAGGCCCCTGCGGATACAGAGGTTTCCGAGAAATAGACGCCACTGCCCAGCAAGCTGCTCTTGGGCCCAGATGCTTGGAAGCCGTTGTCGACAATCGATTGGGCCGCAACCTCTGTGTTGCCGTGGTACAGGGGGGTTCCGGTTGGCACCTGGCGGTGTGTCGGGTCAAAGTCGTACCTGATTTGCATCACCCGCAGTCGTTGGCCGTCCTTGCGGCTGGCCGTCATCAACGACGTGTCGAGCTTGTGCTGGCTTTCAAGTCCGGCCCATAGGCGCTGCATGGCAGCAGCTCGGTCGGCCTCGTCCACAGCTGATTGCCACTCGATCGCAGTCATGGCGTTTTGCGCAGCCAGGTAATCCCGGTGGATCAGGTTGGCGGCCAGGGCCACCAGATCTTCTTGGGACCTGGGGTCACCGCGACGCGTAGCCTCGAGGCGGGTTGTTGTTGACTCCACTGCCCACGCATCGCGGTCCAGCTGGTCCATTGCGGCCGTATTGATGGCCGTCATGCTTGCGTCGCTGATGTCGGTCGCCTGGCCCCTGCTGGTCAGCATCTCAGCCAAGGCCTTGTTGCTGGCGACCAGCGTGTCTGGCGGATCCGGCACGTACTGGGTGTTGCCAGACCTGCTGGTGAGCCGACGCACGTCGCTGGCCCCCATGCGTGCAATCTCTTCAGGGCTTAGGTCCCCGGACTCCAGGGCCGCCATGTTCTGGTCGATGCGCCGTGCGAACTCAGCGGGATCCGGGGGGTCGGCAGAGAACTCAACATTGACGTCACCACCCTCGCGGCCGTTGACGGGCTTGAACTTGCCCAGGGCCGCTTTCTCGAACACGTCGTCCCAGGTCTTGTACTTGCCGCCGCTGAGCAAGAAGTTGATCGATTGGTCGATGTAGTTCTTCAGTTTTGCAAAACCCTGCAGGTCAACCTTTGGCAAGGTGATGCCCCGCATGAACGCAGCAAACGCATCGGGAACGACTTCGTGCATCGTGATGGTGCCGTCGCGGTATTTGGCCGCTTTGCTGGTTTGGCCAAAGCTTTCAGCAGTCAGGGCCGCCATCTCCCTTAAATCCTTGCCGGACCTCGACAACACCAGGTTTTCTGCGCTGGTGAAGAACCACTGCATGAGCCTGTGCATGGACTCGTGATACGTGGTGCTGAGCATCCGCGTGAACGACAGGTTCCTGCCGTACGCCGACATGGCAACGGTGATGGTGTCGTCGGCCATGCGCTTGCCGTGCTTGTATCTTCCAGCAATTTCAGCCTTTTTGCCGACAAGACTCATGTCGCCGTATTCGCGGGCCTGCTTTTCGCCGTAGGTCACCTCGATCCGGTTCTGAATCTCGAAGTCCGTGACACCGGTGATCTGGAAGGCAATGCGTGCAAGCTCGCTGGCTTCACGATCTGTGATGCGGTTGACGCCTGTGTACCCTTCCCCGATCGTGCCGCCAGTGCCGCCTTCAACGCTTTGCCAGCCCTTCAGGTTTGGCAACTCAGCCGAGAAACTGGCCCCACCAAAGCCCTGGTTGCGGACCTGAAGCGTGCCAGGCGCAGCGGTGGCCGCCATGCCCTTGATGCTGGGCTTGACGACGCGGGCGCCGTACTCAGCGACCTCGGCGGGGTCCAGGCCATTGGACTCCAGCCAATCCCGGTACTTCTGGTGCGACGCAGACTTTTTGCCAGTGGCGTCACCAGCCAAGGTGAAGGCAACGCGGTCCAGGTCGGTCTCGAAGGCCAGCTCGAACTTCTTCTGGCCGTAGCTGTAACGGGGCTTGAGGTCCGCCAGTTCACGGGGCAGGGCCAGGCCTGGGGTTGGTGGCTCAATGGCAGCAGCGGCCACGTTGCCCATGGGCTGGACTGCCACGTTGCGACGGCCGAGCCAGGCCCCCAACTCCCCAGCCAACTGGGTGTCACCGGCTTCCTGGGCTAGGCCCTGGCGCTCAAGGGCCGTGGAGACGGTTTCGTTGTCAACGACGGGTGCAACATCAACTGGCCTGGCCTGGATGGGCGCTGGGTTGCCAGTGTTCTCAGGGGCCTTGACTTCCGGCAGGGCCCGCAGGTCAATCTCTTTCTTGCCACCAGGCAGACCGAAATCTCCGGTGAACACGATGCCGTCGTAGCCCGACTGCTTGGCCACCCGTGCGACCTGGGCCACGTTGGCGGTGGCAGGAAGTCCTAAGTACGAGCGGGCGTCAGCCAGGTTCTCGGCTTCCAGGGGATCGATGTACCCAGCGCCTGGGGCCTCGACGGCAGCAGCTGCTGGGGGTTCTTGAATCTGTCTGGCGACCGCCTCGTCCTGGATCAACCGGGGACCATTCATCTCCTCGGAGATCGCGTCCCGCAACCGCTGGAGATTGAACTGCACCAAGTTCGTGGCTGCCTTGTCCCGACCTTTGCCGGTTGGCATCTGGGCCGCAAGCTCATTCAGGATTGTGCGGACCGGACCTTCGTAAGCGGTGACCCGGTTGAACACAGCGACGGCCTCGGCTGCCATCTTGCGTGCGGCTTGGCTGCCTTCCACGTTGATGGCGTTACCAGCGGCCTCGAGGTAACTGGTGTTCTTGGCCTGTGACGCAGCAGCCAGGGCCCGCATCTCGACAGAGAGCTGCCGGTACGCAGCGGTCCTGATGTCGATCAAGTCGACCACGTTGGTGGTCTTAAACATCTCCTCAAACCCAGGCAACACGCCACCTGCTGGAGCTGCGGTCGCTCCTGCAAACTTGGCCTCCTGCATGGCCTGGACGATCTTCTCGGCCGACCACTTGCCAGCGATTGCTTGCTTGGCGACGTCGCTGATGATTGCGTCGTCGACACCGCTGGCGGAGCCCAGGGCCACAGCCTTGGCGGTGGGCAGGTCACCGACGGCAGTCTTGTCGAAAAGCCATTGCGGGAGGCGGCTGAGGGCCACACCCTCGCTGGCCAGCTTGCCGTTCAGGTTCACGTTCTGGAGACGCAGGTCCTCAACGGACATGCCGGTGTCCCGGAAGACCTTGGCAGCGTCGATTGCCGTGCCCTTGTCGTCCTTGATGTTCTGCAGGGCCCCGGTCATCCGGGCTTGTGCTGCTGTCGGTGCGTTGATGTACTGGACGTTGATGACTGGGAACCCGGAGCGGTTGGCCAGCTCCAAGCGGTTGTGGCCGTTGACCACATAGATCTGGCCAGGGGCTCCAAGCTCGCCTTCGGTGTCACGCCAGACGCTGATGACACCGCCGTACCGGGGGTCGTAGACGTTCTCTTCAGCGAGGGATCCACTGCGACCGGTGGCCGTCTGGCCCTCTGCCTTGTATTGGAATGTCTTGGGGGCCGTCGCCACCAAGCTGGTCTCGATGGTTGCGACCTGCTCGTAAGCCGGCGGGTTCATGCCAGGCAACTGGCCCTGGGGCACAGCAGCAGCCTCAGCTGCAGTTACCTGCTCCTTGGCGGCCTCTGATTGCAAACGCTGGTTTGCGGTAATGAACTCGGCCTCGGCTTGCTGCAGTTGCGCTGCTGCGTCCAAAGGCGTGGCTGGTGCAGCAGGTGCTGGGACAGTGCGCTGGGCCTCAGGGTCCGGTGCCAGGTTCAGCTCGATGCCGGCGTCTTCCCGGGCCTTGCGACCGATTGCTGTCAGCTGCCAAGATTTCCAACGCTTGCCTTCGACGTCGACCCCCTTGGTCATCTCGTACCCAAGGGCCCGATCGACGATGTCGGCCTGAACCTGGATGTTGGTCAGCGGGTTGCCAAGCACGTACGGCTTGTTGCTCTTGGTTGGATTGGCATCCATGTAGAGCTGCTTGCCGATGTCCCACATGGACCACGACTGACTGCCGGCATTGGGGCCAAGCTCGATACCAAGCCTTTCAGCTGTGTCCTTAAACGACGCCCGGAGCTTTTGTTGCGTCCGATAAATGACATCTGCGTCCTGGGTCGACAGGGCCTCGGCGTACCGCTTGCCGCTGGCATTCAGTGGACCAGCATCGGGCCTGACGTCGCTGTAGTTGAGGCGGCTGTAGTACGAGTCAGCCGGCATCCGCATGTCAGCGGGCACCGGTTGGCCAACCTGGGGCTCCAGCCGTCCTTGGATCTCGACGCCTGTTTTCTCCCACATGGGAGTCCGACGCATGGTTTGGTACGTCTCAGACGAGAACCCTTGCTTGCCGGACACCACCTTCGGCGCTGGTGCAGCTGCTGCTGAAGTTCCCGCACTTGGGACACCTGGCTCTGCAGCGGCAGCGGCAGGTGGGTTCTCAGCTGCGTTCTTGGCGGCTGTCTTGGCCTGGGCAAACTGAATGGACTTGTGCACCAAGTTGGACAGGCGCCGCTTGGTTGCCTCTTTCATGGCGCCAACGCCACGGAAGCCAGTGCCGACGGTGGCGCCCAATGGAATGGACCAGACCAGGTCGTCGATTTGAGCCTTCAGTCGGGCTTGCTCAACCGTGTCGTTGCGGTTGGTCAGCAGGCCCTTGGCAACAATGGGTTCCCATGGGGTGCCCTTGACTTTCTCCATCAAGGCGTCACTGGTGGTCCCTTCACCTGGCTGCGTGGTGTAACCCGTGGCAAAGGCAGATGCCGGCGCACCGGAGACAGCTTCCTCAAGCGCCACACCAGCCAGCTTCCTGCCAGCGCCAGCGAGCTTTTCGCCGGCACCAGCTAGCCCGGCCTGGCGTGGCCCGAACTGCGTTGCCTTCAGATTGCCGGCGACTCTTTCAAAGCCAGTCAAGGCCCTGCCAAGGACAGGGGTCCCCTTGGCCAAGCCCATGGCCGGCGCGGTGAAGAGGTTGCCCGTCACAAAGTACGGCAAGAACTCAACGATCCCTGCCAGGCCTTGCTCAGCCAAGCCCTGGGGCTCGACACGCAAGTCGTCGTAATTGGCCCACCCGGGCAGCTTGACGTTCTGGGCGTTGGGGGCGCCAGGTCCGGTGGATGGCAGGTCAGCAGCTAACCCAAAGCCCTTGCCAGATGGATCGCCCAGCAACTGACTGGCCGTCGACCGTTGCGCGTACTTAGCCCGGGCTTTTTCTTGCCGGTCCATTTCGTACCTGACGTCGTCGCCGAAACGTTGCAGTCCAGCCACCACCGGTCTCCGCACCTGCTCAGGCAGCTGAACTGCCTTGCCGACCTCGGTCGTCGGCGCAGCTTCTTTCGACGCAGCGGCAATGCTTTTGTTCAGGTCCCCGGTCTGCATGAACGTGGACACGCCGGTGCCCAGGGCCGTCAACTGTTTCGCGGGGTTGAAATCATTCAGCGTTCCCATAAACCCACCACCCGCCGGTTGCGGCTGTGGCTTGGGCTTAGGCGCAGCCCCGTCTCCCATGCCACTCGGCGACACAAATACCCGACGCTCCTCCCCGGTCTTGGGGTCACGGATGGTTTGGATGGGCATCGGTCAGTTAGCGATGGGATCAGTTTGGACTGTTGACGTCACAGAGCCAAGTGTTCAACGCAGATACCTGCGAGCCTCGGCTTGTCGTTTTGCGCTTTGGGCTTGGCTTCCGCCCGGCAATGATGGCCAGGTGCCGTTGAGTAATCGATCAGCTTCGTCCCACCGGCCTTGCTGCATAGCCCGATACGCGGGCTTGTTGTACTTGCGGATCCAGGCCTCTACTGCAGTTGCGGATCGCCCGTAGTTCGCATCTCTTGCGGAGATGCCGCCAGAGGCCGCTTTCGCTTCCTTTTCAAAATCTGGAAACGCTTGGAAAAAACCTTGCCCAGGC
>Ga0315277_10005293_pt1 | contig 17030 bp, 13 predicted proteins | sample YL17G05_15_MG_FD_203695 | JGI IMG/M metagenome (GOLD analysis project Ga0315277, IMG submission 203695) | Sediment microbial communities from Yellowstone Lake, YNP, Wyoming, USA - YL17G05_15 | ecosystem: Environmental > Aquatic > Freshwater > Lake > Sediment | place: USA: Wyoming | collected... | reverse complement strand
TCTATAATTTCGTGGATAAACTGCCGCTGTCGGCTATTCGGTTCTAAATGCCATTGACAGGATATTTTAAAAAAATATATATATAAGAACTAAAGAATATCGAAACAAAGGATGGAATTCCGCGTTCATTTTTACTAAATCCGTCTTTTATAAGCGTAATCCAGGCCAATCAAACATTTGAAAGGCCCCCTAATTGTAATTTTCAGCTTTCTGTTACGCTATCCGTTATTACCCTGCATAGGGAGGAACGATGACGCCGGAAAAGAGGATTAATGCCAGCCTGTTTTTTACAGCCCTTTTAATGATAATAATAGCTCCCATCCCCCTCTCTGCCCAATCTACCGGTTACGATCAGGTGTATGCGGATGTATTCAGCAAAATTTGCCTTCATTGCCATGACAGCCATCTATCCGGTTCAAGCCGCAACAGTGCCCCGTCAACAGTCAACTTTGACACTTATGAGTCAGCTAAAGCTTCGGCCCAGAGTGCTAATATCCGGGTCCAGGCAGGAACCATGCCTCCGCCGGGAACATTCGGGCCTTTGACCAGCGCGCAAAAAACCCTTTTCCAAAATTGGATTAACTCCGGCACGCCGGAATTCTCGACTCCCGCAGCGACCGGCCCCTTTAATCTGACTATTAATTTCAGCGGGATGACCCCCAATATCGGGCAGATGTTTCGACTCCGGGTGGTCGAACAAAGCACGGGATCATCAGTCAAGGATACTACTATTGCCAGTTTGACTACCGCGAATTTTCAAATAGCTTTTCCGAAAATCCTGGAGAGTGGAAAAAGTTATAATATCGATTTTTATATCGATTTGAACCAGAACGGTGTTTATGACACGCCGCCAGTCGATCATGCCTGGCGATTGACAGTTTCCTCTCCTACTGCGGATGTCACCTTGGCTTTCAGCCCTAATTCTAGCTACACCGATATAAAATATCCCAGTGATCCCGGGCCATATGACCTGGCCTTGAATTTTTCGGGAATGAACCCTGATATCGGGCAGAAATTCCAGTTAAGAGTGGTTGACTCAGCCTCAGCTGAAAAAGCTGCGGACACTACCTTGACCGCTGTGCCTGGCGCGGATTTCCAGATTTCTTTTTCCCGTATTCTGAAGGCGAGACACAGTTACAATATCGATTTTTACGCAGATATGAACAATAACGGCATTTATGATCCTCCACCTGCCGACCATGCCTGGAGGCTGAAAGTTTCCTCGGCATACGGGAAAGCGACACTAACCTTCACTTACAACACCAGCTTCACTGATGTAATGTTTCCGGTCGGGCCCGGGCCTTATAACCTGACCATCAATTTTACCGCCATGACCCTGCATATCGGTCAGGAATTTCAGCTCCGTATAGTGGACAGTTCCTCAGCGAGACCTGTTGTCGACACAACCTTAGCCGCAGTACCCGCTGCGGATTTCCAGATCGCTTTTTACGGAATTTTGCAGGCAAGACACAGTTACAATATCGATTTTTACGCCGATATGAATAAGAACGGCGTTTATGATTCTCCGCCGGTTGACTATGCCTGGAGGATTAAGCTGCCGGATGCTTATCGGGATGAAAATTCGTCCTTTGCCCATAATGTGGACTTCACGGATATCAAGTTCCCGGTTTTCAATTCCTCAGCCTGTCCCTGCGACCTGAACGGGGATGGCAGTCTGAACATCGTGGATGTGATCAAGTGGCTCCTGGACTGGAGAGAAGGGGTTCAGGATAGCTGTCTGGATAGGGCAGGGGATGGGCATCTGGCGATCAACGACGCAATTTTCCTGCTCCTGGAAATCAAAAACAACAGATGCCCGGAGCAGGCCTCGGCTCATCTGGCAGGAGCCACACAGATTTATACAGCGGTTACCAAAGCGGAAGGACTTTCCAGGTCGGATATCGAGTTTATAGAAAAGATGATGACAATGATGAACCTGAGTGAGGATGAAAAGACAGCCTTCCTGACAGCCCTGTACGAGAGCGCGGACAAAAGCACCTTACCCAAGGCGTTCAGCCTGGGGCAGAACACTCCAAATCCCTTTAATCCGGCGACCACTATTAGCTATACGGTGCCGGAAGGGAATACGGCGAAAGTGACCCTGGCGCTTTATGACCTCCGGGGAAGACTGGTGCGCACTCTGGTCGATGAAATTCGTGAGGCTGGCGCATACAATGTTTTCTGGGACGGCAGGGATGACAGCGGACGCCGGTCTCCCAGTGGGATTTACTTCTACAGGATGAAAGCTGGCGATTTCAACCGGACCAGGAAAATGATTCTGCTCAAGTAGGTATTAAGAAAAATCCCGGTATTTTACTACTCGACATTCTGACTTTTCTGGATCCTGGCCCATTCATCCCGCAACGATACAGTCATGTCAAACACGAGTTTCCCTGTCGAGGAATCCGGGTCGGTACAGAAATATCCTTTTCTCTCGAACTGGTAAAGGTTCCCCGGTGCGGCATTAGCCAGGCTTTCTTCTACACGGCAAGAGGGAAGGATAATCATGGAGTCGGGATTCAAACTTTCCTTCCAGTCGGCACCTTTTTCGACCTCCATGGGATACGGCCTGGTGAAGAGGTAGTTGAACATTCTCACCTCGGCATCCAGCGAGTGTTCCGCGGAAACCCAGTGCAGGGTGACCTTGACCTTGCGGCCATCCGGGGCGTCGCCGCCGTGTGTCGCGGGATCGTACGTACAATGGAGCTCGGTTATCTCGCCTGTCTTCTCATCCTTGACTACGCCCGCGCACTTAACAAAAAAAGCGTATCTCAGCCGCACCTCGCGGCCTGGAGCAAGGCGATAGAATTTTGGCGGCGGGTTTTCCATGAAGTCATCCCGTTCGATATAGATTACCCGCGAGAAGGGAACTTTCCTGGTTCCCATGGAGGAGTCCTCGGGATTATTCACTGCCTCCAGCCACTGAACCTGGCCCTCGGGATAATTGTCAATGACTACCCGGAGCGGATTTAGCACTGCCATAACGCGCGGAGCATGCTTGTTTAGATCTTCCCGGACATGGTGTTCGAGAAGCTGGATGTCCACGGTGCTGTCGGTCTTGGACACGCCTATACGATTGGCAAAGCTCCGGATAGCCTCCGGGGTGTAGCCCCGCCTCCTCATGCCCGAGATAGTGGGCATCCGGGGATCATTCCACCCGCGTACATGGCCACCTTCTACCAGTTCAATCAGCCGGCGCTTGCTCAGCACAGTGTAAGTGAGATTGAGCCGGGCGAACTCGATCTGCTGCGGATGGTAAATCTCAAGTTGATCTAAATACCAGTCATAGAGGGGACGGTGATCTTCGAACTCCAGGGTACAGATCGAATGGGTAATCCGTTCGATAGAATCAGACTGGCCGTGGGCGAAATCGTACATCGGATAGATACACCACTTGCTGCCGGTGCGGTGGTGCGAGACTTTCAGAATGCGGTAGATCACCGGATCGTGCATATTCAAATTTGGCGAAGCCATGTCGATCTTGGCCCTTAGCACCCGGGAACCTTCCTCGAACTCGCCGTTTTTCATGCGCTCGAAGAGATCCAGGTTTTCCTCCACCGGGCGGTTCCGGTAAGGGCTCTCTTTTCCCGGTTCGGTCAGTGTTCCGCGGTATTCCCTGATCTGGTCCATGCTCAAGTCGCAGACATAGGCCTTGCCTTTTTTAATGAGCTTCACTGCCCATTCGTAAAGCTGGTCGAAATAGTCCGAGGCATAATAGAGGTGCTTGCCCCAGTCGAATCCGAGCCAGCGAACATCCTGCTTTATCGCTTCGACATATTCCTCTTCTTCGGTGCAGGGATTGGTGTCATCGAAGCGCAGGTGGCAGACTCCGCCCTTGTTCTCCTGGGCGATGCCGAAATTGAGACAGATACTCTTGGCGTGACCGATATGCAGATAGCCGTTCGGCTCGGGCGGAAAGCGGGTAGCCACCCTGCCGCCATATTTTTCGGTTTTCAAATCCTCGGCGATAATCGCCCGGACAAAGTCCGGTCCTGGGCCAGATGAAGCCTTATTCATAATTTGCGGTTCCTTTCCCGGTACTTGCCCTATTGCTGCCTGTAGTAATGTTCTTGTCGATGAAACTGGTTTTGGACCAAATCTTTATGGCAATCAGAACGGATTGTAATTTCGACACAAAACTTTACAGTGTTCTAGCTTTCCGGTCAAGTGGAAATTCCATGATGGATAATAAGTATAACAGCAGATATTAATAAATGCTGGTATTTTTCTTCAGGGATAAGTCAAATAAAAAGCCCCGGCTTTTCTTAATCCGGGGCTTTTTTATCTGGTTGCCCGACCAGGATTCGAACCTGGACATTCCTGATCCAGAGTCAGGCGTGTTGCCAATTACACCATCGGGCAGTGGTTTCAAGACTTGTTTTCGGGAACAAAATTAAAATCGCCAGTTCTGGTTGTCAACCTTTAAGCGCTACTTGAGATTTTTCACGTTGAAAGTCAGCACCCAGCCGTTAGCTCCTGTCACGGGATAGTAAACATTAAACCAGAGACCGTTTTCTCCGACCTGGATCAATACTTCCCCTTTCTTCAGACTCAGCATCTCTTTACTGGATGGGTCATTTGACTCATATAGAGGCGTATTGTTGCTTACCACCTCCAGTTTATTGCCCTCCGGTACTGGTTTGGGCTGCACAACTATTTTTGCCTGCGCGGTGTCAGGGCTTTTGGCAGCCTGGGACACGGCAGCGGCTGGCATCTTCTGTCCCACATTGCCGGGAGAGATTATTCCGGACCCTCTGACAGTAAACATCCGTGGCCTGCTCCAGGAACCGAGAATTTTACCCGCAGAGTCCACAGCCGATACACGCAAGCGGTATTGGCCTGGTCCTGGGAGCTGGGTGGAATCCACTGCCCATACTCCCCTGATTTCTTCTTTTATCTGATTAAGAACAGGTTCCCAGGTCGGGACCCCGCCGCTGAGTTTCATGGCCACCGAGTCTGCGGAATTTTTCGATAAGGCCAGATTGATTCCTTTTGCTCCACTAATTCTGCTGAGATCATAAATAAAAGTGAGGGTTGAGGCCGTGGTGTCGATTTGCGGCGGATCCGGGATAATCTGGGCTGCAGCGATCGGAGTTTGTTGGGCAGACTCCGGGCCTTCCTCTTCGGTGACAGTCATGGTATCAGGGTCAGACCACTGGCCGATAAAATCACCCACTGGGCTTACTCCGATCACCCGGAAAAGGTATGTGCCGGCTCCGGCAAGCCCCTCGACACTCGAGCTGAATGTGCCGGAAACTTTCCCCAGGGAAGGATTCAAGAAAAAGGTGTTCAGGCGATCCCGCTCGCGGCCGTTGGGATTAGTGAAATCCGCGTTCGGTTTGGAAATTTCAACGGCAGCATCCTTTGCGCCCTCGATATTGGAGACATCCCAGCGGAAATTGTAACTGGGTTTTTTCAGGCTCACCTGCTTGGGATCGATCTGAGGCTTTCTGGCGATTATGTTGACATTGTTGTAAACGACAACCAGCTCGACAGCATCGCTGAAACGGCTGATCAATTCTCCTTTGGCATTCAGGGCCGCAATCCTGTACTGATAAATACCTACACCTTCCAGCTCAAGGGCGCTGCCCTTTCTCTGGCCGGTAACGCCGTTGAGCGAGGGAGTGTAATATAGAGTGTTCTTTTCATCTAATGCCGTACCGCGGGGATTGGTAAATTTTTGATTGGCCTTGCTTATTTCCAGAGTCGCATCTTTGGCGCCGAGAACATTGGAAACATCCCATTCCATGGAATAAGCAGGAGCCACTATACTGATCGTGTCCGGTTTGAATACGGGTTTGTTGGCAATAATCAGCCTGTCTATCTGACCCTCCTGGTCCGTTGACTTCAATCGCCAATTGCTGCGGTCCAGGAAGGCGCTTTTACTGAGATCGCCTTCACCGCCGGCCCCTTTGCCCTTTTTTTCACCTGCAGCCAAAGACTGGTTGAGTTTTACCGCTTCTTCCTTCATCGCTGTAGTAGCCTGCTCGACAACAGAAGAAATTTTTTGCCTTTGTTCATCATTCAGTTCTTTGACTAAATTTTCTTGATCCTCCAGAACTTTACGAACATTTCCGCCGAAATTATCAAAATCTCCTGGGGCAATAAGCGGGTCCTTGTCGATTTTCTGGAGCATGTTTTCCATAACCGAATTCAGTCTGGATTTTACCCTTTTGCTGTTGTAATGAGCAGCAAAATTAGCATCTTTCAACAGGGTGGAAAGGCGGCTCTGCAGCTGGACCACCTTGCGGCGCAAACCCACTTTTCCGGTCTGGTCAGAGCTGGTATTATACAGCTCCTGATTGAGAGGGTTCTCTTCAGCCATGCGGCGGCTGGCATCTTCGTCTTTAGTGTCGCCAAGTGTCTTGGTGATAGTTTGGTACAGCGGGTGGCTTGTATCTAAAGCCTCGGCAATACTTTCCAGGACACTGATCGACCGCGAATAAAGCTGTTCCTTGCGGTAAAATCTGGCCAGGTCGAGATAGATTTCCACATTGTCCCCTGATTTGGCTAAGTCCGCTTCTATTGATGACTTAATCGCATCGAACATCTCCATACCTCGCCCTACATTGTTCAATGCATTGTGCATTACGAGGAGGTCGAAATTGGTAAGCCTGCCGTCGCCGTCCACATCGCAAGTCTGGATTATTTCGGGATTCAGGGGAAGATTTAACAGCACCGCTTTTTCCAGATAGAGGATGTCGAAGACATCAAAGATACCGTCATTATTAATGTCCCCATTGGTAAGCACACTAAAATCAGCAGGTTTCTGGGCCATAAGATGGTGGAGCATACCGGCAGAGGCGATAAGTATTAAAGCCGCGAAAAACACACGAAGGGCAATCCTTCTAAAAAACAGGAAAGCAGGATTGGCTGCAGGATCAAGGGTAATGGAAAGAAGAGCCACGGGAAACAGTCCTGGCGACAATTTTTTATCCGGGTACGACATATAGGATTTACGGCTAATCAGTCCTATTCGGTGTTGATGAAAGGCTGAACTTATTAGTACACACTTAATTATAAAATAAAACGAGTGAAAAATCCATGCCTGTCCCGGATATGTTTTTACTCCAGGGAAAAGGCAGAATTTGCCTTTTGCGGTCATTTTCCGCTGAAAAGAGACAGCGCTTTATCCAGGCGGGATATGGTCAAATCCCGCCCCATCAGGGACATAGTCTCGAAAATTCCTGGACTTACCGATTGTCCGGTAAGCGCCAGGCGCAGGGGATGTATCATTTTAGCCGCAGATATATGCAATTTTTCTGCCAGAGTGCGAAGGCTGGCCTCAAGAGGTTCGGCTTTCCAGTCATCGATCCTGCGGAGCTCTTCCCGTAAAGCGTACATCAGCTTATCGGTTTCGTTTTTCCAGCATTTTTCCACAGCCTGAGGATCGTAATCAAGCTCTACAGGGAAGAAAAATCTGCTCCGGGGCAAAAAGTCTCCAGTCAACCGGCACCGTTCTTTGACCAGGTCAAGAACTTTGAGCAGGTATTCGGTCTCTTGGGTTCCGGCATTCTGGGAGAGCAATTTTTCCGCTTTGAATTTATCTTCGACCAGTTTGAGGATCTCTTGGGGAGCCATGCCGGAGATATACCGGCCGTTCATCCATTCCAATTTTGCCTGGTCGAAGACAGCGTTTTTTTTGCTGATTCCTTCCAGGGTGAAGATCCTGCCCAGCTCTTCCCGGGAAAGGATTTCCCGGTCATCCCCGGGAGACCAGCCGAGAAGGGCCAGAAAATTGAACAAGGCATCGGACAAAAAGCCCAAAGCGCGGTAATCGGTGAGGCTGGTTGCGCCGTGCCGCTTGCTCAGGCGGTTTTTGTCCGGACCCAGGATCAGCGGCACATGAGCGAACCGGGGCACTCCGGCCCCCAGGGCGCGGTAGAGCATGATCTGCTTGGGAGTGTTGGAAACATGGTCATCTCCACGGATAATGTGGGTAATGCCCATGTAGATATCGTCCACCACTGCTGCCAGCTGATAGGTGGGGCTGCCATCGGAGCGCAGGATGACAAAATCTTCGATCTCCCGGTTTTCGAACTTCACAATGCCGTGGACTAGATCGTCATACTGGGTGGTTCCTGCCCCGATCAGGAAACGCAGGGCGAATTGCCTGCCGGACTCGGCCATTCTGCGCGATTCTTCGGGATCCAGTTTGAGACAGGTGCGGTCGTAAATGAAGGATTTTTTCTCCGGGGAGGAAGAATTCCTTTTGGAGTCCGGGGTGCAGAAACATCTGTAGGCGGCGCCTTTAGCCAGCAGCCGCTCGGCGGCTTCCCGGTGACGGGCTATTACGCTGGTCTGGAAATAAATATCGCCGTCCCACTGGATACCCAGCCATTGGAGCCCTTCCAGGATGGCTGCCACAGCTTCCGGAGTGGAACGCTCGCGATCGGTGTCTTCGATGCGCAGGAGAAACTTACCCCCATGATGGCGGGCGAAAAGGTAGTTGAAAAGGGCTGTGCGCGCTCCGCCGATATGCAGATAACCCGTAGGACTGGGTGCAAATCGTACTACCGGTACCTGGCTCAATTTCGCCGTCCTTTACTTTGAATACCGCTCCGTGGTCAATCTTGGCGAATAAAAGGAGCCTTATTTTTTCCTGGACACTTTATCCACCAGCCGCCGCGAGGGCTTGAAAGCGGGCACAAACCTGCTGGGAACAGTGACTTTTTCCCCGGTGCGCGGGTTTCGCGCTTTAAGTTCTTTGCGCTTCTTGACTTTAAACGAGCCGAACCCGCGTATTTCAATGTTATTTCCCGCAGCCAGGGTTTCGCCAACAGACTCAATGAACTTTTCCAATACTTTTTTAGTCAGACCTTTACTTTGCCTGGTTTTAGCGGCTACTTTCTCAATTAATTCAGCTTTGTTCATGGCTGCTCCAGTCGAGTTAAAGTGAAGGGAATCAATGGGTAAAATGATCGAACCCGCTTCCGGTTATAGGCTCTATGCTGCCATCCGGACGCATAATAGTTATTTTTCCTGAATCCTCGTTTATTTCTCCGATAAGGGTGAAAGTGGTTGAAGTTTCTTTTTCCAGGCGACTGACCTCTTTCTCGATGACACCCGGCGGGACGGTAAAGAGAAGCTCGTAGTCCTCGCCGCCGTGAAGAAAAAAATGCTCAGCCCGAAAGCCGAGAGCGATGGCTACTTGACTCGAAAAGCTGCTCAGTGGAAAGCTTTCCGCGAAAAGGCGGGCCCCTGCGCCCGATGACTCAAGGATATGGCCCAGGTCTGCTGCGAGTCCGTCGGAAATATCGATCATCGCAGTCGGCGGCCCTGACACGATCAGCGCCCTGGCTTCAGCGAGCCGGGGTACAGGCTCGTAAAACTTTTTTTTCAGACTTTCATCCGGGAGAGTGAGACCCCTCTTCTCGCTTTTCATCTCCTCTTCCAGACAGGCCAGCACGGCTGCGGCATCGCCGGGAGCGCCGGTGACCCAGATTCGGTCTCCCGGCCTGGCTGTCGAGCGAAGCACCGCGGAACCGCTTTTTACAAGGCCGGCCACGGTCACGGTCACCACCAGCGGCCCGGTGCTCGAAGTGAGGTCTCCGCCGATCAGCGGGCAACCGTACTTCGCCCCGGCATCGATCAATCCCCGGGCCAGTTCATCGATATTTTTTTCCTCCTTGATCGATACCGTGGCCAGGGCGCCCACAGGACTTGCAGCCATTGCGGCAAGGTCGCTCAGGGCGGCCAGCATCGCCTTGGCGCCTACCTGATAATGGTCGAAATAACTGAGCCGGAAATGGATCTCCTCGACCACAGTATCCGTACTCAAGGCCAGTTCTTCACCCTCCGGCACAGTCAACAGGCAGCAGTCATCGCCAATTCCCAGGCGCACCGCCCGGGATGAGGGGATCTGCCGGGCCAGCCTGTAAATATCGGCGATTTTCTCGAACTCGCCCAATTTTCAATTCTCTGCTTTTGGGGTGGCGTGCCCGTTCTCGATCAATTCATAGTCGCTGAAAAAGAAATTAAGCTCCCTTGTCGCTGAGACATAGGAGTCGGAGGCATGGATAGCGTTACGGGTCTTGCTCTCGGCATAAAGAGCTCTTACCGTACCCGGTTCGGCTTCAGCAGGATCTGTGGCTCCGATAATCCGCCTGAGCTCGGACACGGCATCCTCACGGGTCAGAGCGGCCACCACCACCGGGCCTGAGGTTATGAACTCGAGAAGCGGCTCGAAAAAAGCTTTTCCACGATGTTCGGCGTAAAAGGAAGCGGCGGAGTTTATGGTCAGCCTGAGCATGCGCAGACCACGCAGCTCAAAGCCGGCTCTCTCAAGGAGGTCTATGATTTTGCCGGAGTTCCCGGCAGCCACTGTATCAGGTTTCAAAATGGCCAAGGTCAATTCTTTCAATTTGATTTTCTCCTTATTGACTGCATTGAAATTTTTCCCGGTTCCATAAAAAAAGTGGAGGCTATTATTTTTTATTCAATTTTCTAGTAGGGGCGGTTCGCGAACCTCCCCTACCGTTTAATCAAGACTTCCTTTTTAGAGTACCGAGGCCACGGCTTCGCCGATCTCCGCAGGGCTTTCGGCCACGGTGATTCCTGATTTTCTGAGGAACTCGATCTTGCCCTGGGCAGTGCCCACTCCGCCTGAGATTATCGCTCCGGCGTGGCCCATGCGCCGTCCCGGCGGGGCTGTCCGCCCGGCGATAAAGGCCACTACCGGCTTTTTCATTTCGCGGCTGACAAACTGTGCCGCTTCCTCTTCGGCCTTACCCCCGATCTCCCCGATCATCAGCACTGCCTCAGTGCCCGGGTCTTCGTTAAAAAGACAGAGGGCATCGAGGTGGGTGGTTCCGACAACCGGGTCTCCGCCGATTCCCAGGCAGGTGCTCTGGCCGATACCCATCCGGGTTAGCTGCCAGACAGCTTCGTAGGTCAGGGTGCCGCTGCGGGATACTACGCCTACCCGGCCCGGTGTATGGATGAATCCCGGCATGATCCCGATTTTGCAAGAGCCGGGAGTGATCACCCCCGGGCAATTGGGCCCGATGAGCCTGGTTTTCCGACCGGCGAGGAATCGCCTGACCCGTATCATATCGAATAAAGGAATGCCTTCGGTGATCGCCACCACCAGGCTTATACCGCAGGCTGCGGCTTCCAGGATGGCATCGGCGGCAAAGGGTGCGGGCACGAAAATAACCGAGGCTTCGGCCCCGGTCTGGCGCACGGCTTCCTCTGCGGTATTGAAAACCGGCACCCGGCTATCAAAAGTTTCTCCCCCTCTGCCGGGAGTCACTCCGGCAACCACTTTTGTGCCGTATTCGATCATCTGGCGGGTGTGGAAGCTTCCTTCGCCGCCGGTTATCCCCTGGACAATGACCCGGGTTTCCCTGGAAATCAGTATGCTCATCTCGCAGCCCTCTTCGCCGCGGAAGCAGCCACTGCCATTTCCGCAGCCTGCTTCAGAGTGTCCGCCCACAGGAAACCAAGCCCGGCCTCCCTGATGATCTTTTTTCCTTCTCCGGCGTTGGTCCCCTCGAGGCGTACGACCACCGGCAGGCTGATTTTCAGACTGCTCACAGCCTCCGCCACACCCCGGGCCACTCTGTCACAGCGGACAATCCCGCCGAAAATATTGATAAGCACTGCACTGACCTTAGGGTCGCGGCAGATTATCCGGAACCCATTGGCGATAGTCTCGACATTGGCTCCTCCGCCGACATCGAGAAAATTAGCCGGTTCGCCGCCGGCCTGTTTTATTATATCCATGGTCGCCATAGCCAACCCGGCGCCGTTGACCATGCAGCCCACATTGCCGTTGAGCTTGATATAATTCAGCCCGAACTCATTGGCTTCCCTTTCCAACAGGTCTTCCTCGGCGGGGTCGCGCATACCGGCTATTTCCTTCTGGCGGAACAGGGCGCTATCATCGAAATTCATTTTGGCGTCCAGGGCATACAGCCGGTTATCGCGGGTTAGAACCAGGGGATTGATTTCGGCCAGAGTCGCCTCATGGCTGCGGTAAGCCTGGTAAAGGTTCAGAAATACTTCCACCGCCTTCCGGACAGCTTCAGCGGGCAGGTTAAGTCTGTAAGCCAGGTCCCTCGCCTGATATGCATGCATTCCCAAAAGCGGATCGATATAGGCCTTGTGGATTTTCTCCGGAGCCTCCGCGGCTACCTGTTCGATTTCTACACCGCCCTCTGAGGAGACCATAAACACATCTTCAATCCGGGAGCGGTCAAAAGTGATCCCGGCATATAATTCTCTCTGGATATCCACACCGCTTTCGACCAGGACTTTGGATACCATTTGGCCGTTCGCACCTGTTTGGGGGGTGATCAGCTTCGAGCCGAGGAGTGCGCCGGCCGCTTCCCGGACTTCGGCTTCATTCCGGACCAGTTTTATACCCCCGCCTTTTCCCCTGCCCCCGGCATGTATTTGGGCTTTGACCGCCACGGGCCCCCCGGCTGACAGAAAAGGCGAAGCCGCCTCAACAGCTTCTTCCACGGTGAAACAAACTTTGCCCTCAGGTACCGGCACGCCCGATTTTTTCAGGATTTGTTTAGCCTGGTATTCGTGTATTTTCATCGGCGCTCTATTTTAAATATGTTCATGATCCCGAGATATGGGAACGGTAATTTTAAAAAATTAAAGAGAAAACACTGCTTTGACAAGAAATTCATTATTCAAAAGACTTGCAAATCTTTTACTGCGATTACAAATTAAACCTCTAGAATCAGTAAAGAAGGAGTTGTCTTATGGTAAAAAATCTGGCTCTGGTCGGACTGAACAATTCCCATCCGTACATTTTCGGGGGTTTAATCAACGGAGGAATAAGGAGCAAGTTTGTTAAAAATTCCCCGGCATGGACTCATAAACTGTTTCCGGATCATGATTGGAAGGGAGAATTCAGCGATAACTGGCGTTTCATCAAGGCCTGGGCGCGGGATCGCAAGTTTGCACGGAATGTGGCCGAGGCGGTCAAAATCGAGGAAATAACCGATTCACTCGAGGAGGCGGCAGAGGGGACCACATCGGCTTTTGTCTGTGATATGTGGGGGGAATACCACCTGGAGCAGGCGCTCACTTTTCTGAAACAAGGCAAGTCGGTATTCGTGGATAAGCCCCTGGCGGAATCGGTGGCCGATGCCAAGGCGATGATCGATGCGGCCAAGAAGAACAACGCCACTCTTTCCACCTGCAGCAGCATGCGCTTTGACCCCGAACTGCAGCGACTTAAAAAATTACTTTCCCAGGAGATCGGCAAACCCTCGGTCATTACTGTATGCTGTCCCTGCTACCAGGATCTGGCCCGTTATTCGGTTCACGGGATTGAAATAATGCTGGAGGTGACTGATGAAGCCAGGGTGTCCAGTGTGCGCAATATCGGCCTGGGCCTGAGGAGGCATCTGCTGCTTGTGGAGTTCGCTGATGGAACCTGCGGAGTGATTCACAGTTGGGAGGGCCATGCCTATTCGGTAACAGTCACTGCCGGCGGGGGACAGGAAGTGGTTGTTCTGGGCCGGGAGGACAGAACAATGACAATGGTGGCTGCGGTGCTCGCCTCTTTCGAAAACGGAGAACCTGTCGTTCCTTATGAGGAAGCCCTGGAGGTGATCCGGATCATCGAGGCTGGCGTGGCCAGCCAGGCCGCCGGGGGAAGAACAGTCGAAATTGACCGAAGCTGATTTGCTAAAATAACAGCGGAGGCGCCTGTGAGTGAAACTCCTGTACTGGCAGATGTCATCAGGTTGTTGCAGAATAATAGATGCCAGCTGCAAAATATCAATGAAGGAACAATGATCGAGAACCTGGAGATCGATTCCGTAATGCTCACTTCTTTCCTCATTGAGCTGGAGGATCAATTCAATCTGCTGGTTACTGATGAAATCTGGAGCAAGTGGAAAAAAGTCGGAGATATTGTCAGTTATGTCATCGAATTCCAGCAGGAATACTCGACTGTCAAGTTGTCGGACATAAAATCGGACATAAAAGAAGAAACACAGGGAAAATAAGCCAGGACATAAAGCGAGGTTTGCCGGCTTTTAATCACTATGAAAGGAGATACACTGGATTATCGCGCCAGGGGGTACAGATTTTTTCCAAAATTCTTGACAGGCCGCAGGGGCGGGATTAGCTTAGTTTTTTAAAGTAGCGGATTATTCAGGGGAGAGGTGGCCGAGTTGGTCGAAGGCGGCACCCTGCTAAGGTGTTGTAGGGGAAACTCTACCGAGGGTTCGAATCCCTCCCTCTCCGCCATATTTTTGGATGAATCCTCCGACGATGAGCAAGGTGAAATCCGCCCACACTAATTGTGGACGCGAACCTTGAAGATAATGATGCAAAATAGGAGGACTCAACGATGAAACAATGGTATGAGTTATTGTTTGAAGATTACGCACAGAAATATGATAAAGAGCGTTTTGTTCAAGGAACAGCAGGTGAGTGCGATTTTATCGAAAAAGAAATAGCTTATGACAAATCCTTAAAAATCATTGATATCGGTTGTGGCACAGGCCGTCATTCCATTGAATTGGCAAAAAGGGGTTATCAAATTACGGGAATCGATCTGTCCGAGTCACAGCTTAAAAGGGCAAAAGAGAAAGCCGGAGAACAAGGCTTGCAGATCGTTTTCGAGAGGCATGATGCAAGAACTCTTCCGTTCAAGGGTGAATTCGATATAGCTATAATGCTCTGTGAAGGCGCTTTCCCTTTGATGGAAACTGATGAGATGAATTTCGAAATACTAAAGAATGCGACAAAGGTTCTAAAGGATAACGGGAAATTGATATTTACCACATTAAACGGATTGTTCCCTCTTTATCATTCCGTAGAACAATTTTGCGCGGCATCGGGCGACAAAGGGAACGCTACATATAGAAGCAACACCTTTGATCTAATGACATTTCGCGATCACAACACTACGATTTTTGAAGATGATGCGGGCAATAAAAAGGAACTCAAAAGCAATGAGCGTTATTATGTACCAAGCGAGATAACGTGGCTTTTAAAGACGCTGGGATACAGGAAAATTGATATTTTTGGCGCAAAGCTAGGAGCATTTTCGAGGAACGATAAACTGACGACAGAAGATTTTGAGATGCTTGTTGTCTGTCAGAAATAAAGGCTATTACTCCGTAAGAGTACATATAAAGAAATAAAACAAGGGGTATTGAAAGCGTTTTTAAGGATTATTTGCTAATTGGATGGTCTAAGGATATTTGCCAGCCTATTTTTCGTTTGCGGTATAACTTCACAAGTAGGCTTATCTCAAGGGGGTGTAGGGTTCGCCTGGCGTCTACGACTACCCGCCATTGTTAAGCCGGGAGAACGAACTTGAAGTTCATCCGGCTTCTTTTTTTTCAGGAGTTAGCTTGTTCCCTTCCATTATGGCTCTAAGGGTAGCCCAGTCGATATTTGCTCCGGTCTGAACAAGAACCACTTTTTTCCCTTTGAGCCGGGCTCTCATTTTAAGAGCTGCGGCCAGCGGGCAGGCACCGGCAGGCTCGACCAAGTTGTGTGTCGCCCGGAACATTAAGCGTACGGCCTCGCCGATTTCTTCCTCGCTCACTGTGACCATTTCATCGACCCTCCGGCGCATGATCTCCAGGGTCATCTCGGCTGGAATTCTCGTTGCCAGGCCATCGGCTATGGTATCTGCCGATTCGGTAGTGATGATGTGTCCTTGTCGCCAGCTTTTGACCACCGAGGAGGCGTTTTCGGCCTGAACCCCCACCAGAGTCGTCTTTTTACCTAACCCCTCAGCGACAATGCATGCACCGGAGAGTCCGGAACCCAATCCCACCGGTATGATCAATACTTCCGGATCGGAGAGGTCTTCGAATATCTCCAGTGTATAAGTTCCCACCCCGGCGATCAACTTGGGCTCATTGGCCGAGTGGACGAAACGGTAGCCGTACTGGGCGGTCAATTCCCTGGCCCGGGCGAAAGACTCGTCGAAATCGCGGCCGAATTCGATCAGTTCAACTCCCAGAAGGCGCATGGCCTCGTTTTTGTCCGGATTGTTGCCGAACGGCACCAGGATGACCACTTTCACCCCGAACAATTTTCCGGCAAAGGCCAGCGACTGGCCGTGGTTTCCCCTGGTGGCCCCGATAATCCCTTTCCGCTTCTGTTCCTCAGGCAGGGTCCCCACCAGGTTCACTCCGCCGCGCACTTTGAAAGCGCCCACCTGGTGGTGGTTCTCGTGTTTGACAAAGACCTGTGTACCAAGAAGCCGCTCCAGGCCGGGATAAGGATACATAGGCGTCCGGTGGATATACGGCCTGATAAAGTCGCGCGCCGCGAGAACATCGGCGAAAGAAACAGCGGTCATGGTGTACCTTTAATGGCTATTGGTTAAGAAATTGCTGATATCTATTTTCAACGGAATATGTAAAGTAAAATTCAATCAATCGCCTGAAAAAATATTTTCCAGGTTTCGGAGCATATATTTTAAAAATGCAAACGGTTAATCGAACTTACTGGAATAATCAGCAGGTCTGAAGGTTATTTCCATCCGGGAATTGTTGCTCTAAAAGTCACACCTGTTCTGATAAAGTAACAATCTATACTTGATTTCTTTTCCGCGGGGTAAAGATGTAAAAAGGCATCAAATAGGCTAAAGACAGCTATCAGGGACGAAATGTCATTTTTGGCATAGCGTTTGCAATTATATATAAACCAGAGTAACAAAATCATATTAAATATTGCCTAAAGAAATCCGACGGCTGGCAGCAATTAATTGTTGCTCCGGGAGGGGGGTCTCGCGGCCGCCGGAATCAAGGTCCTGTTTACTGGAGGCGAACAGGACCTTTTTATTTGAAGATAGAACAAAAAGATTCACGGCCAGCCGACACACTCCCGGCATGCCGGGAATCAAGACAAAAGAAAAACAGTATTTCAACACGCTTCTAAAAAGGAAGAAAATTTTCGCCGTAGACCATCTTGCCGCCTAATCGGGCAGCGGAGAGAATCAGGGCTGTCGAAGCCAGAAGCATTAAATAATAGGCCCACTTAGAAAATTTTTCCAGGCTGTCCTTTCTTTTCCATCTCACAATAAAAGCGGC
>Ga0315277_10005292_pt1 | contig 17031 bp, 13 predicted proteins | sample YL17G05_15_MG_FD_203695 | JGI IMG/M metagenome (GOLD analysis project Ga0315277, IMG submission 203695) | Sediment microbial communities from Yellowstone Lake, YNP, Wyoming, USA - YL17G05_15 | ecosystem: Environmental > Aquatic > Freshwater > Lake > Sediment | place: USA: Wyoming | collected... | reverse complement strand
GCGAGGCATGCCTCGCCCGAGGAAGCCCCCCAAGCGTGCGGGCGAGGCATGCCTCGCCCCTACACCTTCAAAGCGCCCGTGACTGAGGCCTTAGTCGGGAACTTGCCTGGCATAAGCGGTACTCGGTTGGTGATCAAACGCGGAACGGAGAGCAACCCGCCCCGACCTGAACGCCGGCAGATTCGAGCGCAACCTTGCCGGCTTTCGGGCGGCATTTGATTCAGGGAGAGAGCGATGAAGGCGATCACGCTGGCGCTCGCACTTGGACTGGCGGTTGTCGCACGGGCAGAAGAGCCGCCGATCACAAAGCCGCTCGATGGCGCCAACGCGGTTCGCAATCCGGTTTCCGTACCCTTGAGCGAAGGGTCGCCGGTCGGCCTGGCGCGTGTCGGACATCTGATGCAAGGGATCGCGACGGCGGTCACATGGTTTGGTGATTATGTATATGTGGCGGCCCTTGCGGTTTTGCAGGTGTATCGCGCGGCGCCGGGAGAAGCGCCGGTGCTGGTGCGCGAAATCGAGTTGCGCGATTGGGGCCGCGAGATGGCGGTGGATAACGGGACCCTGTTCGTGGCCGCGCGCGGCGACGGGCTGTACGCGTTCGATCTGTCGGGCGACCCGGCCAATCCGCGGCTCGCCGGTCAGGTTGGCGGCGTGTTGAATGTCGGCGGGCATACGGATGTCGAGGCGATGTTCAACGGCGTGGATGCACGCCACGGTCGCGTGGCATTGGCGCGGGCGAACATGGTGACGAAAGGCCAGGGCGGAGTGGATGCGTTGGTTTACGATTACGAGCCGGCCAGCGGCCGGTTCACGCTGGTGCGCGCCGTCGGGACCGAAGCCCGCAATCACAGTTGGTTGCCCGAAGTGCCGGTGACCGTCGGGTTGACGGAAGACGGTCAGGGGCTGTTCATCGGCTACGGCGTCTTGGTTGGCGAACTGGCCTACGTGCCACTCGCTGCGCCGGGCGGCCCGATCTTGCACAAGACACTCGGCGGCGTGATGGACATCAAGACGAAGGGCGATGTCGCCTTCGTCGCCATCACCACGCTGGGCCTGCCGCTGACCCAGGTCAGCATGTTGAGCCGCGTGCGCGTCGCCAACGGCGAATTGGTTGACGAACCAATCATCACGAAAAGCAGCGCGGCGGCCGGCGGTTCAGTGGACATTCACGGGGATTGTCTCGCGTTCGCCACCTGGGGCGTGCAACGCTACGATAGCGAGCCGCACAACCTCTGGCTGTTCACCAACCTGCTGGCGAAAACACCCACGCGCGTCGCCGCCGCCGGCACGATGGATTGGGTGTATCAACTGGCCTGTCGCGCCGTGGACGCGGAAACCGGCTGGGTCTACGTTGCCGACGAGTGGGGCGGCTTGGAATTGTGGAAACGCACCGGCAACCGGCTGACGCTCGACCTCGCGCACCACCGCGTGCCGACTGGGATGTGTTCGCTCAGCATGTGGACCGACGGGGCGAAGATCTTCTCCGTTAAGCAAGGCGCGGGGTTGTGGGGCGGCGACGAAGCCCAGCCGGGCGGCGCGCGTCCCGTAGTCGAGTGGCTCAACGTCAATGACCCCGGCTTTCGGCGCCCGGACAGCCGGTGTCCGCCATTCAATAGCGCGTGGGATTATCCGCCCGCCGTCTTCGTGTCCGCCGGCGCTTCGACCCGGGGCCGGGTCGTCGTCCTCGCCCAGGACCGCAACATCGCCGTGCCCGGCACAGGTTACCTGATGATGTTCGAGGAACAGGGGGGCCGTTACGTGAACATCTATGCCGAACCGGTGAAAACCTGGAGCGGCAACCTGATCAAGACCGTTGGCAACCTGATCTTCGCGACCAACGCGCCGCACGCCTTGCGCGTCTATCAGCATGACCCGGCCGCCGCCAACCCGTTGCGCCCGCTCGGCGACATCCCGATGCCGGCGCGCACGGCAGACTGGGCATTTGCCGATGCGGCCGTGCACGGCGATTACATGTTTGTCGCGGTGCTGCACTATCCTTTCATGGGCGAACCGGAGTACGGAGCCATCCACGTCTATCGTTGGAAACAAGGCCCGCTGCCGGCCGGTGCCCCTCTGCCCGCGAGCCAATACCTCGGCACATTCTGCTCCGACCTGATTCCGGACCGGCTTGTGCTCGACGCCGCGAACGACCGGCTCCTCGTCGGTTGCGCCGCGCACGCGGTATTCCCGATCCGCGCCGGCGCACTTCTGGTCTACGACCTGACGGCTTTCAATCCCGCCAAGCCCGATGAACTGGACAAACGGCGCGTGGCGATCACGGCTGCCGATGCGTTGCGTGTCAAGCCCGCCAACATCCAGGGCCTATGCCTCGATGGTGACTCGTTGTTCGTGGCCGACCGCGACAACGGCCTGTACGAGTACACGTTCTGCGACAAAGCGTATCGGCGCTTCTATCCGGCGCACCGGGGCTCGATGAGCCATTTCTTCCTGCCCCAACGCGTGCAAAGCCCGCCCGGCCTCGTGCCCTTGTACTGCCCCGTGGCCGTCGCGCGCCTGCCCTCAGGCCGGCTCGCCGTTCAAGAGGGCCTTTCCGGCCGCGTCTCGCTGCTGGAAGTGCTTCCGGTTCCGCCTCCGCCGCGGCAACCGGCAACCAACTGAAGCGCCGACTGCTTTCGTCTAACGGGGCGTAGCCGCAACCCAATAAAGATCTTCTTCCGGAAATAGTCCGATGCACGTTTCAGTTACGGCGTCACGATTTCGAAGGGGATGGCCGGCAGCGCGCCGAGCGGTATGCGCCGTGCAGCCCCGGCCGGGGCTTCTCCTGTCGGATTGGGAGGCGGCTGGGCAGAAGCCGTGACGATCAGGTTGCCTTTCATGCCGGACTTGACCTTGGCGGCGTCCGTTTGCAGTTCGATCTCAGTGCTTCCGCTCACCGCCGTCACGGCCTTGATCATGATGCCGTCCGGCGGTTCGCTCAATTCGTATTCGATCTTGGTAAGCATCGGGCCGGCGGGCATGCTCACCTGGACACGGGCGCTTCCACCGGCGGGGATCCTGACAGGGGTTGCCGTCAGGATTCGCGCCGCATCCCCGGGCCTGAAGCGACCCACTACCGTAACTTTCTGCTCCTGGGCGGGAACGAGATGGCGGTACGCGAATGCCTGCATCATGTCGTCCGCCGCCGTGGCCGGTCGGACGACCTCGCGGCCCTCGATGGTCGCGCGGCCTTCGAGGTGAATCGGCGCCGTCACGGACACCGGCGGCGCGTTGAGGGTGAATCTCACCTTGTCCTGATTCTCAGGGACCCGGGCGCCGGTCAACGTGAAGCCTGCGGGCGCGTCTTTCAATCTCACCTCGATTCCGCCGGAGAAGCCGTCTTTGCGAAGCGCGTGGACCGTCAGGGGGACACTTGCCCCGCCGCGTACGTTGAGGCCGGACGGCGTCGCGCGCAACTCGAAATCCGGGTGCGGCGAACTGATTCGCAGCCGGTAACTGTAGGCCGCGCCGCCGCCCTGCTGGGTATCGCCGATGTGAACGAAGCAGGGGCCCGTCGCGGGAAGCGTGAACGCAAGATAGGAATCCGCGTGGTGCGTATTCAAGCCGGAGCCCTTGTCCTCATGGTCATCGTTGAACGCGAGTTGTTTGCCGGCGGCGTCGGTGAAGATGAGTACGGAGTCCAGCGGTGAATCGAGCCGGCGCGCATGGACTTCCGCAACGATCCGGTCGCCTGCCTTACCGTCAAACCGGAAGACGTCCATGTCGCCGGGCTGATCGATGCGCCCGTTGATGATGATCGGCAGCGCAACAGGTTGCGCGCCGGCGGCGTCGTTGTTCGGCTCCTTCTCGAAGCATTCCGGCAGGGTGTCCGCCGCAACGAGTACGCGGTTGGCGAGCCTTTCGTGAGAAAGGGGATAGATGCCGGGCGCCTTGTCCCTGAGATCGAGGGGCAACTGGTTGAAGGGCAGATTCCAGCCGGCGGCGGCGACGGTCGATTGCGTGCCGATCCTGCCGCCCAAGGGAAAGATGGCGGTAACGAAGGGCGGTTCGCCGATCGTGACGCGATAGACGAAGTCCTCACGGCCGCGGTAGAGGGCGTCCTTGATCTGGAGCACGTAATCGCCGTCGGCGGGGACTTTGTAGAACAGGACCGGGTCGGGATGGAACTGGTAATCGTCGGTATAGGCCAATTCCTGGCCGTTGGCATCGTACAGCGCAACCGTGGCCTTGAACCAGCCGGGCACGGCGTCGGGAATATACGGGATCAACTCCCTCGCCCGGACCACGACGACCAGTTGCTGGCCCTTCCGCGCCGAGAACCGGTACCGGTCAAGGCCGCCGGGCGGAATCTGGCCGTTCACGGTGACCGGCAGGGTAACGTTCTTCTCGGGCGGCTTCGGATCGATCTCCGGGTCCATGCTGCCCCTGGCTTTGGGAACGTTCTTCCAGTCCTTCTTGCTGAGTTCCGGCAGGTCGCCCACCTGGAATACGAGCGGGTTCGAGAGGCCGGCCGGCGTCGCCAGCCTGAACTCGCGGTTACCGAGCGGGGCCGTCGGCGCCACGGTGACCTGAAGGGTGATGAACTCACCCAGGGATGGATTGGTCAGCCGTCTGCCGAAATTGTCGAGCCTTTGCCTTATGTTTTCGGCCTGCTTTATCTCCTCGGGCGTCAATCGCTGGCCCTGCTTCCGCTTCTCTTGAATCTTGCTTATCGCCTCCCGCAATTCCTTTTGCTCCGCGGGCGTCGCCTGCCGCTCTTGCTTCAGGATCGTCGCAGTGACTCCCGCGCCGGAGACGTAAGCGCCGGTGGCGTTGAGGTACCGCCCGCCGATGGTCGCCTCGAACGTCGTGCCCTGCTGCCCGCCTGCGGGATAGACGTAACCGACATGGGGCTCGCCCTGCTGCCCCAGTGCGCCCGAGGCGGCCGCCAGGGACAATATCAGCACGCTCAAACGGGCTGCGTTCATGGTCGCTCCTGCGCTCAAATGATCTCCTTCAACAGTCCGCCCGTTGGAACGTCTTCCGCCGGAGTGGGCATGACGTGGGCCTCCAGTCCCTGCGGGTTGGGCAGACTGGCGCCGGGATCGATCCCGAGCAGTTGGTAGATGGTGCCGATGAGATCGCAGGGGTAGACGGGGCGGTCCTTCACCTCTTCGCCCTTGGCATCCGTCGCGCCGACCACCCGGCCCCCCTTGAAGCCGCCGCCGGCCACCACGGCGCAGAAGGCATTGCCCCAATGTCCGCGGCCGCCGTTCCACGGCGATTCCCACTGGATCTTCGGGGTGCGGCCGAATTCACCGCTCCACCAGACGATCGTGCTGTCGAGCAAGCCGCGGTCCGACAGGTCCTGGATGAGTGTCGCCAGACCTTTGTCGAGGTCCGGCAGTTGGCGTTTCATTTCCACGAAGTTGTCTTTGTGCGTGTCCCATCCGGGATAGTTGATGGTAACGTAAGGGACGCCGCGCTCCACCAGCCGCCGCGCCACCAGGCAGGATTGCCCGAACCGGGTCCGGGGCGCTACCTGTGTCGCCGGGGCCCCAGCCGGCAGCGTGGCGCGGCCGTAGCGGTCGCGCAACTCCTCTTTCTCTTCGGACAGGTCGAATACCTTTGCGCCATCGCCGATGATCATGTCGTAGGCCTGGTCCCGCGACCGGGCCAGCGCCTTCAACCCCGGGTTCTCCGGGAGCGAGTGGCTCAGATTGTCCAGTTTGTTGAGCAGGTCGCGCCGGTCGCGCTGTTGCTTGTCCGTGATGCCTTCCGCAACGACACCTTCCACCGCGAATTTGGCCTGTGACGGATCGCCCCCCGTCGTGAAAGGCTTGTAGCGCGTGCCCAGGAAGCCCCCTTCGTCAAACCGCCCTACGGGTTCGGTCAACACGATGTAGGGCGGGATCTGACCTTGGTACCCGCCGTCATAACCCTTGAACAGCGAGACGACGGCCCCCGCGCACGGATACACGAGCCGCTCGCCGGCCTTGCGCCCGGTCTGCACCATATAGGTTGCGGTTTCGTGGGCGTTGTTGCCGTGGGTCATGCCGCGGATGATGGAATACTTGTCCGCCTGCTTGGCCAGCAACGGCAGCAACTCGCAGATCCGGGTCCCGCTCACGTTGGCCTCGATCGGCTTATTGAACGGGCCGCAGTAATCGCTGCCGGCCTCCGGTTTCGGGTCAAATGTGTCGAGGTGCGGCGGGCCGCCCCACATCCAGATTTGAATCACCGACTTGGCCTTGCCCGTGGCTTTGGACGGCGGGGCTGCGGCCCAGGCGCGAATCGCCGGACTTTCGGCCAGACACAGCCCGGCCGCGCCCAGAAGACCGCGCTGAAGCATGTCACGTCGAGAGAGGAGCATGCTCACGGTTTTGTGCGCCCTTTCATTTTCAGTGTCGGAACTGGAACTCCGCGCTGTTGATCAACGCCCAGAGCAGGTCCGAGCCAGCCTGCCGCCGGTTGTCGCCGGTCTGTGCATACGTCTGCACCACCGCGAGTTCTTCGGCCGTCGGGTAACGCGACAGAATCGCCAGGTAAAGCCCGTTGGCCACGTCGCGCAGATTGCCTGCCGGTTGCAGCAAGGCGCGGACCTTGGCGCCTTGTTCCAGTTTGCGCCGGATATGGCTCGAATTCAAGAGATGCAACTGCTGGGCGGCAGTCGGAAGGCTGCTGCGCTGTTCCGATTCCAGGCCCGTATTGCGCGGGCAGCGCCCGAATAAGTCAAGAAAGGGACTCGTGATGCTGGCGTCCGCCAGCGCAATCGAACGCTGGTCCTCGGGTATGAACGTATAGGGTTCCGGGATGCGGCTGGTGTATTTCTCCGTCGTGCCGGTGACCTGGTTGATGGCGTCAATCAACACCTCCGCCTCCAGCCGGCGCACCGGATAGAAGGCGAACTCCGCCTCGGCCTCGGGACGATCGCTCCGCGGAAGGGACGAAAGTTGGTAGGTCTTCGAGTTCAGGATCAGGCGGTAGACGCGTTTCAGGTCGTAGCGCGACGCGATCAACTCCTGCTCCAGGTAGTTCAACAATTCGGGATTGCGCGGCGGATTGTCGGGGCGAATATCGTCGGGCTCATGCACGATGCCGCGCCCCAGCAGCCAGTACCAGACGCGGTTGACGATGTTGCGGGCAAACCACGCGTTCGTCGGGCGGATGAGCCAATCGGCAAACACCGCGCGCGGATCCTGCAGCGGGAGCAGTTCCACCGTCGTCCCGTCCGGAAAAACGGCGGAGGCGGAAGCCGCGGTCTTGCCGAGATCGAAGAAGACGATCTCTTCCTTCCATTCCGCAGTGGCCTTGTAGCCGACCCGTGAAAAAAACACCGCCATGCCGGCCAGACGCTCCTTCGGCCACTTCTCCGCACGCGCCCCCATGAAGGTCAACGCGACAGCCTGTGCCAGCGCCTGGGGGTTTTTGCTCTGGACGGCGCGGTAGAAGTTAACCTGCGGCTTGCGGAAATTGCTGCCGCTGGCGGTGAGCATCTCGCGGACCAACCGGTCATACGGCACGTTCTCCTTGAGGCTGGTCCGAATCCAGCGGTGATACGCCTGCACCGCATTGGGCCACAGATTGATGGGAAACTCCGATTTGACGCGCAGCATGTTACACCACTTCATCGCCCAGTAGTCGGCGAACTCGTCACGCTCGAGCAGCCGGTCAATGAGCGCGGGCCGTTTGTTGGGGGCCTGGTCCTTGAGAAAGTCCCTCGCCTCCTGCGCGGTCGGGAGCGTCCCGATGACGTCCAGGTAGATGCGCCGGACGAACACGGCGTCCGAGCAGAGGTGGGCCGGCTCGATGCCCAGTTTCTGCAACCGGGCGAAGACCAGCATGTCGATCCGGGTCCCGGGCGTCGGGGCGGAGGCGGTTTCATAGGGGTTCGGCCCCGGCGCCGCGGCGGTTCCGGCCGGCTTCGCCGGAGCGGGGGCGGCGGCGCTTTCAGGCGGCCTCGGACCCGGGGCCGCGCCCGAGGCCATCAGTGCCGCCGGCAGAATAACAACCAGACCCAGGAACGCCCTCGACATAGTCTCTCGCCTCTTGCGGATGCGCCGCAGCGCACGCGCACACCACCCCTCTGTAATTGAAACGCGCGCACGGCTCGTAAGTTACGGCCAGGGCTTGACCGACGCCGTCCACCCCGCGCGCCGCACGCAAGGCAGGACGCCGGCGGCCAACGGGATTGCCTTTCTGGCTGCTGTAGTGTCAGATTGAAGACAAGGGCTTGCGGAAATCCGTCAGCACGGACGCGAATCCCCTGCGCTACCGCTGAGCCACGGGCCCCGAAAACAATCAACGGTGCTCCAACGCGAATCTACCCGCCCGGCTGCCGCCGGTCAGGAACGGGGGAGCCCGCGATTCTTTTTGGGGTTGACCGGAAGCGTCGGGCAAACTACTGTAACGGCGGAACAGGTGAGGAGGTTCCCGGCATGACATTCCCTGAATTTCGCTTCCGAAGGCTCCGCGACCACGCCGTCTGGCGCGAAATGGTGGCCGAGGCCGACCTGGCGCCCCGGCGCCTCGTGCAGCCGCTCTTCGTGAAGGAATGCCTCCGGGGCCGCCAGCCGATCACCAGTATGCCGGGCCAGGCCCAACTCGGCCTGGAGGAACTCGTTGCCGAGGCCCGCCGCACGCACGACGCGGGCGTCCCTGCGGTGCTCCTTTTCGGCATTCCGGAGACGAAGGACGCCGCGGGCTCTTCCGCCACGGCGGCCGACGGAATCGTCCAGCGGGCGGTCGCGGCCCTGAAGGCGGGCGTCCCTGACCTGGCGGTGATCGTCGACGTCTGCCTCTGCGAGTACACCGACCACGGGCACTGCGGCGTGCTGACCGAGGTGGCCGGCCGCCAGACGGTCGATAACGACGCCACGCTCGACCGCCTGGCCGAGATGGCCGTCACGTGCGCCAAGGCGGGGGCCGACATGGTCGCCCCGAGCGACATGATGGACGGCCGCGTGGGCGCGATCCGCGAGGCGCTCGATGCGGCGGACCTTGCACACGTGCCGATCATGGCGTACTCGGCCAAGTACGCGTCGAACTTCTACGGCCCCTTCCGCGACGCGGCCGAGAGCCCGCCGCGGTTCGGCGACCGTCGCGGCTACCAGATGGACATGCGGAACTCCGACGAGGCCCTGCGCGAAACGGCCGCCGACATCGCCGAGGGGGCCGATATCGTCATGGTCAAGCCCGCCCTCGCGTACGGCGACATCATCCGCCGCATCAAGGACACCTTCCGCGTGCCGGTGGCGGCGTATAACGTAAGCGGCGAGTACGCGATGGTCGAGGCGGCGGTCAAGGCCGGCTGGATCAACCGCGAGGCCGTCATCCGCGAGATCTTCATCGGCCTCCGCCGCGCGGGCGCCGACATCATTATTTCCTACTGGGCCGCCGAGATGGCCGGCCAAATTCGTTGACAGGTCCGGCGGGCATCTCTAGAATCACGGCACCAAGGGGAGAGGGCTGTTACCATTCCATGAGGGGACTGGGCAAGTGCACCTCGACACCGACGAGGGCACGCGGGTGGGCGCAACCGGATGCGAATCCTCATGTTAGGCTGGGAATTCCCGCCCTTCATAAGCGGGGGCCTCGGTACTGCCTGCTACGGCCTCACGAAAGCCCTCAGCGACCTGGGGACGGAAATCCTTTTCATCCTTCCCCGCGGCAGCACGAACCAGCGGCTGGAGCGCGTCCACGTCGTTTCGGCCGGCGATAAGACGGCGCCCCGCGGCCGGACCCACACCTACTGGACCGTGGACGGCCTGGAGCACGTCAAACTCATTCCCGTCGGCGCCGCCGTCACGCCGTACATCACCGAGCAGGAATACCTGGAGCAGCGGAAACGCGAGGAGCAGGCCCGCGCGAGCACGGTGACCGAGAAGGCCGAGACCGGGCCGCCAGCCGTCGACCCGAGCCGCCCGACAAGTCTCGGCATCTTCGCAGCGCCGGACATCTACGCCGGCGACCTCTTTTCGGAGGTCCACCGCTACGCCCGCATGGTGGCCGAGATCGCCCGCACGAGCGAGTTCGACGTCATCCACGCGCACGACTGGATGACCTACCCGGCGGGCCTGTCGGTGGCGGCCCTTTCGGGCAAGCCCCTCGTGGTGCACTGCCACTCGACGGAGTTCGACCGCAGCGGCACCAACGTCAACCAGCGGGTGTACGACATCGAGCGGGCGGGATTCCACGGCGCGTCGCGCATCATCTGCGTCAGCCGCCTGACGAAGGACCTCGTCACGAGCCGCTACGGCGTCCCGGAATCGAAGTGCCGCGTCATTTATAACGCCATCACCGTCAACGGCGAGCCGATCTTCCACCAGTGCCAGAAGATCGAGGAGGACGACAAGATCGTCCTCTTTCTGGGCCGCATCACGATGCAGAAGGGGCCGGAGTATTTCCTGGCTGCGGCCAAGAAGGTCCTGGAGGTGATGGACAACGTCAAGTTCATCATGGCCGGCTCGGGCGACATGATCAAGCGGATGATCGAGTTGGCGGCGGCCATGGGCATCGGCCACCGCGTGACGTTCACGGGTTTCTTGCGCGGCGACGACGTGGACCGCATCTTCGAGATGGCCGACCTGTACGTCATGCCCTCGGTGAGCGAGCCGTTCGGCCTGGCGCCGCTGGAGGCGCTGTCGCACGACGTGCCGGTCCTGATCTCGAAGCAATCGGGCGTGAGCGAGGTCCTCACGCACGCCCTGAAGGTCGATTTCTGGGACATCAACGAAATGGCCAACAAGATCATCGCCGTGCTGCGGCACCCGCCCCTCCGTAAGACCCTGCGCGAGCACGGGTCGTTCGAGGTCCGCAAGTTCGCCTGGTCGGATGCGGCCAGGGCGTGCGTGGACGTTTACCAAGAGGCCGTTCAGAATGGCTAGCGTCTGCTTCTATTTCCAGGTCCACCAGCCGTTCCGCCTGCGCCGCTACAGCGTCTTCGACACCGACACGAACTACTTCGACGACTACAAGAACGCCGAAATCTGCCGCAAGGTCGCCCAGAAGTGCTACCTGCCCACCAACCGGCTGATGCTGGAACTCCTCCGGCGCTACGGCAAGGAGTTCTCCGTCTCCTATTCCATCACGGGCGTGGCGCTGGAGCAGTTCCAGAAGTGGGCGCCCGAGGTGGTCGATTCGTTCCGGGCCCTCGCCGACACCGGCCAGGTGGAGATCCTGGCCGAGACGTATTACCACAGCCTGGCGTTCCTCTACAGCCGCGAGGAGTTCCGCGACCAGGTCACCGCCCACACGGCCAAGATCGGCGAGACGTTCGGCCTGCGGCCGAGGGTCTTCCGCAACACCGAACTGATCTACAACAACGACCTGGCCCACTTCGTGCAGGGGATGGGCTACATCGGCATCTGCGCCGAGGGGGCCGACCACGTCCTCGGGTACCGCTCGCCGAATTACCTGTACCGGCCCATCGGGTGCGATCGCATCGCGCTGATGCTGAAGAACTACCGCCTCTCGGACGACATCGCCTTCCGCTTTTCCGACCGCAACTGGGCCGAGTGGCCCCTCAGGGCCGAAAAGTTCGCCGAGTGGGTCAACCAGGTCAACGGCAACGGCTTCGTCGTCAACCTCTTCATGGACTATGAGACCTTCGGCGAGCACCAGTGGGCCGACTCCGGCATCTTCGACTTCATGTACCACCTGCCCGAGCACGTCCTGAAGCACAAGGACAACGATTTTATGACCCTCTCGCGCGCGGCCCAGGCCTACGCCCCCGTGGCCGAACTCGACATCCCGCACATGGTCTCGTGGGCGGATATGGAACGCGATCTTTCGGCCTGGCTCGGCAACGCCATGCAGTCCAACGCCCTCCACGAACTCTACCGCCTGGAAGAAGCCGTGAAGACCTCCGGCGACCCGCAACTCCTGCACGACTGGCGCCGCCTCCAGACAAGCGACCACTTCTACTACATGTGCACAAAATGGTTCGCCGACGGCGACGTGCACAAGTACTTCAATCCCTACGAGTCGCCGTACGATTCCTACATCAACTTCATGAACTGCCTGGACAACGTGCGCTCGCGCCTGCGGCGATAACCACGGCGCCGTGACATGCCGATATTCCGGAACTCGTCAACCTTCAGGACGTGGCCGGGCAGGCCAAGCCTTACCAGATTCGCCAGTTCCTTCGCCTCATCGAACGGTATAATATGAAGTTGGAGGGTGAGCCGTGAGTGACTATCACATTAACATTTTCTACAGCGACGAGGACAAAGGCTACATCGCCGACATTCCCGACCTGGAGTCCTGCTCGGCATTCGGCAAGACCCCGGAGGAGGCCCTTGCCGAGGTGAAACGCGCCAAGGATGCCTGGCTCCAGGCAGCGCGCGAGGCGGGCAAGCCGGTCCCGCCCCCGCGATATCGCCCTGCCATCTACCAGGCATCGCACTGACGCACCGTACAGTTCCCACATCAACTTCATGAACTGCCTGGACAATGTGCGGAGCCGCCTGAGGCGGTAAAAGACAGTTCAAAGTTCCAAGTTCAAAGTTTCAAGTGAACGGCAACGGCGGAAAGAACGGCACGTAGGGTAGGTGCTGTGCATCCACGTTGCCCCGTGCGGCCGTATGCATTTACGCAGGCTGGCGACACCGTGATCGGTGGCCGGATCGGGCTGGACAAGGCGCGCCCCGCACCCTATACTACGAGGTAGGATAGATGGCGACCTTCGTGGAAAGCCGCGGGTTCACCGGGCGGTTGCCGGAGTTTCTGAGCCCGGAGGCGTACCGCGAGTTCCAGAGCGCCCTCGCGGCGAACCCCGCGAAGGGGCAGGTCATGGCGGGTTGCGGCGGCCTCCGGAAAATCCGCGTGAAGGACGAGGGCCGCGGCAAAGGGAAGCGGGGCGGCGCACGCGTGGTGTACCTGCACATCCCCGAGGTTTTGCGCATCGACCTCCTGGCCATTTACGGCAAGAACGAAAAGGACGACCTGTCAACCGAAGATCGCAAGGCCCTCGCGGCTCTGGCCCGTCAGGCCAAGGCCGAGGCGCTGGCGGGCGTCCGGAAAGGCGGTCGGCGAGCATGAACGGCCGGCAAAGACAGCGGAGCGTGTTCGGGCAGATCAGGGCGGGGCTTGAGGACAGCATTGCGTACTCGCGCGGCGAGTTGTCGCTGGTGACGACGGAGCCGCCCCCGCCGCCGCCGGAACTGTCGCGGGCCGAGATCGCCGCCCTCCGGAAGCGGCTGAAAATGTCACAGGCATTTTTCGCGGCCGTGCTGAACGTCTCGGCGAAGGCCGTGCAGAGTTGGGAACAGGGCATTCGCCGGCCCAGCGATGCGGCCCTGCGGATGCTCCAGGTGATCGGCCGCCAGCCATCCGTTGTTCGTAGCATCACCGCCGCAGGGGCGGTTCGCGTTGCCCGCAGAGGGAGCGCCAGCCGACGGCGAGCACACCGCACGTTGGGATAAAACTCGGGGGTTCAACGCGGTCAACCTGCGGGAAGGCTACCGGTCGATTGAGATTCGCTCGCCCCGGGAGGTGTTCTAAATGAAGAAGCCCAAGGAATTCGATTGTGTCCGGTTCAAGGACGAGTTGCAGGCGCGCCTCATGCGTGAGTACGAGGGGCTCACGGAAGAACAGATTCGCAAACGCACCGCCCGCAACCTTGCCACCTCCCAGACCCCCATCGCCAAACTGTGGCGCAAGTTGCAGGCCCGCGGCAAGAAGGCCGCCAAGGCCGCCGGCCCACGCCGCGCGGCTACGCGGTCGCGCCGCAGCCGCTCCCCTGTGTAACAGAAGCGGCTGACTTCGCCGGGCCAGGTCACCGCCAGCAGCATTTCTTGTACTTCTTGCCGCTGCCGCACGGGCAGGGATCGTTGCGCCCGGCCTTCTTCACCGGCTGAAGGGGCAAGAGCGGAGCGTCGGCCGCGGCGATATCCAGATCCTCCGGGTATTCCACGTCGTCCGGGTCTTCCCAATGGTCTTCCGGCGGAAGGGGCCGGCTGAACAACATCTCGGCCGCAGCCTCCAATTTTGCCTGGACTTCGGGGGAGCCTAACCAGGCCGGTTTCTGCGTGGCCAGTTCTTTCGGGACAAGCCCAAGGCCCTCCACGCCCAGTTCCTTGCGCACGGTCTCCCAGCACCCGCACACCATGAGGTCCACACGGTCGGCGGCGTGGGCCCGCTCGATCAACTCCGCGGCCTCGGTGGCCTTCAAGTCCAGAAGATCGGCGACGAGGAGGCCGTTGAACGTCTCGTCGGACTGCTCGTACTTCGACAACGCCTCGCACAGCATCTTCACCACGTCATCGCGGACCTGGGCGTGGCGCTTCGCCAGTTCCCTCAGGCCCCCGGCGGCAGCGATGCGGGGGTACATGCCGTGCCGATCATCCAGCAGGTAATCGCGGAGCGGGGCCATCGACGCCGGGCCGATCCACGCAAAGACGTCCGGAAACTCATCCAGGTACCAGTCGTCCCCATCCTCATCCAGCGGGTCCAGCATCTCCAGCAGCGGGCCGATCGCCTCCGTCGCGCCCAACTGCGCCAGACACCGCCAGGCATGAACCGGCGCGTATCCCGACACGTCGTTCTCGTCTTCCGGCCAGTCGAACGGCTCCGCCCACTGCCGCGCGATGCTGAGGAGTTCCGCCGCGTCGGCGGCCGTCAGCGCAAGTTGCGTAACGTAGTCGACCTCGCCCTTCTTCCACTGCCAAGTAGTACGCGGGTCGCCGAATCGCTCCAGGCGGCCGCGCAGGGTTTCCGCTGCGCCGGCGCCGCTCGCGGGCTCGGCTTGCGAGTTCTCAGCACGCATGTCTCCTCCAGATTGCACGGTTCAAATCGGGGCGCCAGCAGGCCCTGCCTCCCCTGTGCGCACTGATTATCCCGATTCCCCGGCCAACTGCAAGCCGGCGGCAGATTCCGGGCGCATGACCGTTTATGCGGCCGGGCGGAGGCGGCCGCGGCCGACGGCGCGGCCTCGCGGGCGGCGGTCATGGAACACCTCGGCGCGGCCGTCCTCGCTGAGGGAGGCCGCGCGGACATGGAGAACGGCCTCGGCCCCGCCCCGCAGCCAGAACTTCGGCCAATCGGCCCCCGCAACTACGATCAGGCACCCGACGGGCGGCGCAAAAGCGCGGCGGGTCAGGAGACCTGCCGCGCTCTCGTTGCTACGGCGACGATGCCGGCGCGCCGCGCTAGCGTTTCTTCAGCAGCACGAACATCTGGCGGTCGCCGGCGCGGACCAGCATCGGGATGCCCTTGGCGATGTCGGCCTTGCTCACGGCCTCGCGGAGTTCTGCGACGCTGGTCACCTTGTGGCCCGCCACCTGGAGGATGAGCATGCCGGGCCTCAGGCCCGCCATCGCGCCCAGGCCGCCGGCGTCCATGTCGGTAATCAGGACACCCTGGCCGGGCTTGTAGCCGAACTGCTGTGCGGCCTCAGGGGTAACGTTACTGACCTCGATTCCGAGGTCCTTGAGGTTTGCCGGAGCGCCCGGCGCCGCCGCCAGCGCTTCCGGCTGCTCTGGTCTTGTTTCGATCGTCAGTTTAGGCGTTTGCCGCTTACCGTCGCGCAGGATGAGGACGTCGGCCTTGGTTCCCGGCTCGGTCCAGGCCACGAAGTTCTGAAGTTCGTTGGGCGTCTTGACCGGTTTGCCCGCGAACTCCAGGATGACGTCTCCGGCTTTGATGCCTGCCTTTTCGGCCGGGCCGCCTTCCATGACCTGGCTGACGAGAACGCCCTCGTCGGCCTTAAGTTTCATCGACTCGGCCAGTTCGGGCGTCAGGCGCTGGATGACCACGCCCAGCCATCCGCGCGTCACGTGACCCTTTTCGCGGATGCGTTTCATGACCTCGCGGGTCAGGTCGATCGGAACCGCGAAGCCGACGCCCATGTACCCGCCGCTGTGGGACGCAATGGCCGTGTTGATGCCGATCACCTGGCCTCGCATGTTCACGAGCGGGCCGCCCGAGTTCCCGGGATTGATCGCGGCATCGGTCTGGAGAAACTGCTCGTAGTCGGTAATGCCGACGTTCGAGCGGCCCGTGGCGCTGATGATGCCGGCCGTGACGGTCTGGTCCAGGCCGAACGGCGAACCGATCGCCAGCACCCAGTCGCCGACCTCGGCCTTGTCGGAATCGCCCAACTGCGCGACCGGCAGGTTGTCGGCCTTGATCCTGATGACGGCGATGTCGGTCGGCGGGTCGGCGCCGACGACCTTGGCCTTGAATTCGCGGCCGTCGGCCAAGTGGACGGAGATTTCCTGGGCCTCCTCCACCACGTGGCTGTTCGTCAGGACATAGCCGGCAGGGTCCACGATAACGCCCGACCCCAGGCCCTGGCGCTGGAACTTGCGGGTCGGCGCTTTGCCGCGCGGCCCCCGGGGTTCCATGCCGAAAAAGCGTCGCAGCAAGTCGTCCCCCATATCGCCGTAGGGGCTCACGGGGGCGGTCACGGTCTGGCTCGTGGTGACGGCAACGACGGCCGGCTTGACGCGTTTGGCGGCCTCGCGAAATGCCGCCGACAGACGGTCCACGTCGGCCGGAATGGGCGCCGACGACTCCTCCGCTTTCGCTGCCGCTGGCACCGCCATCGCGGCCGTCGGCCGCTCGGCAGACGGCGCGAGCGCGTTCAGCACGGCCGGCGCCAGCATGCCGCCGATGATGATGACGCCCAGCGAAGCCGCAAGCACGATCACTAACCGGATGTCACGCATTGAAAGTCCTCCCTTATAGTCATGCGGGGCGCTCGGGGCGCCCCTGCTCCCGTCTCGGAATCCACCCAACACGTCGCGTAACGCAGCCAACGGTTCGAAAGCCGCGCCGCCCGGGATTCTCATGGTACTCCCTTCGCTAAGGGGCGTCAACTTTTCGTCCGCGTCTCGGACAAACCGCCTGCGTCGCTGCCCGTTTCGTACCCATTTCCTAATTTTACGAGGCGGGCAGGCGGCGGTTCAAGGCGGTTGAAAAATCGCTGAACTGTGGGGGGCATGATGGGCCTTCCTTGCCGGAAGGTGGCCCCGCAGTCATGGGGGCTTAAAGACGCCTTACACCGCAAGGTACGGCGTCAGTCAGCGTGGGGGGTGCCAGCGTAGGGGCGAGGCATGCCTCGCCCCTACAGCCTCGTAAGCACCCGTA
>Ga0315277_10005291_pt1 | contig 17033 bp, 18 predicted proteins | sample YL17G05_15_MG_FD_203695 | JGI IMG/M metagenome (GOLD analysis project Ga0315277, IMG submission 203695) | Sediment microbial communities from Yellowstone Lake, YNP, Wyoming, USA - YL17G05_15 | ecosystem: Environmental > Aquatic > Freshwater > Lake > Sediment | place: USA: Wyoming | collected... | reverse complement strand
TTTTTGGAAAAAGCCGAGATACCGCGCGCTTGCATTCATCGACCCTTACGGCATGCAAGTGGAATGGTCGTCAATCACAGCAAGGAAATATTTTTGGTGAGAAGGAAACGCTTAAGATTGAAAATGCAATTCATCGTGCGGGCGAGCTGTATTCAAGACAACTTAAGACTATTTTCAAGTATGTTTCGGAACCGTATATCCTCCGCAACACAAAAAATTCGCCGATATATCACTTCGTTCTAGCGACTGACAATCCCGCAGGCATCAAAATAGCCAATGGTGTCATTGGGAAAAGGATTTAAAATGGCACGGACCACTATCGATTTGATGGAAATGTCGTGGAACCCGTGCACGGGTTGCACCAAGATATCGCCGGGTTGTCTGAATTGTTACGCCGAGGTCATGGCCACCCGACTGAAGGCAATGGGAATGAGTAAATACCGGTCTCTTTCGCACGTGATGTATTCCGGGTGATGAACGAAAATTCTCGACATGTATTCCAGGTGCTGACAAAACGGGCTGATATACTATGGTCGCGGGACTCTGTTTTTGACTGGAGTCCCAATATCTGGATGGGGGTCACCGTCGGCGGTGAAAGCGGGCGGAGATCGAGATCCATGAAGGCCGAATGGGTGACGGATATGGACCGAAGGATCAGGATTTGAAATATTGTGTTGTCCGATAAAGAACGGTTTTGTACATTACCGTGCGCGAGGTGGGATTCGAATGGTTCGGGGACCGCTCACGCATTTGCGCGCATTTGACAAGGAGGATGGTCATGCGCTCTGCGAATACACCAACCGTGCTGAAAATGGTCCGAGCTCCATTTTTCTCCTCCATTCTTGCCCCGCTCGTTGCGGGAACCCTTCTTTCTATTTTTATCCAAGGGAGTTTCAATCCGCTGGGTTTCGTCCTGGTTTTGATTCTGGGAATAGGCCTGCACACGGCCACGAATGTGTACAACGACATTTACGATACGTTGCAGGGGTCGGACAAGATCAACGTTCATCGCAACGAGTTCAGCGGAGGGTCCGGCGTCCTGGTCGATCATCCGGACCTGCTGCCGAAAATGTACTGGTTGGCAAGGCTGGGGCTTGCCTTCGCCGTAGGCGCCACAACAGGTCTGATGTTGGTGGTTCGTAAAGATTTCTGGCTTCTGTTGTGGGCGTTGACGCTTGTTTCGATTTTTTTTAGCAAATATTATACGGCTGCTCCCGTTCAACTGGGATATCGAGGATTGGGCGAAGTGTCGGTCTGGTTTGCGTTCGGACCGATGGCCATCCTGGTCGCATCGGTCAGTCAAAACGTGGGCTTCCATCCCATCGTTCTCGTTGCCATGCCGGCAACGGGGATCAGCACGCTTTCCATTCTCCTGATCGGGCAGATGATCGATCTGCCCGCCGACCGGGCTACGGGGAAATTGGGGTGTGTCGCCCGATTGGGAATCGCCCGGGTCCGCTACCTGTATTTGGCCGTTCAGCTGATCCTGATGTTGGACGTTGTCGTCTTGGTTTCAGCCATGGGGATGACGTCCTGGCCGGTGCTGTCCTGTTTGCTTCCCTATGCGATTCTGATGCCTGCAATCTGGAGGAAACTCCACCACGACTACAAGAATCCCGCATCCCTCAAAACGGCCGCAAAAATCAATGTCCTGCTTCATCTGCTTTTTTCACTGCTGTATTCCCTGGGAATCGGCATCGCTCTGTTCCTGTGAAATCCACAGCAACAAAGACAATCGAAAACCCGCCAAACCTGACCGCCGCGTCTTTTTTCAGGATTCCGGAGGGGCGGTCAGTTCCGATGCGGTTTGAATACCGCTTGCCACCGGAGGGAGAATCCCCTTTTTGACAAATATCGGGTGTATGGCCTTTCTCAGCCGGGGAATCTGCCGCGCGAACACCAATGCTCCGAGCATGCAGGAAAATCCGCCGATCAGCACCGAGTTTTGAACGCCGATGGCGCTGGCCAGGCTTCCCGACAGGAGGCTGCCGAAAGGGGTAATGCCCATGAAGGCCATGGTGTACAGGGACATCACCCTTCCTCGCTTGTCTTCCTCCACGACGGTCTGTATCAACGTGTTGCTGGATACCATGTGCAGCATCATTCCAAAACCCGTAACGACCATGATCACCAGCGACACGGGCAGGAAACGCGACCGGGAGAGCGAGATGAGACCGAGGCTGAACACTGTGGCTGCAATGGGGATCACTTTTTCAAGGCCGTGGATTTTTCTTCTCGAAGCCAGAAAAAAGGCTCCTGCGACGGCGCCGATACCGACGGCGCCCATCAGAAAGCCGAGGGTGTGCGGTCCGCCGTGGAGGATTTCCTTGGCAAAAACCGGCATCAGCACCTGAAAGGACGTCCCGGTCAGGCTGATCAGCGCGATGAGCAGGATGACGGTCCGGATCGGAAGGGAACCGAACGCGTAAGAAAATCCGTCCTTGAGGTCCGAAAAAACGTGTGAATCGGGTTTTTTCAGTTTTTGAGGAGGGAGTTTCATGGCAAAGAGTGCGACAATGACCGCCATGAAGCTGACGGCGTTGGCGAAAAAACAGACGCCTTCACCGGCCGCTGCCACCACCAAACCGGCAATGGATGGACCGATCAGCCTGGCGCCGTTGAACATCATGGAATTCAGTGCGATGGCATTGCCCAGGTCGGCTTTCTTTTCCACCATTTGAATAACGAACGACTGACGTGTAGGCATGTCGAAGGCATTGACCGCTCCCAGGAAGATGCTCAACGCCAAGATGTGCCAAACCTGGACGACTTTCATCAGCACCAGGAATGCGAGAATGAACGCTTGGATCATCAAAAGCGTCTGGGTGGCGATCAATATCCGATGCTTGTTCCAACGGTCGGCAAGCACACCGGCGAGCGGCCCGAAGAAAAAGGAGGGGATCTGGCTTGTGAATCCTACAAAACCGAGAAGAAATGCGGATCGCGTGATGCGGTACACGAGCCAGCTCATGGCGACGGACTGCATCCAGCTGCCGATCAGGGACACGCCCTGGCCGATGAAATACAACCGGTAATTGCGGTATTGCAGTGCGCGGAAAATATGCGCCGCGTCGATGGTGTTCAAGCGCGGTGCGATGCGGGATGGGATTCGAATATTTTTCAATCTCGTGTTCAGGGCTTATTCCACGACGGCATTATCGATGAGTCTGGTTTTTCCCACAAACACCGCCAGTGCGATCAGGGCTTTTTCCCCGACGGTCGGAAGCGGTTCCAGGGAGTCCGGATTGACGACGGAGATGTAATCGATCCGGGTTTGTTTTTTATTCTCGATGATTTTCCGCATGGCCTGAACCACGGTTTGCGAATTCTTTTCACCCTTCCGGATAAGGCCTTCGGCCAGTTCGAGAGATTGATGGAGAGCGAGTGCGTCCTGCCGTTCTTCCGGTGAGAGGTACACGTTTCGCGAGCTCATGGCCAGACCGTCCTTTTCGCGGACGGTCGGCGCCACCACGATCTCCATGTCGAAATTGAGATCCCTCACCATTTGCCGGATCGTGGCGACCTGCTGCGCGTCCTTCTGACCGAATACAGCGAAATGGGGTTTGACCGCATGGAAGAGCTTTGCGCAAATGGTGGCCACGCCGCGGAAATGGCCGGGTCTGGACGCGCCGCACAGTCCTTCCGTGATCCGTTCGACATTCACATGCGTCAGATAGTGATGCGGGTACATTTCCGAGGTTGAGGGATAGAAGAGGATATTTACACCGGCTTGTTCCGCCAGGTTTTCATCCTTTTTAAAATCGCGCGGATACCGCTCAAAATCCTCGTTCGGTCCGAATTGGGTCGGATTGACAAAAATGGAAAGGACGACGACATCGGAGCGTTGCTTGGCCATCTGTACCAGACTCAAATGGCCTTCATGCAAATAACCCATGGTCGGGACGAAGCCGATTGTTGTTCCGGCCTTTCTAAGTCGGTCGGCTTCGGCCTGCATGGATTTGATGGTTCGGATGATGTCCAAGGGGGGACTCTCTTCTCCTGTTTATTGCTTGTTGGAAGTCAGAAGTTTGAAATTACGAATTTCGAATTTTAATTGTTCAATCCGGAATCCAAAATTCGAAATCCGGAATTGATCACGATCCACGTCAAACCTGAAACTTCAACCTCGGAACTATCCTTTAACGACTCCCAGCGGCCGCATCCGGGCCACTTTCCTGGAAAGCCCCGCCCGATGAACAATCTCGACGACTTTGTCGATATCCTTGTATGCCTCGGGAGCTTCCTCGAACAGGGTGTCCCGTCCCCGGCTTCGAACGATGATTCCCTGTTTCTGAAGTTCGCGGTCAATGGCTCTGCCCCGTGTGGCACGGATGGCGGCGTGGCGGGAAAGCAACCTTCCCGCGCCGTGGCAGGTGGATCCGAAGGTTTCTTTCATGGCCTGCTCCGTTCCGACCAGGACGTACGAAGCCGTTCCCATGTCCCCGGGAATCAGGACCGGCTGGCCGACGTGGCGGTATTTCTCGGGGATTTCCGGGTGTCCGGCAGCGAACGCCCGGGTGGCGCCTTTGCGATGGACGATGATTTTTCGTTTTTCCCCCTGGACGTCATGTTCCTCGAATTTGGCAATGTTGTGCGCGACGTCGTAGACCATGTGCATGCCGAGGTGTTCGGCGGATTGTTGAAGGACCTGTTCGAAGGTTTCACGCACCCAGTGAAGGATAATCTGACGGTTGGTCCATGCGTAATTGGCCGCGGCAGCCATGGCCGCAAAATATTCTCTTCCTTCGGGCGAAAGGACCGGGGCGCAGGCCAGCTGGGCGTCCGGAACGCGGATTTTGTATTTGCCCATGGCTTTCACCATCCGATCCAGAAAGTCGTCGCACACCTGATATCCCAGGCCGCGCGAACCGGTATGGATCATGACGGTGATCTTCCCCTTCTCCAAACCGAATGCATTGGCGGCTTCGGTGTCGTAAATCGCCTCCACCACCTGGATTTCGAGGAAATGATTCCCCGATCCGAGAGTCCCGAGCTGGGGCTTCCCCCGTTCCATCGCCCGCACGGACAACGCATCGGGATCCGCACCGTCCAGACAGCCGCGTTGTTCTGTCCGTTCGATGTCCTCGCTCCATCCGAATCCCTGTTTGACAGCCCAAACGGCTCCGTCCCTGAGAACGGCACGTTCGTCGCCCGCTGTCAGCTTTAATTTTCCGGAAGAGCCCACACCGCACGGTATGTTTTGAAAAAGACGATCCACCAGCGGCTTGACTTTCTTTTGAATGTCTTCCACCACGAGATTGGTCCGGACCAGACGGACCCCGCAATTGATGTCGTATCCCACGCCGCCGGGGGAGATAACTCCCTGGTCCAAATCCAGTCCGGCAACACCGCCGATGGGGAATCCGTATCCCCAGTGGATATCCGGCATGGCCATGGATGACCCGATGACACCCGGCAAATGGGCGACGTTGGCAACCTGTTGGGGGGCCTGATCGCCGCGGATTTGCTTCAGCATGTCCTCGTCCCCATAGATCAGACCCGGGGCCCTCATTCCCTTTTCGTATGCCATCGGGATTCGCCAGCGGTACTCGTCTATTTTTTCGAGTGGTCCATTCCAAACGTTGCTCATGTCCTGTCCTTGTTCTGAAGAGGTTCAATCCCGGATTCGCAGGAGGTGAAAAGACCATATATACACGGGCCTCCACCATCCACGGGAGCCATCAATCACCGTCCGCTTCGCCGGGATGGAAAATGGGATTTACATTTATTTTGTTTCTGGCCGCTTCGGGCGAAGGGGACGGGATCTGGCTTTGGTTCAGATACAATTCCGGCCTTCGATCCTGAAAAAGATCGTTGGCTTCAATGATTTTCTTGTTTCTGGCCAATGCGGGATCGATTTCTACTGTTTTGATTTTTTCTTCTTCCTCCATGCGCAGGAGGATTTCCCCTTTCGTGCCGATGACTTGGCTTTTGCCGATAAACGTCAACTTCTTCCCGCCGCGTTCTTCATATCCGATCCGGTTTGCCGTGATGGAAAATATCCGGTTTTCGAGGGAACGGGTGACCATGGCATCGGGACCGTACGGAAGGACCAGATTGGCGGGATGGCAAAGGATATCGGCTCCCTGCAGGGCCAAAGCCCGCGCGGATTCCGGGAAAATCCAGTCGAAGCATATCATGATCCCGATCCTGGCCATGCCGATGTCCCACACCTGAAAAGGCCGGTTTCCCGGTGCGAACCAGGTTTTTTCCTTCCAAAAAAGATGGATTTTCCGATAGGTGCCGATCCAACCGTCGGGACCGATGAGCACGGCGGAATTGTAGCACACGTTGTCCGCGGATTCGATAATTCCGGCGACCAGATGAAATCCTTTCCACTGGCAAAGGGCTTCCAGGCGCCGGATCGATTCCCCACCCGGGACGGGTTCGGCCATGGATCCGATTTCCTCCCTGGATGCGAACAAGTAGCCGGTGGTACAGAGCTCGGGCAGAACGATCAGATCCACCTGGATGTTCTCGAGTTCCTGCTCGATCCGTCTTAGGTTTTTTCCGATGTTGCCGAACGTCGGAGCGAATTGATAAATTGCCACTTTCATGTCGTGTTGTGCCCTCAATGTACCATTCTTCCGGTTTTTTTTCAAGAAGAAAATTGGCCGGGGAGGTGTGCATCGGCCTGACGTCACATCCAGGTTTAAATCGGTATCCACCTAAATCCTTGCCGGGATGTTTTGAGAAGGGGTCGGCGCTTTTTTGTTTTGAGCAATCAACGCTCAGCAAAACAGGCCAAACACGATCGCCCGATGGAACGAGCGGTGATTCATACGCGAAAACTTTTCCATGGAAACGAAAAGATTCTTATGTGCTTTTGAAACGAAAAATCATTCGGATTGTGAGGAGCACGATGATTTCTAGATAAAAAAATCGATGGGTGGTATTCCACCGTTCCGAAAAACAGGATCTGTTCCTGGGATTTGAAGCGGGTAGAAAAACCCTGCAGCCTGCTTGTCCAAAACAGGACTGCAGGGTGTCACATCCTACAGTCCTTTGATAAACGTTCCCAGCCAGATCAGGGCGAAAGCAACCGCCAAAATCAGATAGTGGTACCTGTGATGAAGCACAGGGATGTCTACCAGTCTATCGGCGACGCTGACCAGGGCGAGAATGGTTGCGATCCACCACGTCGCTTTTTTGGGAGCACTGAGTTTCATGGTACCTCTCCTTTCCCTTTGGTTTTTTTATTTTTGGAATGAAACCGAATCGTTCCCTTCCAGCACGCTTCAAAACCGATGTGCGGATTCACGGCAGGCGCTTCAGTTATGATATTGCAATACATGATATTACAATACATGATAATAAATAAAATAGTATTTGTCAACGTTTTTTTGTCGACGGGTATTGACAATCATTGGAATACGCTTTACATTGTAGAAAACAATCCAGAAAGAGCGAGGAGAAAACCGATGATGCGCGCTGCCGTTCTGACGCGGTACGGGAAAATCGAATGGAAGGAAACACCTGTTCCCGAATTCGGACCGAAGGAAGTGCTGGTGAAGGTGAACCGTGCCGGTATCTGCGGTACGGACCAACACATTTTCAAGGGGGATTTCGACGGCCGGACGCACGTCCCAATGATTCAGGGGCATGAATTCGCTGGAGTCATTCATGAAATGGGAAAAGACGTGAAGGGGTTTCACAAAGGCGAACGGGTGGTGGTGGATCCCATTTTCTGGTGCGGCAAGTGTGCTGCCTGCCAGCTTGAGCATTTCCCGGCGTGCACGTCCCTCAAATTGATCGGTGTGGACGTGGACGGCGGTTTTGCGGAATACGTGGCAGCCAAAGATTTCATGCTGTACAAAATACCCGATTCCATTTCGGATCGGCATGCCGCCCTTGTCGAAATGCTTTCCATCGGATTTCATGCTGCCAGACGTGCGGGTGTGCAGAAAGACGATACCGTTGCGATATGGGGTGCCGGACGGGTCGGGCAAACCATCTTGAGGGCTTGCCGGACAATCACCGGAAACGGAATTTTCATCGTAGACGTGCTTCAGAACCGTCTCGACAAAGCCGTCAAAGCCTATCCGGACGTTGTCGCCATCCATGCCGCGAAAGAGAATCCGGTCGAAGCCATCCGGGAAAGAACACGGGGCAGGGGAGTGGACGTTGCTTTCGAAGCCGTGGGACATGCGATGCCGTTGGCCGAGCAGACGCCTCCCGTGAGGGCGTGCATACAAAGCATCCGGGGTGCAGGAACCGTCTGTGTCCTTGGATTGGCGGACGATCCCGTTCCACTGGTCATGAAGGAGTTGATCTGGAAGGAAGCCCGAATCGTGGCGTCACGGGTGACGCACGGGGAATTCAAGACCACCGTCTGCCATCTGGAGAGGGGTGAACTGCATCCCGATCTGTTGATTTCCGCGGAAATGCCCGCATCCCAGGCCCAAGAAGCTTTTCGCATGTTGGACGAACATCCGGAAGACCATTTGAAGGTATTGTTGAAACTGTGAATGGCGCCCGCCGACCGGAAAGTTGTTCTTCACCGTTTCATTGGCTCCGGAGAAAGCACACGATGACACCCGCCGATGCCAAACTCATGGTACCGCCGAAGACGAACGGTGCGCCGGGGTGCACGGAATACAAAAAACCCGCGATCAAGCTGGCCGGTAAAAGTCCGATTCCCACGATGGTGTGGTAGAATCCCAGTGCCGTCGCCCTGGAATGGGCCGGGGCCAGATCGGACACCAGCGCCTTTTCCACGCCCTCACTCGTCGCATAATAGACCCCGTACAAAATCCACGTGACCCAGAGCAGCGAATTCGTGTTTTTGGAAATCCAGCCAAAAGACATGTATACGACGGCGTAGAGTGTGTGCCCCAAAACGATGAGGCGTTTTCTTCCGATCCGGTCGGAAAGGGAGCCGAAAAAAGTCGAAAGCAGCGATGTGGAAACATTGAACAGCATGTACATCAAGATGACGGTGGGAAGGGTATGGCCGAGGGACATGCTGCGCAGCAACAGAAACTGGTTCGACGAATTCCCCAGGGTGAACAAAAACACGGCCGAGAAAAATAGTTTCAAGTTCCTGTCGTATCGTCCAAGATGGAGGTTGGGTTGGGGACGGTTTCGGTTTTGGCGGACGGATATCCGTTTTTCCCGTATCGGGAAAAGGAACAACACCCCGAGGAACGCCGGGACGATGGAAAGCACGAACAGAAAGTAAAAGGCGTTCAAATCTTTCAATGTTTTGGTGACCGGATCCATCAGGCGCAGGCTGGCAGCATAACAGATCAAAACGCCGACCGCGGCGCCTGCAAAATCCATGGCCCGGTGAAAGCCGAACGCTTTTCCCCGGATTTTTTCCGGAGTGGATTCCGTGATGATCGCATCCCGGGGGGCCGTTCGCATGCCCTTGCCGATCCGGTCAAAAAACCGCGAAAAAAGCACAAAAGGCCAGCCTGTTGACGCGAAAAACAAAATTCCTTTCGAAACGGCCGACAACGCGTATCCGATGATGGTCGGCGTTTTCCGGTTTTGAAACTTGTCGGAATAGTACCCGATAAACACCTTGAGGAGGCTTGCCGTGGATTCGGCGATGCCTTCAATGATGCCCAAGACCGGACCGAGAAGCGCCTTTTGAGCTGCCAGAACCATGGTGACGAATGCCTGAATCAGCGGGTATAACATTTCCGAAGACACGTCCGTGAAGAACGACGTCAATCCCGCGAGAATCACGTTTTTATCCAGTTTTGCATTTTGCGTCATGGGTTGATACCTTGAAAAACATTTTTTCCAATCTAACCTGAAAAATTCACAAAACCAACCACAAAAGAAGCGAATACATTTATACGATTCACCTTAGAACCAATCGGGTTATCCAGGTGAATTTTTCTGGTTATCCCGGTTTCAATAGTGAAAAAAATAGTCATGAACAAGCCGGGCTAAAACAAGCGATCACCTTTGTCAAAACATGTTTCAAGCGAACGTGCTGCATTTGCCGAAACAACAGGCCGGTCTGCATACAAATAAAAGGTTGACTTTAAACTATTCTTCGGGTATATTAATATTTTTGATCCCGATGGATTCTTGACAGTCAAACACTCTAGACGGAGGGAGGAATCGCCTCATGGTCCGGTATCAATTGATTGTGAATCCGATTTCCGGAAGGGGAACCGCCGAGCGCATGGTTCCCAAGATCGAAGAACGGATGCGACTTTTGAATCTCACGTTCGATCTGGTTCGCACGGAACGGCCGTGGCATGCCGCGGAACTGGCTGAACAGGCGGCCAAGGACGGCTACGATGTCGTGGTGTCCGCCGGCGGAGACGGCACGGCGAACGAGGTGCTGAACGGCCTCATGAACGCGAAAAAGGCCGGTGCAAATCGGACGGCCATGGGTGTGTTGGGTATCGGAAGGGGCAACGATTTCGCGTTCGGTGTCGGCATTCCTCACGGGGTTGAAGCCGGATGCAAGGTGCTTGCGGACAATTTCCGTCGCCGGATAGACGTGGGTCAGGTGCGGGGCGGACTGTATCCCGAAGGCAGGTATTTCGGCAATGGCGTCGGCATCGGATTTGATGCCGTGGTCGGGTTTGAGGCCCTCAAAATGAAACGGCTGAAGGGTTTCGCGTCCTACATGGTCGCGGCGCTCAAAACCATTTTTCTCTATTTTCACGCTCCGACCATCTCCATCGAAACCGACGATGAGAAATCCACCCTGCCTTCGCTTCTGGTTTCGGTGATGAACGGCCGCCGCATGGGTGGGGGTTTTCTGATGGCGCCGCAAGCCGTGCCGGACGATGGATTGTTCGATCTCTGCATCGCGAGCGAGGTGGGCAAACTAAAAATTTTCGGACTTTTTCCGCGGTTCATCAAAGGCACCCAGGCCGGGCACAAGGCGATCAAGACCGGACGAACGACAAAAATCACGGTGAACGCCCTGGAAGGAGTGCTTCCAGCCCACGCGGACGGAGAAACGCTCTGCGTGGATGGCAAACGGCTTTCGATGGAGGTATTGTCGAAACAGCTGGAAATGGTAGTCGCTCGCCAGAATGGATGACCGGCCCTGAAAAACACCGAGGCAATCGGCCCGGGGTCTATTGTTTTTGCACGATGGTTTGCAGTTGCGGAAATTTCCGGATCAGCGTTTCCGGTGCCTTGAGAACGGTCTCACCCAGCGCCGCTCTGATTTGAAGGGCGTTGGCTGCAGCCTGGCCCCTGGGGTGGTTGTTCTGAACGACGTACGTTTCCTTCGCGCCTTGGGCGACGGTTTTGACTTTTTCGGCGATTTCCAGGATTTCCTTTTCCGAATACAAATAATCATAGCGGACGAAGGAGTCCTTTGTTCCGGATCTGCCCGCGGGTGTATCCTGCATCCCTTCACGAGACTCCCCCAGGGTCTTGGAAATCCCCGATCGATTTTTTGGAAACCAAGCCTCGTAATTCCGGCCGTGCATGCGCACATATCCGATTTCACCGGTTCGGATGGGTTTCAGGCCCATGGATTTTCCGATCACAGGCTGGTCGATGGCAGCAAATCCGACGTTGCGCCGATTCAGATCATCGTAGAAAGTCTGCGCGTCCCAACTGGAGTGCCGGACCTCCACCACCAGGGGATACTGTTGAAAAGCATCCAATACCTTGTCCAGCCAGGATTTACCGGTTGCGTCGTTTTTAAAGCTCCACGGGAATTGACACAACACCGCCCCGAGTTTTCCCGCTTCTGCGAGCGGATCCATGCCCAGGGTAACCTGCTTGACTTCGTCCAATCCGAACACTTTTCTTTCGTGGGTGAAACGCTGCCATAGTTTTGCCGTAAACTTAAACCGGGGATTTCCGCTGGCTTTTCGGACCCAGGCGCTTGCCATGTATGCATTGGCCGGACGGTAGAATGTGGAATTGATTTCTGCCGTGTCAAAATAATTAACCAGGTAATCCAGTTCTTTGAATCCTTTTCCCGGATTTTCCGGATACACGGCACCGTACCAATCCCTGTAATTCCAGCCGGCGGGACCCACGCGGATGGTTTCGATGGTCTCCATGGATTCGATTCCTTTTTTGTGTTGAACGGGTGCGCGCGATGCATGTTAGTGAACTTTTAAAAAACAAGCAAGCGTAAAAATATCCGTTGCCATAAATCCGCGGGATCCAAGAATCCCCGTTGAATTTTACCTCAGCTTTCCGGAGGACCAAACGCCCGATCGGAAGTGGTACCGTTCCGGTTCTTTTTTCCGACAATCCTTTTTTATTTGATTGACAATTTTTAATATATTTGATATATTTACAAGTGCCATTTTTTGACGGAGTTGGTGCGGGCGGAGTTCGGGCGTTTCTGGGACTGGGTTCCAATCTCTCTGACCGGGAGAGGACCCTTGCCCGAGCGGTCGAACGGCTTTCAGCGCATCCGCACATCCTGACTCGAAGCATTTCTTCGGTTTATGAAACCGAACCGTGGGGGGAAAGAAACCAGGAACATTTCTTGAACATGGCAGTGGAAATCCAGACGGACCTGGCCCCCCAAACCCTTTTGGACATGTGCAAAGGGATTGAATCCGATCTGGGCAGAACGAACGCCCGCCGATGGGGTCCGAGGTTGATCGATATCGACATCCTCCTTTACGGCGACGAAAGGGTGAAAACGCCGGTTCTGGAAATTCCGCATGCAAAACTGGCCGAGAGGCGGTTTGTTCTGGTACCGCTCGCCGAGATTGCAAAAGGCATTCCGGTTCCGGGATTCGAAAAGACGGTTGAGGCTCTGCTGGAACAGTGTCCGGACCCTGGCCATGTCCGGCTCCACCGAAAAGCGAAAGGCGTTTCGGAATGAAGAAAGCGAATTATCTCGCCATCGAGGGAGTCATCGGCGTCGGCAAGACCAGCCTTGCCAAACTGCTTGCTGAAAAACTGGACGGCAATCTGGTTCTCGAAAATTCCGAAAACAATCCCTACCTGGAGGATTTTTACCGGGATCCGAAGCGGTACGCGTTCCAGCTTCAGATCTTTTTTCTCCTGAACCGGTACCGGCAACTTACGAACCTGCCTCAGCAGGACCTGTTTCACCCGCTGCTCATCGTGGATTACATTTTCGCCAAAGACAGAATCTTTGCGTACCTCAACCTCGAACAGCGCGACTGGATTTTGTACCAGCGGATGTCCACCATGCTTGAAAAGGATATTCCCAAGCCGGATTTGGTGATTTACCTTCAATCCAACACGGAAAGGCTTCTGGCCAACATCCGCAAAAGAAACCGGGATTATGAAAAAGCGATTTCACCGGAATACATCAAGGCACTGAATGAGACGTACAACACCTATTTTTTCCGGTACAACGAGACGCCGCTTCTGGTCATCAACACCTCGGAAATCGATTTTGTTGAACATTCGGAAGATCTGGAAGATTTGATCCCCTGGATCGAAAATCCTCCTGCAGGAGTAAAATACTACGTACCCAAAAAAAGATGATGGGGATGCACGATGCGAGTGTTGCTGTTCGGCCTTTTGGCTTATGTGATGTATAAAGCCATCCGGAACTGGGGAGTCAAAACCGAGAAAAAAGAAACCGTCCAGGGAAAAGGGAAGACAAACCCTCTGGACCTGAAGCATGAAGATATCGAAGACGCCCGTTTCGAAGACATTGACGAAAAGAAACGAACGTAGGCAATGAACCTATACCTGAGGATCCTCCGGTACATCAAACCCTACTGGACCCATCTGACCGGATCCATCGTTTGCGTGCTCTTGTTCGTTATCTTATCCAGCGTTTCCGTTTTTTCCATCATCCCGTTTCTTTCAACCCTGTTCAACGTCCAATCGAGAACCGAGGCGAGCGCGAAAACCACCGTTCAAACGCCTGAGGTTTCATTGCCCGGCCTGTCTCTCCCGGGCAAAGAAACGTTGATGCAAAAGGTGAATGATTTTTTTCTGGGAAAAAACTGGCAGCAGGACCGGTGGAAAGCCCTGCACCGGTTTTGTTTCATCCTGGTTTCCGTCATTTTTCTGAAGAGCATGTTTGATTTCCTGCAGGCCTACCTGATGTCCTATGTGGAACAGGGAGTCATCAAGGACATCCGAAATGAAATTTACACCCATTTGAACAAACTCTCACTCGGGTATTTCAACAAAACCAAAGCCGGCAAACTGATCTCGCGGATTACCAACGACGTCACCCTTGTCAACGGCGGTATTTCGGCCAGCTTTTTTACCATGGTACAAAATCCGTTGCTCATTGTCGTGTACCTGACGTGGGCATTCATCATTTCATGGAAGTTGACGTTGATCGCCTTCGGAGTGCTTCCGGTCAGCCTGTTCATCATTTCCTGGATCGGCCTGAAATTGCGGAAATCCAGCACGGTTTCGCAGGAGCGCATCGCGGATGTGACGTCCATTCTTCAGGAAACCATCGCCGGCGCCCGGATCGTCAAGGCATTCGGCATGGAGCATTTCGAAATCCACCGTTTTTCCGAAAAAACATATCAGTATTTCAAGACCATGATCCGGCTGACGCGCGCCCGGAATGTGGCATCGCCGCTCACGGAATTTCTGAGCACGGCCATCGGCGTGAGCATCCTCTATTTTGGAGGCACGCAGGTGCTCAAGGGCGAAGTGCTGAAACCCCAGGAATTCATCGGCTTTCTGGTGCTCATTTTCTCGATCATGCGGCCGATCAAGGAGATATCGAGCGTCAACAACCGAATCCAGGAAGCCATGGCCGCCGGAGAACGGATTTTTCAGTTGATCGACACCGAACCCGAGGTCTTGGATGCGCCTCATCCCGTTCGGATCAAGACCTTTCACCACTGCGTGGAATACAAAAACGTCACCTTCGGCTATCAAGAAGCCGTCCCCGTCTTGAAGGAGGTCAGCCTCCGGGTGGAGAAGGGGAAGGTGCTGGCCATTGTCGGCCCGAGCGGCGCCGGCAAATCCACGTTTGTCGACCTGCTGCCCCGGTTTTACGATCCGCAGGCTGGCAGCATCTCCATCGACGGCATGGACATCCGGAACATCAAGCTGTCCGACCTGCGCCAGCTCATGGGTATTGTGACGCAGGAAACCATTCTGTTCAACGATACGGTTCGCAGCAACATTGCCTACGGACTGACCGACTTGCCCCTTTCCCGGATCGTCGAAGTGGCCAAAGTGGCCAACGCCCATTTCTTCATCGAGAACATGGAAAACGGATACGACACGCTCATCGGCGAAAGGGGGGCGAAACTTTCGGGCGGGGAACGCCAGCGGTTGGCCATTGCCCGGGCCCTTCTGAAGGATTCGCCGGTTCTGATTCTCGATGAAGCCACCTCGTCCCTCGACACCGAATCCGAACTGCTCGTCCAGGAGGCCATCGACCGGCTGATGCGGAACCGGACCTCGTTCGTTATCGCGCACCGCCTCTCCACCATCCAGAACGCGGATGAAATCGTTGTTTTGAACAAAGGGCGGATCGTGGAGCAGGGAACGCACAAGGAGCTTCTCAAACGCGGCGGATTGTACCTGAAACTCTACAACATGCAGTTCCGAAACGGGACCTAGGCGTCATTCTCATGTCAGGCAAGCATCGCGTTTTGATCCGTTGCATCCCGTCCAACCGATGAAGATGACCTGCGTGTGCGGCATCCGAAAACCGTGCGGATGAAATACGATCTGCGATCCGGTCCAAAATGAAAAAGGACGTGCATGGCACAAAAACAAACCATCCAAACCGACAAGGCCCCTCCGGCCATCGGACCTTACAGCCAGGCCATTGCCGTCCGGGTCGGCCGTATGGTTTTTACCTCGGGACAGATCCCCCTCGATCCCCGCACAGGGCAGGTTGTGGAGGGCGGCATTGAAGTCCAGACGAAACGGGTGCTGGACAATCTCGCGGCCGTGCTGGAAGCAGCGGGTTCCGGACTCGACCGGGTGGTCAAGACCACGGTTTTCTTGAAGGACCTGAACGATTTTACGGCCATGAACCGAATCTACGAGACGTTTTTCAGCACCGACCCGCCGGCGCGTTCCACGGTCCAGGTGGCGCGCTTGCCGCGGGATGTTCTGGTTGAAATCGAATGCACGGCTTTGGCAGATTCCTGATGCGCTGTCTATCGTACATGAAAACGGCCGGGGCGATTCTGTGGGTTTTTCTGTGGATACGGGTCAGTGGCGCAGTCGGGGAATCGAACCTGGCCGATACCCTGACCGCGGTGAAACCCCTGCCGTCCGGGAAACCGGTTGAAAAATCCCCGATGGGCGCGGTCCTGAGGTCGGCGCTTGTTCCGGGCTGGGGGCAAATGTACGCGGGACAACCGATCCGCGCAGCCGTGGCCTTTTGCGGTGTGGCCGGGCTGGCCGGAACGATCGTGTATCAAAACCAAATGGTCGTCCGGAGCCGCACGCAGGCGGAACGGGATTTTTACCTGAATTACCGCAGCCAGGCGGTTTGGTGGTGTTTTGGAGTCTACCTGTTGAACCTGCTGGATGCCTTCGTCGATGCCCATCTTTGGCATTTTGACACGGATCCATCCCTGGCTTTTTTGCCGTTCTCCGGTTCTGTTGCAGGTTGCCGACTGGCTTTCACATTTCCTTTGGAAAGGGGATATCCATGAAAAAATTGTATCGTTCCTTGAGCGACAGGAAAATCGCCGGCGTGTGCGGCGGCCTCGGCGAGTACCTTTCAGCCGATCCGACCCTCATCCGGCTGATCGCGATTTTTTTGGGATTTTTCACGGGAATCATCCCCGGCCTGATCACCTATATCGTCGGATGGATCGTCATTCCCGAGGAACCCGCATCCAAAAAGAAATAATCGTACGCCGGCGGATCGACCGAACGGATCAAGATCCATCCGTGTTTTGCATCCAAAGCCGAGACGCCTATTCGGCCCGATGCTTCTTGTGACAGAATCCATAAAATCCTTCGGATGGTTGTATTTTAAAAAGGAACCCCTATGACTCGCGATGAGGCTTTGAAACTGGTTCATGAAAAGGTCTCAAATAAAAACCTTCGCAAACACATGCTGGCGACCGAAGCCGTGATGCGACGCCTTGCCCGGCATTTCAAGGAAGACGAGACCCGGTGGGCCCTTGCCGGCCTGATCCACGATCTGG
>Ga0315277_10005289_pt1 | contig 17033 bp, 15 predicted proteins | sample YL17G05_15_MG_FD_203695 | JGI IMG/M metagenome (GOLD analysis project Ga0315277, IMG submission 203695) | Sediment microbial communities from Yellowstone Lake, YNP, Wyoming, USA - YL17G05_15 | ecosystem: Environmental > Aquatic > Freshwater > Lake > Sediment | place: USA: Wyoming | collected... | reverse complement strand
CAGGAGATAGGATGTTGTTTCGCGGCCATTTGGCAAGAGATTTGCCGCGCAAATTGCTGCTTCTTTCTTCCGACCGCAGCGGTCTTTTCGGCATTGACACGCAAAGGGCACTTTAGCCAAACTGACAGACGCAGGGATCTCCATCCAATCCAAAGGAGCCAGCCCAAAAGACACATCCGATAGGGAGGCGTAATCATGGCCAAACGAGCACCGAAAGGTTTTACCCTGATCGAGCTGTTGATCGTCGTGGCGATCATCGCCATTTTGGCGGCGATCGCCGTGCCCAATTTTCTGGAGGCGCAGATGCGTTCAAAGGCCGCGCGCGTTCGCACCGAGATGCGAACCTTGGTTGTGGCATTCGAGGCTTACTTCGTTGACTGGAACGGCTATCCGCTCCACCGCGATTTCCCGGCGTGGCCGGTTCCGCCGACCTTCCGCCCCTGGTTTGCCGCCCTCACGACTCCCTTGTCTTACATCACCTCGATGCCGGTTGACCCGTTCTGCAATCCCTCGCCGAAGGGCTACCAAGGCTTGGTGCCGTGGAGCGGCTACTGGTATCACTATGAGGCGCTAGCGAACACGTGGGATACGGGGGCGAGAGACAGATCCCCCTACGACTGGATGCCGGCGGACTGGGGTCCCTATAATGGGTTTGTCGGCGACATGGTGAAAAGAGGATTCTTTTATCTGTTCGAGAGCCCCGGTCCCGATGCGACTCGCGACGTGGACAGAAGGGTGGGAATGGGAGCCTTCTACGATCCGACCAACGGAACGGTGAGCACCGGTGATATTCTTCGGCTGGGGCCGGGATCGTCGGATTACATTGCGTTCCGCTGACAGTTCTGAGGGCAGCACCAGGCCATCCAGAGTGAGATGGGATCTTCGCGGGCTGCGGATTTGTTCCGAATCTGTCATGCCGGCGCCGCAACGGAATCGGCTATAAAATCCATCCGTTTTTCCGAACATGCCAAAACCCGCTTGCTTCAGCGCGGAGCAACGGAAGAGGAGGTCCTCGAGTGCATTCGTCAGTCGCCCCGTTCTGTTCTGCCGGGTGGGCGGTTCTCCGCACGGAAGACTTTCCTTTTCGGTGCCATTTCGCCTATGAATAACCAACACTATCGGTTCAAAAGGATCGAAACGATTTTTGCTGAAACGCCGGACGAGATCGTGGTAGTTACCGTGAAGGTCTATTCCTCGAATGAGGAGAGGGACTTATGAAAATCAGCTATGATGCACAAGTGGATACCCTATATATTCAGCTTCGTGAGCTCGGGCCCGGACAAGCCGAGAACCGCGATTTGGGCGGTGGAATTGTGGCCGACTTTGCCCCGGACGGTCGGCTCGCCGGCATCGAAATTCTGGACGCGAGCATAATCCTGGGTTCCGACAAGGAACAGGTGATCGTCGAGCTCGCTCCGGCAAGACGCCCAGCAGCTTAAATATCGCAGACTGGGAGGCGAACCGAATAACCTGTCCCCCGAGTTTTCACGGGCAAGATGCCCGTGCCACGACTTCTGCAAGAGGCTTGATGTGCGAATTCGGGGACGGGTGATGAATTTCCGTTTGGCTTCAGCAGGCGATAGACTGAACTTGGCGACGAGAGAATCGGTGGAGGAATCAGACTATGGGACTGGCGAAAGTGACAGCGAAATTCACGCACCTGACGAAGCCGACGAAGTCGTATGAGGCGCTATTTCTTGTGGATACCGCTGCAACAGACTCGATGGTTCCGGCAGACGAGCTGGAGAAGGTGGGAGTCCGAAAAGAGGGGAAGATGTCCTGCGAACTGGCGGACGGCACAGTCAAGGAGTACCCTTTCGGACTCGTGCGCATCGAATTCATGGGAGAGACCACGGCCGGACGGGTCATCTTCGGCGAACGCGGCTGTGAACCCCTTCTGGGGGTTACCGCTCTGGAATCCGTGGGTATCATGGTTGACCCTGCAAACAAGACACTGAGGCGTTTGCCGGCGATCCCCCTGAAGTAGGGACCCGATCCACCGCTCTGGGTGTGACAATTGTATTTCAGCATTGGCAAACGGATAGCCAACAAGGAGCAAGGACGATGAAGGGATTTGGAGAGTATCGTTTCGGAATGATTACTTCTTTCGCCATGCTGTTCGCAGTGCTTTTGGTCGTAAGTCGGCCGGCCATTTCGCCCGCGGCGGAGTCCAGCGAAACGCTGAACGTCGCGCCATTCGGCGAAAGTCGGTTGGGCGGCGATGGCAAGGAGTTTTCGGTCATTTGGGAAGACGCCCGCGACATTTTCCGCGTCGTCGTGCGTTGGGCTCCAGCGGCGGCTCCCAAGCCGGAAGCCGTTAAGCTTCAGTATTGGCAGTCCTCCTGGCCTCAGAGGCGCATTCCGCGCGATCAACCCTCGGGCGCAGGCGGCTCCGGCTGGCTCGACATTGGCGATTGGTATAATGGCCGCTGGCGCGATCCCGACTGCAATCTCCGGCAGGAGGGCAACGTTTGGACCTACACTTTCAATCCACTCAATGCCAAGGAGTTCAAAGACATTGGCGATTTTGCCGCCACCTATCGCACGACTCTCAAGCTGCGCCTGACCAGCGACTCTCCCCTGCCACAAATCGCTTCGTTTGAAGTCTATACGGATTCCGTGATGCGCAACGCCGATGTGGAAATTCTGTTTATTCCATTCCTCGACGACATCAAGCTGTGGGAGGGTGTGAACCACGTCGAGATATTCAACGGCCATGCTGTTGATAGTGTCATCGAAGAGATTCCGGCAAAGGCCGCCAAATTGCGTGAATTCATTCCTCGAAGAGTCTCCATCAAATATGCCGAGGTCAAGAGCTTCAACTCCTTTGACGAGACTATTGTGACTGTTCGCAGCCAGCGAGCCGCTTTTTCCTTCTCCATGATGGATCTCATGCGCGAACAGATCTACATACCGGATTTGGCAGTTCTTGTAAAAAAGGCTAACGATCCGATCGAGGCCACATACGAGACCATGATCCGATATAAACACAAACGAAACACAGACCTTTATGCACGCGTGCAGGAAATGCCCGAGCAGACATTCACGCAAGCATGGAATGATACACCGCTCAAAGCCCCTCACTACATTCCCCTCAGTTTTGAAGGTGGCCGCCAGCATTTCGGCGTGAACGAGGACGGCACTGTCTTCACCGACCGGGGATGGATCTCACGCCTCCGCGGAAAGGACACGGCGCGTTGCCTGTGGGAAGGCAATCTGAACTACACGTTCGGGTTGCCCTCAACGCCGCCCGTTGCGCGCACCATCGAAGACGGCGACCTGCCCATTATCATTTCGCAGTGGGAGCGCGACGGCATTCGCTATGAGCAAACCGCGTTCGTCATCCCGTTTGACGGCGTGCCGAATGCGGGCGGACGCATTTGGGCCGATGATACGCTCGTCCTGATGACGCAAATCAAACTCACGAACACAAGCCGGCAAACCTCGGAAGCGAAATTGGATATTTCGGTTTTGGCGAACGGCAAAAAAGAGCCGCTGACCGACGAGAAGGGCCTCGTGTTTGCCCCGGGAGATAATCCACGGCGGTTGCGCATGTTGGTGGATACGCAAGGCGCCGGAACTTCGACCGCACAGAACGACAAACTCGCCTATCAGATCGAACTGGCCCAGGGCAAGTCGCACGCGGTGACGATTGCGATTCCTTACATCACACTGACCGATCCGTCCGAATGGGCGCAGTTGCGCAAGATAGATTACAAGGCGGCGCACAAAGCCGTTCGCGACTACTGGCGCGGGCGCATCAAAGCCGGCGCGCAAATCCATACGCCCGAACCCATGATCAACGAATTCTATCGCGCTCACGTGTCACACCTTCTGATCAACACCGAGCGCGAGGTCGGCAGCGACCGCGCGATGCCCAAAGTCGGCACTTTCCATTACGGCGTCTATAGCAATGAATCCGTGATGATGACCAGCGACCTCGACCGGCGCGGCTATCACGACGTTGCACGTCGCGCCTACGATGCCTGGCTCCACTATCAAGGAACGGTTAAGCTGCCCGGCGACTTCTCGACCAAGGAGGGGCAACTCTATGGCGTCGCCGGCTATGAGGCCGGCGGCTACAATCAACACCATGGCTGGGTCTTGTGGGGACTTGGCGAACACTATTGGTACACGCGCGACCATGCGTGGCTTGAGCAGGCGGCGCCCAAAATCATCAAAGGCTGCGATTGGATCACCGAGCAACGGCGGCGTACCATTCAATATGCCTGGGAAAGTCGCCTCCGCGCAATCGAGAAAGGACTACTTCCGCCCGGTCGCCTCGAAGACATTGGCGACTGGCGTTGCTGGCTCTCGACCAATGTGTATAGCTGGTGGGGAATGAACAATGCGGCCCGCGCACTTGCTGCTATTCGACACCCGGAGGCCAAAAGACTCCTGGCGGATGCGGAGGATTATCGGAAGGATCTATTAGCCGCCTACACCGAAGCGATGCGCCGGTCGCCGGTTGTCAAACTACGCGACGGCAGTTGGATTCCCCACATTCCACCCGACGTTCATCGCCGCGGACGCTCGTTCGGCTGGATCACCGAGACGCTCGAGGGAGCCATTCACATGGTTCGTTGCGGTCTGCTCGAGCCCTGGGATCCGATTTCCACCTGGATCATCAAGGACTTTGAGGATAATTTATATCTTTCGCGACAGTACGGATATGATTTGACCGGCAACGATTTCAATCGCTACTGGTTCAGCCGCGGCGGCATTTCGATGCAGGCCAATTTGCTGTGCAATCCCATTCCCTACTTGCTGCGTGACGAGCCAAAGCACTTTCTCCGCGCCTATTTCAATGCGTTTGCCGTCAGTTTTTTCCCCGATACCCGAATGATGACCGAGCACGCGCTGCCCAATATCGGCGACTGGCGCGGCGATCATTACAAGGCCTCGGACGAATCCAATTCCACCTATTGGCTGCGGATGATGTTCGTCCAGGAACGCGGCGATGATTTGTTGCTCGGAGCAGCGATTCCGCGCTACTGGCTCGCGCCCGGCCAGAAAATCGGCATCGAGAACGCCTCGACCTACTTTGGCGCCATGACGATGACCATGATGTCCGGAGTCGGCAAAGGCGAAATCGAAATGAAGATGGATCCACCCAGGCGCAACCCGCCGAAGAGAGTTTTTGCGCGCTTCCGCCATCCCGAAGGCAAACAGATCGTGCGTGTCGAAGTGAACGGCAAACGATGGCGCGATTTCGATCCGGCGACGGAATATGTCAAACTCGGTCGCGTGACAAAGCCAACGCGCGTTGTTGCTTACTATGAATGAATCGTGGCGCGGGCATTTTGCCCGTGATTTGCACAAGTAGTGACCCGAATGGCTATTATCGAAGTCGAACGGCTTTCGAAAGAGTTTCGAAAATACACCAAGCAACCGGGCCTGTGGAATGCGTTCAAAGGTTTGTTCCACCGGAAATATCAGATTGTCCGCGCGGTCCGTGAAATCAGCCTCACAATCGAGGAAGGCGAGCTGGTTGGATTTCTCGGCCCCAATGGCGCCGGGAAAACCACCACGCTCAAAATGCTGTCCGGTTTGATCTATCCGACGGCGGGCGCCGCGCACGTGATGGGGTTCATTCCCTGGGAGCGCCGCAACGAATTCCGCCGCAACTTCGGCCTCGTCATGGGCCAGCGAAACCAATTGTGGTGGGATTTGCCCGCCAGCGAATCGCTGCTGCTCAATAAGGAACTCTACCGTGTGAGTGATGCCGGCTACGAGCGGACCGTCGGCGATCTCGTCACCCTACTCGGCGTGAAAGAACAGCTCGGCACGATGGTGCGCGAACTTTCCCTCGGCGAACGAATGAAATTTGAACTGATCGCCGCGCTTCTCCATTCCCCGCGTGTTGTCTATCTCGATGAACCCACCATTGGACTCGACGTCGTCTCGCAAAAGAACATTCGCGAATTCATCCGCGATTATAACCGGCGCCATGGCAACACGTTCATTCTGACCAGCCATTACATGGACGACATCAGCGCCCTTTGCCAACGCGTGATCATCATCAACCATGGCCGCATTCGGTATGATGGGCGATTGCGCGACATTGTGGACCAGTTCTGCCAATGGAAACTCGTCACCCTCGACTGCGCAAAGGAAGTATCGCGCGAGCAAATCGAACCCTACGCGGAAATTGTAAGCTATAATCTGCCCCAGATCAAATTGCGGGTTGCGCGCGCCGAATGCCCTTCGCTTTGCCACCGCTTGATGGATACACTTGAAATTCGCGATTTGACGGTCGAAGAACCGCCGATTGAGGAAATCATCGGCACAATCTTTACGGAACAATCCGACGATGCATTTGCTGCGTCCTTATAAACAGGTCGCCTCGGTCGCCATGCAGGAAGCCCTGATCTATCGCTGGAACATGTTCCTCCAGGGCCTCGTGGGTTTGATTCCGTTGTTTATTACCGTCATGTGGTGGCGCGCCGTCTATGTTGCTCGCGGAAATGCGCCGGCCATGGGAGGCTATGAACGGAATGAAATGACGAGCTATTTTCTTTACATCATGCTCATCCATCAGTTTTCGAGCACGTTCCTTATTGATTTCGATATTGCGTGGAGTATTCGCAACGGCCACTTGAACAAGTATTTGATCAAACCTGTTGAATTCCCTCTGTATCGCTGGGTTTATCACATCGCCAATCGAGCCATCAATTGCCTGTTCGTTTCCCTTCCCATAATCATGGGAATTCTGTTGCTGCGAAATTATATCTATTTCCCCGACAATTGGCGCCATGTCATCGTGCTTTTCGCCATGCTCCTTCCGATTGCTCTGATCAGCTATCTGATCTCCTTTTGCATTGGAATGATTGCGTTCTGGATGCTTGAAATCAGTTCCTTGTTTTGGATCTTTTATTCCCTACGCGCCATCCTGAGCGGCGCACTGTTCCCGCTGTCACTGCTTCCTCGGCCGCTGGAAACCGCAATCTGTTTATTGCCATTTCGACTTACTTCCTATTTCCCGGCCTCGTTGTTACTCGGTAAGCTGAACGGCTGGCAGATTCTGGGTAATATTCTCTCCGCGGTTGCTTGGATCATGGTTCTATTTCTATTCGCGCGATTTCTGTGGCGACGCGGACTTCGGCGGTATGATGCAGCCGGAATATGAAATTCGAGAGTGTAAGGATGTTACGCTACCTTAGACTGTATCGCGTGTTCTTTCGCAACTGTCTGATCCGCGAGATGGGATTTCGGTGGAATTTCATCATTCGTTTCACCACCGAAATCGTCTGGCTCGCCACCAGCCTCATCTGGTTTCATGTAATATACAGTTACGTCAGGGACGTCGGCGGCTGGACGCGCTACCAATACCTATTTCTGATCGGCGTCAGTTATGCCATTCAACAAACGTTCGAGTCTCTGTTATTCGTCAACTGCCACCGTCTCAGCGAATTGATCCGCACGGGAGAATTGGATTTCTATCTCTCGCGACCCATCAACTCACAGTTTCTCGTCTCTACGCGATTCGTTGATCTTGGAGGATTCGCCAATATCTTTTTCGGCATCGGCCTGGCGGGTTTCGCCTGGCACAAACTGAGTCTGCCAATTCACCCAGGGAATCTGGCCATGTTCGTCGTTCTCTTCCTGAATGGAATCATCATTTACTACGTTCTGATGTTTTCCCTGATGTGCCTGAGTTTTTGGATTATCCGAAACGAGTCGGCAACGGGGTTCTTTTTTCAGATCACCGAATTGGCGCGACAGCCGGCGGAAATCTATAATTACGGCATCAAGGTGTTTCTGACTTTCTTCTTCCCGATGGTTGTTTGCATCAACTTTCCCGCCAATGTGATGGTCCGGTCACTCAGTCTGCCACAGTTCTTCTACGGCATCGCAGTCGGACTGCTTCTTCTCTATTTGAGCACCTTGATCTGGCGGGTTGGTCTCAGGTCGTATTCCAGCGCCAGCAGCTGATTCGGTTATTTGCGGCGTCGCCGGCGCACACGCCATTGGGGCCAGCGAGATTCGTTGAATAGCCAGGCCATTGGAAACCTCACGCGCAGCCAAAGCCATCCATAAGCAAATCCAAGTCCGGCCAAGTGGGTAAAGTGGGAAATCTGGCCGCCACCGCTTCCCAACAGCGCGAAAAGCGTCATGATTCCGATCAAGAATACGAAATAGCGAGAGGGCATCGGCAAGACGAACCACAAGAGCACCTGCTGATTGGGGAACAGAACAGCAAAGGCCAGCAGTACACCGAAAACCGCTCCCGAAGCGCCGATCATGTAATAATCCTGGCCCAGGAAAAACGGCGCGACCAATCCATGCAACGCACCGGCCCCGAATCCCGTGAAAAGATAGAATTTGAGAAAGGCCCTTTTGCCCCAGAGCGCTTCAAGCGGCGGCCCGAAGAACCACAATGCCAGCATGTTCCAGAACAAATGCCAGACGTTCGCATGGACAAACATATAGCTCACAAATTGGATTGGGCACAACCAGTTAATGACAACAGCCATTCCGCCAAACTCCGATTGCGTAAAACGAACCACGGGACTCTGCGCAAGGAACCCGATGAACTGATCGTCGCGCGCGAAAGGAACAAAGAAGAGATTCTCGATCAGAAAAACCGCAACATTAGCAAGAAGCACCCATTTGACGCCGCGCGTAATATAGCGGTCGAACATGGAATTGAATTGTCGGATATATTCTCGAATCGTCATATTTGCCCCGCATTCATCTTCCTGGCAAGGATTTCCCTCTGCTGGAATGGGATTTCATTCCGTCGCGCCGCCTCCGCCCACGACGTTGTGGCGCGGGTTTCTCATCGGCCAAATCTACGGGGATAAGGTCCATCTCCAGGTTGATCAAATCCACCCGCGTGACGACGACCCGCACTTTGTCGCCGAAACGAAAGCGTCGGCCGCTTGACTCGCCGACCAGAGAAAGCTCCTCTTCGACAAGGCGATAGTAATCATCGTGCAGTTCGCGCACATGCGCCAACCCTTCGACGGGGTATTGAACCAGTTCGACGAAGAAGCCGAACGACAGGACGCCGGAAACGATGCCGTCGAACTCTTCGCCGATGAATTGTCGCATGAATTCCAGCGACTTGACCTTGACCGCGTCGCGCTCGATCTCGTTGGCCCGTTCTTCGCGTTCCGAAGAATGGCGCGCGATCTCATCGAACGCCTCGCGCCAGTGCCCAATCTGTTCGGCAGCGACTTTTCCGTGATCCAGCAGCACGCCGAGAACACGATGCACCACAAGATCGGGATAGCGACGGATGGGCGATGTGAAATGGCAGTAGCATGAACTCGCCAAACCATAGTGGCCGACGTTTTTCGGCGAATAGGCGGCGCGCATCATCGCGCGCAGCACCAATGAATGCAAGATCGGACCCGCTTCGAGGCGATCGAGACTGTCGAGAATGCGCTGAAGCGATCGCTGCGAAACGGGACCATCGCCCGCCGGCAACCGGACGCCGATCGCTTTGAGAAATGGACGCAGCCGCTCGAGCTTCTCGGGGTCGGGTGGCGCATGAACGCGGTAAAGAACGGGCAGGCCGCGATGGGTTAAATGGCGGGCCACGACCTCGTTGGCCAGGATCATGAACTGTTCGATCAGGCGATGGCTTTCCCAACGTTCGGCCCGCCGGAGATCGCCGACGCGGCCCATGGCGTCGAGCACCACGTCGGTTTCGGGAATATCCAGATCGAGGCTGCCCTGATTCTTCCGCCGGGCCGCCAGCGTTGCCGCCAAATCGCGCATGGCAAGCAGCATCGCGTGGGCGTCGGCGAAGCTCAAAATCGTCTGCGCCGGAGCGGCATCGAACAGGTCCTGAACCTGGCGATAGGTCAAACGATGGCGCGATCGAATGACCGAACGAAAGAGGTCATAGTCAAGCATTTCGCCATGAACATCGAATGTCACGATGACCGACATGGTCAGACGGTCTTCGTGCGGACGCAGGCTACACAAATCACTCGACAACCGCTCGGGGAGCATGGGAATGACCCGGTCCACGGGATAGATGCTCGTGCCGCGTTCGAGCGCCTCGCAATCCACCGTGGCGTCTTCGGCGACGTAGTGCGAAACGTCGGCGATGTGAATTCCCAGACGCCGTCGCCCTCCATCGAGCATTTCGAGCGACACGGCATCGTCAAAGTCCTTGGCCTGTTCGGGGTCAATCGTCACAACGAACCAATCGCGCAAATCTTTCCGATTCTCGAGCGATGAACGATCCAGTCGCAGGCTCAATCGTGCCGCTTCATGTTCCACGTCGCCGGGAAATTCGGGGACCACCCCATGATCGCGAACGATCAGGAGAACATCGAGTCCGCGATCGCCGTCCGAACCCAGGATGTCCTCGATCCGGCCATACAGCGGCTCGGGCCATGCCGTCCACTGCGTGATGCGAGCGACGACCCATTGATCGTCCTGCAAGACATCGCGCGGCGGACAATGGGTAACGACGATGTTGCGGTCTATCCGTGGATCGCGCGGAAGAACGAGGCCTCCCTTGCGCTGGTGAAGGAAGCGACCCACGAGCGTCTCGGAGCGACGTTCGAGTACGCGGACGACGTAGCCCTCGCGCCGACCGAACTGTTCGCGAATGACGTGCACCTCAACCCGGTCGTCGGGAAGGGCGCTGCCCATGTTTTGGCGCGCAATCGAAATGTCGGGCGGTTCTGTTTCGCCCCCCTCGCCGAGCCGCCGCTCGGGCGAAACGAAACCCATGCCGCGCGTCGTGACCGAAAGAACACCGACGACCGACCCGGCTCCCGCGCTGCAACTGTAATGTTGATTGCGAAAGGCAAGGATTTTCCCTTCGGCCGCAAGCGAGCGCAACAAACGCCGCACGGTGGCGCGTTCCGACACGGACAGCCCCAACCGTTTGACGATGTCGCGCAACGAAAGGGTCTGCCCCGCCAGCCGTTTGAGCAGTTCCAGAATTCGCTCTTGCATAACATTTCCCTTGCAAATTGGGTTGGGCTCGACAGACAAGAACGCCCGATACGTGACACGAACGGTCGCGATTTTCAATAGAATCATTCGGGCGGCTGTGAGATACGTGCGAACGTAAACGTGACGGACCGGAACAAAATGAAGTAAGAAACCGGCAAAGTCGCCGGCGCTCCGACTGCCGCAACAATCGGCTTGATTTTGATCCGCCGGTCCGGCTATCTCAGTGTCACTATTCGCACAATGAAAGAACGAAAGAATGGCTAAAACGCCCCGCATCACCTTCAAGACGCTCAAAGAGGACGAGGTCCGGTCCTATTGGCTGGATCTAATCAACCGGGTCCGGGAAAACCGCAAGGCGTTGCTCATTGGCGTCGTTTCCTTGTTAGCGCTCCTCGTGATCGTTCAAATCTTTCGCCATCGAGCGGCTGCTCGGGCCAATACGGCCACTATTCTGCTCTCGCAAGCGCGAACGGAGATCGAGGCAGCCTTGTTGAGGCCGCCGGACAGAATGGACGAGCAGACGCGCGAAAGATTGTTCGGGTCAGCCGACGAGAAACTCCAGCTGCTCTCGGATTTCTACCGGCGGAGCAATTTGGCCCCCTATGCCCTCTACCTGCGCGGCAACATCGCCTTTTTCCGAAATAACTACGACGAAGCAGCGAATTTCTATACAGAGTACCTGGACAAGGTCAGCGATCCCACGGAAAAAGCTGACGGCTATATTGCCTTGGGCTATACTTACGAAAACAAGTTCTTCTGGACTGCGCAGAAAGACGAAGATCGCGTTTGGTTGGATCGGGCGCTCCAAAACTACCTCGAAGCGGAAAACCTGACGTCGGGAACCCTGCAACATTACCAGGCCATGCTGGGCCGCGCCCGACTGTACGACCTTCAGGAAGATCGCGCAGCCCAGGCCAAGGAACTCTACGAGCGCATTGAGCGCGAACGCAAGCTCGAGCCGCCCAAGCTGTGGGCCGATGCAAAGCAAAGTCCGCAGACTTGGCTGCTCAACCAAGCCGAGCAAATGAAATACCTTTTCACACTGGCCGAGACGGCACGGCTGAGACGAGAACGATTGGAGGCGGGTCGCTAAAGGAGCGGTCCCACGCGGGCGCACGGGATTTCTCGGCTGCGCTCGCGGGGACTTGACCATCACCTCATCGAAGGCAGGACACTTTTGGGGCCGGGTGAAATTCCCGATCGGCGGTAAAGCCCGCGAGTCGCGCGCCGCAGGGGCGGAATGCGATTGATTCGGTGCAACTCCGAGGCCGACTGTGAAAGTCAGGATGGGAAAAAGTGTCGTGTTAGCATTGGAATTCTAGCACGCGGCCTTTCTCCCCAGCCCTATGTCCAGGTGTCCGGGGATTTTTTATTTATGTTCACGGGTCTGATCCAGGCAGTCGGCACAATCGAGCGCACCGAAGCCGGCGGCGTCAACCGGCGACTGTGGATCGCTCGTCCGCCCCAAGGCTTCGACACTCTGGCGTTGGGCGAAAGCGTGGCGGTGGATGGCGCCTGCCTGACAGTCGAGAAACTCGACCATCAGCGGATCGCCTTTTTTGCTTCGGCCGAGACGCTCGATCGAACCACGCTGGGCCACCGACATTCCGGCGACCGCGTCAATCTCGAACGCTCGCTGGCGCTCGGCGACCGCCTGGGCGGCCATCTGGTCCTGGGCCATGTGGACGGCGTCGGACGTTTTGTTGGAGCGCAACGACGCGGCGAGGACTTCTGGTGCGAGTTTGAAATCCCCGAATCGCGCCGGCGCCCCTACCTCGTCGAGAAGGGCTCCATCGCCGTGGATGGAATTAGCCTGACCGTGGCTTCCCTCGAGGGCGAACGGTTCGCGGTCGCAGCGATTCCTTACACATGGCAGCACACCACATTGAGCGACCGTCGCCCGGGCGATCCGGTCAACCTGGAGTTTGATCTGATCGGCAAGTATATCCTTCGCTGGTTGGAGACGCACGGGCAATCGAGCGGCCCCGTGTCTTCCGGCATGACGCTCGAATTTCTGCGCCAAGCAGGATTTGTATAGTAGGATAGGCTGTCAACCCGTCTCATTGGCAGAGAGAGACACCAATTGATTTCGAGACAGGTTGCCAACCTGTCTCACCGAAAGCGGTGGTGAGAATGAGCGACAAATCCAATGTCTTTGCTTCCGTTGAAGAAGCGACCGAGGAATTTCGCGCCGGGCGGTTGCTGATCATGACCGACGACGAAGATCGCGAAAACGAAGGCGATCTGGTCATGGCGATGTCGGCCGCCACGCCGGAAGCGATCAATTTCATGACGATCCATGGACGCGGCCTGATTTGCCTGCCGGCAACCGCCGAACGCCTCGCGGAACTCGATCTCGATCTGATGGTACCACGAAGCACGGCGCTTCACGGAACGAATTTCACCATCTCGATTGATGCCGTCCGCGGAACGACAACCGGCATCTCGGCCGGCGATCGCGCGCAGACGATCCGGGTGTTCACTGATCCCAAGACCCGTCCTTCCGATCTCGCGCGGCCCGGCCACGTCTTTCCTCTTCGCGCCTGCGGAGGGGGTGTTCTCAAACGCGCGGGTCACACCGAAGGCGTCGTGGACCTCGCGCGACTGGCCGGTCTCTATCCAGCCGGTGTTTTGTGCGAAATCTTGCGCGACGACGGTTCGGTGGCCCGAATGCCCGAGCTCATGAATCTCGCCGAGCGCCACGGGCTCAAAATCATCACCATTCGCGATCTCATCGAATATCGAATGCAAACGGAGAAGCTGGTGCGGCGCTTGGTCTCGACCCATTTGCCTAACGAGTATGGCGAATGGGACCTCCATCTCTATGAGAGCTGGGTTGACAACGAAAGCCACGTGGCACTAGTGATGGGCCAAGTCGCCGGCCAGCAGAATGTCTTGGTTCGCGTCCATTCGCAATGCTTCACCGGCGACACGCTCGGATCGTCTCGCTGCGATTGCCACGCCCAATTGCACGCGGCCATGAAGCGCATCGCCGAGGAAGGGCGCGGCGTTCTGCTTTACCTCCACCAGGAGGGACGCGGCATCGGTCTCAAGGCCAAACTCATGGCCTATACGCTTCAGGATCAGGGACGCGATACGGTGGATGCCAATGTGGAATTGGGCTATCTCGCCGATCAGCGCGAATATGGCATTGGGGCGCAGATTCTGGCCGATCTGGGTCTGCACACAATCCGGATCATGACCAATAATCCGCGCAAACTGGCCGGTCTAAGCGGGTATCATCTCGAAATCGTGGATCGCGTCCCGCTGGTCGTCGGCGTGGGCGATCAGAATATTGATTATCTGAGAACCAAGCGTGATAAACTGGGCCATTTGATTTCCGAGGCTGCCGTCAGCGAGGCTGAGAATTCTGCGAAGCATGATCCGAGGTCAAAGAAATGACTGTAGAAACAATCTCACGCAAAGGCGCCAAGCCGCCAAGAACTTGATCTTTGCGCCTTTGCGACTTCGCGAGAGACAGATTCTTGATTCCGCCGAGAAAGGAGAAAAGGATGAAACAGATTGAAGGCGATTTCGATGCGAAAGGATTGAAGTTCGACCTGATCGTGAGCCGCTTCAACGATTTCATCTCGTCGCGACTGCTCGAAGGGGCGCTCGACTGTCTGCGCCGCCATGGCGCCCGCGACGAAGACCTGACGGTCTATTGGGTTCCGGGTTCGTTCGAGATCCCCTACTTGGCGGCACGGCTGGCGCGTCGCAAACCCGCGCCCCATGCGGTCATCTGCCTGGGCGCCGTGATCCGCGGCTCCACCGACCATTACCAATACGTCGCCGACGGGATGGCCCGCGGAATTTCGCGCGTCGCACTTGACACCGATGTTCCCGTGATCCTCGGCGTCCTGACCACCGACACGATCGAACAGGCGATCGAACGCGCCGGCACGAAAGCGGGCAACAAGGGCGCCGACGCCGCGCTGTCGGCCATCGAAATGGCAACGCTGTTCCGGCAGGTCGGCGTTGAGAAGAAATAGCGTAGGCCGTCCGCCTGCGAAAACAGCGGGCCAATCGCTTGCGCTCCAGCAGAATTCTCTTTCGGGTCTGTTCCATGCCGGTCACTACCGCAGCCATCCAAGCTGAGCTTTCGTCCGATCGCGTCTTGCTCGTCGCCAATCCGATTGCGGGCGGCCGTCGAGGGAGAAAACGACTCGACGAAGCAATTCACCTTCTGCGGTCGCACCTGACGATCAGCGAGGTTCGTTGGACCCAAAACCGTGGCGATGCCGAAACGTGGGCTCGCGAATCGGTCGCCAAGGAGATCAGCCTTGTCATCGGTTGGGGTGGCGATGGCACACTCAACGAAATCGCAAACGGCCTGGCAGGCAGCGCCGTCGCCTTGGGTATCCTGCCCGCCGGAACGACCAATGTGATTGCCTGCGAGCTCGACATCCCATTCAACCCGGTCGAAGCCGCCAAGTGCCTTCTCAACGGCCGGAAGGAGCGAGTCCATCTCGGCTGCGCCGAATACTCGCCGCTGACGAACAGTTCGACCGACGCCAAAACAGCAAGCAACCGCACAACGCGATGTTTCTTTTTCGCCGCCGGTTTGGGCTTCGACGCCCTCGTTTGCCATCGCGTCAATCCGGCGTTGAAGCATTGGGGCCGCAAGGCCGCCTATTGTTTCGACGGTTTTCGTCTTTTTCCCGGCTATCGCTCACCACGCCTGCGCGTCACCATTGACAACGCCGAACCGGTCGTTTGCAGCGAGCTCATCATCGCCAAAGCGCGCTCCTACGCGGGGCGCTTCTGCATCTCGCCCGATGCGTCGCTTCACAAGCCCGACCTCGACGCCTGTCTGTTTCTGCGTCGCGGCCGATGGAATCTTTTGCGGTATGCTTGGGGAATTCTGCGCGGCAAACACCTGACCTATTCCGATGTCGCTTGTCGGAAAGCACAATCCATCGAAGTGGCCGCAGACGATCCTGTTTATCTGCAGCTCGACGGCGACACCGTCGGCATGGCGCCGGCGCGGTTCACCGTGCGGCGCGACGCTCTGTCTATCATTGTCCCGACGGTCTGAGGGTGAATTGAGAGAATTCGCATCACGTTCACGGGAACGGGGAATACGTGCCAAAATACTTGCGCGGCGTCGCGGGCCGCGCTTAGTCTTCCCACAATAAGTCGAGCGAAAGGCGGAGAGATTCCTGTGAAAAGTATCCTGATGAAAGCCTGGTTCATCCTGGTAATTTGCGCAATGATTCGGCCTGGCATCTGTGTCGCGGCAGCCGAGGCAAAAGCGAAGAGAACTTCGGCAGGCGCCCCAACCGAGGCCGGTCCGGCCATCATCCGCAAAGTGCTCGTCGAGCAGACATGGCGCGAGGCCGAGGTCTTTGTTGTCCTGCCGAAGACCGCGGTCGAGATGTCGCCGGTTTGGACGGAGACGCCGACCCTGGCCAAATTAGACGAGCTGGCACCGTCGGCCGCGCAAGGCGGTGAACGCACTTTCTCCTCATCACGATCCACACAGTGTCGCTGGAAGGTTCCCCTTGGGAACGTCAAATCTCTCGGCGAGAACCGTCTCGGCTGGGAAGCGCCGACAGCACCCCGCCACTACCGGATCGTCTGCGAGATTGAAAGCCAGGGCGCCGTGAGTTGTACGGCGGGCGATGCGGAGCCGAAAAGCCGCGAGTGGCCGACCGTTCGCGCCTCGACAACCTTTCATTTCCTCGTGCCCTACGAATTCGACCCCGAAGGTCCGGGTGTGATTCAAGGCTATCCCATCGGCGCCTATCCCAATGAGAACGCGAAGGAGGTGAAAGCCATCATTGCGGCCCATCGCGACCGCTACCGGCCGCCGCGATGGTTTGTGGCCATCACTTCGGCGACACGCGAGCTCCACGTTTCGGAACATGTTCGACTGTGCGACTTTGTCCCTCATGCCGCGAAAGAAGCGACCGTCTATTTTCCCTATAATGCAAACTTGTGCCGCACGCTGGAAGCCATCAACGCCGACTTGGGCTCGCTCGCGTCTCCCCCACCCCATCTTCGGATACTGCGCGGATTTGTTTCGCCCTATGACGCCGAGCGGCTACGGCGCCTGGGCGCCCGCTTGATCACTTTCAATCGCTACCAATACGGCGATGGCGTAC
>Ga0315277_10005288_pt1 | contig 17034 bp, 13 predicted proteins | sample YL17G05_15_MG_FD_203695 | JGI IMG/M metagenome (GOLD analysis project Ga0315277, IMG submission 203695) | Sediment microbial communities from Yellowstone Lake, YNP, Wyoming, USA - YL17G05_15 | ecosystem: Environmental > Aquatic > Freshwater > Lake > Sediment | place: USA: Wyoming | collected... | reverse complement strand
CGATCAAGCAGATGCTGACTCCGCAGATCCAGGTAGGCGAAGGCGGTGCGAATACCACAAGCCGTCCTGCAGTCAGGCTGTCACCGACGGTTTCCTGGGGATTAGGTTGGGGTCTGCAGACTACGGCCGATGGCATTTCTTTCTGGCACTGGGGAGACAACGGCAACACTAAGTGCTTCGTCGTGGCGTTCGAACGCCAGAAGCTGGGGTTGGCGATATTCACCAACAGCGCCAACGGTCTCTCCATCGTGCCGGATCTTGTCGCCGCGGCCATCGGCGGGCAGCAGCCCGCCCTCGCGTGGATGAATTATGAGTCGTACAAGTCACCCGCAAATTTGCTCCTCAAAAGCATCATGGCCAGAGGCGCCGATGCCGCTTTGGGAGAGTATCGGGAATGGAGAAAGGGTCGCGGGCCAGGCGAGGTCCTTAATGAAGGGCAGATGAACCGGTTGGGTTACAATCTGCTCTATGGAGCGAAACGCGTGAAGGACGCAATCCTGGTCTTCAAGCTCAACGTCGAGGATCATCCGCAGTCATCGAACGCCTATGACAGCCTCGGCGAGGGATACATGGTCGACGGCAACAAAGAGCTGGCTATCGAGAACTATCAGCGTTCGATAGAGTTGGATCCCAACAACCGCGGGGGGATCGAGGCCCTGAAAAAGTTGAAGGAGGGGAAGAACGATTGAAGCAGTGCCGACCGCAGGCGAGCCCCCCGCAACACCGTGCCGGCCTTCCACGGCGGGGAGAGCAGTGACGCCGAAAGCGTTCGCGCCCCGTTGATGGTTGCGAATCCCATTCGTACCTCCAGCGACGCCGGGATAAAGATCGTCTCCACCATCACACCGACCAGCGCATCGTCGACTGCATCCTGCGGCATCGCCAAAGCGAGCGCTCATCACAGAGATTTCACTCAATGAGATGATGATAGCGGCCCATCCAGTAGGGCAAGAGGAAAAATGCGCCGTCGTCTTCGCTGCGCCCGCTATTCCCGCCATCGAGATTATAAGGATTCCCGTTCCACTTCATCAGGGGGCGCTCATCCGGCGGCAACACAACGAGAGCCTGCTTTGACCTGAAGCGATCGGCCAGCGGATCAATCGGCACATCCAGCCGGTGCGAGTTGACCACGGACCAGGAGATCAGGTCCATGGGAATCTGCTGAAGAGTCCGTATGGACTCCTCGACGTCGAAGTTCCTGCTTCCTGTTCCCGCAGCGTAGATGAAGTTCCAGAGAGGATTCCGTTCCGTCCGCTCGCACTGCCAGCTTCGCTCCAGGCTTTCCTCGTAAATCTTTTTCAACTCGGGATTCTGCTCGTAGCGCAGCAGCGGATAAAAAGACAGGAAGGCAAGCTCGTCGTCGGAGTGATTGATCCTTCCCGGGATGTTGATCTTCTGATTCCGGGTGAGCAGCGCATACATGTGATTCCTTACCAGATCTTCATAGGCGGCCTCGTACTTGACGTTGCCTGTGATCCGGTATGCGACGCGGAGATGCGAGAGTACATGGAGCGCACGCAATCCGGTTTCATCTGGGTCCTTCCAGATATCGTCCGGCCCCCACCATCCCCAGGTGGTGGGTTTCCCGTCGAGATCGATGAGGCGATAACCATGATCCAGGATGTGGGATGTGATCCGCTCGACAACCGCGCGTATTTGTCGTTTCTCACCCGCATCCGCGACGAGTTCATAGTAGAGACCGTAGGCGAAATAGTGCCCGACGATCTCGTCGGAGCTTGTGTCGCCCTTCCATTTCCACGCTCCGTCCGAGCTGAGATGCCACTCTCCATCGGCGGGCTGATCCTCGCTGCCGACCTTGATGATCGATCGCGCGGGGAAGCCGGGGCTTCCAGTGATGGCTTCGAGCTTCATCAGGGCCTCAATTCCTTTTTTTGCAGACGCGCGCGCCGAGGCCTCGCCTGTTATCTTGTAGCGGAAGCACTGGGCAGCCACGTACATGGCCGTCCACAAACCGTCGTTGTCGCTGGAGACGGCGTGGCTGCTCGCCAGATTCCCCGGATCGCTCAGGTGAGAGCTCGCGGTCAGACCATGGCGCAAGTGGCGAGCGCGCACGCGTTCTTCGAATGCCTGTGCTTTCTCAGCGAGCGTCATGGGCTTGAAGTGAATGCTGCACAATCCCTGCGCGGTTTCGATCCACACATCGCCGGTATTCGGATCGAATCCAATACCGGCGACATGATCTTCGGGCAGCCATCGCTTGCCGACGAAGTACTGAATCGTGGAGTTTCCTCGATCCCTCTCGTAGCGGATGGCACCGCGCATCGTCCCGATCCATAAGATGCCAGGACGCTCCTCTGCGAGGACCGTGATTTCCGGGCAGGGAAGGAGCCGGTCCGGAGGGAAAGGCTCTACTGTTCCATCACCGTGCCGAAGCACGATTCCGTTGCGAGAGCCGAGCAGCGTGCTTCCATACGAGGCTTTGAGGAGGGGTTGGCGAAAGAAACGGATGCGGCCGGCGGTCACGCGCTGGAACTCATCGCTCGTGCAAAACTCCCTTGATTTCTGGATATACCCCCCGGGAGCTTTGCCCTGCGGAGTACCGGCGGCGCAAATCAGGCAGAGGTACAAAAGACAGCCGGCGATTTTCAGTGAGTTCGGGATTTTTGTCATGCTCCGATTTTACAGCACTCTTTTTTCTCCTAATCCACAATTCCCTCGCTTCCTGGGAAGGATTCAAGGCGCCATCAGAACATGAATTGGCTAGAAGCCGGCAGCAGGCAGAAAAAACCCAGGAAGCAATAGCATCTGAGCGAAGGCCGCCTGCTGCCAGCTGCCTACTGCCGGCTTAAGACGGCGTTAAGAGCTTCCTCAAAATCGGTCGGGTGCCACCAGTTTGTGTTTAGGGCTCGCGCAAGAATTACTTGGCATTTTGGCGCGAGCCCTTAGTGGCTCCAGGCAGCGCTAGGTCTCCGTGGTGAAGTCTGTGGAGCCTACCATCGACTGGTACTCGCGAACACGGAACTCCACCCCGAGCTCCCGTGCGAGATTGCGAACTCCCTCGAGGTCAAGGCCGGGAAGATCGACCGCGGTCAGGATGACTCTGGAGATCTTCCCCCTGCACCCTTGGACGAAATCGATGACGGCCTGGAAGGAACCGCTGCCAAAATCCGGCCGGACGATCTTGTTGTAGGTTTCTTCGTTCCCGGCGTCGATGCTGACGGATATCTCGTCCAGGCAGGTGGCCAGGTCGTCAACAATGTCCCGCCCGTGAATCAGGTTCCCGTGGCCGTTTGTGTTGAGGCGCAGGCGGGTGCCTTGAGCCTTCAAATTGCGCCCGATCTCCAAGAGCTCGTTGAGGCGGATCGTAGGCTCGCCGAACCCGCAAAACACTATCTCAGCATAGCGCTTTGGGTCGCCAATAGCCTTGAGATAAGCAGAGACGGAGTGCTCCTGCTCTAACTTGAGATCGTACCCGCTGGCGATGGGGGATTTCTCCCTGCGGCAAAAGACGCAGTGAGCCGTGCAACGATTCGTCAGGTTGACATACAGGCGGTCCCGGATGGCATAGACCAGCACGTCGTCTTCATCGGGGGTGCTCTTGCCAATAAGACGACGGAAGTTGCACGTGGTATTGCGCGCGATGTCGTCCAGCGTCACTCCCATTGCGGACGCCAGGCCTCTGGCGACATCGAAAACATAAATGGGTTCATTGCGCAACGCCCTGTGCGGGACCGGGGCTACATAGGGAGCGTCCGTTTCGATCAGGATCTGGTCGAGCCTTAGGCTCCGGGTGACCTTCTGGAGGTTTTCAGAAGTCTTGAAGGTCACGATCCCGGAAAAGGAAAGCAGAAGGCCCAGAGAGAGACAGCGCTTTGCCTGCTCCATGGTGCCTGTGAAGTTGTGCAGGATTCCCTTGAATTTCTTCCCCTTAGATTCCTGTTCAAGGATCGACAGCAAATCCGGCCAGGCGTCGCGGCAGTGAATCACCACCGGCTTGTCCAGGTCGCGCGCGTATTGGAGCTGTCTCCGAAACGCGCTCCTTTGCTTATCCTTCGGCGAGTTCTTATAGTGATAGTCAAGGCCGATCTCGCCCCAGAAAACGGCTTTCGGATGCCGGAACGAGCCAACAATCTCGTCCAGGTAAGCAGGGCTGGCGGCACGCGCGTCATGGGGATGGACGCCGATTGCGGAATATAGAAATTCGTGCTTGTCCGCGAGTTTCAGTGTGGTTGTGAGCGAATTCCGGTCCGGGCTGGCCATCGCGATTGCCAAGATCGACTCGATTCCTGCGTTGCGCGCCCGCCGGATGACTTGATCCCTGTCGGCGTCAAACTGGGATAGATCGAGATGTGCATGCGAGTCGACAATCATAGCCGATCACAATTTTAGCAAATACGATGCCAAGGGGGGGCTATTAGTGTAAGTCGAAGCCATGGGCAGAGTTGTACCAGGAGAGGATAGAAAACCGCTTCCATCGAGCGTTCCCGCAGCAGGTCAAATCACCCAGATACTACAGAGAAACAGAGGCCACGGAGCCTTTGTGCTCTCCGTGTCTCTGTGGTAAGGCTTACTGGGGTTCACCGGCGATTCGGACTTGCTCTATTCTTGGCACCATAAGGTGCATGATCAAAAGGGCGAGCAGATATACCGAAGCCGCAGTCGCGAACATGGGAACATAGCTGTTCGTCCATTGCAGCACGTAGCCCGTCGCTTTCGCAATCAGCATGCCGCCGACAGCGCCACCCATGCCGCCGATACCTACCACGGATCCGACTGCGCTGCGCGGAAACATATCTGAGGCCGTTGAAAAGATGTTTGAAGACCAGCCCTGGTGACATGCGCACCCCAGGCTTACCAGAAGGATAGCCCCCCAAGCACTCAAGACTTGTGAGGCGAAAAACGACGGGACGACACAAAGGGCGCAGATCAACATGGCTGTCTTGCGCGCGGCGTTGACGCTCCACCCACGCTTAAGCAGGGTGGACGAAATCCATCCCCCGCCAATGGCGCCAAAGGAGGCGATGCTATAAACGACGATGAGCGGCACCCACGCCTGGGATAGCTCCATATTGTGCTTTTCCTTCAAGAATCCGGGTAACCAAAAGAGGTAGAACCACCAGATGGGATCCGTCATGAACTTGCCGATGAAAAAAGCCCAGGTCTCCTTGTAGGGAAACAGTCTCAACCAGGGGATCGGCTTTATGGGATCCGGAGGGTCGCTCATGATGTATTCAAATTCAGCCTTGGATAACCTCGGGTGTTTTTCCGGCCTTTGGTACATAGCCAGCCAAAAGATCACCCACAGGAAGCCGATGGCTCCGGTAATGATAAACGCCCACCTCCAGTCCAAGGTGGAGATGATTAACCAAACGGCAGGCGGCGTTATCAGAGCGCCCACGTTGGTTCCCGAATTAAAAACTCCCGTCGCCAGCGCCCGTTCTTTCTTGGGGAACCATTCGGCCACCGTTTTTATGCAAGCCGGAAAGTTGCCGGATTCGCCGAGGCCGAGCGCGAATCGGGCCGCGCCAAAAGTGAATACAGAACTTGCGGCTGCGTGCGCCATGGCAGCGACGCTCCAAAAAATGAGGGCGAACGAGAAGCCTTTCCGCGTTCCCAGCCAATCAATCACCTTGCCAAAGCCCAGAAGACCCATGGCATAGGCCAGTTGGAAGAAGAACACAACATTGCTGTAATCGATCTGATCCCAGTGGAGATCCCTCATTAAGTCGTTCTTGAGCAGTCCTATCACCTGGCGGTCGATGTAGTTGATGGTCGTTGCAAAGAACAGCAGCGCGCAGATAGTCCAGCGATAATGACCGATGCGCACAGGAATCGAGGTCTTGGCTCCCTCGACGGTTTTGACTTCATTCGTGACAGACACTCAAATTCCTCCTGGCTTGGAGTGCAAATCTTGTGCCGAGTCCAGATGATGACGAGAGCCGGCAGCGCCGCAACAGATGAATACAGTGCCGCAGTCTGCTACTAAACGCCCGTGCTTTTCAAGAAATCTCCGTGCCTTCTGCATCCTGGTGGTGTTTGCTTTGTTGGATCCCGTCTATAAAATACTGGCGGAGGAACTGAGCTGATTATGGCAAAGCAACCAAAACAAATCGCCCCGCGGGCGACAAAAGATTCTCCGGGCAACGTTCTGTTTGCGGGAGTCGTGTGCCTGGCCGTTGGATTAGGAATAGGGTATTACTTCGGCATGCAATCAGCCAAACAGGCCGGGCCGGTTGCCGCAACGCAGTCGGATGCGCCGATAGCGAATCCGTCTGCCTTTATACAGAATGAAGCAAGCCTCAAAGCAATGATCCAATCGAATCCAAGAGACGTCAACGCACTTACGCAGCTTGGCAACCTGTACTACGATCACGGACAATTCCGCGATGCGGCCGAGTGGTATGGGAAGGCCCTTGAAATCAACCCCAACAATGCCGATGTCCGGACGGACCGGGGAACCAGCTACTGGAATTTGGGTCAGGCGGACGCTGCCATCGCGGAATTTCAGAAAGCGCTCGAGGCCGATCCGTCTCACGCCCAGACGCTTTATAACCTCGGAGTCGTCTACTTGAACGGGAAGAACAATCCTGCGGAAGCCAAAAAGGTGTGGGAGCGGCTGCTGGCGAGTAACCCCAACTACCCCGACCGGGCCAAGCTGCAGCAGCAGATTGCGGCTTTATCAGCGCCTCCGGCTGGGGCGCCCAGCTCGGCAGCTCCGGCATAACCCGGCACCGCGGGAGTGGAAGATCTGCTCCAGCGGATGAAGACCCGCCGGCAATAATTCATACTCATGGAGAAGCAATAATGGAAAAAACAGAAACAACTGCGGGTACCTGCACCGATCCAATCTGCGGCATGGACGTCGAACCGGAGAATGCGGCGGCGAAGTCGGAGTATGAAGGCAAGACCTACTACTTCTGTTGCGAAGACTGCAAGCAAGAGTTCGACTCGCATCCGCAACAATACGTCTGAATGTCAACCGCCGAGACGCAGAGATCTCGGAGCTTGAGGCAACGCTCGCAGATTTTGCCAGGGGAATTGACTCTGGAGTAGAGAGGCGCAAGCAGGCTTGCGCATTCCCATGTTGCCTCAAGGCATCATCCTGCTGGTGATCTGGCCGTAATGCATGGTCGGGATGGAGGTAAGGATTCCCTGGCTGACAAGCAGTCCCAGGGTGACGATGCCCTCATCACTCGCGTCCACTTCCATAGATCCCTGCAAGCGTGACGGAACTGAATTCCCGAAGATCTGGTTGATGAAGCTGGCGAACTGGCTTCCCGCTGCGAGGGACAGCTGCTTCGTTGCCACCACCTGTCCGTTGGCGTCCTTGAGCGTGAGCTGAATCGAGACTGGCTTTGCGTTCGTGTTGACGATGGCCACTCCCGTATAAATGTCATCCTGGGATTCAGCCGCCAACACGGAAGTGAAGTAGTGGTTCATCTCGTAGAGACTTGGGATGACGCCCACTCGTGAAACCGTCTGGGCGCCGTTCCGGTAAGTGTAGAAAAGAGTGGCTATCAAACGACGCCCGCGCATCATCTGCTGATTGTCCATCATTCCCCAGCTCGAGTTGTTCCCCGAATCATCGACGGCTATGAGGGCCCATCCCGATTTGTCGGAGCCTGGCGAGGCAAGATCAAACTTGACCGTCTTCGAAGGGTCGAGCGAAAAAGCAATCTCAGTCGCGGGGCTAGCGCCGTTGATGCTAACCGGCATGCGAGTTCCATCCTGGTTGTATAGATATATCTTACCCGTCGTCGTAAGATTCTGCGGGGACACCCACGACATCTGTTGGGCGTTGCCCAGGTTCATGAGAATGAGCGTGGTCACGTAGTGATCGCCGACGGCAACCTGCGGCAGTATGAGATTCTGGTCCATCTCGTGACCTTCCCACCCGGGGAAAGTTGGCGTTCCCGATCCCATCATTCCATTCCCGGGCATCTGTCCGTAAACAACGGGTGAAAACAGAACGGGGATCGCCGCAGCCAATGCGAGCATGTAGTATAATCTCTTCATATGTATGTCTCCCGGATTAGGTTCACTGGCACCATACAAGCAACAAAAAAGCCATTCTCAGCAAACTGATTATGCCAGTGTTTAAAGGGTACACCAGGTGGATACGAAGTGCAAATCGCCCAGCATAGTACATTTGCCCCATTGGCCCCGTTGAGAGATGGTATCGGAGGGTTCTCTTTGAGGATTATGCATTACTGTGCGTCAAATCCCCCACGTGAATCCTTCATGCCAGTTGTGCTGGTGAAGTGGTTCGATTTAATTTGGATCTCTGCTCGTCCTTTGCCGTAAACTAGTTTAAGAGCTCGCGCAAGAATTAATTGGCATTTTGGCGCGAGCGCCGGGTGGGCAGATGCGAGGCGCCGCGACGCAGGCGATGTCGTTGTACATCGTCGAGGAGCGGCAACGAAGCAGATGCCCACCCGCCGCCGCGCCCTTTCAGGCTGCGGCCCGCAGGCCCGCAGCAAAATGCCAAGTAATTCTTGCGCGAGCCCTAAGACATGGTAGAGTTCGCCATGCTGGTTCGGGCATATTCTGGAGTAGATATTGCATGGGCAGGCTGACTGTGATCAGGCAGCGGATTCAAAATCTCACGAAGTTTTTGGTTCTGATACCTCTGTTCCTGCCTTCTGGCCTGGCGCAATGCGGCTGCCCGCCAGCAACTGTTTATCCTGAAACCTCCTGCGGGGTTTCAGCTGCTCACAATCACTGCGATGCTTGCGCTCCTGAGCAGCAGGTGGATCGGGAAGAATCTATCAGGCATCAGAACTGCTGCTCGATGAATTCGGACTCGCCCATCGGGCTGGCGAGCCCGATGATCACCAATCCAAATGCCCTGAAGGATCTCTCCCCTGCCGAATCGCCTTTCCAGGCAGCCACCCCCGCAAACGTGCATTTCCGCGATGTTGCGTGGAACGGAACGTCCCCGCCTGATACAAGCTTACACCCTCTATACCAACTTTTAAGTACCCTTCGTATCTGAACCATCTAAAATATCAGTTGCAGCGAACCTGGCCATTGGCTGCGGCCTAGGATATCCGCATCCCGGTACACGCCTGCAGAACCCAGTGTGCTGTTTCGCTCTCGTTCGGGTTTCATCTCAATAACCCTGGATTCGACTTGCGGTCGAGAAAAGCCATGCTTGAAAAAATTTACAGTTTCCTAAAGTGCATTTGGGCCCGTAGACTATTTGCACCTCGCCAATTGGTAGTTTTCCTCCTTGCTGTGAGTTCATTGCCCGTAATGGCAAGCACTGCCTGTGCCGAGGACCTAGACACCCTGATCCACCTCCTCCTGGACAATAATCCTGCCATCTTCGCAGCTCGGCGCGCCGTGGATGCCAGAAGGGCAATGGTCACATCGGCCCGCACGTTGCCCGATCCCAGCATTACGTTTGAAACCATGGGAAACCTCCTGCCGCCTACCGTGATGGCCGGCGACCCATCCAGCGCTCGAGTCTTACGTTTAACTCAGGAGCTTCCCTTTCCTGGCAGACTTAATCTTCAAGGTCAGATTGCTTCGGCTGATGCGGATGCCGAAATGTGGAAATACGAAGAGGTTCGACGCGAGGCGGTTGCCGAGTTGAAGATGGCCTACTACGAGCTGTACCTCGCGCAAAAGCTCACGGATATAGTGGAGAAATCCAAGGAGCTCCTGACCCAGTTCATGGAGATCAGCGAGGCGAGGTACAAGGTCGGACTGGGTGCCCAGCAGGACGTGATCAAGTCGCAAGTCGAAGTCTCCCGCCTCTTGGATCGCCTCGCCACTCTGCGGCGTGAGGGGGAAGTGGCACTAGTTCGGATTAACACACTCCTCTATCGGGCGCCTGATGCGCACATCGATCGGGTGCCGGAACTCTCGAAGCCCAAGTTCTCCTGGAGCCTCGAAGATCTCTACCGAAAAGCCACGGATAACAATCCGCTTGTGAGGATGAATCGCAAGGAGATCGACCGTGGCGAACTCAGCGTTGCGCTGGCCAAGAAATCTTTCTATCCCGATTTTGAGGTGGGGTTTTCCTATTACAACCGGAGAGATTTGCCCGAAATGTACGGCTTGATGTTCAAGGCAAAGATACCGCTGTATTTCTGGCGCAAGCAACGGCCGGAGCTGGAGTCCGCGACGGCCAGTCTCCTAGGGCAGCGCCGCCAATACGATAACACGCTCGCCACCCTCTACTTCAGGCTGAAAGATCCATTCTTGAAAACCAGCACCGACGCAAACCTTCTGGAACTCTACGGAGGTGCAATTGTCCCCCAGGCGACGCTGGCTCTGGAATCTTCGATCTCAAGTTATAGGGTGGGGAAAGTTGATTTCCTGTCACTGCTGAGCAATCAGCAGACAGTTCTGGAATACGAGATGAAGTATTACGAAGTGCTGGTGGACTACTACAAGGCGCTGGTCACACTGGAATCACTGACCGGAGAGGTACTGACGCCTTAACTGCGTGGGTGCAAAGAACGCCACGCGCACAAAGCACACGGAGGTTTTCATGTCATCGGATGATACAAAACCAACCCCGGTCCCAGAACAAAAACCTGAGACACCGGCTCCATCCCAGGCTCCGGTGCCGCCCGAGACGGCGTTGTCATCGCCTGCTCCCCAGACTCGCGCGCAGCGCTCGCCGCGACGCTGGTGGGTCGTCGGTTTCCTGATTCTCCTGGCGATTGCACTGGGCGAAGCCGTCATTATCCTCCGCCAAGGGGTATGGAAGCCGGCTTCGGCACCGCCGGCGGCGACTGAGCGCAAGGTCCTCTACTGGCAGGACCCCATGCATCCGGCATACAAATCCGACAAGCCCGGCAAAGCGCCCGACTGCGGGATGGACTTGGTGCCTGTCTATGAGGAGTCTGCAACTCCGAAGGCCGCCACTGGGGAACGAAAGATTCTCTACTGGCAGGATCCCATGAACCCGCAGCACCGATCCGACAAGCCCGGCAAAGCGCCGGACGGCATGGACTTGGTACCGGTCTATGCGGAGGAGGCGGGGATTGAAGGCCAGCCTCCCGTAGGCGCGTTCAAGATCACTCCCGAGAAGCAACAACTGATTGGTGTGCAGTATGGCGAGGTAGCCCTGCAACCTTTGACGCGCACTATCCTCGCAGTAGCACGCCTCGCGTATGACGAAACACGCATCGTGCGCATGCACTCCAAGATCGAAGGCTGGATTGATAAGGTCTATGTCGACTTTACCGGCCAATTGGTGACGAAAGGTCAACCGTTGATCAGCGTGTACAGCCCGGAACTGGTGGCCACGCAGGATGAGTATCTGCTGGCCCTGCGCGCGCGTGAAAGGTTGGGCAACAGCGCCTACAAAGAAGTCTCAACCGGGGCGAACTCGCTCCTCGAGGCCGCTCGAAAACGTCTGGAACTCTGGGACATTTCCGATCAGCAGATCGCCGAGGTTGAGAGAACCAAAAAGCCGATGAAGGCACTCACACTCTATTCTCCGGCAAGCGGATTTATCCTTGCTCGCAGTGCTTACGAAAGACAGAGAATCACTCCGGAGACAGAGCTGTATTCGATCGCTGATCTGTCCACGGTCTGGGCAATCGCCGATTTCTACGAGTATGAGATTCGTGACGTTCGCCTGGGCCAGAGAGTCGTTCTGACCTTATCCTCCTTCCCGGGACGGACTTTTGTGGGCCAAGTCAACTACATCTACCCGCAGCTTGACAACACGACCCGCACCCTCAGGGTGCGAGCGGAGTTTCCCAACCCGGACTTCACGCTCAAACCGGATATGTATGCCAACGCGGAACTGAAGATCGATTACGGCCGCAGGCTGGCCCTTCCGCAGGAAGCGGTGCTCGACTCCGGCACCGAACAAGTGGTTTTTGTCGCGCGCGATGACGGCTACTTTGAACCTCGCAAGGTTGTGCTGGGGGACAGGGTCGACAACAAGGTAATTATCCTCAGCGGGCTAAGGGCCGGCGAGAAGGTAGTGACCTCCGGCAATTTCCTGGTCGACTCGGAAAGCAAGTTGAAATCGGCCGCAAGTGGGATGGGTATGCCCGGGATGAGCCATGGCGGAGGAGCTGAAAACCAGCCGCAGAAGCCGTCAAATCAAGCGACACCCCAAGCCCCCTCCATGCCTTCTATGGATCACTCGAAAATGGACCATTCCAAGCATCAAGGCGGTAAGAAGGCTCCAAAGAAAGACGAGCCCATGGATCACTCCAAGCATCAAATGAAGCCGGAGCAGAACAACCATGATTAACAAGATCATCGAGGCTTGCGCTCACAACAAGTTTATCGTGCTCCTCTTCGTTGGGATGGCCACGATGGTTGGGGTGTGGTCCATTCGGAATGTCACTTTGGACGCAATCCCGGATCTCTCCGACACACAGGTCATCATCTATTCCCGGTGGGACCGCAGCCCCGACATCATGGAAGACCAGGTGACCTACCCGATCATCTCCGCCATGTTGGGGGTGCCTAAGGTAAAGGATATTCGGGGATTTTCGGATTTTGGTTTCTCTTACGTCTACATAATCTTCGAAGATGGAACCGACATCTATTGGGCGCGCTCGCGCACGCTGGAGTATCTGAGCAACATCCTACCCCGGTTACCCCAGGGCGTAAAAGTGGAACTGGCCCGTGACGAGACGGCGGTGGGATGGGTTTATGAGTATGCGCTGGTGGACAAAACCGGCAAGAACAATCTGGCGCAACTGCGCTCGTTCCAGGACTGGTATCTGCGCTATGCCCTTCAAGCCGTGCCCGGGGTCGCCGAGGTCGCGTCCCTGGGAGGCTTCGTGCGCCAGTACCAGGTTAACGTGGATCCAAACGCGCTCTTGGCCTACGACATCTCCATCGATCACGTCGTGCAGGCGGTGCAGCGGGGGAACAACGATGTGGGTGGACGGCTCGTCGAGTTCGCGGGACGGGAATACATGGTTCGCGGCCGCGGTTACATCAAGAAGCTCTCTGACATCTCGAACATCGTAGTCGGCACGAGCAAGAACGGCGGGACGCCTATCCTGGTCAAAAACCTCGGTACCGTCACTCTTGGGCCCGACATCCGCCGGGGCATTGCGGATCTGGACGGTGAAGGGGAAGTTGTGGGGGCCGTCGTCATCATGCGATACGGCGAGAATGCGCTAAAAGTGATCCAGCGCGTACGCACGAAGCTCGAGGAGATGAAAGCTTCGCTGCCACCCGGCGTAGAAATCGTGCCCACGTACGACCGGGCCGAGTTGATAGAGCGTTCCATCGAGACGCTGAGAGGTACGCTCATCGAAGAGCTCACCATTGTCAGCCTGGTCATCCTGATCTTCCTCTGGCATATCCCCTCAGCCATCATCCCGATCCTGACCATTCCGATCACGATCATTATCGCCTTCATACCGATGCATGGAATGGGGCTGACGGCAAACATCATGAGTCTCGGAGGAATCGCCATCGCCATCGGCGCCATGGTGGATGCCGCCATCGTTGTGGTGGAGCAAACCCACAAAAAGCTCGAGCATTGGAATGCGGAAGGTAGGCCGGGAAATTACAAAGACGTCGTGATCGGGGCGGTCAAGGAAGTGGGCGGGCCGAGTTTCTTCGCCCTTCTAATTATTGCGGTTTCATTCCTACCCATTTTCACTCTGGAGGGTCAGGAGGGCAGGCTCTTCAAACCTCTGGCATACACGAAGACCTTCTCGATGGCGATTGCAGGTTTCCTTGCCATAACGCTGGATCCGGCAATGCGGTTGCTCTTCACTCGCATGGACGCGTATCGATTCCGCCCCAAATGGCTGGCTTCTATCGTGAATGCGGTCCTGGTGGGAACGATTCACAAAGAGGAGAAACACCCCATCAGCCGGCCCTTGATGAAGATCTACCATCCTGTCTGCGAGTTCGTCTTGCAGCACCGGTGGGCGGTGGTCGGGGCAGCCATTCTCATGGTGGCCTTCACGGTGCCGGTTTTCGAGCGGCTGGGATCGGAGTTCATGCCGGAGCTGAACGAGGGCGTCCTCCTCTACATGCCCAGCACGCCACCGGGCATTTCCGTCACTGAGGCGGGCAGACTGCTCCAAGTACAGGATAAGGTTCTCAAGCGCTTCCCTGAGGTTGAGCGTGTGTTCGGCAAGGCCGGCCGCGCCGAAACCGCCACCGATCCCGCGCCATTTGCGATGATGGAAACGGTCGTCGCTCTGAAGCCGGAATCGCAGTGGCCGAAAGTTCCGACGTGGTACTCCTCATGGGCCCCGGAATGGCTCCAACGGATTCTCCGGAGGGCCTGGCCGGATCACAAGAGCGTCAAGGAGCTTGTCTACGGCCCAGGTGGTTTGAATGATGCGATGCAGTTTCCAGGTGTTGTCAATGCTTGGACAATGCCGATCAAGGCGCGCGTCGACATGCTCACGACCGGAGTCAGGACGCCTATTGGAATTAAGATCATGGGCGCGGATCTTGACAAGGTGCAGGAGCTCGGGATCCATATCGAAAATGTATTAAAGGACGTGCCCGGTACCAAGAGCGTCTTTGCCGAGCGGACGGCAGGGGGATACTTCCTCGATTTTGATCTCAAGCGTGAAGCTCTGGCGCGTTACGGTATGACAATTGACGACGCCAACGCTGTCGTAATGCAGGCCATCGGGGGTGAAAACGTCACTACCACGGTTGAAGGGCGCGAGCGCTATCCCGTGAACGTGCGCTACCTGCGCGACTTTCGAAGCGACCTCAACCAGCTCACGCGGGCGTTCGTCATGGCGCCGAACGGCACTCAGATACCGATCGCTCAGTTGGCCGATATCAAGCTCGTAACGGGCCCGTCGATGATCCGGGACGAGAATGGAAGGCTGAGCGGTTACGTCTATGTAGATCTTGATACATCCAAGCGGGACATCGGGAGCTATGTTGAAGATGCCAAGAAAGTTCTTCGGGATAACCTGACGCTTCCACCTGGCTACCAGCTCATCTGGAGCGGCCAGTTCGAGTACATGGAGCGGGCGAAGGGACGTCTCTATGTGGTTGTTCCAATCACGATCTTCATCATCTTCATGCTTCTGTACATGAACACCAAGTCAGTGGCCAAGACAATCATTATATTCCTCGCCGTGCCTTTCTCAGCTGTTGGCGCAATCTGGTTCCTCTACCTCCTCGGATACAACATGAGCATCGCGGTTTGGGTGGGACTCATCGCCCTGATGGGGGTGGATGCCGAAACCGGCATGTTCATGTTGCTCTACCTCGACCTCGCATACCAGGAGGCGAAGGATAAGGGTTTAATGAAGGGGTGGGCTGACCTCAAGGAGGCGATCCTGCACGGAGCGGTCAAGCGTCTCAGGCCCAAGGTGATGACGGTCGGTGTCATGTTTACAGGGCTGGTTCCGATCATGTGGTCCACCGGCAGCGGTGCGGATGTGATGAAGCGCATTGCGGCCCCCATGATAGGCGGCATTTTCACGTCGTTCATCCTCGAACTCGCCGTCTATCCCGCGATCTACGCAATCTGGAAGTGGTATGGAGAGGTGAGACCAATCGCGAAGGGGATAATCCGATGAAGATCAAAAACGTCCTCGCGGGACTGGCTCTTCTGGTCATTGTCGGCGGAGCCGGTTATTACACCCACAGACGCTTCGTATTACCCAGCCAGCAGTGCGACATCTGCGGCCGGGCTGTTCATACCGAGCACGAATCGATAGTGTTGCTGAAGGACGGAGCAAAGGTGCATACCTGTTGCCCGCGTTGCGCGCTGCATTACGAGCGGCAAAAGCCTGGCCAGGTTGATCGTATTCTGGTTGCCGACCGCGCGACTGGAAAGGGAATCGACGCCCAAGAGGCGATCTACGTGGAAGGGAGCGACGACCAGCCCTGCGTTCCAATATCGGAAACCTCGCCACGCGAACTTGGTGCCGAGTACGATCGAAAATTCGATCGATGTCTTCCAAGCCTCGTGGCATTCAAAGAAAAATCGGCCGCCCGTAATTTCGTGGCTGCCCATGGAGGCCGGCTCCTGACCTATGCGCAGGCTGTGGAAAGTGTGAAGCAGCGATGAAGGATTTCTTGGAGTTTCTTAGTGTCTCTGCGCCTTTGCGGCGGCCATTAAGAGCGTCACCCCCAACCCGGACGAGCCGGAACCAATCGGGTAGGGGCACGCGGCAGCATGCCCCTACAATTTGTTGCCGAATAAATGTCGATTTTGATGCTAAGCACCTAGGACGCGAGGACGCCAAGAGTCTCAAAGGTTGCTCTTTACGGTGAAAAAAAGGAAGGTATTATGCTTCGATCAGCCTTGGTTTTGGCTTTCGTTTTTTTGCTCCTCCCATTTTCCCTGGCACAAAGCTTCGAGTATGCGGTCATGCATCACCATACACTCAAGGATTGCCGGGGGACATTGAAAATCACGCCAGAGGGTGTTGAGTACCGTACTCCACATCCCAAAGATTCCCGCAAGTGGAAGTATGAGGAGATCCGCACGCTGGAAGTCAAATCGCCCACTGAGATTTCCGTTGTGACTTACGAAGACCAGAAGCGCTGGGTCGGCAAAGATAAAGTTTTTGAATTTACCCTCCTCGAAAAAAAAGCAACCCCGGAACTCAGCGTGTTCCTGCTCTCGCGTGTGAAGAGGCCTATGGAGTTGACAGTGATTCCAGAGGAGGGCGACAAACCAGCGTTTCAAGTACCCGTCAAGCACTTGCACACGGTTGTCGGTGCCATGGGAGTGCTGCGGATCTACCCGGACCGGATTGTTTTTCAATCATCCAAGGTGAGCGACTCACGATACTGGCGGCTTGCCGATATCGAGCGCTTCAGCCAGCCCGACCGCTTCCGTTTCCAAATTGTCAGCTATGTTCCGAAAGCGGGCGGTCCGACTGAAGTTTACAACTTCCAGCTGTTGGGGGATCTGCCCGAAGGTGTCGTCGACTACCTCTGGGTGCGTCTCCATCCATCGTCCTATTATCCTGCCGTTCAGCGTTGAGCGGCCTGGAGGAGACCGAATGCGGTGAACGGACCCCGGCTTTATGAGGGCGATCCGGTGATGTAAACTTTGCTTAGGGCTCGCGCAAGAATTAATTGGCATTTTGGCGCGAGCGCCGGGTGGGCAGATGCGAGGCGCCGCGACGCAGG
>Ga0315277_10005286_pt1 | contig 17040 bp, 17 predicted proteins | sample YL17G05_15_MG_FD_203695 | JGI IMG/M metagenome (GOLD analysis project Ga0315277, IMG submission 203695) | Sediment microbial communities from Yellowstone Lake, YNP, Wyoming, USA - YL17G05_15 | ecosystem: Environmental > Aquatic > Freshwater > Lake > Sediment | place: USA: Wyoming | collected... | reverse complement strand
CCTCCAGCACGATCTTCGCCTTCGTCTTTGAATCCCACTGCCGACGTGTCATGACTGATCTCCTTTGTCAAATCAGCCACAAGATACCCGCTTACGACCAATCACGCACTAATGGGGAGCAGTATACAACGTTCCCAATAGCAATTTTGCCCGGTCAGTCGCCGATCTTTCTTCAGCTTGAATGATTTGCCCCAATGCGCTGGCAAAAGCCACTACGCCTATTATGACATGAACGCCGAATCCCTTCCTTCCCCACATGGTATACCCCCTTGAGTTACACGATGCCTCCAAGCGGCTCCATTTCGCCGCGCCCACGTCTTGTACACCGATGTCGCCCCCGGACGCCTTCCCGGCTCTATTCTAATATATCTTACGACGCCTGTCAAGTATATTTGTAATTAAGTTCGTAATAATCCGTGGGTTCAAAAAAGCCTCCCCGCATCGAAAAACGCTGAGGGGAGGCATTATCCGGGCATGCGTAACCGGGAATTATTCGTACTCGAGCGAGAAACGTGATATATCAGATGATAAAACAAGTTCTATCTTGGGCGTCAGGGTGTCGTAGCCGGCGGTGATAAAATAGTTTCCCGACCGGGTCAGCCCGACTCGCTCAAACAGACGAGCCATGCTTTCCCCGCCGCCGGAAACGCGCACCCCGCTCCGACGCGGAACGGTCAGCCGAAAATCGGCCGCATCCCCTTCCAGCTTGACCGCCACCTGATCGAGGAGATCACCGATTTGCATCCGAATCTCCCCTTTTCGCGAATCCACCGTCAGATCCTTCAGGCGCAGTCCCCGACACTCCAGATTCATATCCGATTGATCGCCGGTACATTTGAGGACGACCGGAACTTCGTCGGAAAGATAGAGATCCCACTCTTGCGATCCCCTCAAACCCTCGATTCTGATCCAATCGGGCAGGCGGCCGACGCGCGGTGAAACCTCAAGCTCCGCGACCCCATTGTTCTTGGCATACTCGACGTCGGGCGTCGCCCGCCATCCGCCGGAGCGCGCCCGGAACAGGTCGGCGCGGGTATCCCGGAGTCTGACGTCGGTGTCATCGAGGTCGAACACCGCTTTGATTTCTTTGACATCCGGTTCCATGTCGAGCGTGTAACGGTAGTTTCCGCTGCGATGTATCAGGCGCCCCCCGTCGGTGCCGGCACCCTCGAACGCCACCCAGACGACAACCGCGGCCAGAATGACCGGCGCCAGGTAGGCCATGAATTGAAATCGGGTTTTGGTGCAAATCTTCTCCACGCCGATGGCGATCAGGATCAACGGCCACAGCGACAGGATATCGCCCCAGACCCACCAGTCCAAAACTTCGGTGTTGTTGAGTAAAAGCAGGCCGCCGATCAGAATAAAAAGCACCCCCCATCTAAATCTGGCTGGATTCATGAAGCTGGTCCTCCTTTTCCTTTTTTCTGCCCAGGGCAAAGATTAGAAACAGTCCGAAGACAACCAACAGAAGCGGCCAGAACCGTTCCACATGCCACCACCAGTAATGCTGTCGGGCGAGAAAAAACAAGCCCAACAATATCAGGATCGCCCCGGGGATAAATTTATTCCAGTGAGCATATTCTTTCGCGGCCGGCTTCTCCCTTTTGACCTCACCGGTGGTCAGCGGTTCCCTGGGGATTATGATCAGCGCTATCAGATAGGCCAAAACCCCGATACCGTGGGCTATGACCAAAAGGACCATCCCGATGCGCACGAAGACGGGATCGATTCTGAAATACTGCCCCAGCCCGCCGCATACCCCGCCGATAATGGCGTCGCTCCGGGATCGGTATAATCTCCTGTTCATAGTGTCCTCACTTTCCGCCATAAGTTGTCTCAGTCATTACCTACGAGTTTTATGGAGAAAAGTTCTCCTGGTTGTCAGGCGCCTGCCTATTCGTCATGACGGAGGCGCACGAACCGGACCGGATAGAGGGTCTGGAAATGCACGACTCCATCGACGTCTTTGGTGGCGAGCCTGAGGTACTGTATCCCCTCCCCGACGGGAATGACCAGCCGCCCGCCCGATTTCAGTCGGTCGACCAATGAATCCGGAAAATGGCTCGGGGCCGCCGTCACGATGATGGCGTCGAACTTGATTTCCGGCGGCGGGATATTCAGCCCATCGCCGACGTGAAAGGCGATATTGGTGTACCCGAGCTGACCGAGGACCTTTTGCGCTTCGCGGGATAATTCGCCGAAATATTCGACCGTGTCGACGTGGCCAAAAAGCTCCGCCAATATAGCCGCCTGATAACCCGAACCGGTTCCGATTTCCAGGACGTCCTTTTCTTTGGATGGTTCCAGGTACTCGGACATCGACCCGACTATATATGGCTGTGATATGGTTTGCCCGCATCCGATCGGCAAAGGGGTGTCATCGTACGCTTCAGGCCAGAGATTGGGCGGCACAAAAAGATGGCGGGGGATTTTGCGCATTGCCTCCAGCACGGCCTGGTTTCTCACGTCGCGGCCGGCCAGCTGGTACTCGACCATGCTCAGGCGGGCGCGGCGGAGATCATCGTCATTCCATCTGCGAGACGTCGAGAATAGTCCCATGATATTCAATCAATATCGTAACGAAATCAACCTATCTTTTCAAGTCGAGCCGGTCAAGCTCCCGCCGGTACTCATCGAGGCGGGCCCGGTCGTATCCGCTGTCTGCCATCTGTGCGAGCAGGCCCGTCAGCATTTCCTTGAATGACCTCGCCCGAGCCAGGTACTCCGTGTCGCCATCGGACACATACCGGTCATAATTCGCACGCACCCGAAAGTACAGCAGTTCGATCCGGCGAGCAGGATCAGCCGGCAGAGGCGTGATCGATTCAAGGCTGTCGGTAAACCGCTGTAGGCCGCTTGTCTCCGCCACCCCAGCCGCCCTCGGAACGAGGGCTCGACGGTCGCCCTGGATTTCGGCTCGTTGGTACGTATCGAACATGGCGGCATAGACCGTTTTCAAACTATCCACCGGCAATAGCGTCGACAAAGATTCCGGCGCCGATGCCGCGAGCGGTTTGTGTGAAAGAAGACCCTCCGCGTCTATCGCATTAACTTCGGCGGAAGGAATCTTTTCTTTTGCGGCGACGCCGGTATCGGAATAGTTAAAATCTATTCCCTTCGTATGACCGGTTACCTGCGTGATTTTCCCCGATTCCAAAACCGATGGCTTCATAGTCACGCTCTGATCAGTAACCTGGTCGGGATTCACCGGCACTTCGGCCGACTTCACCGTCTCATATCCGATCGACGAATACACGACATTATAAGTGTCGGACGGGACCGACTGAATGACAAAATTCCCGTGGACGTCTGTCTTGGCGCCCAACCGGGTTCCTTCAACCCGGACAGCGACACCAGAGAGCCCTTCACCGGTGGACTTGTCCGTCACCTTTCCCATGATTTTGCCCAAAGGCGCCGCCGGGCCTTTGTCCGTGAGGGCTTCCGGGGTCGGTTCCCGAACTGCCTCAGTCTCGCCTTCTGCAGGAACCGCTTCACCCTTTCCCGGTATCTCAGCCGGGACTGCCACCGTCTGTTTTTCTTCGGTTGAGAGAAGCGGCCTGTCCTCTCGGAGCTGAGACGGTGCTACGGTGGGTGCGGCCGCACCGGCATCCTTGTCGATCTCCTTTTCCGCCGTCGGCTCGACTTCGGGCAGGGACTTGGCTCGACTGCCGGTCGAAACCGAATCGGCAGCCGCTCCCCGGACACTGGCCGTATCCCTCGGAGGCGTCGGCGCCTGGTGCATCGAGGGAGAAACCTTGGGTCGGAGACGAGTCATGAAGACTTCGCTGCCGGCGTCTCTGAACATGGTGCGGCCGGCAAAAAAGACGATCGCGATCGACGCCGCCACGGCGACGTATCGATACCAGATCGGCACCGGCTTGGCGCGCAGCGGCTGTTCGGCCGGAACCTTCGGCGATTCCTTATCCAAAGCGGCGTCGATTCTTTGAGAAAGCTCATCCAGTACGGCCTCATCGAATCCCGTTATCGCATCGGCGGCCATATCGTCCAGTCGTTTCATCTTGTCCAACGCCGACGCACACGAGGCGCATATCTCCAGGTGAGCCGCCACGTCGGCCATTTCCTTCGGCGACAGCCGGCCGTCCAGGTAGGTCGACAATTTGTCTTCGTATCGGGAACAATCGCTGGGCATGGCTACTCCAATAAATCGTGCAACTGCTCAACCAGAAGCCGGCGGGCGCGGTACAGCCGCGAATCAACGGTACCGACCGAGATGTCCATCCGGGCGGCGATATCCTCATAACTCAATTGCTCGAACGTGCGCAGGATAAAGACCGTCCGATACTGCTCGGGAAGCGCCCGCACCGCCGCCATGAATCGCGTTTCGTTTTCGGCCATCTGCAGTTTCTGCAGCGGGTCAGGAGACTCGTCGGCACGTTCCTTAATTTCGTCGTCGAGGCTGGTCTGGCGGCTCGCCTTCTTGAAATGGTTAAGAGTCAGCCTGGTGGCGATCGTCGACAGCCACGGGTAAAACGGCTGTCCTTCTTCGAAGCGATCCAGCGCCCTGTATGCTCTGATGAAACTCTCCTGCACAATATCCATCGCCGCGTCGAGGTCGCCGGTCATTCCGACGACCATCCTAAGGAGCCGGCTCTGGTTGAGTTTGACCAGCCGTCCAAACGCGGCCTTGTCACCCTGCCGCGCCTGCGCCACCAACAATGGCTCGTCCGGCTCCACCTTCGTACTCAATACCGGAATGTCCTTCTTTTCTTCCAAAATCTATCGAGAAATCTCGCGAATCATGTTTTCCAGCAAAATAGTATCGGCGAGAGCCGTTCGCCGGATAGCCCTTTCCGTCCGGGCAATTTCGGAAATCGCGTTCTTGACCCGGTTCCGGTCGAACCCCCTGGTTTGCTCTTTCAATTTGGCGACGAAAAACGGGTGCCCGGCAACCTGCTTTCCGCCATGGAGTTTGGCGAGATTCATCAAGTGTCCCGATAAGAGGCGCAAGATGCCGACCGGCTTTTCGCCTTGCTGAAGCAAATCTTTGAATACGTACAATGCCCGATCCACGCTCTTGGCCGCAATCAGGTCAATCAGCTCGAAAATGGTGAACTCCTGATGCGAACTGACCAGCGCCTTGACCTCCGCCACCCCGATCCGACCGCCGGGTTCGGTCGAGAGAGCCAGCTTTTCCATTTCCGCCGTCATGCCACCGAAATCGCCTCCGACCAACAGGAGTAGAAGCTCCATCGCTTTTGGGTCATAGGTCAAACCCTGACTTTCAAGAAAACGCTCGATCCGCGATTTGGTGTCGCCTTCCGTCAGACGGTCAAACCGCACTACCTCGGCAGCCTTACCGACCTCGCGCAAGAAGGCCGACTTTTTGTCGGGCGTATGCGCCGCCGGACTGGACAGGACAACCATCAGGCCCGCAGGCGTCATGGCTAAGAGCGCATACAGCTTTTGCTGCTGCGTCGGCGTCAGCCGTTGTATCTCATCGACAAAGACGCAGCGCCGCTCCCCGAGCATGGGGATGGCCGCGATCTCGCCGCAGACGTCCTCGAATTTATGAGTGGTGACCGATACTCTGACGACGTTCAGCAGGCGCTGTCCTTGCGGGATGAAATTCTTAAGGATATACTTAATGGCTTCTGCCTTGCGGTAGTCTTCTTCGCCATAGAAATAATAGACCGGTTTGAATCGACCGGCGCCGACGTCCTGAATGAGCTGGGCCGGAGTCATGACCGTAAGGTATGACCCGGCGGCGAATATTGTCAATCAATTTCAGAGCGGCGGGCGGGGTTGGCTGAACGGGCCACCCAATTGATGGAAAACCTCATTTTTGAGCGGTATTCGAGGACCTTTTCCAAGTATGGCGCCGTGTCCTGCACGTCGGCCCGGCAGGCAGTGACCTCTTTGATCAACTCCGAGTCGTCACAGTACAATTCAAGCGCCCGGTTGGCGAACAACTGCGGATTGATGTCGATGAATTCAAGCAAGGTCAGAAGGGCGGCATACTCCAAGGCCTTGTCTTCGACCGAAACCGGAGCTTTGAATCTCACTCCGATATCCGGTATGGCAAAGGTCACCAGCTTGCGCGGGTTGAAATGGACGTCGGACGATCTCAACGAGCCAAAATATAATTCCATATGTCACGGCCTCCACCCCCGATTCGGGCAATTCATGTGCCTGCCCGTTCAGGCTTCGAGGATAATATCAATCACGTTTGGTGCCAGAGGGATAGAGATGCCAGGGCTTTGCCCGGCCTCATGACGCGTCGTGCGGTTGATTGAAAAAACGCAAGCTTTTGCAGAAGTGGATAGGGAATTACGCCAGTCGTTCGTATTCGCTTTGGGCGAAGCGGTCAGTCATCCCGGCGATGTAGTCCGCGGCCAAGCGATAAGGCGGCTGTTCGGGGTAGCGCTGTCGGAAATCTTCCGATATAGCCTTGACATCACGGCCATAATATTCAAATAGGAAGGTAATGATTGCCCGTGATTTTTGCCTCAGGGCGTCAAGTCGAGGGTGTTCATATATATGCTGTTGCAGAAAATTCTTCAACTTATGGTTGAAGTCTTGTTGGGCACTTGAGAAAGCCACCAGATGTTCCGAGACAGACCGCACGTCGGCCGAATGGCGGATCTTATACTTGACCAAGCGCCGGGAAATCTCCTGACCCAGGTCGACCACCATTTGGTCGACCAGGTATCGTACCAGGGCATACCGGATCATATCCGGCGTCTTTTCGGGAAAATCAGCCTCGATTCGACGGAAAATTGCGGCCAGGAATCCGACGTCCCGCAGTTGTTCCAGCGACAACAAGCCGGAGGATAGACCGTCATCGATATCATGGCCGTCATACGCGATCTCATCAGCCAGGTTGACCAGTTGCCCCTCGAGGGCGGGATTTTCATTGGGGTCGAACTCATCCGGGATATCCACTTTCTGGCCGGTTTCGTGTTTGATGATCGCCTCGCGAAGTTCGTAGGTCAGATTCAATCCGAAGCAGTCCGGGTACCTTTTTTCCAAAAAGTCAACCACCCGCAAAGACTGCTGATTATGATTAAACCCGCCGTTCCCGGCCATGAGAAAATCGAGGACTTCCTCGCCGGCATGGCCGAAGGGCGTATGCCCCAAGTCATGGGCCAGCGCCACCGCTTCGGCCAAATCCTCATTAAGCCCCAGCACGCGCGCAATCGTCCGGCTGATCTGCGCCACCTCGATCGTATGCGTCAGGCGCGTCCGATAATGGTCTTTTTCCTCCCCGAGGTTGGCGAAGACCTGCGTTTTGTGCTGGAGTCTGCGGAAGGCGGTCGAATGGATGATGCGGTCGCGGTCGCGCTGGTATTCGGTCCGGTAGGGGTTGCGCGCGATGGGATGTTTTCTTCCCCGGCTGTCTTTCGACAGCGCCGCATACGGCGCCGGGTAGCGGAGATGCTCGGATTCGTAAACGTCGAACGTATCCATACTTGCCGTCATAATAGCGGAAACGCCGGTGGAGTCAAGAGGTACGGCCATCCGAAGCCGACGACGACGACATTACCCCTTTGACACTAACAGCAACACCGTATGCGTCGCCCCCAGCACGGGATGATGCGAAATTTTGTACTCGAAGGCGACATGTCCTTTCTCCAGACAAATCCCGCCGCCGAACCGGGCCGGGAGTAGAACCAACGCCCAGCTTATCCGGGCGAAATCGCTCAAACGATACGCCTGCGATATTTCGGCCGTCGGCTTTTGACGACGGACGAACAACGCCTTGACCTGGCTGTCGAGACCCTCACCGGATTTGTATGACATGCCCGCCTCCACCTCCGGCATGACCGCCTGCCCGCCGTCGTGGTACCTCGGCTGATTGACCGCCCGCGATACGGCGTACACCGTCGCCCGTCCCCGGACGTATGCCGCGCCGACAGTAATCGTTGTCAGGCTCAAGGCATCGTATTCCCGGTTAAAACTCAGACGATGATAGGTGATCGATACCCCGCCGGCGACGTGACGAAATCGATATGATCCGAAAGCCGCCAGCCCCATCTGATGAAAATAATCCGGTTTGCCGAACGTGGCCGCTCCGAAGCCGGTGGTCCAGCCCCGGCGTGAATAAGCCAGCGCGGCCCGACTATCAGTCAATTCTTTCATATTGTACAACGACCGGTACGAAGTCTGAAATGAGATCGTGCTGCCGACGGCGGCATAGGGGTAATCGGTCAAAGCCAGCGGCCCGGACCTCCCGAAATCGACGTATCCGTGAGGAAAAACCTGATTATCTGCAAACGATAATCCGGCGGCGAAGCCGGGCCCGGTACAAAGCATCAAGGCCGCCATCGCCGGCCACCATATCAACCACTGCGGCCGTCGACATTCTGGAATGAGCGAGCAGGTTGTCTTCATCGGGCGATGACCACCGTTTTCTTGGTTTCCATGGATACACCGCCCTCCACCCGGGCATAAATGACATAGATGCCGACCGGCAGGGGGCGCCCGTCATCGCCGCGGCCGTCCCATACGATCTCCCTGGGGATTGCCAGCGCCGACTCGCACATGGTCTTGACTTTCCGGCCTGAAAGGTCATACACCGCCAGATCGAACGTCTCTGCCTCCGGGAGATTGATACTGATCGTGGTCACGTCTTCGAAACCGTCGCCGTCGGGTGAAAACGGGTCAGGCGAAACCGTCAGATCGATGGTCGCAGTGCGGGCGCCGGTATAGGCGTTGGCTATTCCCGGCGTCGACCCGGAGGGAGAATATGACCCGCCCCAATGCGTCTCCCCGTCCGGATCGATATACCGTTCCCAGCTGCGGTTGTCGGGAAACCCATGGTCATAGTAGAAGCTGTCGATGACCGTGCCATTTTCATAGGCAAGGCGGAGCGTTTCGCCGCCGTCGTTGTTGAGTACCTGCCAGCTTCGGGGCGAGGTTACCCGGCCGGCAAAATCGGTATAGAATTGCAGAAACCTTTCGGGATCATCCGCGAGGATGATATACTCACCCGGTCCAAGGGGCATGCTGGTATCCGAGATCGCCCGCAACGCCAGGGCGTCTCCAATTTTGTATCGGCGCAAGTCGACGGTTACCAGCGAAGGATTGTACAACTCAATCCATTCGGTTTCCAACATCCCGGTTTGATTGCATAAAAATTCCGACAAAATCGGCGAGTTTTCCGGCAGCTGCGCGTCAACCCCGGCCGCCGAAACCATGACTGCCGCCGCCGCCATGGCGGTCAAATACTTCAATGAATGTTCCATCTCACATCCCAGCGAAACGTCCCCATTTCTCCCCCCGAATCTTCCCTCTTATATCGATAGCTGTAACCCGCATAGGTTCCCAGCGTCCGGCTCAGGTCGGCCTCATAGGCCACCGTCACGTACATGTACTCATTGCGCGGATCATCCGGGCGCAGGCGATCGAGCTTGCACACAACCGACATCCTTCCCCCGATACCCTTCACGGCGCCGCCGATCAACAGCAGATAATCATCGCGGTTGTCATAAGTGTCATGCTGTCGCGCGATGACAATGCGCCCCGAAATCGTTTCCCCATACCCCGTCACTTCAACCTGAACCCTCCGTACCTCGCGAGGGTTCGAATATAGATGATCGCTGCGCCGGTGGCAATCGATTTTGGCCCGAAAACCTTTGCCCAGTCCGCGTCCCAATCCGACGCCGGCTTCAAAACGATCGTCGTCAATCCCGCGGCCGGCATACCCCGCCTCCGCGTGCATGCCGACGCCGCGTGACAACGGATAAGTCGTCTTCACCATAACGCCGGTCTCGCCGCGATACCGATCCGAACACGAGAGGTCGATTTCTTCAATGGTGATCGTTCGGGATCGCCGCGACGACGGCCCACCGGAAAAGTATGATATGTAACGGTCGCCGTACGACCAACCGTCGATTCTCACCCTGGCTCGTCCCCGTTTCCACGCCAACGTTGCCGCCGCGGCCTGCGACCGACTCGAGGCGGCTGCCGACGCGGCCGCCTCGCCAGTCAATGTTAGGTTCTTCCCGGAGAATTCCCCGAACAAAGAAACCAGATTTGCCGTTAGAGCTTGACCTGATCCTCTCTTATCGATGACGCCGTGTCCCCCGGATATTTGGAACTTCAACCGGCCGAAGCCGAACGAAAAGGACGCGGCCGCGAATTTCTTGGCATGCGTGTCATTACGGTCAAAGTCGACGACCAACGTTATCGCCCCCGAGGGCCGCATGATGCTTACCATGAGACCGTTGGTTCCCCCATAATCGGGATAGACGAAATTTTCAGCGGCGTCGCGGTCCGCGGCATGCTCCAGGAGACGGCCATGATAACCGTAGAAGATTCCCAGACCGAACCGCTCTCTAAAACCACCGATGACAACCCGGTATCCGCTCCCCGAGTCGGAGACGGCAGCGTATTCCATGCCCCGCCGATACCAGCGCTGATCCCCGGAATAGAGCTGTTCCAATTCGCCGTGAAAACCGAGATTGCCGTAAATTCCGTGGCCGCGCAGCAACCGCCTGCGGCCGACCGGATCGGCCACGGTTTGACTCTGGCGAAACAAGAGCGAGTGTTTCCATGCCGGCGCGCCTGACAGCGGGGGCGGACCCATCGACGATACGACGGTATCGTCGGTGACGGGTTGGAGCATCGTCGAATAGCCCGCCAGAAGGTCAGGGAACTGCAACAAAAACAATGAATCGGATGGAGTCACGAATTCGCCGCGCGCGATTTCCAGAAGCGCCTGGTAATCGGGGTAGTCGATCAGCCCCGACCCGAACGCCTCCTCGATCTCCTCCGGCCCGGGAACGCGAAACGTTCCGTCTTGATCAAAAGCCCCTATGGATGACGCGCAAGCTGCAAGACCCAGGGCCACTACAGATGCCTTAAATAACACCGTATTTTTTCAATTTCCGATATAAGGTTCGTTCCCCGATCCCCAACGTGCGCGCAGCCTCCCGGCGATTGCCGCCCACCGCGGCCAGCGTCTTTCTTATCAATGCCTCTTCCATCTCATCCACCGTCGGCGTGCCGGCCGCGTATTCATGCCCAGCCGGCGTCTCGTGCCCCGTCGGCAGGTTGTCGACGATCAGATCCCGGAGCTTGCGCACCTCCTGCCCCAGCGACAGGAGCGCCTGATATATCAACTGGAATTCCGCCTCCTGCGGCATTTTGCCAGTGACGACCGGCAGATGCCGATGCACGTACCCCTGCTCCTCGACAAACTGCGTCACCTGCGCCTCGGACAGTTCGCCTGATCCCGCCGAGACGATCATCCGTTGGACAAAATTGCGCAATTGGCGCACGTTCCCCGGCCAGCCGTAATTGAGCGCCCGGGCCAGCGCCCCTTCCGATATGCCCCGGGCCGATCCGGTCTCCTGCGTGAAGAAATGATTGATCAGCGGCAGGATATCGGCCTTTCGTTCGGTCAACGGCGCCAGGTTTATCCGCACCGCCCCCAGACGGAAGTACAAGTCCTCCCGGAAAACGCCGGAAGATATCGCCTCGGAAAGATCGCGGTTGGTGGCGGCCACCACCCGGATATCGGTGTGCACCAGGTCGTCCCCGCCGACGCGATAGAATGCCCCCACCTCCAGAACCCGCAGAAGCTTGACCTGAAGCGCCTGCGATGTTTCGCCGATCTCATCGAGGAAAACCGTGCCGCCGTCGCCCCGCTTGAAAATACCCTCACGGCGCATAGCAGCTCCCGTGAATGCCCCCTTCTCGTACCCGAACAGTTCCGATTCCAGAAGCGATTCGGTCAGCGCCCCGCAGTTGACGGCCACAAAGGCCTTTTCCTTGCGCTTTGAAAAATCATGCACCGCCCGCGCCACCAGTTCCTTGCCTGTCCCCGACGGCCCGATCACCAAGGTCGACATGTCCGTCGGCGCCACCTGCGAAATGACCTCCGCCACTTGTTTCAGGTTGGAGGATTTGCCCACCAGGCGGTAGTCGCGCAGAAGGGATTTGATCCGGAGGCAGGTTTTTATCCGCTCCTCGAACTCCGATTTCTTGAGCGTATCGCGCAGAACAACATCGACCATGTACTCGGGCAAACCATGACGATCGTTCTCCGCCAAAAGCCAAAACTCGCTTTCGGGCGTGCGACGGTACACCCGTCCCACGATCGATTCTGTGAACTTCGGGGAGGCCGTATCGAACAGCAGGATGGAAAACAGCCGGTGCTTTATCACCTCGATCAGCTCCGCCGGCTCGCTCACCCGCAGCGCCAATCCCTTGGCGACGGCGGACTGGGCGAAAGGATAGTCCTTGTCAGCAAAGATTAAAACCGCCGGTGGCATATCTGTTTACCTTCTCCTCCGCCGCGTTCCCTTAATCCCGGCGCGCTTCCGCCGCGGTTCCGGGGCGGCGACCACGAACAGGTCGATCTCGCGGGCTTCCACGTCGACGCGCAATACGCCTACCCTGACCTTGTCCCCCAGCCGGTACACCTTCCCCTTGCGACGGCCGATCAGTCCGTACGTTTCCTCATCGAAGCGATAATAGTCGTCGCCCAGCGTTGACATCCGCACCAGCCCCTCGCATTCGGGACCGACCAGCCGGACAAAAAACCCAAAGCTGGTCACGCCGGAAATGATGCCGTCGTATTCCGACCCGACCTGCCCCGCCATGAAGGCGACCTGTTTGGCCTTGACCGCCTCGCGTTCCGCCTCCATGGCGAGCCGCTCCCTTGCGGACGACTGCTTGCCCGCGTTGGTCAGGATAATGGGCAGTTTTTGCGCCAGGCGGATGGGATACTTTCCCTTGTCGAGCTGTTTCAACAGCCGATGGACCAAAAGATCGGGGTACCGCCGAATGGGTGACGTAAAATGAAGATAATGCGTGAACGCCAGTCCGAAATGGCCGACGTTTTCGGGTTGATAGACCGCTTTCTTCATCGCGCGCAACATCAGCTCGTTAATCAACTCTTCTTCCGGCTTGCCCTTGATCTGGTCTAAGAAACGGGAAAAATCCCCCGCCGGCATCTGGGGCGATACCGAAAACCGAAATCCGAATCTGCCCACCAGATGCGAGAAAGCCTCCAGCTTTTCCATATCCGGCCGGTCGTGAACCCGGTATAGGATGGGTTGGCCATTGCGGAAAAAGTGCAGGGCCACCTGCCGATTGGCGGCCAGCATGAATTCCTCGACCAGACGGTGCGATTCCAACCGCACCCGATGTCCGATGTCAATGACGTTCCCCTGCTTGTCGAGAGTGATCTTGGCCTCCGGGAGGTCGAAATCCAGTGATCCCGCCGCCTTGCGTCGCTCGCACAGGGTCCGCGCCAACGGCCGCATCATCGTTAGACTTTCGGTTACCCGTTCAATCCCGGGCGTCATCGTTCCGGTGTCAAAAAACGCCTGCACCTCCTCGTAACTCAGCCGCGACCGCGATCGTATGACCGACGTAAACAGCTCGTACGCCACGACCTTGCCGGTTTGGTCGAAGTCGATAAGAATTGAATACGTCAATCGTTTGCGGTTGGGCCGTAAGGAGCAGACGTCGCTGGATAATTGTTCCGGCAGCATCGGAATCACGCGATCGGGGAAGTAGATCGACGTCCCCCGGGCAAACGCCTCTTTGTCGAGATGCGAACCGTTCCGGACAAAATGCGACACGTCGGCGATATGCACGCCCAGCCGGTAGTTGCCGTTCACCATCTCGATGGACACGGCATCATCAAAGTCTTTGGCATCGGGGGGATCGATGGTGAACGTTGTCGATCGGCATAGATCGGCGCGATTTTTTACTTCCGCCGACCAATCTTCGGTCACCTCTTCCGCTTCGTTCTCCACCTTGGACGGGAATTCGGTCGGAAGATCCATGGCGCGGATAATTGCCAGCATATCGACGCCGGGATCGCCGGGCTGCCCCAGCCGCTCGATCACCTCGCCTTCGGGATTGAGGTACGGATCGGTCCAATCGTCCAGTTCGACCACCACTTTTTCGCCCTGCTGCGCTTCTTTGGCCCTCTCCGATGTGACATAGATATCCCGGCCGATATTCTTGGCGTCGGGGACAACGTAATCATAACGGGGTCCCTTGTGAAACGTCCCGACCAGTCGCATGGTGCGCCGCTCGACTATCCGCAGGACAATTCCCTCGCGCTTTCCCTTGAATCCATTTCCGGGCTTGAGCCGCACCATGACCCGGTCGCCATTCAGCGCCGTAAACAAGTCGCACGCCGCGACATACACTTCCTCGTCGCTGTTGTCACACTTGACAAAACCCACCCCCGACCGAGTCATCGAGATGATCCCCGTGACCAGATTCATTTCCTCCGGCAAACCGATCCGATTGCGCTTGAGATTGACCAGTTTCCCCTCGTCAAGAAGCCTTTTGACCGTTCGCCGGAATTGGGGATAATCGCTCGAATCAATACCGATCGCTTTGGCCAATTCCTTGACCTTCATCGGTCGGTCGGAATGATCGCGGATATAATCCAAGATGAGAGTTGTGTCGTCTTTTGCCATATCAGGAAACCCTTAAGGGAAAAAGGTTAAACGGGCGGAAAAAGTCAAGTGTAAATCACCATGATCCTGCCAAATTGGCAGAAAAAAGGCCGGCTCATTTGCCGGCCATTCGGGAATTACATTTGCAGTTCAGAGTTATTTCTTGGATTGACAGTTCGTAATCGAACCCGGTTCAACAGTAGCCTCAAATCCCGCCTCGGTCATGAACTTAGCCAAATCCTCGGCCTTGACGATTTCAGGGTCGTAGCAGAATACCGCTGTCCCCGACTCGGAGCTGACCGTGTGGATCTTGACGACGCCCTTTTTATCCATCAGAGCTTTGGTGATCTTGACTTCGGCGTCCTTATCGGCCACCCCTTTAAGGCGCAGGGTGAGATGTTCGCACTTGCCCTTATAGTCGCAATTGTGCTCGGCGCCCTCAGGATTGCCTTGAACCTTGGCCGCCTCCTCGGCCGCCTTCTGCTGCATCGGGCAGGTCTTGACCGGACAGGTCTTGGCGCAGCCCTTTTCACCCTGGGATTGCGCCGCCGTCAATGAAAATGAAATAAAGCCCAGGAAAACCAGCCCCAAGATGATGATAACTGCCTTTTTCACGCTGCCTCCACAATCTGTTGTTCCACGGTCAGCCTTCTCGGCCGTTCATAGTTTACTGCCCTCAATATACAGACTACCGGCCTTTCTTGCAACAGCCTTCTGGGCCTTTTTCCATCATCCCGTGACCGGGGTTATCACCTTTCCCCTTGCAACTTCCCATTCCCATGCCGGGACCGCAGCTTTGCCGGCACTCCGTCATGCAGTTTTTCCACTTCTTGAGCTGCTCGGCGTTGAGCACACCCATGAGGGCAAACTGATGGCTGATCTTCGCTTCGGCAATCTGGCCCTTGACCGCATTCACCTCTTTGGCGGCGGCCAGAGCCTTGGCCTTATCGGGGGAGTCGGCCCGCATCTCATGATGCATCTTCAGCTGCGCCTTTTCCAGCGCCGCGTCGAGGTCGATCATCTGATTCTTATGGGCAAAATTCAGGTCCTTGATCTTGGCGATCTGATCATCGGTCAGGTTGAGAACCTCTTTGCAGTCGATCAGATTGCAGCCGCCCATGCCTTCGCCGCCGCCGCACGGTCCCATGCAGCCGCCCTGCGGCCCCATCATCCCTTTACCGCCGCACGCTCCCATACCGGCACAGCCGCCCTGCGGCCCCATCATCCCTTTGCCGCCGCACGCTCCCATACCGGCACAGCCGCCCTGCGGCCCCATCATCCCTTTGCCGCCGCCCGCCCCCATACCCATACACCCGGGATGCGGCGTCGCGGCTCCCTCGGGGGCCGGTGTCTGCGCCGACAACAGAGACACCCCGCCAATAATAAACATCACCATCGCCAAAATCACACTGATACGTTTCATGACTCCTCCTCAGTTGTTCGTTCTCTTTATGGTTTACCTTCTCGATTTCTTCCCGGTTCCGCCCCCGGATGCCGGCGGAATTCGCGCAGCGCCTCGAGCATCTCGCGATCGAAACGCTCATGGAAGACGACCAGCCGCGCCACCTGTTTTCTGGTCAGGACCGCGCCGCAGTCCTCCATAAAACGCGACCATCTCGCGTCCACCTGCGCTTTAGTGGCCTCCAGCCGCCGCAGAGTCTGGCCGATCCGGTCGTCGGATTCATCCATCCTGACCTGCTCCGCCAAACTGTCGACTATCTGTTTTTGCTGCTCCAGTAATGCCCGCGTGTCCTTGCGGAAACCATGAAATAACGGCACAAATCTCTCCGACTGCTCCTGGCTCAAGTCAACCGCCTCCAAGAGCTTGATCAGCCGCAGATTCTCCATGTTGGTTTCCAGCTTGCCCCACCCGAGTCGGGGGCATTCCGGCGGACACCCGGCGGGCGGCGCCGTATCCGGCTGAGCCGGCGCCATCGCGGCAAAAAACATCGTGACGGCCACTATCATCAGCGTCATCAATCTCATTCTCACCTTCCCCCGGCATAGTTTTGCATCAACCATTCAACTTCTTCCGGCGTGGCCGACTCCAGAATGTCGTCCGCCTTGCCCGCCTGAATCTGAGCGGTCAAATAAGCGGCCTGATCCGGGTCGACCAGCGACGGTAGCACCTCTTTGTCGCCGTTGGCCAACAGCAAGGCGGCGTCCGCGGCAACCGTTTGCGACATCTGCATCTCGCCGAGATTCCGGACGATAGCCGCATCATCGGGAACCGGCGGACCGAGTGACACAATCATAATGACCGCCACGGCTGCCGCCGCAAATCCCATCCGGCTAAGCCAGAACCGTAGCGTTTCCGACTTCTGCGAGACGCCATACGAATCACCGGTCTTGATGGCAGCCTTCAACGATGATTCCAGCCTTAACGTTTCTTCGGTGGTCAGCGAAATGTCAGCCACCCAGCTTAGCGGTTCGGCCAAGGTCGATAATTCGGCCTGATATGCCCGGCAATCGGCGCACTCATCGAGGTGCCGCCTGATATCAGCCGGCAGTTCCCATCCCGCCGACGTGAAACCGTCCTGCAATATATCTTTGATCTTCCCGCAGGTCATGGCTTGCTCAGTTGCGTTTTGAGTTTCTTGAGCGCCTCGGCGAAATCGGTCTTGGCCGCCGACACCGACACGTTCAT
>Ga0315277_10005284_pt1 | contig 17045 bp, 12 predicted proteins | sample YL17G05_15_MG_FD_203695 | JGI IMG/M metagenome (GOLD analysis project Ga0315277, IMG submission 203695) | Sediment microbial communities from Yellowstone Lake, YNP, Wyoming, USA - YL17G05_15 | ecosystem: Environmental > Aquatic > Freshwater > Lake > Sediment | place: USA: Wyoming | collected... | reverse complement strand
GCCCACCAGCCGCTCAATCGCGGTGACTGTCGTGACAGTGTCCTCGCGCACGAGCACGACGGGCACTCCAAGCTCTTGCGCGCGCGCCACCACGGTGTGGCTGGGGTGTAGATGCCCGGTGAGGATCAGGCACCGAGTGGGCGTCTCCAGGGCCGCGAGCTGTATGTCGCTGCGATCGCCGCCGGTGATCACGCACTTCCTGGGCGACTGGCGGAAGTGGCGAAGGGCGCTCTCGACTCCCATGGCCCCTACGACGAAGTTCTCGACCAGCTCCTGGGCTGCCTCCTCGGCGCAGAGGAGCTCGCCGCCGGTGGCCTCGGCTATCTCCCTCACGCTGACGGAGCTGAGTATAGGATCATCGGGCAGCAGACCGAGGACCCGCACGCCCTTGTCATTCAGGCAAGGGACTACTTCCTTCTCGATGATCCCCCGGTGCCGGGCCGGCACTCGGTTCAGGATGGCGCCCACCACGCGGTCGCCCATCGCGCGGTGGGCGGCGATGACCCCGTCTACGGCCAGGAAGGAATCGGAGCGGGCGACAAGGAGGACCTTCGCGTCGAGTAGCGCGGCAACCGAGGGTCCATCGAGCCCTACGGTGCTACCGCGGGTGAGCACCGATCCCAGGCCTCCCACCAGCATCACTTCCTTGTCCCCGGAGTTGGCGGCAAAGGCCTCCTTCACGCGACGCCGGATGTCCTTGGGGTCGGCGTGGCACAGCTCGGGGCTGAGGATGACTGGGCAAAGCCGAGAGGGAGCGGACTCGCAGCCGAGCTGCTGGGCCACGAAAAGGGCGTCCTCGTCCGTGACCTCGTTCCCCACGACCACCGGGAGCAGGCCGAGCGGTTTGAGGTAACCGACCTGCCGGCCCTGGCGCTGCCAACGGGTGCCCAGCACCAGTGACACCAGCGTCTTCCCGGAGTATGGATCGCTCGAAGCCACGTACAGCGTAACCATTGCCGCCTCCCGCGGTGGCGTAGTCGAGCTTCACTTCGGGCCGCAACGGCCACCCCCCTGTATGTTCTGCGGCCCACGTGCCCCGACCTCTAGCTCCGACCTCGCCTGATCTGCACGCCGCCGAGCTGGACGCGAGCCGAACTCAGGCTGCGGGGCCGCCCAGAAGGAAGCGGCCGTCCCTTCCAGTAACCTACCTAGGAGCAGGTCGGTGGCGCTCCGGCCAACACGGCCGGGCGCGACCGGCACGACCGTGGGCGCAGGCGCCGGCTTCTGTCCCGGGTACGCCCCGAGCCAGGAGGAGGAGGACCATGCAGGAGCGGGAGATATTGGAGGGAGCAGCTGCTCGCATCGAGCGCTATCGCAAGGCCGACGCGTCAGTCCGGGTGGTGGACCCCGAGGGGCGGCCGGTTCCAGGGGCGAGGGTCCGCGTCGCGCAGACCCGCCACGCCTTCCTCTTCGGGTGCAGCGTCTTCCCGGTGCTCAGCTACGACGACCCAGAGAAGGAGGTTGCCTACGAGCGGGAGTTCGCGGCCCTGTTCAACTACGCCACCCTCGCCTTCTACTGGGGACGGTACGAGCGCGAGCCGGGCGTCACGCTGGCCGGCAAGGTGATGGACCAAGCCCGCTGGTGCAAGCATCAGGGCATCGCTACGAAGGGCCACCCCCTGATCTGGCACGAGGTCTACCCCAAGTGGGGGCCCTCAAGTCCGGACGAGACGCGGGAGAAGCTGCGCGCGCGGGTGACGGAGGTAGTCTCTGGATTCGCAACCCTGGTCGACTGCTGGGACGTGGTCAACGAGGCCACCGTGTCTGAGCGCTTCGAGAACGGGGTGGGGCGTTGGGCGAAGCGAGACGGTGCGGCCGTTCTGGTCGCCGAGGCCCTCGGCTGGGCGCGGCGGGCCAACTCGAACGCGGTGCTCCTCTACAACGACTATAACCTGGGTCCCGACTTCGAGAAGCTGGCCGGCGAGCTGATCGAAGCTGGGGCGCCGGTGGACGCGTTCGGCCTGCAGAGCCACATGCATCACGGGGAGTGGCCCCTCACCCGTGTCTGGGAGGCCTGCGAGACCTACCAGCAGTTCGGCAAGCCGCTCCACTTCACGGAAACGACCGTGCTCTCGGGAGAGCACGGCTGGGAGCGCCCTCTGCCCTGGCCTTCGACCCCCGAGGGCGAGGCCAGACAGGCCGACTACGTGACCAAGCTCTACCCCGTCCTGTTCTCGCACCCGGCCGTGGAGGCCATCACCTGGTGGGACTTCATGGACGGGAGCTGGCAGGGGGCCCCGGCCGGACTGGTGCGGGCCGACCTGAGCCCCAAGCCCGTCTACGAGAGCCTCCTGGGCCTGGTCAAGGGTCGGTGGTGGACCGACCTCGAAGCCCAGGCGGACGCCGATGGCGTGGCTCGGTTCCGGGGATTCCTGGGCGACTACGAGATCACCGCCACGACCCGCGCGGCAACAGCGACCCAGGCAATGACCCTGAGTCGAGACCGCGAGAACGCGATCACGCTCGTCGCGGGCTGAGCCCAGCGGGAGCGCGTCGCACGGGCGCAGTGACCTCGGCCTCTCGAACCCGGGCCTAGCTTCCGGTCCCGGTTTCCCCGGAGCCCATCTCCTCAGGAGACCTGATGAGAGGCGGCCCCGAGGTGTGGCCGTGCCAGGTCCCGGGCAGCCTTGAGCCGGACCTCCATGCGACGGGGACCATCTACGGCTGCCGGGCGGACTTGATGGCCAGGCAGATCCGCGAGCCCTTCGGCGCGGTCCCCGGCAACCTCGAGGAGTTCACCTGCCCCAGCCAGTGCGCCCACGCGCAGGCGGTGAAGTTCGCCGTCGAGCCCGTCCGCGCGAGCAGGTGACGGCGGACAGGGATCATCTGGTGAGACCTGATGGCTGGCTGCCTCCAGAGAGCTGGGCTCCTCTCCGCCTAGCCTCTCACCCTCGGTCCGGACCCAACGCGCGGTGGAGGGCGGCCGTGGCCAGGATGAACCAGGAGCAGTTGGGCAGCCAGGTCTCGTTCGTCCACCAGTCCGCGTCAGCGCCGTACCACCCGGCCTCTTCCGCCGACGAGCGAATGTCCAGGTAAGGGAAATCCCACGGATAGCTCGGCCCGGAGTATCCGATCCGGGGGCCTCCCATGGAGACGAAGCCGTTGACCACTCCGCCGGGCTGCTCGCCCGTTCGGTGCCCCGGCTGGTGGCACAGGCCGGTGTGGTAGACGCCTAGCTGCTTGTGTCCCACCCCGCACACCAGGCTTGTGCCTCTCGGGTTGCGGCCCAGGACCCACTGCACCTGGCGCTCGGACAGCGCCAGCAGCTCAGGCCGGCCGAGCTCCCTCGCGGCGCGACAGCCGACGAGGGCCAGCGAGAGCAGCGCGCAGTTGTAGCCGTGGAACATGTGCACGAAATTCACCGGATCGGGCGCGAACGTCCACTCCATCATCTGCCCGAAGGGCGTCCTCCTCGTGAGCGAGAGCGCGAGGTCCATCGCCAGACCCAGTGCGCGCCGCGCCGCCGGGGCCTGGGGCCCCTCGGGGAACAGCTCCAGGTAGTCGAGCAGCGCGTGGAGATACGTGAACGGCGCGGGGATGTAGTCGATGCCGCAGGCCTCGTGCGAGAGTGCGTAGCGCGCTCCCGCCGGGGAGAGGTAGGGCAGGGCCGCCCGCTCCTCTCGCGGCAGCCCCAGCACCTGCTCCCGGTAGTCTGAGCACTCCCGCGGGAACGGGAACACCCCCTCCGGCTTCTGGTGAGCGATGATGCGAGAGACGCGCGCTTCCAGGTCCTCCCGCACCGCCTCATCGGACTGGTTCCGATGGAGAGCGGCATCGAGCAGCGCGAACGCGGCGTGCCAACGGAGATACTCCGCGTCGGGCGGTTCTGTTTCGCGGTGGTGCTGCCAGGTCGTGCGCGCCGCCGCCAGGCAGGCTCCCGCGAACTCGCGGTCGCGGCCGCGCAGTGCCAAGGCCAGGTCGGCCAGCGAGCTTGCGACCAGCGCCGAGGTGAACACCGGGCCGTAGGTGGGGATGTCGCAGATGCGCTCATCGGGAGCAGGCAAGGCCCGCTCGTCACCAGTGTCGCGGATATTGTCCGTCTCCCGCTCACAGGGGCCGCTGATCCACCCAAACCGGGACACCACGCCGAAGGGGAACAGCCCCTCCTCGCTCATCGTCTTGAGCAGGAAACGCGCCTCCCAGCAGGCCTCCGCGAGCGGATCCGGCAAGGCCTCTGCCTGCTCCTGCAGGTCCCCCCGCTGCACTGCCTGGAGACGGGCCAGCGCCCACAGCGCGAGGTAGGACCAGCAGATGTACTTGTGGTTATCGCCGGCATCGTGCCACCCGCCCGTGAGGTCGGCCTCTCCTGTGATGGTCCACTCCCCGCCAGGCCCAAGGGGGCGGTTGTGGCTGCGGCCGATCAGCGCGTCGTCCAGATGGCACGCCGGGTGCCAGCCAGGGACCTCCACACCGCACCGCTGGGTGTAGTACCAACCCAGGGTCAGGCTCGGCAGGTCGCGGTACAGGTCAGAGGTCACCTCGAACTCAGGCGAGATCGTCCCACGGCCGTCGTCGAACCTAACCTGGAGGCGATAGGCGCCGGCTTCCCTGAGCCCTGTGAAGTCCGCCTCCCAGTACTCCCTCCCCCAGATATGCTCGCCCCACCGTCGCAGCGCGCCAGAGAAGACCACCTTCTCTCCCGCCAGGATCTCGAAGCTTCCTCTGGCCGCGGGCTCGCGCGCAGCGACCACCGCGACCTTGCTGCCATCGGTGTGGTAGCCGACCGGGAGCATCACCTCCACCGCGATCGCCCCGAGCCCGTCGAGATAGGGGTGATCGAAGGCCGTGTCGCCGTCGCCAGTGCTTGCAGCAACAACCTGCACCCGATTCGCGGCCCGCGGGCTGACAGCCTCCACCATGAGCCGCCGCCAGTCTCCAGCCTCGACTTCCACCGACCACGCCGCGCCCATCTCTGCCAGCTGCCCGAACGTGGGGCCGTCGTCAGGCGAGGCCCATACCTGCCGCTGGTCCGAGCCTCCCGCGCCCGCTGCCAAAGCTCTCCCCTCTCGCAGCCAGACCAGCCCGATGCGCCCGCCGCCTTTGATGTCGCACTCCAGGCGGTAGGGCCGGTTTGGCTCGACGTGCCGCGGGACGCTCCGCCAGTGGCTACGGCCTGTCGTCAGCAGGCAGAAGGGCGAGCCCGCCTGGAGGCCTGGGGCACAGAACCGCCCGATCGGCCGGTCGGCCGACCCTAGCTGCCAGAGGGACTGGTCGTCCGGACAAAGGTTCACGGTCTGGCTGCGCAACTCGGCCACCGCGGCGCTCCTTCCCGTTCTGGGGTGGGCCGACAGTTCCCCAACCCCACGCCCTGGTCCTCTCCGAAGGGCGGGGACCAGGTAGGGGTCAGCGGTTGATCCCCAGCAGCTCGAAAAGCACCCTCTCCAGCAGGCTGACGCTGGCGCCTCCCGCCAGCAGCCCCAGGAAGAAGGGAAGAGCGACCCGGTGGGCGCGCAAGCCGCCATACCGCAGCAGCAGCGCCTTGAACAGCCAGGTGCCGAAGATCGCCAGAGTCATAGACTGGATCGTCGAAGCTGGCGCGATCGGATAGGCGACAGGGTGGAGGGGCCACCACTGGAACCGCAGCTTGAGGAAGGCCAGGATCAGCGTGAACACCAGACCGAACCCCGTCGCCATGGTGCCGGAGGTGTTCGTGTCAGAGGGGTAGCGGAGATCGGAGTCCAGCCCGAGAGCGCCCCAGCGGGCCACTGATATATGCCAGACCTGCGTGTTGCCCGTGCCCAGCCCCATGCGGTAGCCGATATGGAGCGTGGCCCAGAAGTAGGAGAGGAGCGCGAGCGGCGCCACCACCGCCAGGGCGATAGCGATCCGCGGCCGCTCCATCCGTCTCCCCTCGGCCATCTTGAGGGCCTCGAGTTGCAGGGGCGTCGGGTTGTTCCGCTGTTCCTGCAGGAAGGGACGCAGCAAGGCTAGCATCCCGAGGCCCCTTGGCCCCAGCGCCCGCGTGCCGGCGACTGTGGGGAGGATCCAGTTGGGCATGGCGCCGTACAACTGGTGAGTGGGCGGGCCCAGCTGCGCGCGCAAGCGGGAGACCACCAGGGTCATGAGGAAGTAGATCGTGAGAAAGGCCAGCACCACCCAGGGCTCCATCCCACCTTTCCGCAGCAGCCACCAGAGCACCCCGAGTCCAGCCAGCGCGCCGAACACGGCAGTGCGGTACCCGAACGCCTCGTCGCCCTCCTCTCGCAGCGTAGACCGGAGCCCCAGGGCCCGCCGCAGCACCTGGATGAGGTACGTGCGGTCCAGCCAGAACGCGGTCAGGATCAGCGCGAGGAACCCACCGGCTGTCTGCTGCTCCCCATAGGGGAACCCCGACCAAGGGCTCGTCGCCCACCCGAAGTACCCGGAGAGCACATACTGGGCGGTCCACATCAGGTCGAACACAAAGAGCGAGAAGGCCAGGTCCAGAGGCATCAGGTAGCACAGCCCAAGCGACCACGGGCCCCATTCCAGGCCCCGGTAGCGGATGAAGTTCCACGGGTGGCGGTTCTCCACGAACGAGGTATAGTCGTACCCCAGTGGGATACCGGGGAGGCTGGGCACGAATCCGGCTACTGTGTTCCAGACGCCGACGGCGGCCGCAGCCGCGGCGGCGATCCAGAACAGCCTGTTGTGGAGCAGGCCGAAGCGCTCGTCAACCAGCTGTACGGGCAGCGTGGTGATGGGGAAGGGCAGCTTCTCCTCATCCGCCCAGCGTCGGCGCACGATCGAGTTGAGGCAGAGAGCGACCCACATCACCGTGCCCATAAGCAGGGCCCACCAGCAGGCCGGACCGGCCCACGCCTTTATCACCGGCCAGGTGTACGCGGTGGATCGGCCGGCGTAGAAGCCCTCCAGGACATCTCGATCTCGGACCGTCAGATACGCGGGCAGGTTGGGCCACATCAGCTCCTGCCACTTGTTCTCAGGGGTGGCGAACCAGAAGGGGTAAGTGATGGTCCCAGCCAGCGATCCGCCCAGGTCCCAGACACTGCTCACCAGGCCCGTGCTGATCCCGAGCATGAGGTAGACGGTGAGCATCTCGCCGGCGGCAAAGGCCAGGCGCGGCCGCCGGCGCTTCAGCCAGAGGTCCAGCAGGGCGAGGCCGAACAGCACCCCCACGCTGTTGACGAACAGGCTCTCGGAGCCCGTGAACCCCCCGACGGACCACGTGGCCTTCACCAGAAAGAGAACGTTGAGCGGTGTCAGGGCGAGCCCTACGGCCACCGCGCGCGCCGTCACTCCTCGGCGCGGCCCGGGCCGGGGCACTGCATCAGTCACAATGCATTCTCCTGCCCAAACCCGACTTGCCCCATGAGGCGCGGCCCGCGACCGGCCGGGGAGAGCCGCGCCCAAGCCCGTACGGCTTCTGCGAAGGCGCGGGCGCATCCTGCCCGGCAGGAGCCAGCGCGGCCCCAGGTCACCGGGGCTGCTCCCTGCCGGACGCCGGATCTCCCGGCTGGCCCTCGTGACAGGGCCCCCATATTACGCTACGATATCATACTGGACGTAATATTACGTGACCAGATCTGCTGCCAGACGGCACCTACGGGCGTGAAGACACGTGAATCCGCGCTGCCAGGGCTCATTGAGTTGACCCCCGTGTCGGACTGAGAAGTGCACAGGCTCTTCGCTGCCACGCCTCTCTCCCACTTCAGCTCCGGCGCCTGGCCCTCCGCCGGCTCCAGCGACGCGGCCTGCCGAGGGCCAAGCTCGACACCTCGACAGAGACCAGGCCCCGAGGAGCATAGTCCATCACGACTTTCGGCGAGGGGGCTAGCCGTGCCGCTGCCACTGCTTCTCGCTTGCGATTGCTCACTCCCCTCGCCTCCCAGGAACAGGGTCTCGACCTGTCCCATCTTACAGCATCTCTTGCATCACCGTGACGCCGGTAATGCAAGAGATGGCGCACACACGCCACGCAAAGCATTCTGTGGCGAGCTGCTGCATAACCTTGAAACAAGAGACTCTATAGGAGCCACGGCAGAGACCGCGCCGGAAGGAGCGTCTGGGCCTGGCCCCGAACCCCGCGTGCACAGCCAGGGCTAGCCCCGCGCTGCCACCATCGGGGCTTCGCGAGGGAGGCGATGAGGCCGGAGAGCCTGTACTTCGAGATCGCGCCGAAAGTGATCCCGGCCGACCGGGAGGCTGTTGTCACCATCCGTCCTCGGTTCGGGCTTCGCCGGTTCGACGCGAGGGCCGACTATGAGGTCACCCACTTCCCGGTCGAGGCGCTGGCGGGCGAGCGTGGGTCGGCGGCGCGAGAGAAGCTGACACTGCGCCCGAAGGGCGACGCACTGCGCATCGCCCTTCGCTTCCCGGACGAGCAGGAGCACGTGCTCCTCGTCGAAAGAGCTGATGGCGAGACCCGTCGCCTGATCGGCGACTTCCGCGTCTACTCGCTCCGCGACGACCTCTTCGCCTGCAGGCCGTACAAGGGCGACCTCCACCTCCACAGCCACCACTCGGACGGGGTCGAGTCGCCCGGCTACGTCGCCGCCGCCTGCCGGCGGATAGGGCTCGACTTCATGGCGCTCACGGATCACTCCCAGTACCAGCCATCACTCGAAGCGCAGCAGGCCTTTGCGGGCGTCGAGATGGACTTGCGCATCTTCCCGGGTGAGGAGGTGCACCCGCCCGGAAACCCCGTTCACCTCGTCAACTTCGGCGGCCGGTTCAGCGTCAACGAGCTCTTCGCAGATGAGCAGAGCTACCGGGCCGCGGTGAAGGCCGTCGAGGAGGGCCGGCTGATGCTCGCCCATCTCGAAGGAGACCCCGCCGCGGCCGACCACCTCCGCCGGCTGAGGGGTAGAACCGAGCGCCTGCTAGCCCACTGCTGGGCGGAGGGCGAAGGCTAGCAAGCGATTGAGCCGGGCTTACGCGTACACGATCCTCGCGGTTATCTTCTGGACCACCGGCCCGGTGGGCAGCAAGGCCGCGCTGTTGGCGGCGCGGGGCAAGGCCCACCTGGCGCCGATGCAGGTCGCCTTCTGGGCGGTTGCCGTCGGCTGGCTGGCGCTCTGGGCCGTGTCGCTGGCGCGGGGTCGCCTCGCGCGCCTGCGCGACATCTCACCACGAGGATGGCTCGTGCTGATCGCCATGGGCCTCTTTGGCTGGGTGGGGTACCCGGTGGCGATCAACTTCGCGTACACTCGTCTTCCGCTTCCGGACGCCATGGTGATCAGCTACCTCAACCCTGTGTTCGTCACCGTGTTCCAGGGCTCGGCCTTTGGCCGGCTGGTGCGGGCGCTCTCCGGCTGGGAGCAGGGACCTGAGACGGCGCCGCGCCCTCCCGTGGCGCGCATCGCGCTGGGGCTTCTGCTCTGTCTGCTGGGGGTGGCGGTGATCGCCGCCGAGGGACACCTGGGGCGCCTGGGGAGGCTGCGCTCGGCCGAAGGCGCGGCGGCTGCTCTCTTTGCCGCCCTGGCCTGGGGCGTGTACTCCAACCTGGGTCGCTTCGTGGCGGTCCGCGCAGGGCGCGAGGCCAAGGGCCTCGGCGACGTGCAGAATCTTGCCGCCATGGCGGTTGGTCTGGGCGCAATGGCCGCGGGCTTGGCGGCCGTGGGAGGACTGGGCCCGCCCCTCGGCTACCGGACTGCGCTGTACCTTGGGGGCCGTGGGCCCGCGCACGTGGATGCATGGGCCCCCATCGTGGTGATGGCCCTCCTCAACTACGCCGCCGGCTACACGCTCTGGCTCTACGCACTGGAGACCGGGGGGCGCGCAGGCGAGGCGCACAAGCTCCCTCCCCTCACCTACCTTGTCCTCGTGTCCGCCATTGCGCTGGGCTGGCTAGTCCTCCGGGAGCCCTTCGGCCCGGCCTTCTGGGAGGGAGCCGCGCTGATCGCCCTCGGCAACACGGTCAACGTGTGGCCCGGCGCGCAGGCGTCAGCCCGCCGTGCAGGTACCCGGGCCGCCGCCAGCCAAGACTGAGGGGCAAGACCGCGCTGGGAAGGAGCAAACGATGGAGCGAAGAGGAATCCACGTGATGGCTTCGGGCCAGGCCGTGCCGGCCCTCGAGCGCCTGATCGGTGAGGTGGCGCCCTCGCTCGGGCTCAACTGGGTGATAGTCGAGGTCAACGGGCACTTCCAGTACGTCAGCCACCCCGAGGCGGCCGAGCCTCAGACCATCTCGAAGGCCGCGGCTCGCCGGCTCGCCGCGCTAGCGCGAGAGAAGGGGATACGCTTGGTGCCCATGTACAACTGCTTGGGTCATCAGTCCTGGAAGGAGCGCGCCGCCGCGCTCCTCCGCTCGCACCCGGATTTCAACGAAGCCCCTGATCTGGACGCGACGGCCAAAGACTTCTACTGCATGAGCTGGTGCCCCAACCACCCACAGGTCAATCCGCTCGTCTTCGACCTGTTCGACGAGCTGCTCGAGGCCTTCGAGGCCGACGCCTTCCACGTCGGCCTGGACGAGGTCTTCGTCATCGGCCACTGCCCGCGCTGCAAGGGAACACCCAACTACCAGCTCTTCGCCAAGGCCGTCAATTACTACCACTCCCACCTGGTCGGCCGCCGCGGAGTGGAGATGATGGTGTGGGGGGATCGCCTCTTGGATGCCGATACCATGGGCTACGGGCTGTGGGAGAGCAGCGCGAACGACACCCACCAGGCCATTGATCTCGTCCCGAAGGACATCGTGATGTGCGATTGGCACTACGAGATCATGGATGACTTCCCCTCGGTTCGGTACTTCCAGGAGAAGGGCTTCCGCGTCTGGCCCGGCGGCTGGAACAAAGAGCAGAGCATCCGCCGTTTCATCGAGGTGGCCCGGCGTGAGGCCACCCCGCGGATGCTCGGCTACCTGGCGACGACCTGGACGAACGTCTCGGATGTGGTCGCTGGACTGGCGGGGGAGCCGGTCCCGCCGGAGAAGAAGCGCGTGGCCGGCATTGTCGCCGGCGTCAGGCTTGGGGCCAAGCTCGCGCAGGACTAGCCGCCGCGTGCGTCAACCGAGACCCTCCCCCGGCAGCAGCCCACGGTCACCAGTTGACCGGGTAGACGTTCATGGGCACGACAGCGCCCAGGAGCGTGTAGAACGCCCCATTCACCAGGTCGCCGAGGATCAGGCCCAGGAACAAGGGCAGGGAGCGCCGGTAGAGGCGCATCCCGCCGTAACGCAGCACGAGTACCTTGGTGAGCCAGGCGACGAAGAAGGGCATCGGCGTCTGCCCCCAGGCGAGGGTGTGCGCCATGGCGTAGCCAACGGGGTGGAGCGGCCAGGAGAGGAACCGCGTCCGCAGCAAGGCGAGCAAGCAGGTGACCAGGAAGCCGACCCCGTCGAAGCTCGCCGCCAGGTAGTCGGGCCGCCGCGGAGACGTCAACTGGGCCTGCAGCTCGGTGAAGGGCTGCTGACCCATCGCGGTGCGCCACCAGTCGGTCTTCGCGCCCGCCCCCAGCGTGTACCAGACTGCGAGGCCGCTCCAGAATGCTACTGTGATCGCCAGCGCGATCGCCGCCACCATCGCCCACACGAGCTGGCGGAGTGACACCCCGGCCGTCATCGCCATCCGGAACCCATCGAGCTGGTGGGGCATAGATAGACAGCGCAGGTCATAGGTCGTGATGGAGCGCAGGTAGGCCATCACCGTCAGGTCAACCGGCCTCAGCCGGCCCGCGCCCAGCGTCTCCGTGACCAGTGTATTGGGGTCTATCTCCGGCCCGAACAACCAGGCGTTTCCCGACTCGGCGCGGATCCTCGTGGCCGAGACCAAGTAGAGGAACACCAGCAGGAACACGAGCAGGGCCAGCTTCGGGCTCATCCCCGCTGCCCAGAACATGTAGACCAGGGCCCCAACGCACCCGAGGAAACCGAACACGGCCCACCGGTACCGCAGCGGCTCCCGCTCCTCACCCGTGGCACCGCCCTTCATCCCCAAGGCCTTCCGCCCGACCTCGCGCAGGTGGTTCCGGCTCATCCAGAGCGAGAGCACCGCCAGTGCCACGAACGCTCCGGCCCCTTGGTTCTGGAGGAACGGCGGATCAGTGGCCGGCGAGGCCCCCGGCAGACGCCATCCCCCGGCCGCGCAGATGATCAGCTCGGCCTTGCTCAGCAGGTAGAAGAACCAGTAGCTGAAGGTCACCTCCAGGGATAACAAGTAAGCGATTCCAAGTACGAAGGGGTAGAACGAGATCGGCGTGTAGCCGACCGCGCTCCAGGGCGCATCGGGGAACCAGGGCGAAATGTCCACCGAGCGGACCTGGATGCCCGGGACTGCCGGGAAGTTGAGGTGGATGTTGTTGAGCGTGCCGATCCCGAAGGCAATGCCGAAGCCCAGCCACATCAGCCTGTTCTTCAGCAGCGCGCCGCGGGATTCGGTGAGCTCGAGCGGCAGCACCACGGTGGGGAAGGTCAGCCGCTCGTGGTCGATCCAGGGGCGGCGGATGACCGCTGAGATGCACAGCGTCGCGCAGGAGAAGGCCAGCAGGAACCCGCCCCACACCAGAAACGGGGTGAGCCACACCGCGACGGGTACGGGGGAGTTCCCGATGTAGAAAGCATCGAGCGCGGCCCTGTCCCGCGGGGCGAACCAGGTTGGGATCCACTGATGGAAGTAGTCCCAGTGGTTGGCGGGGGTGGCAAAGTGGAAGGCCGCCGCCAGCGTCGGCACCAGAAAGTGGATCCCGCCGCTCGACGCCAGCACGGTGGACACGGTCATCATCACGTAGGCGGTGAGCAGTTCCCCCTGGGAGAGCGGGAACCTCGGCAGTGCCCATCTGACCGCCACGTTCGCCGCAACCAGGGCCACCAGCGCCGCGAACGCGCCCACGGGGATGGAGGTGTTGGCGAGCGCGGTGTGGCCCCTGCTCCCTCCCAGCACCAGCTCGGCATGGTGGATCCACACGGTCACCGCGGCGGTGCCCACCATCCCGATCAGTACCGAGCGCCAGGTCAGTGGCTTGCCTACAGCTGGCTTAGCCATCTCGAGTCCCGCGCTCCTGCGTTGGGATAGCCGCCCCGCGTGACCCCATAGACCGGTGTCCAGCGCCGCTAGAACTCTTGGAGCAACGACAGCAACTTCCGGTCGAGCTTGTGGCCGTGGAACTCCTCGTACTCCACGTCAGGCCTGTCCGAGTCGAGGACCCCGAAGCCTCCGCGGAAGGTCCACAGCGCATAGCCGACGCCGTGCGGCTTCAGGATCTCCAACACGTCGCGAAGCCAGGCCAGCATCACCGAGTGCCGCGTGCGGTTCCACGCGCCTCCCTCCCCGCAGTGCACCCCTACCCCCTGCTTCACGAGCTCGATCCAGGGCCGGTAGTGCTCCTCCAGCCTCTCCCTGTTCCAGGTCGTTCCCCACGACTTGAGGTCGGGCCACACCGGCTCCGCCCAGGTGTCGGACCCACCCACCCACGAGGCCTTGTAGTGGGTCAACTCGAAGGGAGTATAGGCCCGACAGCTCTGCCCGATGCCCAGGTCTCCCAACTCCGGGCAAGGCACGTTCGCCCAGCCCACCCCGTCCGCGATGACCAGTCGGTCAGGGTCTGCCTTCCGGATGGTCTGCGTCGTGGTCCTGACTACCCGCTCGTGGTCCTCCCTGGACATCTCGGCGCCGACGGCGGGCGGCTCGTTGATGAGGTTGAAGCTCAGCTGGGAGGAGGGGATCCCCTTGTACCGCTCGGCGAAGGTCTGCCAGTGGAGGCAGAAGGCGTCGAGCGCGTCCCGATCTTTCCACAGGTTGAACGGCTCCTGCCGCTCTGGATTCACGCTGTAGCCTGGGCCGCGGTGGAAGTTCAGGTTGACGTGGATCTTGTGCTTCCGCCCCAGCTCCACTGCCCTGTCCACCTTCGCCAGTCCGGCCTCTTTGATCTTGTGGATGTCGTCGCCCTCGATCCACAGGGTGTAGCACATCGGCAAGCGCACGAAGTCGAACCCCCAGTCGGACATCCAGCGGAAGTCATCGTCCTTCCAGTCGCCCTCGCTGGCGACCGTGAACATCTCCTGTAGGTTGAAGCCCCGCCAGCGCGGCAGCCGGTTGCTCCCCCTCGCCTCCTTCCGCTCTCCGGTGCTCGGCTCGGCCCCCGGCACCTCCGACCCATACGACGGTGCAGCGGCGGCCACCAGGACTCCGGCCGCCGCTCCCTTCAAGAAGGCCCGGCGTGTCAGCTTCCTGTCCCCTGGTCCGTGCTCCACGAGTCCCTCCCTTGCCCGTGCTGTTCCCCCGCGGGTCCCGCCGTTCGCCGCTCCTTCCCGACTTCTCGCCCTCGACGACACTATCCTGCACGGCTCGCCACGGCCTGCTCTGCTACGGCCTCCGGCACGCGCGACGAGCGGCGCCCGGCAGGGCGCCGCTCGTGGGTACGCCGCAGGCTCAAGCCTCACTCCCTGTAGTCCGGGGGCATCCAGTGGGGGTCCTTCCCCCACCACTTTACAGTGCACCCCACCGGAGTCGTGTTGGGAACGCTTACGGGCTTGCCGGCCAGCACCTCATCGAGTGCTTCGCGAAGGTCGTGGCGCTTCACCCGCGATGGGTCCGCGGCGTTGTCATCTATGCGCCCATGGTACGCGAGCGTCCGCTCGGGTCCGAACAGGAACACCTCGGGTGTACGGACAGCCCCCAGGCCGCGCACGACCTCTTGTGTGTCATCCCGCAGGTACGGAAAGTTGTACCCTTTCTCCTTGGCTCGCTCGACCATGTGGGGGAAGTCGTCCGTAGGGTGGCCCTCCGTTTCGTTGCCGTTGATCGTGATGAGCTGCACACCCTTGTCCGCGTAGTCACGCTGAATGGCGACCATCCGATCCTCGTACTGCACGACCGTTGGGCAGTGATTGCAGCTCACCACCACCACGACCGCCTTCTTACTCGCGTAGTCCGGGAGACTGTGCATCTTCCCGTCCACGCCCTTGAGCCGGAATTCAGGGGCCTTCGCCCCCAGTGCCAGTGTGAATCCCATCAACTCTCCTCCTTTGCGTCATGGGCCGATCCGCCGCCGTGCGCCTCTGCGTATCCCGCGCTGACGAAGATCCCGCACTCGCAGAAGCCGTCACGCGCGATGTCCGCCCGATGCTGTGGGCAGGGGCAGATGTTCTGTCGATCGCGCGCCAGATCGCCGGTCACCTCGCGGCAGGGGCAGTACCACCGCCCATGCTTCAGCAGGTTCCGTGTCAGCCCGGTGATCACGTGCTCTCGGGTCGTCGGATCGGGGTTGAGCCGGTAGGGGCCGCGCTCGGCGTAGCGGCGGACCATCCGCTCCACTCGCTCGCGGGCTGCGCGCTCGTCAGCGCTTGGCCTCTCTTCTACACCGGGCATAGCGGAAGAAGCCTATCGGACCGCCCGATCCGCCGTCAACCTCGCCGTCGGCCTCTGTGTCGCGTCCCAACACCATCGGCTTGCCGGGCACGCGCGCCGCTGATCGAAACACAGTACTCCGTCCCGGACTACTCTGCGAACGCCATCCCGAAGGCTGCGCTCTCCTCGCAGATGAACCCGAACCCGACGGTAGGGCCCAGAGAGGCCCGCACGGTACGCACCAGGGCCTCGATTCCGTCCTCCCCGCTGGCCGCTCCTCGTCGCCGACCAGTTCCTGACTCCCTCCGAATGTTGCGCCTGTCCCTTGCAGGGCCTGGGCCGCGCGGCCGGTCAGAAGCGGATCGCGTACTTCATGACCTTGTCCGGCTCGTGCTCGATCAACCGCCACACGTCTGGGCCCTGGTCGAGGGGCACGACCGGGTGGACCAGCCCCGGCGCCGTCAGCTTCCCTTTGCGCATCATGCTGACGATCACCTCGTAGGCCCGCCCCTCATCCCAGAGCGGGTAGTCCCGCGGCGGATGTCCCCAGCCGCAGCCGTGCGGCACCACCATCGTGAGGCGATTGTGGTGCCACTCGCGGCCTAGCCACATCGTCCGGGCCTCCCCTTGGTAGAACCCGGCCGCGCAGACCGTTCCGCCCACCCGCACGCAGCGGATGGCGGTTTCGAGCGCCGGATAGACGCCGGCCAGCTCAATCGCCACGTCCGCGCCCTTGCCCCGCGTCAGCCGGTGTACCTCGAGCGCCGCCTCTCCCTCCGTCGGGTCGAGGGCCGCGTCCGCGCCGTTCCCCATCGCCCACTCCCTCCGGCCGGCCAGCGGGTCCACCGCGAACACCATCTCCGCGCCGGCCCGGACCGCCATCCGCACAGCCAGCAGCCCGAGTGCCCCCAGCCCGATGATCGCCACGCTATCGCCAAAGCGGACCTGCGCCTCGCGCACGCAGTGGAAGGCCACATAGGCGGGCTCAATGCACAGCGCGAGGTGCGGATCAAGCTCGCCCAGCTCCCAGAGGTGGTCCTCGCCGCAGATGTTCGTCTCACGGATGTCCATGAGGCCGAAGACGCGGTTACCGACCTGCCACCTTGTCACCTCGGGGCCGACTTCTGCCACCACTCCGACGCCGGTCGTCCCCAGGTTCATCGGGGCCGTCGGCCGCGGCGCCGCTCCGCCCCCGGCCTCCACGGGCACGAACAGGCGCATCTCCTGGTCAAACTGCTGCCCCTGGAAGTTCTCGTTGTCGAAGATCGCCTTGGTCGTCCCGTGCTTCCCCGAGGCCACCTCGGTCTTCACCTTCACCTGGCCCGGCCGTAGCGGCGGGTCCTCGTACTCCAACACCTCGACCTTGTGAGGACCCGTGATCGCGAGTCGGCGCGGCATGGTCTCCTCCTCCTGTCCGCTCCCCGGTTCCGGCGCGCGACCTCCGCGGCGCCGTCACCATTGAGCCCCGGCTTCTACCCCGGCCGGTCCCTCGCCTCTGTCCCTCTCAGGTCGTCTGGCGCCCCGGCTCGGGGGGGGCCTTCACTATCAGTGTCCGGATTGGGAACGGGATCTCGATGCCCTCGGCCTAGAAGGGGCAGTGCAGGGCCTTGACGAATTCCGACTGAAGCTTGTACTGCGCGCCGAAGTCGCGAACTCGGAGGACGGTCACGAACGTGATCGCGAAGTCCCCGAACTCCTTCCACCGCACGACCGGCTCCCACTCCAGGTCCGATCCCTCCACCCGCGCCATCGCCTGCTTGGCGACCTCCACCGTGACCTGCTCAACGTACTCGAGGTTGCTGTCATAGGACACGCCGC
>Ga0315277_10005282_pt1 | contig 17050 bp, 21 predicted proteins | sample YL17G05_15_MG_FD_203695 | JGI IMG/M metagenome (GOLD analysis project Ga0315277, IMG submission 203695) | Sediment microbial communities from Yellowstone Lake, YNP, Wyoming, USA - YL17G05_15 | ecosystem: Environmental > Aquatic > Freshwater > Lake > Sediment | place: USA: Wyoming | collected... | reverse complement strand
CGCTGGCTTTGTTGCTCGCTCCTCACATACCACCTCGGGTATAGCTCGTCGCTCGCGTCTCGCCAGCGGGCCTGGGGGCCAGCAGCAAAATGCCAAGTAATTCTTGCGCGAGCCCTTAGAATACGCGGACAAATGGAATCCTCCACGCAGAGAATAAAGCGCGCAGCCACTGCTCTTGCTGTCGCGGCCGTGATGATGTTCTTTGGGAATGCGATCTCTGGAGCTGGATACCGGACCCTTCGCGGGTGGTCGTCCATCGGTCCTGCCTATGCTGGAATCGGAGTCTTATGGCTCCTCGCCGGGCCGGCGATGTTCGGAGCAGGATTGTGGCTGCTCGCGTCGCTCGGGCGGCATCGGCTTCCGCTCTGGATAGGCGGCACTGCGGCGGTCCTTGCCGGTGTGGTTCTGATCGCCGGTGTCCTCTCCTACGTTGTGCCCTGCTCGGGACCAAGTTGAAAACGGAGTAAGCTCGCCTCCGGCGGAGGCATGATGGTGATCGGTCTGCTGGCAATAATCCACACCCGAAAGAAATAAACGGTGGCAGTCTACCGTGTCCTCATTTTCCACGGCTGATCTTTCCGGAACCGCATGCCTATTCCTGGTAAAAATGGGGACACCGTAGCCTGGGACCATCGGATCGACGATGTCTGCTTCCCGTCATCATCCTTTCTTTGGCAGCCATGTAATCTTCACTTCGCGCTCGACCGCTCTATACTCCGGATCGCCGGTGACGAGATCGGCTTCGTGTTTCTTGGCCAGCGCGGCAGCGAAGGCATCCGTAAGGCCGAAGCTGAAGCGGGATTTCAGATCCGCCGCCAGGTCAGCCAGTTCGCGATCGGCCGAGTGAAACTCGATTGGCAGCGCGATGAGGATTTTGGCTGCCTCTTCCCAGGCCGCGGGGCCGTCCTTGCGCAGGATCATATACTTGACCTCCGCATAGTTCACCTCGGTCATGTGGAGAGGCTTGTCGGCCTTGCTGGCCTTCTGCAGGAATTGCTTGACCGGCACGCCCGCCGGCTCGCCCCGGAAGTAGGCAATGAGCGCGAAACTATCAAGAACCGTGGCGGGCATACTTGGCTTCCTCCTTCTCCCGCTCCTTGCGTTTGTGCTCGGCCCATTCCTCGACCAGCGGCTTGTCGCCCGGCTTGCGCTTCAGGAGGCCGAAGCCGCGCTCAATCATTGCTGCAGTCAGAGGTTTTAAACTCGCGGACATAATTCTTAAAAACGGTACTTGGATTGAAGAACAATCCTCACGACCCAGGCACCTCTATACATCAAAATAGGTAATGCAGCCCCGGATCTTCTTTTTTCATTTAAACAGTTGCGCGACTGTTGACATCGGCAGGAAGAACCGCCTCGGTACCCTGGGTAATTCGAGAAAGCCATATTTCCTGTAAAACGCCGCGGCCTTGGCATCCTTCGCATCGACAATAATGGCTGCTGAAGCCACTTGTTTGCTGCCACCCAGGCAACGGTAGAGTGCATCCATCAATAACAGCTCTCCAAATCCTCGGCCTCGAAATCTGCTGCACACTGCCAGACGCCCGATGAGCGTCGCGGGTACCACGGGGTACTTGGGAAGTTTTTGTGCGATTTCTGCCGGAATCGCGTCCAGTTCGACGAAGTATTGCGATAAGGTGTAGAAGCCGGCGACAGTCTTCCCATCAGGGGTAAGCACGAATACGATCGCGACCCGCTTTCTTACATCCTGTCCAGCCTGTTTCTGCAGGTAGTTGTCAAGCGCCTCTACGCCACATGAAAAAGCCGCCCGATCGTGCGTCGATCCGAGTGGCTCGAAACGGAATTCTGCCGCTTCTTCTTTTCCTGACAACTAGAGCCCCATGCGCTTTTTGTATCGCCGTGCCCCAGCCTGCGCAGCTGCGTTTGGACCGGGGGGATTCAGCAGCGCATTGACAAACACTTCACGCGCTTCATCGCGTAAGCTCAGCATTTCGAAGTCTTTTATCGTCTCCGCTGCCGCCTGTTGGGCGCTGGCCAGTAGAAAGTCAGTGACGGATGTTCCACGGATCTGCGCCGCACGTTGGATTATTCGTTTTTGCTCCCGAGTAACCCTGGCTTCAAGGCGTTCCTGCCTCCTGGGTTGCCTCTGAACCCTAGATACCTGTGCCATCGCCTTGCTCCTTGTCAAACAAAATGTACGGCAAATTGCCATACGTGTCAAAGTAACAATCGGGGAATCGGCGTATTTGCCTTGTATGGAGATAACAGGTGGAGAGCCTCGAAGCCGGGAGCTGAGCGAGCCGGAATTCTGGAAACGCGACGCGGGATCGGCACGTTCATCAAGGCCCCCGCGCCCAAAGCCATGCCGAAGCCCGAACGAGACAGGCTGCTGAAGGAGCTTGCAGACCGCTTTCTGGCGGAAGCGGCCGCGCAGGGATTCAGTGCCGACCAACTGTTGACGCATCTTGTCAGCAGGCTACGAAAGGGGAATGAAGCGTATGCCGTTACTAGCGACTCCAAAGATTGACTTGAAGCGAGGTTCCGCACCCAGGGTGAATGTCATTGCCGTTCTGATCTTTCTGTTGTTCTTCCTGCCCGGCCTGGGGCTGACGATCTATATGAACAGCCCGGTCGGCATCGTCGTAGGCGCTCTCGGGGATCATGTCCTGCCGATGGCGCCTCCCCGCATTCCTGCGGGTAGTGTCCACGTCCACTTGATGGCGGAAGCAGCGAGCGAAATATCCTGGCTATCGGCTCTGTGATATCATCGCTCCGCCGCAACTCGAGATGATGGCTTTGAGTCTTCGATAAGCGGCGAGGATTCTGAGGTTAGCGGAGCAGGCATCACCGGCGATCACTTGGTACGGCGGAGCCGCTGCTAAAGCCTGCGGCCGTGATTCTTTGCGTCCTCTGCATCTTCGTCTTGTCCTTTTTCAGAAAACACGAAGGCGCCATGGACGCTAAGGCTCACGGAGAATTCTTTCTTTATAGGCAAAGATTCATAGCCTGGTGGCACGTGGACATCCTACGATGAAGACTCCAATTGCTTTCTCGCTTGTTTTTGTTTTGGCCGCTGCTGCAACCTCCGCGCGCAGCCCTGAGATTCCATTCGAACGCTTGACAATCGACCTTGGCATAAGCGAAACGTGCGCCATTGCGGATTTCAATGGCGACGGACGGCCGGATCTCTTCTCCGGCAATGCCTGGTATGAAAACCCAACCTGGAAGAAGCGCGTCGTTCGAGACCTGAAGGAGTACGGAACCTATATGGAATCGCTGAGTGATCTCCCGCTCGATGTCGACGGCGACGGCAAGATCGACATCGTCAGCTTGGGTTGGCACTCGAAAAGAATTTGGTGGTCGCGAAACCCTGGAAAGCCGGTCGCGAGATGGGAAGATCACCTGGTGGAAGACCGATTCCCGGTGGAATTCTCGTTTCTGGTGGATCTCGACAACGATGGAAAGGCGAACGAAGTTCTGCCCCAGTTTGGCGACCAGAGGGCGCCCACGATGTGGTACGAGCCCAGAGGCGGAACGCTTAAGGGGCACATAGCCAGTCCCCGCAGTTATGGCCACGGAATAGGCGCCGGCGACATCAACCGCGACGGCAGGAACGACATCATGACGCCGGAGGGCTGGCTGGAGGCGCCCACAGATCCCGGCCAGGAAGAATGGAAGTTTCATCCCGAATTCAAGCTCGGCACGACCAGCTTCATCTTTGTCATCGATTTGAATGAAGATGGTCTTCCCGACCTGCTCACGGCCTTCGCACACGACTATGGCATCTTCTGGATGGAGCAGCGCCCGGATCACACGTGGGTCAAACACATGATCGATGACTCCTGGTCGCAACCCCACGCGCTGACGCTCATCGACCTCAACGGAGATGGACGGGAAGACCTGCTCACGGGAAAGCGCTACATGGCCCACGACGGCCACGATCCCGGGGAACGGGAGCCGCTCGGCATCTACTGGTACGAGTACCGCCGCTCGGAAGATGGCAAGACAGTGGAGTGGTCGCGTCACATCATCGACTACGGCTCTCGCGCGGGCGGCGGCATGCATATTCCGGTGGTCGACATCGATGGCGACGGCGACCTCGATTTCGCGGCCGGTGGCAAGAGCGGATTATTCCTGTTCAGGAATCTGACCAAACCAGCACGGCATGTGCGTGGAGGCTGAAATGATGAATCGCAGCACTAAAGGCATAGGTGCAGTGTCGCGGCGGCAGTTCGTGCAAGGAGCGGCGATGGGTCTTTCTTTTCCCTTGGTGCTTTCGAGCAGGGTGCTGGGACGCCATGGCAGGCCCGGGGCCAACGGTCGGATCCGTGTCGGCGTAATCGGCGTCGGGAACCGCAGCAACCTCCTGATCGGCCAGTTGCCGCAGGATGCCGAGATCGTCGCAGTCGCGGACTGCTTCCTGAAGCGGGCGCGCGACGCAGCTGCGAGAAGGCAGGCGGAGTGGCGCATTTATCAGGACTATCGGAAGCTGCTGGAGCAAAAGGACATCGACGGCGTGATCATAGGCACACCGGATCATGGCCGCGTGCTGTGCTCGATTCATGCATGCCAGGCGGGCAAAGACGTTTACGCCGAGAAACCCCTGACGGTATGCGTGGAGGAAGGTCGTGCGCTGGTTCGCGCAGCGAGAAAATACGGCCGCGTGTTTCAGGTGGGCAGCCAGCAGCGGTCGATGGCGATGAATCGGGTCGCATGCGATTTCGTTCGCAGCGGCGGACTTGGACGTGTGCAGTTCGTGCTCGGGGTCAATTACACCGGACCTGCGCAGTACACGGGACTGCCTGAAGAGACGGTTCCTGAAGGGCTCAACTGGGACATGTGGCTCGGCCCGACCAAGATGAGATCCTATAATTCGAAACTGCATCTCGAGTGGATGCGGTGGTGGGACTACTCCGGCGGAGAGATGACGAACTGGGGTGCGCACGGGCTCGATCAGGTGCAATGGGCTCTCGGAATGGACGGAACCGGACCGGTAGAATTCTGGCCTCTTGCCGACGGCCCGAAGGGAAGCTTGGCGTTCCGATATGCAAACGGTGTCACGGTCCGGCTGGATATGCCGCCGGGTGATTTGAACGGCGGCGCAATTTTCGCCGGAGAAAAGGGACGCATCGAGATTGTGCGGAACGAGTGCCGAACTGACCCGCCGAAAATGATCAAGGAGCTGCCCCCGACTGAGGAAGTTCTCAAGTGGAACTCCGGGCAGTGGCAGGCGAAGTATCACATGCAGGAATGGCTCGATTGCATGCGGACGCGGAAGACACCGTCGGCGGATGTGGAGATCGGTCACCGTTCGATAAGCGTTTGCCACCTGGCGAATATCACGCGAGAACTCAACCGCAGGCTGAAGTGGGATCCGGAAGCAGAGCGTTTCGTCGGCGATGCAGAAGGGAACACAATGCTGAGCCGGCCGCGGCGCAAGGGCTACGAGTTGCCCGCGCAGGCCTAGGCTCGAGACGGCGCCGGGTATCTGGCGGAGCGATTATTGCAGCGGCTTCGAAGACAATCTTGCGGTCTCCCTCTCGACGTGGCGCTCTCGATAGCCGTTGGCCTTCAACACATCAAGTAGCTCGCGGCTCATTCCGATCTGTGAAGTCCGTGTAAATCCGCGTCCAGTTTTTCTTAGCTGGAAAAAGCTCGGCTGGGAAGATGCCGGACCTAAGGAAATACGGACCTGATCCGAGAGCAACTACCGGATGCGAAATCGCAGTTGGCATAGATTTGCTATGGGCCTCATGCTCGAGACCGGTCGCCGCCCCCTTATTCGGGGCTGGCAATTTGGGCGTCGATGCGCGCCGACGGCGGAACCGGCGCCAAAAATAAACCGTTGGTATTACCAAGAAAAGAATAATCGGGATCACAGCCAGCATCAGCCGGATGAGCCAAAGCATGATCTCCAGGGCGGCGTCGAAGCCGTCTCCGAAAGCTCTCGAAGCGGAAGCTTCTCTTTATGGGAGCAGGCCTTTTGCATGCCCTCTCGCGATTCATACTTTAAGCGCAGCGCGGCCGGCGGCCGCAACCAAACAGGGCGGTTCAGCCCCCGAGCCGCCCGCGCTGAGCGGTCAGCCTTCAGCTGGATATATCTCCAACAATGGCTGCGCGGCCCCGTGATGGATCGTTCAGAGCCGCGCGCGAAGCAAGCGGGGATGATGAACAGTATTGTGTCACATCCCCACTCCCTGTCGGCCGCGGCTCTGAATACTTGTTGACGAGGCAACGGCCGCAATAATGGCTGCACAAAAACTCTGTCGAAACAGCAGAGTTTTACTTGTTTGTTTTACAGGGAATCGACCTGTGATCGGAGGCTAATCGGTTTTGTTCTCTGCGGCCGCTCTGTCTGCACAAACATAAACGCGATGGTTTTGGGCGCATCCTTCCTATGGCAAGCGGCCGGCGGCGCAGCGATCGATCAACTTCTGAATGGCCTCGCGCTGATTGGGATCCCGGGTCAGCGCCAGCGCACGCTCGTAAACGGAGCGAGCTTTCTCGAAAGAACCGACGAAATGATAGAACGCGGCCAGCCGCAAGACGCTGTCGCGTCCTTCAGGTTCGAGCTCAACGGCTCGCCGGTACTCCGCCTCGGCTTCAGCCTTCCGTTGCAGCGTGAAATAGATATCGCCAAGGTTACGGTGGTATAGCGGCTGTCCCGGATTCAGCTGGATGGCAATGCGGAAGCATTCCTCGGCATCTTGCCATCGGCCCATTTCCACGTAGAGTGCGCCGAGGGAGTTGCGCGACAGCGGGTCCTTAGAATCGAGCTCTATTGCTTTGAGATAGCACGCAAGCGCCTCCTCATACCGCTTCTCGCGGCGATACAGCTCTCCGAGATTATAGTGAGTCGAGGGATCTGTCGGATCCAGCACCCTCGCCTTTTTGAACTCCTCCTGCGCCTCCTGGTGCCGCTGCTCACGCATCAGGAAATACCCCAGAAACGCGTGTCCGGATGCGTAACCCGGATCGAGCTTCAGAGCCCTGCGTAATGGCTTTTCCGCCTCGCTGCGCCGGCCAACGATCGTGTACAGGTCCCCCAGGTTGGACCACGCAGCTGCCAAACGCGGGGAAAGCTTCAGTGCCCTCCTGAAATCCAGCTCGGCCTCAGTCATCCGGCCCATCTCCCGGTGAACAATGCCAAGGGTACGGTGCAGGTAGGCCAGCCTGGGCTGAAGCCGGAGGCCTTCCTGAAGCACACCTTCCGCATCCGTGAGTTTTCGCAAGTCGGTCCACGCGATTCCAAGCCCAAGGTAACAAGGCGCCCAGGAAGGATCCAAGCGGCGGCACTCTTCGTAAGAGGGAACCGCGCGTTCCGAAAGGCGCTGTTCGAGAAAAGCGTTTCCCTCGCAATAAGACGCACGGGCGCGCCGGCGGGGTCGGTTAGGCTCGAGCCCGGCCATGGCCCGAAAATCCTGAGCCGCGAGACGCCAGTCGCGAGGGGAAACGACCCCACGGCGTCCGGCAGACAGGTATCTCTGGATCAGATCTTCGGCCCGCCGCGCATTCTCCAGGGTGTTCTGGGCCGTCGCGAGCACCGCCATCAAGGCGGCAGCTGCCGCCAGCAACAAACGGCAGATCGTTTTACGATTGAAGCGCATCTGGTCACACAAGGATTGATTGGTCACCGGTGATGTCAACAGCCGGATGGACGGGGCCCTATCCGGACAATTACCCACTACCTGGCAGCATCGACGAGCGAGACGACTCTCAGGTTCTCCCGCACCGCATTGGGATCCATAGCAGACAACGGGACGAGATCCACCTCCACTTTTCTGCTCGGTATGAGATCAAAATAATTGTCGCTAAACCAGCCTTCCGCGGAACCCAACGACAGATAGACGTTCCGAGCGAGCTTGTCCGATACCAGGGAGATCCTGAACCCGATTTCAAGCGGAGTCACCTCCAGTTCGATGGCAGGTCTGGGAAGAGCGAGGTTCTTCATCGCATCGAAGAAATAGCTGTTATAAGACACTGTTTTTCCTGCGACGCGGAGTTCGCAAAGGAGGAAAACAGACTCTGCATCCCGGTTCTTCAATAACTCCTGCCTGGAGAGGGTCAAGGGCTTCCCGCTCGTCGAACCCGCAACCGATATGTTGAGACTTCTCCCTTCAAGAACGTTTCCTGAAAAGTCCATGAGACTGACGACGAGGTCGGCAGGCGTCATCTCAACCCGGTCTGAAACGGCGTACACTTGAATCCCGCCGTTTTCTTCATGCGGGCTGATCAGAATATCGCTGTAAAACCGGCGCGCCACTCACGAAACATGTTGTCGGCCTCGATCACCAGTACGCCGTTCAGATAGGCGCGCGCATAGGTGTCAAGTCCTTCAAAAACCAACTCGATATTTTGCCTGCTGAGGATTTCGGCAGGGACCTGAAAAACGGTCTCGTACTCCCAATCCGTCTTGCCGATCCACTGGAGCGTTTGCTCGTTGTCGCGATAAAAGGGGTCGCCGATGACGTTGTTGTTCATCAAGTCGACATGAACACAGCCCGGCACGGTTGCGGGATACCAGATCTGCTTCCCGGCTTCATGAAACTTCCATCCTTGGTGCAGCTCCTGTTGCAGCTTGGATTGCGCGAGGGCTGGCTGATAGGAGAGAACAAGGAGGAACAGTGAAGCTATGGCCAGAAGGATTGCCTTGCGGACCCTCATAGGACTCCTCCCATTTATCCTATCATGCCCTTATCAGTGCATCTTGCACCCGGATGACCCAAGTATAGCTCATCTCGACACGCTCGGTGCCGCCGTGCGTCCTCCGTGCCCCTATATAACAATCGGTGAGGATCCCAGTTTCATCCGCAGATGGCGCAGACGAACTTATTGCATCTGCGAAAACCTGCGGATCAATATCATGGACCGGGTTTGCATCGGGGAGTCACAGTGGCGTATGTTTCTCTACGAGCAACATAACTGATGACAATGAAGCGGGTGTTTTCATACGGAGAAAGGACACGACGGTGGAAAAAGAGAATCCTGCCAGAGCAATTCGACGGTTTGCGTTAACAAGTGTGGCTTTGCTTTCAATTCTGGGGAGTGCTGCGATCGCGGCCAACACGCCGGAAGTGCCTTTGATCGACGGCGGTCTGGGCACATGTTCTGTGAATTTCACCGTGACCGACAGCGAAAAAAGGCCGATTTACAGTGCCAAAATCGATGTGATCGTCTATTACGGATTTATGCGCCTGCACAAGACCGAGCTTCAAATCGGCACAAACAGCGAGGGCAAGGCCCGCGTGATCGGCCTGCCCGAAAAGGTGAAGAAACCGCTCGAGTTCCATATCACCAGTGGCCTACTTTCCAAGACAATCATGCACAATCCGTCGACGAAGTGCGACGCCGCCATCGAGGTTGCCCTCGGGACGAAATAAATTCTCGGCAAGGCGGCTGGGCCTCACACGGGGCACCAGGTTTTGGATATTGCAGACACGGCGCGGATCGCCGTAGAAGATGTGGCTGCCCACTGGAATAGAGGACCCTTAGACAAACAGGAGAGAAATCATGGATGGCCGCACGCGAAGTTGGCCGACGATCCTTGGGATCGCGGCCGCAGTTCTGACAATCGCCCTCTCGCCGGTTTTGGCGCAGGGGCCGAATCAGGCGACGAACCAGGCACCAAAAGGCCCATGGATGGACAAGAGTCTGTCGCCGGACCAACGGGCTGATCTGCTCATTCAGCAGATGACGCTTGACGAGAAGATCAGCCTACTGCATGGAAGCGGCATGAGCTTCGGAGCACCGGGTGGAGCTCCCGGGGCGCCGCCCCCGCCCCCAACCCGGACACTGGGGGGCGCCGGGTTCGTTCCCGGAATCCCTCGTCTCGGAATCCCTGACATTCAGATGGCCGACGCGGCCGTGGGCGTCGCCAGAGGCGCAGCCCGCAGCCGTTACTCGACGGCTCTGCCTTCCAACGTTTCCGAAGCATCGAGTTGGGACCTGAAGCTCGCCTGCGAATACGGGGCGCTGATCGGCCGGGAACTCCGCGACCAGGGCTTCACCATGTCGCTCGGCGGCGGCGTGAATCTGACGCGCGAGCCCCGTAACGGCCGCAACTTCGAATACAAAGGCGAAGACCCGATTCTGGCCGGGAAGCTGGTCGGCCAGGAAATGAAGTGCCTCCAAGCCCAGGGTGTCATCGGCGACATCAAACACTTCGCCGTCAACGACCAGGAGACCGGGCGCAACATCGGAAACGTGATCCTGGACAAGCGTTCACTCCGCGAAACCGACCTGCTGGCGTTCGAAATCGGCATCAAGGACGGCGATATCGCCGGAGTGATGTGCTCTTATAACAAGCTCAACGGTGACTACGCCTGCGAGAACAAATACCTTCTCGACGATTTTCTGAAGAAGGCTATCGGCCACAAGGGTTTTGTCGTGTCGGACTGGGGTGGGACTCACAGCACGGTGAAGGCCGCTCTGAACGGCCTCGACCAGGAAGAGCCCGGCAGCACGTATTTCGGCGATAAGCTGAAGCAGGCGGTGGAGAGCGGCGAGGTCCCCATGGCCCGCCTCAACGATATGGTGCACCGCATCCTGCGAGCCGAGTTCGCGGTGGGTCTCTTTGACAACCCGCCGCAGCCCAAAGTGGTGGATGTGTTTGGCGGCCTCGAGTTCGCGCAGCATGTGGCCGAACAGGGTACGGTTCTGTTAAAGAACAACAACCAGTTGCCGCTGAATGCGTCGAGCATCAAGTCGATCGCCGTCATCGGATCGCATGCCGATGTGGGCGTGCTCTCCGGCGGAGGTTCGGCCCAGGTCGACCCGCCGGGCGGAAACGCCGTGCCGCCTCCGCCGCCTGGAGCGCAACGTGGCTTCGGTTTTGGTCGCGGGCCGGTGTGGTTTCCCTCTTCCCCATTGAAGGCCATCCGCGCCAAAGTGCCGAAGGCCAAGGTTGAGTACAACGCCGGAACCGACCCTGCCGCCGCGGCGGCCCTGGCCAAGGCCTCAGAAGTTGCCATCGTGTTCGTCAACCAGCCCACCAGCGAAGGACGCGACGCGGTGGATCTCTCATTGCCTGATGACCAGGACAAGCTGGTCGCCGCGGTGGCCGCCGCCAATCCGCACACCATCGTCGTGCTGGAAACCGGCGGCCCCGTGACTATGCCGTGGATCGGCAACGTAGGTGCGGCGCTCGAAGCCTGGTATCCGGGCATTCGCGGCGCCGAAGCGATCGCCAATATCGTCTTTGGCGACGTAAATCCCTCGGCCAAACTGGTGATTACGTTTGCCAAGAGCGAGGCCGACCTTCCCCACGCCAAGATATTCGGACCACCTCCGGCCGCCCCGACCCCCGCGCCCGCACCGGCGCCCGGTGCACCCGGCCCAGGCGGGCTTGGCGGATTCCGCATGAATATGACGCCCTTCGACATCCCTTACACCGAAGAGCTGAAGGTCGGCTACAAGTGGTATGACGCCGAGAACAAGGAACCGCTCTTCGCTTTCGGTCACGGCCTCTCCTACACCGCATTTGCTTACTCCGGACTCAAGACGACTCCCGGCAAAGAACCGAAGGTTACCTTCCAGGTGAAGAACACGGGCAAGCGCGCCGGTGCGGAGATTGCGCAGGTCTATGTCACGCTGCCGCCCAGCACGGGCGAACCTCCCAAGCGTCTGGTGGCTTGGGACAAGATCCAGCTGGCTCCCGGTGAGACCAAGACCGTCAGCCTGACGATCGATCCCCTCCACCTGTCCATATTCAATGTCGAAAAGGACGCCTGGGAAGTCGTTCCGGGCGACTACAAAGTGTGGGTGGGTGCCTCCTCGCGCAATCTGCCGCTCTCGGAGACGGTCAAGGTGACCAACTAACCGCAGTTCGCATGTCAATTACGGCGGGCTGGAGCAGGCCGGCCCGCCGTTTCGTTCGACGGACATGTGCCGGGTCAGCAGCATTCGGTATCGGGCGGTCCCAAAGCCTTCGTTCCAGGATTCCGAAAGTACTCCGGCGGACTCCGCATATCCGATCATCGATACAGGGTCGGAGAGTCACAAGGCAGTCTTGAAATCGACGCGATCCAGCCCGGCCCTGAGCAAGGCGGGGAGACAAAGCCGCCAATATCCATCCGACGTTATAATTCGTCCTCAGGTAAACGTCCGGCTTTGCTGGGAAATAGGGGACGCTCCCCTATATTTAGCCTTGGCAACTGGCATTGCCGGAAAGATGGTCTTGTGCAAAGCATAACATGGGGAAGCGTCTTCTATTTCTCCTCAGAATTGAAAAGCATGACATTTCCGGTTCCACCTGGGATACGCTAGTACATGTTAGATACTTGCCCGTATCTCAAGAAAAGGAGACACCCAAATGCAGAAATCAATGGTCATTGTATTGAGTGGTATCGTTGCTTTGCTCCTGACGTTTGCTGTTTCGTCGGCATCTGCCCAGAGCAGCTACGCTGAGGATCGGGCAATGATCGAGGATCTTCAGGCCCGCTACTTGTTTGCGCTGGATTTTCGAGATGCAGAGGCTTACGCATCAACGTTCTCGAATGATGGGGTGCTCGATTTCGGCGCCGGTGAGATACGTGGTCGCGACGCGATCCGGAACTTCATCGTTGAGAGTCGCAAAAACGCCGAAGCTCAGGCAGCCAAGGATACTTCGGGATTGCGTCCCGCAGCTGGACGTCACAACATCACGAGCATCGTCATAAAGATCAACGGTGACAAGGCAATAGGGCGAGCCTATTGGTTCCATATGGGGAACAATAATCCCAAACGAACTGCCACTCTCAACTCCTTCGGTCACTATGAGGATGAAATGGTTAAGGTAGACGGCAGGTGGTTGTTCAGCAAACGGAAGATCTATAACGAGCAAGTTGATAGGTGGGCCGCAAAAGGAAACAATCCAGCCTGGTAACGGCTATCTGATAAGGTGCAATGGATCGGGGATGCAAAGTGGGCTCTGGCCGCTGAGTTGTGTCATTTGGTGGGTGTCCCTGCTAAAAACCCCGAATTCATCCTGCGCTATCCTCCCCAAGGAGAAAAAGGGCCATCTCGAACCGCGTGCAGTTTCTTGTCATTGAGAATGCGCATGATCAGGTGCTGCAAAGAGTCAACGGCGAATCCCGCGTGGTCGAGCTGTAATCCCGAACTATCCTTCCGCGGCAACCCGTGATACGCTCAGGTCGGTGGCGCCGATCGGCGCCCTTGACAGCAGAAAGGAGTCGGCATGCGCAGGAGAGAATTTCTCGGCAGTTCGCCATTGCTCTTATTTGGAGCGCGGTCCGCCTGTGCGCGTCCATTGCAGTCACAGACTGCCCCAAAGGGCCCGGATCTGAAAGAAGAGATGTCGGCCGCAGAAATCGAGATTGTAAACAAATCGGCCATGGCCAAAGATTTGGACAATTTCTTTGGTAAGGGCTTCAGCTGAGCCGAGTCCGGCTTGGCAGTTGCCTTGCGATTTCTAAAAAAACCTGAGAATCTGATCTGGGTCGCCGGGGCCTTTGGAGGAGGATTGAATAACAAGGATCTTTGCGGGTTCCTTACCGGCGGAGAAATGGCAATCGGGATTTATTCCGGCGATTTAAAGCTGGAGAGGAAGGCGGCAAAGAAAATCTGCGGCCAGAAAGGCCAGGAGTTCTGGCAGTGGTGGATTTCTGAGGCTCCGCTGCATTGCGCCGAGATCCGCGAGGGCCGGACCGATGTCAAGGTGTGCCGGCGTCTCGGCAAACTTGCCGCGGCGAAGATCGAGGACCTGATCAGGCCCGCGTAGTTCCTGGGTCATTGTGGCGTCCAGGCAGCGATTATAAAGGGCAGCCGTGGCCTGGCACCACGACGGGCACACTTTCCGGAATCCTGCGTGGCTGCTTCGATCCGGATCGCCATATTATCGGCCTTTGCAGCAATAGGGGAGAAGAAACTCCCGGGGGCGGCGTCTTCTACAGGCTGACCGGGTGGCTGCACCTGACCGCGAGCTGCCACGCCCGCAGCTATTACACTTCCTCCGGCATCGTGCGCCGCTTCGCTCACGTTGCCGCTGTTGGAATCGCCATCAGCCCAGGTGAAGTTCCGCTGCCGCTGGGGTAGGACCGTGCACGATCCAAGGCCGGGCTATGGCGGCGCGCCCTGCCGCTTCCGGTATTCTTCGTACGCGGCAGTGCCCAGTTTCTGCTTCGCATCAGGGCGCATCAGGGTCGGACCACGATAATTGTTCAGAAGAAAGTGTTTCGGTCAATTTAGGAGGGGAGGAACAGGGGTTAGCGGCAGTTTTCGGCGTCGTTTTTTGTTGCCGTGAATCTCTACTCTTCGGGCACACGCAAATCATCGCGGTGCTCTCTCTTTTTACCAGCAGCCTCCGGATCGCGACGGAGAGCCGGCCTTCATTACGATCGAACAAAAAAAGACGTCCAAAGATCAAAGCCAGGCTTAGTCTCGGACCTCCCCAAGCGACGCATCAACTGCGGATGCAACAATTATCGTGGTCCGATCCCAGTCGTCATTCGATCCGGCAGGAGGTGGAAACCGTACTGAGTGAAGTGATGATCAAAGCCGAAGGCATCGCGGATGCGAAGGGATTCCATCGTCGCAAAGGATATGCAATCGATTAGATAGTAGTCCTTGTCCCGATGACCCGCGAACAGCTTCCAGGCTTGCTCTCGCACCTGCGGCGTCGGCTCTTCAATGCGGAACTTCGGACTGCTGCGGATGCCCTCACCAAAGGCAATTGCGGCCGCCTTGCCCAAGCGCTTGGTTAAAAGCGACATCGTCTCCGCGAAAATGAAGTCTGTAGTGACCAGCAGCGCGGTGCAGCCGTCAAAAAACGCCATGGCATGCTGGTGTGCAGGATCTCGCCGGTCTGCCAGCGCGTAGAATGCGCCCGTATCCACGAAAATCAGTTTCAGGGTTCTTCTCCGTAGAGGTAGTCTTCGTAGTTCTCCGCCACGCGCGACCCATCACCCTTGCCGATTCCGATTACGCGACGGAAAGGATCCTGACGGGTTGCGCGTGCGGGTGCCTGCAAATAGGCATCAAGGATGTCACGAAGGACTGCCGCCAAGGACCTCCCCTTTCGTCGAGCGAGCGATCGGAGCAGTTGGTACTGACTCTCTTCCAGATAGACCTGGGTTCTGTGCAAAGCAACCTCCGAGGATCAGGATACAGCATGATGGTACTGACTCTCTTCCAGATAGACCTGGGTTCTGTGCAAAGCAACCTCCGAGGATCAGGATACAGCATGATGTATAGATGTCAAGATGCCCGACAAGGATCAAGCCTTCTGCCTGATCATCGATTGCGATCCGCAGGGCGCCGGCGGCCCAGTGGTTTGGGGGACAGCCTACTCAACCTCGAAATTTCCCGAAATAATCAGGGCTCTTGGGAAACATTATCCGTGATACCATCGATCGGTCGGATCGTCATTCCTGGATGCCCACATCACGTCACTCAGCGCGGCAGTCATCGCCAGAGGGTGTTCTGACGGGCAGCTTGCTGCAGCCGAAAAAACGAGGACCGAGACCTGGCTCAACCACGCAAGAAGCAGGTTGAATTTCGAGGTTGTGGCGCCTGTCCCCGAAACTTTCCTGGACGCAGCCGGCCAGAAGGCTCCGAAGGACATGGCCGGGCGCAGCATCCTGAACCTTCTGATGGGAACGGAACGGCCCGGCGTGCGGGCCACGGTCTTCATCGAACGAGAGCGGCATGCCAACGTCCACTCCAGCCACTCCACCTAGAAGCATCAGCCCCAATCCATGTCCAACTACGAGGCTCAAAAGCCTGCTGCGCAAAGGAAGCCGGTACTATGAAAACTCGAATCGCGAGAGTGTACGTAATCTGCATCGCAATCGCCTGCGGGCTGTCGGGGGGAATCCAGGGCCAAGCGCCGGCAACCCGGCTCCGCGGATTTTCCGTTCCACTGATCGATCTCGCGGGCGAAGAGCAGCGCTACGTCGTCGTGGACAGGGAACACGGCCAGTATCTCGGACATCCGACAACCGTGCTTCTCGAGGACGGCAGGACCATTCTTGCCGTGTACCCTAAGGGGCACGGAAAAGGCCCAATCGTCATGAAGCGCAGCCGCGATGGAGGGCTGACGTGGTCTGCGCGCCTGCTTACTCCGCAAAGCTGGGAGACTTCGCTCGAGACCCCCACGGTTCACCGCGTGGTCGACAAGGCGGGCGTCCGCCGGCTGATTCTTTTTTCGGGACTCTTCCCGATCCGCATGTCTGTGTCTGTGGACGACGGAGAGACGTGGACCGAGCTGAAACCGATCGGAGACTTCGGCGGGATCGTTGCCATGGCCAGCGTCGAGAGATTGAAGAACGGCGACTACCTCGCCGTCTTCCACGATGACGGGCGCTTTTTTCGGAAAAAGGGCCGTCTCAGTCCTATCATGACGCTTTACAAAACTGTTTCTCGCGACGGCGGCCTGACATGGTCGGCTCCCGAAGAGATCTACAAGTCGGATCAAATCCACCTGTGCGAGCCGGGCATCGTCCGCTCACCCGACGGCAAGCAACTGGCAATGCTTCTTCGTGAGAATCGCCGCGTCCGCAACTCATGGGTCATGTTGTCCGACGACGAGGGGACCACCTGGAGTGCGCCGCGCGAACTGCCGGGAGCCCTGACCGGAGATCGGCACACCGGCAAATACGGGCCCGACGGCCGCCTGTTCATCAGTTTTCGCGACATGGCCCCCGAGAGCCCGACGCGCGGGGACTGGGCCGGATGGGTCGGCACCTACGAAGACATCGTGCAGGGACGCGAGGGCCAATACAGGGTCCGTCTGATGGACAACCTCGAAGGGACCGATTGCGGCTACCCGGGAGTGGAAGTCCTCCCGGATGGAACCTTCGTCACCACGACCTACGGCCACTGGGTACACGGCGAGCAGCCTTTCATAGTCAGCGTCCGCTTCACTTTGAAGGAATTGGACACCAAGGCAAATGCTCGCCATGCCCTTAATTTCGCTTGCTTATCCGACTCCGTCGCGATAGAGATGCTCAAAAGGCTTATTGAATAATGGGGCTATGCATTTGACTCCAGTAAGGACTGCCTGAACGGTCCGGTCTGAGCCAGATGAGCCTTTGCGAATCTTCGCGCCTTTGCGTCTTTGTGGTGGGGTTATTAAAAACCACCGCAAAGGCTC
>Ga0315277_10005281_pt1 | contig 17055 bp, 11 predicted proteins | sample YL17G05_15_MG_FD_203695 | JGI IMG/M metagenome (GOLD analysis project Ga0315277, IMG submission 203695) | Sediment microbial communities from Yellowstone Lake, YNP, Wyoming, USA - YL17G05_15 | ecosystem: Environmental > Aquatic > Freshwater > Lake > Sediment | place: USA: Wyoming | collected... | reverse complement strand
CGCGACCAATGGTGAGCGGGCCTTCCCAATTGCGGAAGACCTCGCCTTTCAGCGGGCCTTCGAGCACGCGCAGCTTGATCTCGAAGTCGCCTGCCTTCTTTGGCGTGACCTTCTGGCTGGGGGTGAGTTTCTTGAGGTCCACCGGCGAGGCGGCGCGCGTGGCGTCCTCGTCCACCTCTTCACCGCCCCCGCCGCCTTCCCAGACAAACTTCATCCGCATGGCGCCGACGGAGATCTCGTCGCCGTCCTTCAATTCGCGGCGCGCGGTGAGCTTGTCGCCGTTCAGCAACGTGCCGTTGCGGCTTTCGCAATCGCGCACAAAGAACTGGTCGCCTTCGCGCGCGATTTCGACGTGCTGGCGGGAGGCCAGGGGTTCATCGAGCGGCAGGTTGCACTGCGGCGCGCGCCCGATGGTGAACGTGGCGCCCGTGACGGCAACCTTGGCGATTTGTTTCTTCTCTTTGATGACCAGCAGTACGGCGCTCATGTCACATGCCTTTGGGTTTTTGCAGGCTGCGTAGGATCCGGTAGGCCTCCTGGTAGGCAGGGTCGGTCTTTTCCGGCACCATCTGCAACATTTTGTTGGCGGCCCAGTAGGCGGCGTCGCGGTCCGCCGCACGCAACGCGGCGTTGACTTCGAACTTCTGGCGCTCGATGGCCTGGTTGAAAAGGCGCGTCGCCTGACCGAGACCCCGCGCGGCGGGCTGATAGCTCTCCAGGCGCTGCGGTCCGGCGATGGCCAGTTGCAGGGCCTGCCGGTATTCCTGCATGGAGCGATAGAGATTGTCCGGCTTCACGTCGCGTTCGGCCAGCAACGCGTCGCCGCGGCGGCTGTGTTCATCCACCTGACGGGCAAGCTGGGTTGGGCTGCCGAGCGCGAGCTGTTTCATGCTCTCGTCAGGGAGCGGGAAATCAATCACCTGCTGCGGGTCGGTGGTGCGCAGGCGGAAACTTTTCAGCACGGAACTGAAAACCGGTCCGTATTGGTCGTAGATCGCCCGCGGGGTGAAGCACTCGACGACGATGCGGGTTTCCGCGTTGAGCACGTAAATGCCCTTGCCCGATTGGCCCGCGGCGCTGAAGCCGAAGAACATGACCGTGGCGTCGTTGATGACCATCGGGCTGTTGCCCTTCACCTCAAACTCCTTGAACTGCTTGCCCAGCACCGCGCGGTACTGTTCAAAGCCGTCGGTGAGGCCAGTGGTCGCGTGCTGCGGCTGCCGCTCCGCATAAATCCGCACGCGCGCCCACTCCGCCGTGCCTTCCTTGCCGAAGCCAAAGGCAACTTCGCCGGAAGTGTCCGTGAGCTTCGACCAGTCCAGCGGGTACTCGAGGCTGTAGCCGAGGTTCGCGTCCTTGAACTCAATGATGCCGGAGGAAACAACTTCCTTTTTCCCGATGAGAAAGAAATATGCGGCGACAGCGGCCCCGAGCAGAACCAAGGCGGCGACGCTGCCCCACAGCGAAAGCGCCGAGCGCGCCTGCTTCTTCCGCTCCTCCACCGGCGCCTTCCAGTCCGGCAGCTCGGCATGGTCCGCCATGCGCGTATGGTCCTGATCTATGGCATGTGTGTGATCGCCGCGGTCCTCCTCTTCCTGGGCCGGACCGGCAAAGGCTCCGACCGCTCCAGGCGGCGCGACGCGCGTGCCGTCCGGTTCCGACGACGACGCTTCCGCGATTTCTTCCGCCGGGGCAGCCGCCATGGTCGCGTCCTCTTCCCGTTCCTCGAAGCGCAGTTTGACGCGGCCCATCTCGATCACGTCGCCGGCGTTCAAGGACACAACCCCCGCGAGTTTCTTGCCGTTGAGGAACGAGCCGTGCGAACTCTTGTCCTCGACGAACACGGCGTCGGATTCCACGCGCACCTCGAGATGGCGGCGCGAAATCAGCGGGTCCTCGACCTGGAGGTCCGCGTTCTTGGAGCGCCCGACGATCATCAGGGCCTGGTTCAACTCCTTGCTCTTGCCCTTGCCGTCGCCTTCGATGATGGTGAAAAAGCGTTTCATGGTTTCACTTCTGCACGTCCATGATCATCTGGATGATGACCGGGGCCAGAATCATGATGAACACGGACGGCAGGATGCAAATCATCAGCGGCGCGAGCATCTTCACGGGCGCCTCCTGCGCCGCCTTTTCCGCCTTCTGGCCGCGCCGGATGCGCAACATGTCCGACTGCGCGCGGAGCACCGGTCCGATGCTGACGCCCAGCCGGTCGGCTTGAATCAATGCCGATACCACCGCGTTCAAATCCGGCAGTTGCGCGCGGTTGGCCATCTCGCGCAGGGCCGTGCGGCGTGGCGTGCCGAGTTCGGTCTGCTTGAAGAAGCGTTCGAGTTCCTCCTTCAACGGACCGGGCGCGCCCTTCTCCACCACGCGCCGCATCGCCGACATGAAATCGAGACCTGCTTCCACCGAAATGGTCAGCAGGTCCAGGGTGTCCGGGAGTTGCAGCGAGATCTTCTTCTGCCGTTTCTGGGCGCGCTCGCGGATGTTCATCACCGGAAAGAAAAATCCCACCGCCATGAACGCCAAGTACACGAGAATCTGCTTCGGACCCGAAAACAGGAAGTCCACGAAACCAATCTGGCTCAGGACCAATCCCCAGAAGATCGGGAAGACCACCAAGCCCACCACCTGCATGCCAAACATCTGCACGCCCTTCAGGTCGCCCGGCTCGCCGGCGGCGATGAGCAGCTTGTCGGTCTTGGCAACGTAATTCTCGGCCACACTGCCGACGCGCTGGCGAGTCTTCTCGCCGATGTTTCCGAAAAACTCTTGGAGGGCGGGGTTCATGGCTCAGTTCGCATTCAACCACAGATGGACGCAGATGGACACAGATTCACGGCGGCGGCGCCGCTCGGAACCCGGTTGCTCAGTGCCGTTTTCATCTGTGTTTTTCTGTGTGAATCTGCGGTTTCCAGGGTCAGGTTTTAGTATTCGATGGAGGCGACTTTGCGGACCCACATGTAACCGATGAGGTCGAGCGCAATCACGCCGATGAGGGCGACGAATCCCGGGATTGTCGTCCACATGATGCGCATCAAATCAGGATTGACCTTGATCATCGCCAGCATGAATCCGTAGGGAAGCAGGCCCACCACCAAGGCCTGCATCTTGCCTTCCGAGGTCAGCGCGTCCGCCTTGCCGTGCAGAATCTTGCGCTCGCGCACCATGGCGACGATGCGTTCAAACACTTCCGCGAGGTTGCCGCCCAACTGGCGTGTGATTTGGATGGCGGTGACCACAAGGTCCAGGTCCTGGTCGTTCGTGCGCGTCACACAGTTTCGCAGGGCCTGGTCGATTTCAACGCCCACGCGGTATTCACGGCGGACGAGTTCAAACTCCTGGCTGATGGGCGGGGGCGATTCCTCGATGAGCATGTCAATCGCCTGTTGCAACGTGAACCCGGAGTGCATGCCGTTGGCCATGAGTACGAGACCGTCCACCAACTGTTCGCTAAAGGCGGCCCGCCGTTTCTTCCGCATGTAGGCGATGACGACTTCCGGCGCCCAATAGCCCAGCAGACCCAGAATCCCGGCGGTAATCATCGGCGCGGGCGGTTTGGTTTCCCAGGCCAGGAGCAGTCCGATGCCGGCCAGGCCCATCGCGAGTGACCACTTGAGTTTTTGCAGGCCGTCCACGGAGATGAAGATGAACATCTCCTCCAGTTCGCGCGCGACGTGCTCCTTCTGCCGGAACACGCTACGCTGGACCGCGGTCTGCATGCGGCCGTAAAGGACGTAGAAAAGGATGCCGACGGCCGCGAAGATGGCGAGCAAGATGAAATAAATCATAGGTCAATCCTGCGACGTGGGAACGAACATGGACATGTCCACCTCCATGCCAGCCTGGCGCAGCTCCTCGACGAACGAAGGGATGACGCCGGTGGCCGAATACTCTCCTTCGATGCGCCCCTGCTGGTTGATGCCGGTCCGGCGATACTCGAAAATCTGCTGCAAGCGGATGTCGCCGTCGTGCATCGAGGCGACTTCCGCGATGGCCGCGATCTTGCGCGTGCCGTCGGAGAAGCGGGAGATCTGAACGATGACGTGGACCGCCGAGAAAATCAGTTCGCGGATCGCGCGCAGCGGCAGGTCGGTACCGGCGTACAACACCAGGTTCTCGAGCCGCCGGACGGCATCATCGGGCGTGTTGGCGTGCAACGTGGTCAGCGAACCGTCGTGGCCGGTGTTCATCGCCTGGAGCATGTCGAGCGCTTCACCGCCGCGGCACTCGCCCACCACCACGCGATTCGGCCTCATGCGCAGCGCGTTACGGACGAGTTCGCGGATGGAGACTTCGCCCTTGCCTTCGATGTTGGCGGGCCGCGTTTCCAGGCGGACGACGTGCTCCTGCGGGAGACGCAGCTCCGCCGAGTCCTCGATGGTGATGATACGCTCGCCGTCGGGAATGAACGCGCCGAGGACGTTCAGAAGAGTAGTCTTGCCGGAGCCCGTGCCGCCGGAAATGACCATGTTCTTGGTGGCGAGGACGCAGACGCGCAGGAAACTCGCCATCGGCTGGCTCAGGCTGCCGAAGCCGACGAGATCATCCACCGTGATGCGCTTCTTCGGAAACTTGCGGATCGTGATGGTCGGGCTGTCCAGCGCCAGCGGCGGGATGATGGCATGGACACGCGACCCGTCCTGCAAGCGCGCGTCCACCATCGGGCTGGATTCGTCAATGCGCCGGCCAATGGGACCAACGATGCGTTCGATGGCAGTCAGGATTTCACTGCGGCTGAGGAAGGACTTGGCGGACTTTTGCAACCGGCCCTTCTGCTCGACGTAAATTTTGGCGGGCCCGTTGACCATGACTTCCGTGACCGTTTCGTCCGCCAGGAGATCTTCCAAAGGGCCAAGACCGAGCGCGGCGTCGAGCACCGCCTTTTTCAATTCCGAGCGGTTGTAGCTGCCGGGAATTTCCTTCTCATGCGCGTCCATCAACTTCTCGAGCGCGTCGCTGGCGCGGCGGCGGAGCGTCTTGTCCGCCATTTGCGCAAGGGTCATGCGCTTGAGGTTCAGCTCGTTGATCAACTCCGTGTGCAGCATGCGCCGCACTTCCTCGACGGACGCTTCCGCCTTTTCGGCGAAGGATTCGGCGCTGTCGGCGAAGACGAAGCGGTATTCGCCAACGCTGAATTCTTCACCGGCAGCGATGGCCTGCTGGACAATCTTCTTTTTCTTCAGCAGCGTGCCGTTGGTGCTGCCGAGGTCCTGGAGCCACCAGACCTTTTCACGGGAAACGATCTGGGCGTGATGGGACGAAACGTCCTTGCTGCGGAGAATGATGTCACAATCGGCGGAGCGCCCGATGGTCAGGCGGTCCCCCGCGACTTCGATTTGTTCACCGTGGTATTCGCCTCCGTATATGACGATGACCGGCATGCGGGTCCTGGGCGGTCACAGCCTCTTTATTTCTTGGAGGGGTCCGTGCCTTCGAGGGCTTTCTTGCGCTCCTCGCTGAAGGCCGCCCCGGTGGCGGCAGTGGGCAGAAGCACGCGTGGCGTCAGAGCAACGAGAACTTCCTTCTTCGTTTTGCTCGAACTCTTCTCGGCGAAGAAAAGGTTCAACAACGGGATGTCACCCACCACCGGGGTTTTCTCCGAGCCACCGAAGGAAAGGGCGCTCGCCAAGCCGGACAGGATGACGGTTTCTCCCACCTTGCACATCACGGTGGTCGTGGTTTCGTTCTTTTCCAGCGCGTAGGCGTTCTTCCCTGCCGGGACCGGCCTGCTCACTTCGACGGTGACCATGCTTTCGACGGTGTCGCGGCCTCGCAGGATGGGCTTCACTTTGAGAATCACGCCGTATTTGATCTTCTCCACGTTGCCGCCGACGTTGCCCGACACGGCTATCCCGATTTCGCCTCCCACCTGAGCCGTTCCCTCCGAACCGCTCTTGGCGCTCACATTCTTCTGCACCAAAACCTTGCCATTTTGGCTTGAAACCAAGGCGTTGATCTTGACCGAAGCGTTGGCGCTCACTCCCCAGGTCGCCGCTGGTTTGCCTGTGCCCGCTCCTTTCATGTCGCCCCCGACGCTGATGCCCATGTTTTTCAGCACGTTGTAGCCAGTGTCTGTGCCGCTGGTGGTATCCACCTGAAGGAATTGCACGTCGGTCTCGATCATCACTTCCTGCACGGTGAGAAGGTTGCGCACGTTCGGCACTTTGAGTTTGGCGATCTCCGTGGCGCGGGTCTTCTCCGTTTCGCTGTAAACGATGCCCTCGAGCATGACTGTGTCTTCCGTCACCTTTGCCGTGATGCCCTCCAGGCCAATGTCCCGGAGGATCGCGGCCTCGACGAACTTGTTCATCTCCCGGCGGTCGAACGTGGTCATGTTCAGCAGGACTCCGGAATAAGCGGAAACGACTTGCGTGACCTTGTCGTACCCACTCTTCGTGATGATGTTGCCCTTGAGCACAATCTTGTCGCCAATGGTCTTGATCTCCAATCCCTCGACCTCGGACAACAACTCCTTGATCTGCTCCTGGAGCTGGGCGAGGTCGGCACGCACGACCACCTTGTAGAAAAGGTTGGTGCCCTGCAACCGCTCGATGATCAGCTCGCTGGCGCCTTCGCCGACGCCGTTAACAATGAGCGTCCGGCCATCATCGGTGGGGCGAGCGTCAATGATGTTTGGATTGCCGACGGTGACTTTGCGAATACCTTCGACGACGGGGATTTGTTTGCTCGAACCTTTCGGCACAATGAAATCCTGCGCCCGCACCGGCAGGCTGAGGATCGCCACGGCCAGGAAACCCAGCCCGGCTGCTTTCGCGAAGAAGTTCACTTTCGTGTTTCTCATGTTAGACCTCCGTTGTTTGCTTTACGGTGAGTTGATGACAGGAACCGTCTCTGTTTTCGGGCCTTTTTGCACCTCGATGACGCGCGTGTTCCGCTTGTTATCCAAGTCGCCAATGATTGTTTGGATGTTTTGGAAAGTGATGGGCGTAAGATCGGCCCGCGGTCTCACATCCGTGACGCCTTCGCGGCGCAAGATCGCGCCGAGCGAGCCATGCTCGGAGGCGAACATCAGCAATTGCGCCTCCGGCAAGGTCAGAGAAAGTGTCAACTCAGTCCCGCCGCCTTCGCCACGGCTCTGGCCGCCCAATGTCTCGCCAACGGCCAGCACGGTCACATTTTGAAGCAGCACCACGTTGACCATGTCCGAGCCTTGCCGCCAGTTGGCCCCGGCAGTCACGGCCGCCGGCAGCGGTTGGCCTGGCTTTGGCAACGCGAACGACCCGATGACATCGATGTGATCGCTGGGCTGGATCAATCCCGGCTTAATGCCCTTGTTGATTGAAACGGAAAAGGCGCCTTCACCTGTCGGAATGATGGAGGACAATCCGCCCCTTACTTCACTCGTCAGGTCCGACCATAGAATGATTTGGCCAGCGCGTATGGCGACGCGAGTCTTGCGCCCCATGAGTTGCTTGACCTCGGCGCTGCCCTGGATGGCCTGGGATGGAATGAACTGCCGCGGCACTTCCTTGGCGTCGATCATCGCCATCGTCAATTCCGCACCCGCGGGAATGTCCGTTTTCGCCGCCACCACCGGTTCTCCCTTCAGCTTGGCCTGGGTTTGCTGCTCCATCTTGTTAACGTAGGAGCGTATCGCCAGGAGCGCCGCGATGCCGATGACGACGGCAATAATGAGCGGAAACTTGTTTTTCATAACAATCTGCTACGGAGAAGCAGGCACACAACCTGCCCTCAATGCGTTCGGCCGTCCCTTTTTCCCATCATGTGCCGCCCAAAACCGATGCGGCAGATCCCGTTTACTTGTTCTCGCCCTTGCTGGCGCTCGCGTCGAACTTGCTCATGTCATCCCGCACCGTCGCGCTCTTGGAATCGGACGTGATGGCCGCATCCGTGCCGATGGTTTCACCGCCCATGGCGCCGGTGCTGCGCGTGAAGACCCTCTTAATCTGCTTCCCAAACAACCCCACGATCGCAATCGCGGCGATCGCCACAATGGCCAAGATGATCAGATACTCGGTCATCGCGATGCCCCGGTTTTTTATGCGTCCGAACAATTTCATTTTGAACTCCTGTGTTGATTTGATTTCGATGCTTGTTATGTTTGCACTCGGCAATATGCCATAAGTTACATGCGTATATTGCCATTGCAATTCCGAATGGCAAGAAAAAATCGCGCGTTCAATTCTGTGTCAACAAGCCGCTTATGAAAACCTCGATGGCCACGTTTGAAGTTGAGCTTAAAGGACAAAAGCCCCGGCTGTTCCGGTTTGACGCCAACGAGATCACCATCGGCTTCACGCCGCGAGCCGACTTGTCCCTCGAGCCTCAAGCGGAAAAAGGCGCCGAGTTGAAACTGCTCACTCAATCAGACCACGCGGCCAAGGTGGGTGCCATTTCGAGTCCGGGTGCATTCCAGCTCAACGGCTCCCCTGTCCCGGTTGACGCGCCCGTCAAACCAGGTGACCTCATTACCGCCGGCGACTACCGCATCCGCATCCGCGATTTGCCTGGCGCCGCCACGACCGCGAAGCCGTCGGAACCCCAACCCAAGCTCCGCCCCGCTGAGTCTGTCGCCACCAAGCCCCCGGAAGCCGAGGCGGAGGATGAAGCACTCACTAGGCCTGCCGAGCTTCCAAGCGCAGCGCCGCAAAAGCCCGAATCCGCCGACGAAGAAGCGCTCACCAGGCCCGCCGACCTTCCAGGCCCGGCACCACAAAAATCCGAACCTCAAAAGGTTGGAACGCCAAAAACCGAACCCCAGAAAACCGAAGCACCGAAACCCGGCGCACCGCCACCTGCCAAAGCCGGCCTCTCCTACCTCTACCTCTTCTTCGGGCCGGTGCAGGAGTACCTCATGGACGACGACGTCTCCGAAGTCATGATCAACGGCCCGCGCCAGATTTACGTCGAGCGCAAAGGCAAGCTCGCCGCCATCCCCGCGCAATTCGCCAGCGAGCAGGCCCTCCAGGCCGCCGTCATGAACGTCGCCCGCAGTGTTGGACGGTTCTTCGACAAGGACAACCCGCGCCTCGACGCCCGCCTGCCCGACGGTTCACGCGTTCACGCCGTCATGCCGCCGCTCTGCCGCTCCGGCACCATCGTCGCCATCCGCAAATTCCGCCGCGAACGCCTGACCATCGAACAACTCATTCAGTTCGGCAGCATCACGCCGGAGGCCGCACGGGTCATTGAAATCATCGTCAAGATCGGCAAGAACCTCATCGTCTCCGGCGCCACGTCTTCCGGCAAAACCTCCGTGCTCAACGTCCTCAGCGCGCTCATCCCGGAACACGAACGCATCCTTGTGCTCGAGGACGCCAGCGAACTCCAGCTCCAGCAAACCCACAAAGTCTGCTTCGAGACGCGCAAGGCCGACGAATACGGCAAGGGCGAAGTGACCATCCGCGACCTCCTGCACTCCGCGTTGCGCCTCCGGCCCGACCGCATCGTCGTCGGTGAAATCCGCGGCGGCGAAGCGCTCGACCTCTTGCAGGCCATGAACACCGGCCACGAAGGCAGCATGTCCACCATCCACGCCAACAGCGCCCGCGACGCCCTCTTCCGACTCGAAACCTGCGCGCTGCTCAGCGGCGTCGAGATACCGCTCTCCGCGCTGCGCGAACAGGTCGGCTCCGCCATTCACATCGTCGTCCAGACGGCGCGGCTCTTTGACGGCACGCGCAAGATCACCGGCATCACCGAAGTGCTGGGGCTGAAGGACCGTGAATACGTGACGCAGGACATTCTCCTTTACCAACAGGAAGGCCTGACGCCCGACGGCAAGATCAAAGGCCGCCACGCCTTCACCGGCCATCAACCCACGTTCCTCAAGCTCGCCCAGCAGCGCGGCTTCGATTGCACGGGACTGTTCGTCACATGACGACCGCCGCCAGCGCGCCCAAGTCCACCTTTTTGCCAGATCGCCGCTGGATGGTGCAGGAGCCTGCCGGGATAGGTGCCGGGCATGGTACGGCAGCCACACTTCCGGTGCCGATGCCAGCCGCTTGCCGCACAACCGCTCGGCGAAGGTTCAGATGCGTTTGAGCACCTCGCGCATGGGCTGACGCTCGGGTGCGGGGCCGGGTGGCGGGGTGTCCTGGGGCTTGGGCTGTGCGTCGCCCAGCGGCTTTTGATGGCGTGTTTGCGGCTGTAGCCATGTTGCTCGCACAGGTTGTCGAGCATCCGGCTCTTGCCATCCTGGTGGCGGGCGCACGCTCGTGCAGCTGTTGCAGTTCTTTGTTTAGATTAAGGGTCTCTGGCATTTTCATCTTCACAGGTCGAGGTGTCATTTTCCCGTGAGGCACCCTATCCATTTTCCCCTCCTTCTTGACCTACCCTCGGTGTCATTTGTTGTGAGGCAACTCGGGCTCCGATAAGCACGCCACTCGCTCGTTGACTCACCCGGCATGTTTGGTATCGTCCCGCCCATCTCTGCGGAGTGTCTTCCAAAGTAATGGGGACGGAACCACGGGAATTTGGAAAGTTGAAACGATTTATGGCTAAAACAAACAAACACGTTTATCTGTTCGGAAACAAGAAGGCTGACGGCAATGGCTCGATGAAGCCGTTGCTCGGCGGCAAGGGCGCAAACCTCGCCGAGATGGCGCGCATCGGTTTGCCCGTGCCGCCCGGCTTCACCATCACCACTGAAGTCTGCACCTACTATTACGCCAACAAACGCACCTACCCCAAGGACCTCCAGCCGCAGGTCAAAGCGGGCGTCGCCTTTATCGAAGGCATCATGGGGACGAGATTTGGCGACCAGACCGCCATGCCGCTGCTCGTCTCCGTCCGCTCGGGCGCGCGCGATTCCATGCCCGGCATGATGGACACGATTCTCAATCTTGGCCTCAACGACGCCACCGTGCTCGCGCTCGTCAAGGCGACGAACAATGAGCGGTTCGCGTGGGATTGCTACCGGCGCTTCGTCCAGATGTACGGCGACGTCGTCATGGGCGTGCAGAAACGCGCCGGTGAAGAACACGAACCGTTTGAAGTGGTCATCCACACCATCAAGCACGAGCGGTATCATGCGGACATCGAGGACACAAAGCTCAGCGTGGACGATCTCAAGGAACTGGTGAACCGTTTCAAGGCGCTCATCAAGGAACGCACCGGCAAGGAATTCCCGCAGGACCCGTGGAAGCAGCTTCAGGGTGCGACCGGCGCTGTGTTTGGCTCGTGGATGAACGACCGCGCCATTGTCTATCGCCGCAAGTACGGCATCCCCAGCGAATGGGGCACGGCCGTCAACGTCCAAGCGATGGTTTACGGCAATACCGGCGACACGTCCGGCTCTGGCGTAGCGTTCACGCGCAATCCGGCAAACGGCACGAAGGAGTTTTACGGCGAGTTTCTCATCAACGCGCAGGGCGAGGACGTCGTCGCCGGCGTGCGCACGCCCGAGCCGGTCGCGCAGTTGGCGAAGGAAATGCCCGCCGCCTACGCCGAGCTCGACAACATCCGCACGACGCTTGAGAAGCATTTCAAGGACGTGCAAGACTTCGAGTTCACAATCCAGGATGGCAAGGTCTTCATGCTCCAGACGCGCAACGGCAAGCGCACCGCCATGGCCGCGCTCAAGTTCTCCATGGACATGACCAAGGAGAAACTTATTGATTGGAAAACCGCGATCCGTCGCAACCCGGCCGATCAGCTCGATCAACTCCTCGCGCCGATCTTCGATTTGAAATCCGAGAAGGCCGCGAAGGTCATCGCCAAAGGCCTGCCCGCCGGTCCGGGCGCCGCCTCCGGCAAGATGTATCTCAACGCCGACCGCGCGGTGCTCGCGGCGGAGAAGGGCGAAAAGGTCCTGCTCGTCCGCAACGAAACCATGCCGGAAGATTTGCGGGGCATGATCGCCGCCGAAGGCATTCTCACGGCGAAGGGCGGCGTCAGTTCGCACGCGGCGCTCGTCGCGCGCCAGATGGGCAAGGTCTGTGTTTGCGGCGCTGGCGCGTTGCAAATTGACTACGACGCCAAGACGCTTTCCGTGGACGGCCAGACGTGGAAGGAAGGCGATTTCCTTTCCATCAACGGCACCGCCGGTGCCGTCTATCCGGGCGAGATCAAGACCGCTGCGTCAGAAATCGTCCAAGTGCTCATCGAGAAGTCGCTCGATGGCCAGTCGAGCGAAACCTACAAGATGTTCAAGACGCTCATGGACTGGTGCGCCAAGGTCACGAAGCTCCAGGTCCGCACCAACGCCGACACGCCCGAGCAGACCGAGAACGCCGTCGCGTTCGGCGCCACCGGCATCGGCCTCACGCGCACCGAGCACATGTTCTTCGAGGGCAACCGCATTGACGCCATGCGCGAAATGATCCTCGCCGACAACAAGGAAGACCGGAAGAAGGCGCTCGCCAAGTTGCTGCCGTACCAGAAGGACGACTTCGCCGGCATCTTCAAGGCGCTCGATGGCCGGCCCGCGACCATCCGCTTCCTCGACCCGCCGTTACACGAGTTCCTCCCGCACGAGGAAAAGGCGCAACAGGACCTCGCCGCCAAGATGGGCGTCCCCGTTGAAAAAATTCAGCAGCGCGTGAACGAGTTGCACGAGTTCAATCCGATGCTCGGCTTCCGCGGCTGCCGCCTCGGCATCGTGTATTCGGAAATCTCCGAAATGCAGGCCCGCGCCGTCTTCGAGGCCGCCGCCGAGGTGCAGCGTCAAGGCTACAAGGTGAAGCCGGAAGTCATGATCCCGCTCGTCGGATTCAAGAAGGAACTCGATCTCCAAGTCGAAGTCGTCCATCGCGTCGCGAAGGAAGTCATGGCCGAGAAGAAGGTGAAGCTCAGCTACCTTGTCGGTACGATGATCGAAATCCCGCGCGGCGCGCTCACGGCGAACGAAATCGCGGAGACCGCCGAGTTCTTCAGCTTCGGCACAAATGACCTGACGCAAACCTGCCTCGGCATGAGCCGCGACGATTCCGGCTCGTTCCTGCCCGGCTACACCGAGCTGGAAATTGTGAAGACGAATCCGTTCGCCTCGATTGACCAGACGGGCGTGGGCCAGTTGATGAAGATCGCGGTGGAAAAGGGCCGCGACACGCGTCCCGACATCAAGCTGGGCATCTGCGGTGAACACGGCGGCGACCCGGCCAGCGTGAAGTTCTGCCACAAGCTCGGGCTGACCTACGTGAGCTGCTCACCGTTCCGAGTGCCGGTGGCGCGCCTCGCCGCCGCGCAAGCCGCGCTGGAGGAAGAAGCCGCCAAGGCTGCCAAGAAAGCGAAGAAGAAATAACGATCCGCGGGTGGGGACGGTTCGCCGAACCGTCCGCGCCGTTCCCCTCGGCGAGGTGACCCTACCAAAGATTGCACAGCCGCCCCGGGAAACTGGGGCGGCTTTTTCATTCTGGTTTCTTGCCCAACTGCGCCAGCAGGACGCCAGCTTCGTCGTAGGCGGCTTTGTAGGTGTAATCGGGCGGGCCGTCGCAGGTGGCGAGGCGACGGGCTTCGGTGGCGTGGGTGAGCGCGGTGGCTTTGTCGCCGCGGGCGAGGGCGAGCTTGGCGAGTTCAAGGTGAGCGTCCGCGCCTTGCAGGACGTAGCCGCTGCGCTCGGTGATGAGCAGCGCCTCCTCGGCCAACCGCTGGGCTTCGTCCGGCGCGCCGGTGGCGGCGCGCAGCCGCGCCAGGTCAATGAGGATGTCGGCTTCGAACTCCACCAAGTTGATGCGTCGGCAGCGTTCCAACGATTCGTGTAGGTGGCGCTCGGCCGCGTCATTCTGACCCGCGACGCGATTCGCCGCGCCCAGCATCCAGTGGGCGAGGATGTAGTCGCGTTCGACAGGATAACCGGTGCGGGCGTTTTCATCCTCCAGTTCCAGCGCGCGGTGAGCCGGACCAATTGCGGATTTTGGATTTCGGATTGCAGATTCAGAAGTTGAGCGAAGCCGGAGCAGTTCGCGCAGGGCGCGGTAGGCCCAGGTATAGCTTTGGCCTTGCACTTGTCGCTTCTTCTCGAATGTTGTCAGCGCCGACGCCAGTTCCGTTTCCGACTCGGAATACGCACCGCAGTAGATGAGTAACCAACCTCGTTTCACACGACCAAGAGATTCTCTGTGCGTCTCTGCAGTCTCCCGGCACAGTGCGATGCTGCGGCGCAGATTGGCGTCGGCGGCTCTGAAAGCGCCGATGACCGTCTGCTGGGTAGCCACGTTCCCCAAACCGATGGCGAGGTTCGTCTTGTCGTCTCGCTTTTCGGAAATGGCAATATAGCCTTCAAACAGCGGGACAGCGTGGCAGGGCTGGCCGCTAAGGCTGTAGGAGCGGGCCAAATCGTTCAGCGTCAAGGCTTGGTCGGCCTCGTCTTTCAAGATTGGCGGACGGCCTTCGCTGTCTGGGAAGAGCGTCCGCAGCAGGTCAATGGTCAACTGGTAGGCGCCAAGTTGGAAGAAGAGCGGGTCTGCAAGGCGGTGGCGGTAGAGCGTGAAGGCCTCGTCAAATTGCCCGGCTCGGACAGTGTGGTGATAGAGTTCGATCCCGGCGGTCAGGTCTTCTAGGCGCGTTACCTTGTCCGGCTGGGGCACGGCGGCGAAGTAATCGCGCAAGCGAGTGTGGGCGGCGGCGCGGTCGGGCGCGGCCAGCCGGTCGTAGGCATAGCGCCGCACGATGGGGTGCAGATCAAAGCGGCCCTCCTTGGTGTCGTGGTGCAGCAGCCCGCGCGCAACCAAGTCCCGCAGATCGGCATCAAGTCCCGCAACATCGGAGCGCCGGTCTCCGACCCGGCGCTCGGGCGGACTGGCCCCACGCCGGGCCGGAGGCCGGCGCTCCGTTTCCGTCAGTGCCTTGAGCGCGTCGTATTTCACCGGGCTGCGGAAGCAGGCAATGCGGCCCAGCAACATTTGCCGCACCGGCGAGAGGCTGTCGTAGGCTTTTTCCAAAACGTGATGCTGCCGCTGAATCGAATCGCCGCTCACGTCCAGCCGTTTCGCGGTGGCGATGTCGCCGGGTTGCTGGAAATCGCCCACGATCAAACCGGCCAGCAATCGCAGGCTGAGCGGATGGTAGCCGTAAGGTTCGCACGCCGCCTCGATCTCGGTGTGCGTGCCGCGGATGCCTTGAGCGCGGAAGAATTCCACGGCATCGTCGGGCTGCATCTGCTTGAGTTCCTCCTCGCGGCAGCCTTTCAGGAGTCCGCCGCCCTTGGCCTCCAGCACGCGCGGGCAGAGCCGCGTCGTGAGCAGCACCTTCGACCGCAGCCGTGGTTGGAGGGCGACGTTGTAGAGGAACAATTCCGCCAGCGGCGAGACGCAGTCGCGGTCGTTGTAGCGGCAGGCGTCCCCGCCTGCCGGTTTGCCGGGCGTCGCGCCCGGCGGACGAGCGGGCGGCGGGACGCCGCCTGAACCGGCAGGCGGGACGCCTGCCACTACGTCATCGCCTTGATACGCGGCGTCGAGTCCGCTGAAGGCGCGGAGGGCGCGCTCGAATCCGTCCAGCACGAGCAGCGTGCCGGGCTTTTCGAGGATTTGCAGGAGCGTCTTGATCGCTTCCTTGCCGGAGATTTTTTGCGTGTCAATTTTTCCGCCGCTCAGGTAATCCAGCGTGTCGGCCAGGAAGTGATCGAAGCTGGCGTCGCCTTCGTAGAAGCTCCACCAGACGACGCGCGGCCAGGCGGCGGGCGGCACGTCGTGCGTGAGCCAGTGCCAGACGAGCGCGCTTTTGCCGAAGCCGCCCAACGCGCGCAGGCTCAACAGCGGATGCGCGGCGTCGGCGTCCCGCCAGCGGCTGAGCATCGCGCGCTCGGCGAGGCGCCCGGTGAAGTTGGGCGGCATGGGATAGGGATGGGCCAGGAACCAACCCTCGCGCGCCGGCTCCTTGGGCGGCTCCAGCGGCGGCGGCTTGCCCAGCGCGGTGAGGAGTTGTCGCCAGGCGAGGTCGAGGTCTGCGCCGTCGGTGAAGTCAATGTTGGTGATGCCCTTGACGCTGAGAGGCAGGTCGCACACGGTCTTGACCAGCGGCAACAAACGAAGGTCACGATTTGCGGGACTAAGAGTCTGAAGGATCAGGCGCTCGTGCTCGCACCACTCGCTTTGGAGGTAGTTCGGCGTGAGAATGAGGAGCGTCTTGCGGCTGATTGTCACCGCACGGGTCATCTCGTTGATGCTCCACGCGCCGCGCGTGAAGTCGCGGAAGTCAATGAAGGTTTTCAGCCCGGCTTGCTCGATGCGTTTCAGCAATTCGCCGCGCACCCACGCCTTGTCCTTGCTGGAGTAGGAGATGAAGACATCGAAGTCGAATTGATCTTCTTCAGGCATGGCCGTTGTCCTCCTCAGCACGTGCGAATGGGGGAAAGTCGAGCCGCCCGCCGGGCTTATCGGTTTTCAGCAAGCGTTCATCACCAGGTTCACCCCAGGTTTTCATAAGCTGACGAACGAGATCATAGCCGCGGCGGCATGAGTTCGGCAATGAATTCCATGCTTCGCTGCTTCCAAACTTGCCGGAGGAGATCGCGGAGTCCGCCCAGTTCTTCAGCTTCGGCACGAACGACCTCACGCAGACCTGCCTCGGCATGAGCCGCGACGATTCCGGTTCGTTCCTGCCCGGCTACACGGAACTGGAAATCGTGAAGACCAATCCCTTCGCCTCCATTGACCAATCCGGCACGGGCCAGCTCATGAAGATTGCGGTTGAGAAAGGCCGCAGCACGCGTCCGGACATCAAGCTGGGCATCTGCGGCGAACACGGCGGCGAGCAGGCACGGCCTGCACCCACTTGTGAAGTTCTGCCACAAGCTCGGCCTGACCTACGTGAGTTGCTCACCATTCCGCGTGCCCGTGGCGCGCCTTGCCGCCGCGCAAGCGGCGCTGGAAGAGGAAGCTGCGAAATCAGGGAAAAAGGCGAGAAAGAACTAGCCGCGAGTTTGGAGGGGCGACGTGCCCCTGCTCAAATTCACAAGAAGCCGCCCAGGCAAACCGGGGCGGCTTCTTGTTTGTGGCCTAGGGCCCGTTGGGCGGTGAGATCAGCAATCGCCTCGGCTTTGCAGTGAAGTATTGAAACCGCGGTTCGCCATGCCTACGCTGAATACGGTGGCCGTGTGAGCGGGCGCGGCAGGCGTCCGTGGTGCGC
>Ga0315277_10005280_pt1 | contig 17057 bp, 28 predicted proteins | sample YL17G05_15_MG_FD_203695 | JGI IMG/M metagenome (GOLD analysis project Ga0315277, IMG submission 203695) | Sediment microbial communities from Yellowstone Lake, YNP, Wyoming, USA - YL17G05_15 | ecosystem: Environmental > Aquatic > Freshwater > Lake > Sediment | place: USA: Wyoming | collected... | reverse complement strand
TTCTGTGCTCTGGCTTTCAAAATAGCGACTGACCCGTACGTGGGGAAATTGACCTACTTCAGAGTTTACTCCGGCGCCTTTGTGCCGGGGAATCTTGTGTACAACCCGGCCCGGCGGAAAAAGGAGCGCATAAGCAGGATCCTTGCCATGCACGCCAACCACCGCGAGGACATATCCGAGGTCTTCGCAGGCGACATAGCCGCCGCTGTCGGGCTGAAAGATGTGCTGACCGGAGATACCCTGTGCGACGAGAAACATCCGATTGTGCTCGAACGCATGGAGTTCCCGGAGCCGGTCATCCAGCTGGCGATCGAGCCCAGGACCAAAGCTGACCAGGACCGGCTTGTGCTGTCGTTATCGAAGCTTGCGGATGAAGACCCTACTTTCCGGATGCACACGGACCCGGATACAGGCCAGTCCATCATCTCCGGCATGGGGGAACTTCACCTGGAGATCATCGTGGACCGTCTGGTACGCGAGTTCGGGGTCTCAGCGAATGTTGGGAAACCGCAGGTTTCCTACAGGGAATCCATCAGCCGCAGGATCAAGACCGAGGGCCGGTTCATCCGCCAGACTGGCGGGAGAGGCCAGTACGGGCATGTGGTCATCGAGATGGGGCCGCTCGGGCGGGGGCGCGGGATCGAGTTCTCGGACGCAACGACGGGCGGCACAATACCCAGGGAGTTCATCTCCGCAATCGAAAGCGGAGTTAGGGAGGCGCTTGAGTCGGGAGCGCTTGCTGGCTATCCGGTGGCCGATGTCAGGGTCGTACTGGTCGGCGGATCGTTTCATGAAGTGGACTCATCGGAGATATCGTTCAAGATTGCAGGCTCCATCGCGGTCCGGGAAGGACTCCCGAAAGCCGGCCCGGTGCTGCTTGAACCCGTAATGAAAGTTGAAGTTGTGCTTCCTGAGGAGTATCTTGGAGAGGTGCTCGCCGACCTTGTCGCAAGGCGCGGGCAGGTGGAAGGCGTCGAGAGCCGGACAAGCACTCAGGTGGTCAAAGGCACTGCTCCGCTCGCAACGATGTTTGGTTACGCGACAGACCTGAGGTCGAAGACTCAGGGCAGGGGGACTTACTCGATGGAGTTCTCCCACTACGAAGAGGTCCCAGCGTCTGTCTCGTCCGAGATTGTGTTCAAGATTATGGGAAGGTACCCAGCGTAATGAGGGAGGATGAATCAAATGGCTAAGAAGAAGTTCGAAAGGACAAAGCCACACGTTAACGTGGGCACCATCGGTCACATTGACCATGGCAAGACGACACTTACGGCAGCGATCACGCTCGTGCTGTCGAAGCAGGGTCTCGCCAGTTACACGCCTTTTGACCAGATTGACAAGGCTCCGGAAGAGAAGGCCCGCGGCATCACCATCCAGACCGCGCACATTGAGTATGAAACTAAGGCCAGGCACTACGCTCACGTGGACTGCCCAGGCCACGCTGACTACATCAAGAACATGATCACAGGCGCCGCGCAGATGGACGGTGCTATCCTGGTCGTATCGGCACCGGACTCGGTCATGCCCCAGACCCGTGAGCACGTACTGCTCGCCTATCAGGTCGGCGTGCCGGCCATGGTCGTCGCGCTGAACAAGTCCGACATGATGGACGACCCCGAACTCCTCGAACTGGTCGAGCTCGAGGTCAGGGAACTGCTCAGCAAGTACCACTACCCCGGCGACGAGACTCCGGTCATCCCCGTGAGCGCACTCAAAGCTCTTGAGTGCGGCTGCGGTAAGAGGGAGTGCGAGTGGTGCGGCAAGATACTTGAGCTCATGGATGCAGTAGACAGGTACATCCCGACCCCGGTGCGCGATGTGGACCGGCCGTTCCTGATGTCCGTCGAGGACGTGTTCTCCATCACCGGTCGTGGGACAGTTCCCACCGGCAGGATTGAGAGGGGCCGCGTCAGGATCGGCGATGAGGTCGAGATCGTGGGTCTCATGGACCGTCCGCGAAAGAGCATCGTGACTGGTGTCGAGATGTTCCGCAAGACCCTTGATGAGGGCGTAGCCGGTGACAACGTCGGCGTCCTGCTCAGAGGCATTGACAAGGATGAAGTCGAGCGCGGGCAGGTTCTCGCGAAGCCCGGCTCCATCAAGCCCCACACGAAGTTCGGAGCTTCGGTCTACGTTCTGACGAAGGAAGAGGGCGGCAGGCACACCCCGTTCTTCAACGGGTACAGGCCACAGTTCTACTTCCGGACGACCGACGTTACCGGGACCGTCAGACTCCCCGAGGGCGTTGAGATGGTCATGCCCGGCGACAACATCCGAATGGAAATCGAGCTGATCACACCCATCGCTATCGAGCAGGGCGTCCGGTTCGCCATCCGTGAAGGCGGCAGGACCGTCGGCGCGGGCGCAGTGGCGGAGATCACCGAGTAATGTATCGTGCGTAGAACGGCGGGGGGCAGCCGCCCCCCGGCCTGCGACGCAATCTAGGAGGGACTCGAATGCCAGGCCAGAAGATCCGCATTCGCCTGCGGGCGTTCGACCACAAGATTCTTGACCAGTCCGCAATAAGGATTGTGGACACCGCAAAGAGGACCGGCGCGAGCGTTTCGGGCCCCGTCCCGTTGCCCACCGAGAAGAGTATCTATACGATTCTTGTGGCGCCGAACGGTGAGAAGGATATCCGAGAGCAGTTCGAAATGCGGGTGCACAAGCGTTTGATCGACATCATCGATCCGACGACAAAGACTGTTGACGCTTTGATGAGGCTCGACTTGCCGGCCGGCGTCGACATCGAAATCAAGCTCTAGACGCGACGCTGGGGGGTGCAAGGAATGCACAAGTTCATCGTGGGCAAGAAGATCGGAATGGCCCAGATCTACGGCAGTGAGGGGAAAGCGGTTCCCGTCACGGTCATTGAGGCCGGTCCCTGCGTCGTCGTTCAGAAGAAGACCGAGGCCACGGACGGTTACGGCGCACTGAGGCTCGGGTTTCAACCAGCGAAGCCAAAGCAGCTCACTAGTCCGGAGAAAGGCCTGTTTGAGAAGACAAAGATTCAACCGGTCAAGTTTCTCCGCGAGGCGCGGCTGGACGACACAGAGGCATATCAGGTCGGGCAGGAAATCAAGTGCGACATATTCGAGGCCGGGGAGTACGTGGATATCACCGGCACATCCCGCGGCAAGGGCTTCGCCGGCAGCGTGAAACGGCATGGGTTCCACAGAGGGCCGATGGCCCACGGCTCCAAGTACCACAGGGGCCCTGGGTCACTGCAGTCGAGAGACGCAGCCCGCGTGTTCAAGGGAAGGCCGCTTCCCGGCAGGATGGGGAGCGACCGCGTGACCATCCAGAAACTACGGGTCGTCCGCGTAGACCCGGAGAACAACATCATCATGGTGAGGGGCGCAGTGCCCGGAGCCCGCGGCGCCCTGGTGACCATCAAGGACACGGTCAAGAGGAAGTACTCTAAGGCGTAGTCCTGGACGGAGCAGGGAAAGGAGGTTTGTGGGCATGCCCAAGGTCCCGGTTTTGAATGTAGAAGGCAGTCCTGTCGGCGAGATTGACCTGAGCGACGAGGTGTTCGGCCAGGAGGTAAACTCCAGCCTGCTGCACCAGGTGGTCAGGATGCGCCTGGCCAACGCAAGGCGGGGCACAGCCGACACGAAGACACGCGCCAACGTATCTGGAGGCGGCAGGAAGCCGTGGAGACAAAAGGGTACGGGACGCGCTCGCGCCGGCAGCATCCGGTCGCCACTGTGGCGGAAGGGCGGCGTGGTGTTCGGGCCGCACCCGCGAGACTACAGTTACGTTATGCCGAAGAAGGCGAGAAGGGCTGCTATGAAGTCCGCCCTCTCGAGCAAGGTGCTTGAAAACAACCTGGTCGTGGTTGAAGGGCTGGCGTTTTCCGAGCCCAAGACGAAGACCATGGTTAAGATACTTGAAAACCTGAAAGTTGAGGGTAAGACGCTGCTGGTCACGGCCCTCCCGGACGAGAACGTGAAGAAGTCCGCGCGCAACATAGAAGGGGTCAAGACCTTCCCGGTCGGTAACCTCAACGTCTACGACCTGCTGGCATATCCCAAGCTGGTCATCACGAAAGACGCTGTTGAACGGGTAGAGGAGGTGCTTGCCTGATGGAGGCCAGGGACATCCTCATAAAGCCCATCGTGACAGAGAAAACGAACGCAGGCATGTCTGAAGGCCGTTACGTGTTCATGGTGAGACGGGATGCGAACCGCACAGAGATAAAGCGTGCGGTGGAAGAGATCTTCAAGGTAACCGTGGCGAGAGTAAACACTTCGAACACACTTGGCAAGCCTCGTAGAATGGGAAAGTACGAAGGCAAGCGTCCCGACTACAAGAAGGCGATCATAACGCTTGCTGAAGGCCAGAGGATCAGGTTGTTCGAAGGCATCTAAGCCTGCGCAAAGGAGGGACTGAGAATGCCGGTAAAGGGGTTCAAGCCGACGTCTCCGGGTAGGAGATTCGCGACTGTTTTGGACACTGAAGAACTCACAAAGGCAGAGCCCGAAAAGGCTTTGCTGCGCAGGCTGCAGAATAGGGCGGGCCGCAACGCGTACGGGAGGATAACCGTCAGGCACCGCGGTGGCGGGGCCAAGCGCGTTTACAGGGTCATCGACTTCTTGCGCGAGAAAGACGGCATCCCGGCGAAGGTCCAGTCCATGCAGTACGACCCGAACAGATCGGCGAGGATTGCCCTGCTCGCATACGCGGACGGAGAGAAGCGCTATATCATCGCACCGCTCGAACTCAAGACGGGCGACACAGTGGTATCAGGCCCGACCGCGGATATCAAGCCGGGCAACGCGCTGCCTCTGAAAGCTATACCGACCGGTGTGTTCGTGCACAACATAGAGCTCTTCCCGGGCAAGGGCGCCCAGATCGCCCGCTCAGCGGGCACGAGCGCGCAGCTCATGGCCAAGGAAGGCTCGAAGGCGCTGTTGAGGATGCCTTCCGGCGAGCAGCGGTACGTGAGCGTGGATTGCCGCGCGACCGTAGGTCAGGTGGGCAATATTGAGCGTGAAAACATAAGCCTGGGGAAAGCGGGACGCAAGCGCCATATGGGTATCAGGCCGACCGTACGAGGTGTGGCAATGAACCCGGTGGACCACCCGCACGGTGGAGGCGAAGGCAAGTCGCCCATCGGCATGCCTGGACCCGTTACTCCGTGGGGGCAGCCGACGCTGGGTTACAGGACGAGGCATAAAAGAAAGGCTTCCAATAAAGACATTCTTAAGCGCAGGAAGTAGTGGAAAGGGGTCATCCGGAATGGGCAGGTCTGTTAAGAAGGGGCCGTTTGTCGCAGACAAACTGCTGGAGCGCATTAATGCCATGAATACACGGGGCGAGAAGCGGGTCATAAAGACCTGGTCCAGGGACTCTACCATCATCCCGGATATGCTGGGGCATACGATAGCCGTCCATGACGGCAGGAAGCACGTGCCGGTGTACATCGTGGAAGACATGGTGGGCCACAAGCTCGGCGAGTTTGCCCCGACTCGCACTTTCCGGGGTCACGGCGCTCACACTGAGCGGTCCACTGCTTTGAAGTAGACTGCCTTCCGCGAAGCGGGAGGTTTTGAAGGAGGCGGCCTGGATGGAGGCAAGGGCATTTCTGCCTCACATACGGATCTCCCCCTCGAAGGTCAAGATCGTGATCGACCTTGTGAGGGGAAAGCCTGTTAAGGAAGCAATTTCGATATTGCGGTACACGCCCAAGAGAGCGTCTGTGATCGTGCAGAAGCTCATCCAGTCGGCGGCCGCCAACGCGGTGCAGAATCACAATATGGCGCAGGATGACCTTGTGGTCTCTGAGATATTCGTAGGGGCCGGCCCGACTCTCAAGAGGTTCCAGCCGAGGCAGAGAGGGCAGGGATTCCCGATTCTGAAGAGGACGAGTCACCTGACTGTTGTGGTCAGCGACGGCAAGGAGGACTGATATGGGACAGAAGGTACACCCAAAAGGCCTCAGGATAGGAATCATACGCGACTGGGATTCCAAGTGGTTTGCCGGCAGGAAGGACTACACTACATTCCTGCATGAGGACGTGAAGCTGAGGAACTTTATCAAGAAAACCCTGTTTGCCGCGGGTATTTCGCGGACTGAGATCGAGCGTGCTGCAAACAGGCTTAAGATAACGATCCACGCGGCCAAGCCGGGAATGATCATCGGCCGCGGGGGCACCGGGGTCGAGGAGCTCAGGAAGAAGCTCGAGGCGATGACGCAGAAGCAGGTCTCGTTGAACATCGTCGAGATCAAGCTTCCCGAACTGGACGCGCAGCTTGTGGCCGAGAGCGTCGCATCTGCCCTCGAACGGCGTATCTCGTTCCGGCGAGCGATGAAGCAGGCTGTGACGCGGGCCATGAGGCTGGGCGCGCGAGGCGCCAAAGTCAAGGTAGCGGGAAGGCTCGGCGGGGCCGAAATGGCCAGGCGCGAGACTGACTCCGAAGGCACGGTGCCGCTTCACACGCTCACAGCTGATATTGACTACGGTTTTGCCGAGGCCAAGACGACCTACGGCCAGATCGGGATCAAGGTATGGGTATACCGGCCTGACGCGAGAACAGCACCATCCCGTCCGAGGCCGGAGCGCCCCGAGCGCAGGCCTGCCACGGTCCAGGCGCCCCAGGGTTACACTGCGACGCCCAGCCCAGCGCCTGCTCCCGCTCCTGAGCCGAAGAAAGAAACGCCGCCGGTTGAGGGGGTCTAGAAACCCATGTTGATGCCGAAAAGGATGAAGTTCCGGAAGCAGCACCGCGGTCGGATGAGGGGTGCCGCCACCAGAGGCAACACTGTGCTCTATGGTGAGTTCGGTCTGCAAGCGACCCAGCCAGGGTGGGTAACGGACCGGCAGATCGAGGCAGCACGTATCGCGCTTACGCGCTACATCAAGCGCGGCGGCAAGGTCTGGATACGAATCTTTCCCGACAAGCCGGTCACGAAGAAGCCTGCCGAGACTCGTATGGGAAGCGGCAAGGGCGCTGTCGAGTTCTACGTCGCAGTCGTGAAGCCTGGCCGGGTGATGTTCGAGCTGGGCGGCGTCCCCGAGGATGTGGCAGAAGAAGCGATGAGGCTGGCCGGCAACAAGCTGCCTATAGATGCGAAGTTCGTCAAGGGTCAGGAGCTGGGTGGTGATCAGGGTGAAGCCAAAGGAAATTAGGGACATGGATGATGTGGAGCTCAAGTCCAAGCTCCAGAGCCTGAAAGAGGAGATGTTCAACCTGTACTTCCAGCAGTCCACGGGCCAGATCGACAACCCGCTCAGGATACAAGAGTGTAGGAAGAACATCGCCCGGTGCAAGACGATAATGCACGAACGGCAACTCGCATCGCAGCGCGGCTAGGGCTGAAGGGAGGTCTCTATTCGTTGGAAGACCGGGGCATAAGGAAGACAATGGTCGGGACCGTTGTTTCCGACAAGATGGATAAGACAGTGGTCGTCGCCACGGAAAGGCTCATGGCGCACCCGCAATACAAGAGGCGCATAAGGCGAACGAAGACCTTCAAAGCGCATAACGAAGGGAACGAGGCCAAGGTCGGCGACCGCGTCAGAGTCATGGAAACCCGGCCGCTATCCAGAGACAAACGCTGGCGCATCGTCGAGATCGTCGAGCGCGCCAAGTAGCATTGGCGTGGGGGGTGTTTCACAGTGATCCAGCAGCAAACCAGGCTAGTGGTCGCAGACAACACTGGGGCCAAGGAAATCCTGTGCATCCGTGTGCTCGGCGGGTCTGGACGTAGATACGCGAATGTCGGCGACGTGATCGTCGCGTCTGTCAAGGTGGCATCGCCCGGCGGGGTTGTGAAGAAAGGCGAAGTCGTCAAGGCAGTGGTGGTGCGGACAAAGAAGGGCCTCAGGAGAGAAGACGGGTCCTACATCAGGTTTGATGAAAATGCGGCAGTAATCCTGAGGGACGATAGGGAGCCTCGCGGCACACGTATTTTTGGGCCTGTAGCCCGCGAGCTCAGGGAAAAGGAATTCATGAAGATCATCTCGCTGGCGCCGGAAGTCCTTTAAGGCGGGTGCCCTTCAAGGCTGGTGCAAGGAGGTCTACGAGTTGGCTTCCAAGGTTCATATCAAGAAAGGCGACCAGGTGGTCGTGATATCGGGAAAGAACAAGGGCAAGCGCGGCAAAGTGCTCCGCGTCATTCTCGATGACCAGAGAGTCGTCATCGAAGGCGTCAACATGGTGAAAAAGCACCAGCGCCCCACGCAGAAGATCATGCAGGGCGGCATCATTGACAAGGAAGCGCCCTTGTCCGCGTCGGCAGTAATGATGTGGTGTCCTAAATGCCAGCGGCCTTCGCGTATTGGCAGCAAAGTGCTTGATGATGGGAAAAAGGTCCGGACCTGCGCACGGTGCGGTGAGGTCCTGGATAAGTAGCAGCGCCTATAGCAAGGGGGTAGTTTGGTGGCGATCAAGTTGAGAGACAAATACGCCCAGGAAGCCGTGCCTGCGCTCATGAAGGCATTCAGTTACGAGAACAAGATGCAGGTGCCGCGACTTGAGAAGGTTGTCGTGAACATGGGTGTCGGAGATGCCATCCAGAACCCTAAGGCGCTTGATAGTGCGGCTGATGAGATGGCCCAGATCACCGGGCAGAAGCCCGTTATCACGAGGGCTAAGAAGTCCATAGCCGCGTTCAAAGTGCGGACCGGAATGGCCATCGGGTGCAAAGTCACGCTCCGGGGAGACAAGATGTACTACTTCCTTGACAAGCTTTTCAATATCGCGCTTCCGAGGGTCAGGGACTTCCGTGGGGTTTCGACCAGGGGTTTCGATGGCAGGGGCAACTACTCATTAGGTTTGAGGGAACAGCTTATCTTCCCGGAAATCGACTACGAGAAAGTGGAGAAGATCCGGGGAATGGATGTCGTGATAGTGACAACAGCCAGGACCGATGAGGAAGCTAAGGAGCTCTTGGGCATCCTTGGCATGCCTTTCAGGGAATAGCCCTCTATAACCTTTAGGAGGTAATGTAGTGGCGACAAAGGCATGGATGGAGAAGCAGAAGAGGACTCCCAAGTTCCCGACCAGGCGGAAGAACAGGTGCCGTATCTGCGGGAGGTCTCACGGCTACCTGAGGAAGTTCGCCATCTGCAGGTTGTGCTTCCGCATGATGGCGCACCGTGGGGAAATCCCCGGCGTCACCAAGGCGAGCTGGTAGCACTCCCCATGGTTGTTTGTAATATGGAAGGGGGTTTCGGGTCATGGCAATGAGCGATCCAATTGCCGATATGCTCACCCGGATCAGAAATGCGACTGTTGCCCGCCACGAGCGGGTTGACATACCGGGTTCAAGGCTTAAGAAAGCTATCGCCCAGATCTTGAAAGAAGAGGGCTACGTTCGCGACTTCGAGTGGGTGAACGAGACTCCTCAGGGCGTGGTCAGGGTATACCTGAAGTACGGTCCGCAGAAGACCAGGGTGATCATGGGCCTCAGGAGAATCTCGAAGCCCGGCATGCGGGTCTATGCCGCCAAGGATGAGATCCCGCGAGTGCTCGGTGGTCTTGGCGTGGCCGTGTTGTCCACATCCAAAGGAGTTATGACGGACAAGAAGGCCAGGGCTGAAGGTGTCGGTGGAGAGATCCTCTGCTACATCTGGTAGCTACCCGGAGGTGACGTTTCATGTCAAGAATCGGCAAACGACCTGTCGTGATCCCGAAGGGGGTAACAGTCCAGGTCGAAGGCAACACCATAAGAGTCAAAGGGCCGAAGGGTGAGCTGTCCAGGCCTCTCCACAAGGACATGACGGTTGCGGTGGAGGGAGACCAGATAAGCGTGAGCCGGCCCTCGGATAGCGACGAGCACAAAGCGCTTCACGGGCTGACCAGGTCTCTGGTGGCGAACATGGTCCAGGGTGTTTCCAAGGGGTACGAGAAGTCCCTGGAGCTCGTCGGCGTCGGGTACAGAGCTTCTAAGGCGGGGCGCAAGCTTGTGCTCAGCGTCGGGTATTCGCAGCCGAAGGAGATTGACCCTCCGGCAGGAGTGGAGTTCGACGTTCCCAACCCGGCGGCGATCGTTGTGAAAGGCCCGGATAAGGAAGCTGTGGGCCAGATCGCCGCGAACGTGAGGAAGGTCAGACCGCCCGAGCCCTACAAAGGCAAAGGGATTCGTTACCTCGGCGAGACCGTCCGCCGTAAGGCCGGTAAGGCCGGCAAGTAACGGGAAAGGGTGAAGCAGGGTGCTCATTAAGAAGCAGAAGGACGAAGCCAGGAGGAAACGACACCTGCGCGTACGCAAGAACCTGGTCGGCACGACAGAAAAGCCGAGGCTCTGCGTTTTCCGGAGCCTGAAGCACATATATGCCCAGGTCATCAACGATGAGACGGGCAAGACGCTTGTATCGGCATCATCGGTGGATGCAGAAGTCCGGCAGAACCATAAGCACGGCGGCAATGTCCAGGCTGCTGAGGCGGTCGGTGGGCTTGTCGCCAGGCGAGCAATCGAGAAGGGCGTTCACCAGGTGGTATTCGACCGCGGGGGTTACCTGTACCACGGCCGCGTGGCCGCGCTGGCAAAGGCCGCTAGGGAAGCTGGCCTTGACTTCTAGGGAGGATGAATTATGTCCAAGATGGAGCCCAGGATGGGGCCTAGGATGGAGTTCAGGATAGGTGAGCAGCCGGAAGTCGAGCTGAAGGAAAAAGTCGTCTCCATAAACCGTGTGGCCAAGGTCGTCAAAGGCGGCCGGCGCTTCAGCTTCAGTGCGCTTGTGGTCGTTGGGGACGGCCAGGGCAAGGTCGGCGTCGGCCTGGGCAAGGCTGCAGAGATACCGAGCGCCATCCGCAAGGGTATTGAGGATGCGAAGAAGAGCATGCTTTCAGTGCCTCGCGTGGGCATGACCGTGCCGCATGAGGTCATCGGTCATTTTGGGGCGGGCCGGGTCTTGATCAAGCCTGCGTCCAAAGGTACCGGGATCATCGCAGGGGGTCCGGTCCGGGCCATCCTGGAGCTCGCGGGTATCCAGGACGTGCTGACCAAGTCGCTGGGTTCCTCCAACTCGTGCAACATGGTCTATGCGACCATGGCAGGCCTGAAGGCGCTCAGGAGCGCCGAGGACATCGCGAGGCTCAGGGGCAAGACGACCAGGACCGAAACCGCAAACTAGGAGGTACCAGGATGCCCAGGATAGATGAAATAGGCCCGGTCCGGGGCTCGACCAAACCGCGCAAGCGAGTCGGTCGGGGTCTCGGTTCAGGGCATGGCAGGTATTCAGGAAGAGGGGCCAAAGGGCAGAAGGCACGTTCTGGTGGTGGGAAGGGTCCGGCGTTCGAAGGTGGCCAGATGCCTCTCACCCGGAGGCTGCCCAAACACGGCTTCACGAATATCTTCAAGACCGAGTACGTGCTGATCAACGTCGAGGACTTGAATGATTTCGACGAGGGCACAGAAGTTGGGCCGGACCTCTTGCTCGAGACCGGTATGCTCAGAAAGATCAAGGATGGGCTCAAGGTCATGGGTGAAGGGACGCTCGACAAAGCTCTTACTGTTCGTGCCCACAAGTTCACCAGGTCGGCGAAGGAGAAGATCGAGGCTGCTGGCGGGAAGGCCGAGGTGATCTAAGTGCTGCAGTCGCTCCGCGCGGCTTTCCGGATCAAGGACCTGAGGAAGAGACTGTTCTTCACCTTCTGGATGCTCCTTGTTTTCCGGATCGGGACGCATATTCCCGTTCCCGGCATCGACACGGAAGTCATAAAGAACCTGTTCAAGGAAGGCACGCTGTTCGGGCTTATGGACCTCTTTTCGGGCGGCGCGCTGAGAGCGTTCTCTGTGCTGGCCATGAATATCTACCCGTATATCAACAGCTCCATCATCGTGCAGCTTTTGACACTGGTCATTCCTTCGTGGGAGAAGATGTCCAGGGAGGATGATGGCAAGAAAAGGCTGCAGGAATATGTCCGGTATGGTACCATAGGGCTCGCTCTCATACAGGGTGTGGGCATGGGGCTCGCTATCAGGGCGCAGGGCGCGCTGATAGATCCGAGCGCGTTCCAGATCGGTATCGTCGCGCTCACTCTCACGGCCGGGACCATCTTCCTGATGTGGCTGGGTGAGCTCATGACTGATAAGGGTATCGGCAACGGTATTTCGCTCATCATCTTTGCCGGCATCGTGTCCAGGCTGCCCAGCTCGGTAGTGGGCATCGTCGAGTATACCGTCGCGGGACGTATCACCATCTGGAACCTGCTGGTTCTTGTTGTGCTGGGCGCCGCGTTGATCGTCGGCATCATCTGGATAACGGAAGGCGAGCGCCGTGTCCCCGTCCAGTACGCGAAGCGCGTGGTGGGCCGGAAGATGTACGGCGGTCAGAGCACTCATATCCCGCTCCGCATCAACCAGGCGGGCGTCATCCCGGTCATATTTGCGTCGTCCATGCTGGCATTCCCTGCGACGATCGCGTCGTTCATCAGAGCAGACTGGGCTCGGAACCTTGAGAAGATATTCGACTTCAGGTCGCCCTGGTATTCGGCGACGTATGCCGGGCTCATAATCTTCTTCACGTACTTCTACACGGCTATCACGTTCAACCCGGCTGAAGTCTCTGATAACATGAAGAAGTACGGCGGCTTCATCCCGGGTTACCGCCCGGGCAAGCCGACGTCGGACTACCTGGATAGGGTGTTGACGAGGATAACGCTGGCAGGCGCCATATTCCTCGCGGGTGTGGCGGTCGCCCCGAACTACATGATGCAGGCGACGAACGTGCCCGGGGCCTCATTCAGCGGCACAGCGCTGATCATCGTTATAGGTGTGGCGCTCGAAACAATGAAACAGATTGAAGCCCACCTGATCATGCGTAACTACCGTGGGTTCATGAAGTAACGAGTTCACCGACGAGTCAACCAGAGCAAGAGAACAACCAGAGCAAAAGAACGGTTTTACCAGGGCAGGGATCTAGGAGCAGCGCACATGCGAATGGTTCTTCTCGGCCCGCCGGGCAGCGGCAAAGGTACACAGGCCGTGCGGTTGGCCAGCAAATACGAGATTCCGGCGATATCCACAGGAGACATGTTCAGGCAGGCCGTGCGAAACCGGACACCAGTCGGCCGGCTGGCGAAGACGTACATGGACCAGGGCCTGCTTGTACCGGACGATGTGACCATCGCAGCGGTCAAGGAGCGGCTTCTGGCCGGAGACGCCGGGAAAGGGTTCATCCTGGACGGCTTCCCCAGGAGCATCGAGCAGGCGACGGCGCTCGACTCGATTCTCAAGGAGTCCGGATGTGCGCTCGAAGTCGTGGTAAGCCTCGAGGTGCCGGAGGATCTCCTCATAAGACGCGCAGCGGGTCGCCGGGTGTGCAAGTGCGGGGCCACCTATCACGTGACGAACGACCCGCCCAAGGTTGAGGGGAAATGTGATCTGTGCGGTGGACCGCTATTACACCGGAAGGATGACACTCGAGAGGTCGTGGCCGAGCGGCTGAAGACTTACGCCGAGAAAACCGAACCGTTGAAGGCGTACTACAGGCTGCAGGGCATTTTGCTTGAGGTGGATGGTTCCGGGAGCATAGAGCATTCGTCCTTGATGGTGGACAAAGCATTGGAGATGTTCTTTTGATTGTTGTGAAGTCCCGGATGGAAATCGATCTTATGCGCAATGCCGGGCAAGTCGTGGCCAGAGTGCTGCTCGAATGCGAGAAAGCGGCCAGGCCCGGCACGAAGACCCAGGACCTTGACCGGCTGGCTGAAGATGTGATACGAAAAGCGATGGCCTACCCGTCGTTCAAGGGTTACAGGCCGCCCGGCATGACGCCGTTTCCCAGCTCGATATGCACATCCATCAATGATGAGGTGGTGCACGGCATCCCTGGGTCCAGGAGACTCGAGGACGGCGACATCCTCAGCATCGATGTCGGCGCCGAGCTGGGCGGGGTTCAAGGCGATGCGGCGGTCACGCTGGCAATCGGTAACGTGTCGAAGGACTCGCTCCGGCTCCTTGATGTGACTCGTGAAGCGCTCTTCCGCGGCATCGGCAAAGCGCGTGATGGCCTGAGGCTCGGGGATTTGTCGAACGCCATCGGCTGCTTTGTCGAGGAGAACGGCTTCTCGGTCGTCAGGGATTATGTGGGTCACGGTATCGGCCACAGGATGCACGAGGACCCGGAGATACCGAACTACGGGTTCCCGGGAACGGGGCCCTTGCTCAGGGAAGGAATGACTCTTGCCATCGAGCCGATGGTAAATGCTGGCGGCTATGCGACAAAGGTGCTCGACAACGGCTGGACTGTGGCCACGCAAGACGGTTCGCGGTCCGCGCATTTCGAGCATACAGTGGCCATTACCGCAGGGGGGCCCGAGATATTAACGGTGTTGTAGGAATTATTTTCCATCGCGCTGGGAAAGCTGAGAAGTATACGCCTTGGGGGAGGGCTTTGTCTGTGAGGAGGTTTGACTAATCCTATGCCTAAGCAGGATGCAATCGAAGTTGAGGGCAGGGTCATTGAGCCCCTTCCCAATGCAATGTTCCGGGTGGAGCTCCAGAACGGGCACAAGGTGCTGGCCCATATTTCTGGCAAGATCAGGATGAATTTTATTCGCATCCTGCCTGGCGATAGGGTTACCGTCGAGCTTTCACCATATGATTTGACTCGCGGCCGCATTGTCTACAGGCACAGGTAGGCTTGGTGGCCTCGCTCGAGGGAGGGTTCTTAGTTGAAGATCAGGCCGTCAGTCAAGAAGATCTGTGAGAAGTGCAAGATCATCAAGCGCAAGGGCCACGTGATGGTTATTTGCGTAAACCCGAAGCACAAGCAGCGTCAGGGATAAGGAGGTGTCATGAGTGGCAAGAATCGCCGGTATAGACTTGCCCAGGGAGAAGAGGGTGGAGGCAGCGCTGCCGTACATCTTCGGCATTGGCCTGGCGCGCTCAAAAGACATACTCAAGGCGACCGGTGTCAACCCGGACACGCGTGTCAAGGATCTCACTGAAGAAGAGGTTGCCAGGCTGAGGGAAACCATTGATAGGAGCTACAAGGTTGAAGGCGACCTTCAACGTGAGATACAGCAGAACATCAAGCGCCTGATAGACATCGGTTCTTACCGCGGGGTCAGGCACCGCCGGGGCCTGCCCGTCAGGGGGCAGAGGACCCAGACCAACGCCAGGACTCGCAAGGGTCCCAAGAAAACTGTCGGCGTCCGCCGCAAGAAGTAACCAGGAGGGATATGGGATTTGGCCAGACGAGTAGCCAGGGCGAAGAAGAAAGAAAAGCGCATGGTGGACCGGGGCGTGGCGCATATCCACTCCTCGTTCAACAACACGATTATCACGATCACCGACACTCAGGGCAACGCGATAGCTTGGAAGACGTCGGGCGGTATGGGGTTCAAGGGCTCGAGGAAGAGCACCCCTTTCGCGGCTCAGATGGCGGCAGAGGCCTGCGCCAAGGAAGCTATGAACCAGGGCATGCGCGAAGTCGAAGTGTTCGTGAAAGGCCCAGGGTCAGGGCGCGAAGCTGCGATCAGGTCGCTGCAGGCCGCCGGCCTTGAGGTGAACTTGATCAAGGATGTCACGCCGGTGCCGCACAATGGTTGCAGGCCACCGAAGCGCCGCAGGGTATAGGAGGTCGAGAGTGCTTGGCTAGATACACGGGCCCGACGTGCCGGCTTTGCCGGAGAGAAGGGCAGAAACTGATGCTGAAGGGCAGGAAGTGCTTTGACCCCAAGTGCCCGGTGCAGAAGCGGCAGTACGCGCCAGGCGAGCACGGTCAGGGCAGGAAGAAAATATCCGAATACGGACTGCAGCTGCGCGAGAAGCAGAAGGCCAAGAGGATCTACGGCGTGCTCGAGGCGCAGTTCCGCAGGTACTTTGAGATTGCGTCGAAACGGAAGGGCGTCACGGGCGACGTGCTGCTTCAGATGCTGGAGCGCAGGATGGACAACGTCGTCTACAGGCTCGGGCTGGCCACTTCGCGCGCCGAAGCAAGGCAGCTTGTGCGCCACGGGCATTTCGCAGCGAACGGCCATAAGGTGAACATACCGTCATACCTTGTCCGCGAGGGCGACATGGTGGAAGTGGTGCAGGCGTCCAAGTCGACTCCCAGGATGAAGGAGCTCGCCGAGTTCGCCCAGGCTCACACCCCTCCGGCGTGGCTGGAGTATGATGCGCAGAACCTTAAAGCACGCGTAGTCCGTCTCCCGCAGCGTGAGGAGATTGACATCCCGGTGCAGGAGCGTGCGATCGTCGAGCTGTACTCCAAGTAGCCCGGCAGGGCAACTCGATCCGGACGATGGTTTGCTTTGAGGAGGGCTTGACTTAATGATCGAAATCGAAAAGCCCAGGATAGAGTGCGTTGAGATGGCAGAAGACTCGAGCTACGGCCGGTTTATGATTGAGCCGCTGGAGCGTGGCTACGGCCTCACACTCGGCAATTCGCTGAGGCGCATTCTCCTGAGTTCGCTTCCAGGCGCCGCCGTCACCACGGTCAGGATAGAAAGCGTGCTTCACGAGTTTTCGACCATCCCGGGCGTAGTTGAGGATACGACGGATATCATCCTGAACATCAAAGAGCTCGCCGTGAAGCTATACGCGGACGGCCCCAAGGTCATGCGCATTGAAGCGTACGACGAAGGCGAGGTCGTGGCGGGTGATATCATACACGACGCCGACATCGAGATAATGAACCCCGAGCTGCACATCGCGACCCTGGACAAAGGCGGCAGGCTGGTCATGGAGATGACCGTAGAGCGCGACAGAGGTTACGTGCCGGCTGAGCGCAACAAGCGGCAGGACCAGCCCATCGGCGTGATTGCCGTGGATTCCATCTTCACACCGATAAAGCGCGTGAACTACACGGTTGAAGACACCCGTGTAGGCCAGGTCACTGACTACGACAAGCTCACGCTGGAGATCTGGACGAATAAGACCATTCGTCCCGACGAAGCGGCTAGCCTGGCCGCGAGAATAATGACCGAGCACCTTTCGCTTTTCGTCGGCCTGACCGAGGACGTCGGGCCCGTCGAGATGACGGTGGAGAAGACCGACGAAGGCAAGAACAAGGTGCTCGAGATGCCCATTGAGGAGCTCGACCTCTCGGTGCGATCCTACAACTGCCTGAAGCGAGCGGGCATTAACACTGTGG
>Ga0315277_10005279_pt1 | contig 17061 bp, 10 predicted proteins | sample YL17G05_15_MG_FD_203695 | JGI IMG/M metagenome (GOLD analysis project Ga0315277, IMG submission 203695) | Sediment microbial communities from Yellowstone Lake, YNP, Wyoming, USA - YL17G05_15 | ecosystem: Environmental > Aquatic > Freshwater > Lake > Sediment | place: USA: Wyoming | collected... | reverse complement strand
TGGCAATGTCGCGTTCCAGGTCTGCCTTCACCACAGCAGTGCTCTGCTGTAGCACGTTGACGAGTGAAGCAACGCGGCCGTGATCCTGGTTGACTTCCGCCACGATGCTCCATTCCTTCTCCTGGCCGGCGGCCAGTTCAAACGCCGCGTGCACCAGGTAGGCTCCCCGATAGCCACGCACATCCGTTTCCGGCTTGATCGGCAGTCCGCGCCTCATGTGGTCTAACTGGCACGCAGACAACAGGTAACACGGCGTCTCAAACCCTACTTGCCACGCCGTGGTCGCCTTGAGCGACTCACTCGGTTCGGCCAGGTCGGTCAAGGTCGAACTGAGGGCCAAGATGCCCAGCCCGGTTTGCGGCTCCAATTCGTTCCGCTTGTAGGCGTTGAGCAGGTTGCTAAACGTGTTCTGCACCGCCGTCGTCGCCCCATAGGGGAGCAGGTTTTGCAGCCCGGCCACCAGGCTCACGCTACAGGGCTCCACGGCCTCGTTTTTCAGCCACGCGGTTACCACGAACCCGTATTTGTCGCTGGTTCGCCACGCATAGCGATACGTGAGCGCCAGGTCGTGGTTGATTTCTTCACAGACCAGGCTGTTCCCGTGACTATTCTTGTACAGGTTTCGTTCGACACGGTAAAGGCCCGCGTAGCGAGTGGAAAATGGCTCCCACAGGTAAGTGCGAGCCCCTCTGGTAACGAGTAGAATGGCCACGGGGCCGGTGTTGTCGCTGTTCTCCGTGAGCCGGTCGTCGGTATAGTAGGGGAACAGGGCGGAGTCCGCATTGGCCCGTCCGGCCGAGAGCCCTCCCGTGCTCGAGATGAACAGCCAATGATCTGAACTGCTCACAATGCTCATAAAGAAGGGGGGCATCTGGTCGTAATTTCTGATACAGTAGTACTCTTCGCCCAGCATGGCGACGAATTCGCCCTGTACGTCGTCACCAGGATTATGGCAAACACAATCCCCGACGTAGATTTCCTGTCTCTGGGTATCCACGTATTGTGTTCTCCTATCTGGCCTATTGCGCAGTACTGCCCCCATCCACTGTCCAGAGTGACAGGATTGACTGGCCCTACTGACTTCTGCTGATCGTCACGGCCGCCTTTCCCAGACCATCGCCGGATAGTCGCGGTAGAAGCCGGCTGCCTCGAGGAGAGGCCGGCCGGAGCTTTCCAGGACCGGCGCTCCGTTCCACGTCTCTACCGTCACGCGGTGCTCAAAGCGGGCCAGGTGATCGAGCAGGACCTGCAGGGCGCGCTGAACGAGCCCTTCGTCAGCCCCCTCGGTGAGGGCCAGGTTGGCTCCGCCGTCCCCGGCGACGAGAACCGGCAGCCCACGGTGTTGCACCAACCAGGTTGATGGCACTCGCGCGAAAGCCAGCGGTTCTCCCGATGCAGTTCGTGGCCCCCCTGCGGGGGCAGCGTCGCGGGTGGGACCATAGAGATTGGCGGGGTCACATGCGTTCATCACCACCGGCTCTAGTTCTTCCTGTTCACTACCCCTGATGGCCCGCAACTGTTCGACCACATCAGGTAAGGCAAACTGAAGGCCCGGCAAACCCTGCACAAAGTAACCACGCCGCACTTCACCGCGCATTTCCAAGCGTTGGAGTTGCTGGGAAATCAGGCTCCAGTCCCAGGAGCCGGTTTCATTGGCCAGGCACTCGTGCGTCACAATACCATAACGTGCCAGAAGCAGGCGTGTTTGCTGGGCAACCCGTTCTGCCAGCGGCACCGTTTTACCCAGAACACCAAAACGATGCACCAACGTCCAGCGGCCCACCCAGCGCGATTCAGGCGCATAGTTGTCCGCCTGTTGCGCCAGACGCTGGCGGACGCGCAGCCTGGCGGCCCGGTACTGCGCGCGACCGGGGTTGCGCATCACGGATGTAAGGGATGTAGCGGACGGGGGTACGTCCGTCATCCCCCTCATCCGCGTCGTCCGTGGCGCCCCAAGGCCAAGCTGCTCTCTACGCCGGGTTAACTCTTCTTCCAGCGAGCTGAATGGCTTCCATTCCCGAAGTTGAGGGGCGCCTTGCTCGACAATCTTGCGCATGGCCTCCAGGCTGTCGTTGGTGACCAGGCCGGCCATGACCAATTCGATGATCGCTGTCTCGACCGCCGCGGCCTCGACGGCGGTTGTCTCCGACTCCAAGGCCGAGCAGATGTCGGCAAAGAAAGCCGCGCCCTCTGACCTGAGAAAAGCGTACACCGCCTGGGCTGTCTCGTCGAAGGTGGCCAGATCCTGTGGAGCCGGTTCCAGGTAGACGTTGCCCTCACCCCGAAACAGAAAACGTACCCGGCCTCGCCGTGGGTCGGCTCCACCGGAACCGATCCACACCACCTCACCGCCCTGGCAGAGCGCATTCAGTTCTGCCGGTTGATAGTGAGCCAGACGTAGTGGCAACACATCGCGCTCCCAGACCCGGCCCACCACCGGGGCGGCGCGAAGTTGCTGGAGGACCTGGACCAAAGCACCTTCACCGGCCAATCTCCCGCCAGCGGGCAAATGCTGCCAGCGGGCCAGGAAATCGGCATAGACGGTGAAGGGGACCGGCTGTACCTCGCCTCGCAAGATGTGCAGGGTGCGACGGTGAATCTGTTCCAGCGTACGCCGGTCAACAAATTCAGCCGCAGAGGGAGCCACCTGCGTGGGCGCTGAACCCGTTTGCTCCGGCCGCGGGGTAAAGTGACCGTGCACGAGTTGGCGCGCTTCGATCAGGCGGTCAAGTTCTGCCTCGAGCCAGTCCTCGGGGAAGGCATAGCGCGCTCGAATCGCTCCCAGGGTGACCGGTCCGGCCTGGCCCAGAAAACGCTCCAAAATCCGGCGTCGGGCTTCGTCCGAGGTGATAGCCGTGGGGTCCTCGCCGGCGAGTCCGAAAGCCGCCACGTATTCCGATTGGTATTCGGCGGCTACCCAGCGCTGCTCAGGCCCATGCGCCGTGGGGATCGCCAGGCTCACAAGGCGATTCTCGCCGGTCAGGCGGGCAATCCAGCCAGAGGGGTCAACCGTAGTACGCAGCGCGATCTCGCTGGACGAGAGGTCCCCCATCTGTTGGAGCAAGACAGCCAGCTCTTCGACGGTACGCGCCCAGGTGGTTGGCGTGGCATGCTGCAGTTGATCCCGAACCGCCTCGACTGCTTCGGGCCGCAGGAGTTCGTCGAGGGCGATGTCTTTGAGCAGGTCTTGCAGGAGATCCCGGTTCACCGCCAGGGTCTGCAGTTGTTGCTCGGCCCTGGGCGTGTCCCACTCGTACATGTGAACGTTGACAAAATCCCACAACAGACTTTGCGCCACCGGCGAAGGGGTCTCCGACTCTACTACCACCACCTCGATCTCACCCTGCTGGATACCGGCCAGGACTTGTTCCAGGTGCGGCAGGTCCAGCACATCCTGCAAGCAGTCGCGGTAAGTCTCGGCCACGATGGGAAAGTCGTCCAACTGACGCACCACTTGCAGCAGGTCCCTGGCCCGCAACCGTTGCAGCCAGAACGGTGTGCGCTTGCCCCCTCCTATCCCAGGCAGCAGCAGCGCACGCGCTGCGTTTTGGCGAAAGCGCGCTCCAAACACCGCCGAATCCGGCAGTTCCCGCAGGATACGCTCACGAGCCTCGGCCGGCCCCATCTCGGTTAAGAGGTCAAGCGGGAATTCAGCCGGTTGCCGCCCCACGTTCTGCCGGACATCCGCTCCGGCGTCGAGGAGGCGGAGGAGGATGCCATCGTCGTTGGTCTGCACCTCGATTTCGATCCCCGTGCGTTCGCGCAGAGCACCGGCCAGGGCCAACCCCCACGGACCGTTGACCCGGCCCCCAAAGGGCGAGTGAACCACCAGCCGCGGATCGCCCAGGGCATCGGCAAAGACTTCCACCAGGATCGTCCGGTCTGACGAAACGGCCCCGGCATGATCGAGCTGACCGGCCAGATAGTCCACCGTATGCCAGGCCGAACGCGCATCCAGGGCATAATCCTCGCCCAGCCAGGCCAGCGTGGCCTGAACTGCCGGGGTGTCGCGCTTACCCCTGATCTCCCCGAAATGCTCAAGGCCCAATTCCCGCCGCATGTGCTCCAGCCGCTCGGCCACCGTTCGCCGGAAGGCACCCACCTGTTTGCCCAACTCGTACGGTCGCCAGGGGTAATCGCCGCGCCAGAAAGGCATCCTCGGGATGGCTCCCGGTGCTTCGGCCACCACGACCCGCTCATCGGTCAGGTCAATCACGCGCCAGACCTGGGAACCCAGCATGAGCGTGTCGCCAATGTGCGTTTCAAACACAAACTCCTCGTCCAACTCGCCCAGCTTGGTCTTGCCATCGCTCAAATAGGCACCGAAAGCACCGGTATCGGGAATGGTGCCGCCGTTCGTCAGGGCGACCATGCGGGAACCGGGCAGCGCGGCCAGCTTGTGATTTACCCGATCCCAGGCCAGGCGGGCGCGTAGTTCTCGATAGGCCTGGCGCGGACGGCCGTCCGCCAAATACCGGCCAGCCAGCATCTCCAACGTGGCCTGAAAAACGCGCCGGGTCAGATGGTGGTAGGCGTAGGCGCAACGCACCAGGTCGAACAAAGCTTCCACACCCCACGTTTCGACAGAGACCATGGCCACGATCTGCTGCGCCAACACGTCCAGCGGCTGGTGGGGTGTGTACGTCGGCTCCACCTCGCCGCGCAGCATCCCACCGGCGATGGCCGCGGCCTCGATGACGTCTTCGCGGTGCGTGGGAAAAATGCGCCCTTTGCTGGTCTGGCCTACCAGGTGGCCGGAGCGGCCCACCCGCTGCAAGCCCTGGGCCACGGACTTGGGGGATTGCAGTTGTACAACCAGGTCAACCATGCCAATGTCAATGCCCAATTCCAGGGACGATGTCCCCACCAAAGCCGGTAGCTCGCCCGCTTTGAGTTGGCGTTCCAGGTCCAGGCGGGCTTCTTTGGAAATGCTGCCGTGGTGAACGCGAATGGGGCTGCCGTGCAAGCCGCTGCCGGCGGCCATCATGCCAATGCCTTTGGCCACGCCTCCTTCGATCAGGCCGGAGGCCTTGCCGGCGGCTTCAGCGGCGATCTGTTCGTTGAGACGGTCGGCGGTGCGCTCGGCCAGGCGGCGGTTGTTGGTGAAAATCAGGGTGGTCTGATGCTGCCGGATGAGTGTCAGCACACGGGGGATGATGGAGGGCCAGACTGAGTCACCCGGTAGATCACGGAAATCTTCAACGGCGGTCACCACCTGCAGATCAAGCACCTTTTCGTACGCTGCGTTGATGACGGTCACCGGTCGCGGCTGCAACGAGCGCGCCTCCCCCTTTCCCTGCCACGCGCTTCCACCAAGAAAACGGGCTACCTCATCCAGAGGTTGAATGGTCGCCGACAGGCCCAGCCGCTGGACGGGTTGGCTGGCCAGGTGTTGCAGCCTTTCCAGGCTAAGGGAGAGATGCACCCCGCGCTTGTTACCGGCCAGCATGTGAATCTCGTCCACGATCACCGTGCCCACGGTGCGGAACATGTCGCGCGCCTTGGGACTGGTGAGCAACAGGTAAAACGACTCGGGGGTGGTAATGAGAATGTGAGGCGGCTGGCGAAGCATGGCTTGCCGTTCCCGCTGCGGCGTATCGCCAGAACGAACCGCCACCCGGATGGGTCCCAGATCGAGCCCCAGTTCATGCGCTTTTCGGCGGATACCAGCCAGGGGAAGCCGCAGGTTGCGATGAATGTCGTTGTTCAAAGCCTTCAAGGGGGAGATGTAGACGAGGCGTACGCCGGACGCATGGTCTTTCTTGCCAACCGAGCGTCTCTTTTCGCTCGGCGGCGGCGCCTCGTTTTGCTGAGCGGTCAGTTCGCGAAATAACTGGTCAATCCCCCACAGGAAACCAGCCAGGGTCTTGCCGGAGCCGGTCGGGGCCAGGATCAGGGTGTGCTCACCTCGTTGGATGGCCGGCCAACCTTGCGCCTGGGGTGGCGTAGGCTGGCCGAAACTTTCCTCAAACCAGGCTCGCACAGGGGCCAGAAAAGAGGATAGCCCATTTTCAGAACTGGTCAGTTCGGTCTCTGGCATTGTATCTAACCCTGCACAAGTATTCCGTCCTTCATAGGCAGGCCAACAGTGGGCGATCAGAATGACGACGGTTCCTCTCTCTCGAGAGTGTACCGCAATTCTGCAGGGAAGTCAATCGTGGATTCCGAAGGGGGCGTCATCCCCCGGCCGGGGAACACGGCGCGATCAGGGTATCCCCTGGCTGTTCTACACAGTCGGCGCGAATTGTTCTCCGGGCAACCTGCCCGACGGACCAAGCAAAATACCCTCCATCTGTCCAGGCCAAGAACCCCCCAGATGGCCGATGCGCTCGAAAGTCCCTTGTGCTATAGTCAGGCCAGGAGTTCGAATCTACAGGGGGGCAGCAACCATGAGAATCACCACAAGAATGGGAGCGATCGCCGTCTTTCTGTTCGGAGTCGCGGTTGGTGGTATCGCCGCCTGGGCGCTTGGGCTCGCCGGTGGCACGCGGGTCCAGGTCTTGGAAGGCTATGCCTGGGCGAATCAGGACGGGACGGCCATTGGTCTGTCGCCAGACCAGGAAACACCCGGTGAAGGGTACGTAATCGCTGGTGCCATGTGGCGCGAGCAGGGTGGACCGTGGCACGACACGTTCCCCACCTGCCTCGAGCCCCTGGCGAATGACCAACGAGTGCGTCTGGGCGTTCTGCACGCTCCCCCGACACAGGGAGCCCCTGGCAGGCCGGTCGTCGTCTGGCTGGAGTGCCTCGAATCATAAGTTGAAGCCGATCAGGCAAGTCACGCAATGGGACACGGACCAACACGAACGGTACGGAGCAATGCGGATGCGGTTCGGAGAATCCGTGTGCATCCGTCGCATCTGTGGAATCCGTGTCCCAGCCAAGGCAGCCTGAACATTTGCAGTACGTCTATTGTCTGCATGGGCCGCGCCGGCCTGGAAGAGCCGGCGCTGGGAAGCGTTCCAGCACGGCCGTAGAACAGGTGGTGCAGCCCATGCGCATAACCACTGGCAAGTAGCACGTGCAGTCTCCGACGGTGCCATACTCTACGTCCGTACCCTCTTCAAAGTCGTTCCAGGTGTCAACCAACACGATGGGTGGGTGGTACTGATCGGCAATCTCCCAGGTGTCGCGCCAGGTCTGCCCGCAGCGGCGCGACATGCAGCGCCCACTGCCCCACGAGGCCCGCGAATCGTCAAAGCCCGGCCATACCCCTCCGACGGTGACGCCGCCAGTGTACGGTGCGGTGTTCATCGTGTTGTAGAACCACGTCAGGTAACCCTCGCCCCACTCTGTGCAGAACGGTGACCATTGACTGGCGGCCGGCTGCACCCAGGCGAAGAAACCATCAAACTGCGCGTCGTGACTCGGAGCGCTGGGATCCGGGTCCCTGTCGAGCAGGGTCACGCTGATGCCCAACCGGCTGCGAATCTCTGCCCAGTCAAGGTACGGATCTACGTTATCATAGGCAAAGACGAAGACCGCCGGACGCCTGTGGACCAGCAGGTAGGCCGGCATGGTAAAATACTGCCTGGCGTACAGGAGATCGCTGATGGCCCGCGTCTGGTAGGCCGTGGTGGGCACTCCGGAGGCTGAAAGTGTCCCCTCATCGTACATGATGGCCACGTAGAACCTCCGCCCTTCCGCCTGCCGCAAGAGTTCGGCGGTGGCCTGGTCAATGAACCTTCGATCGCGATCGTTCAGCAATCCATCGGGTGGGCCGTACCAGTCCACGACGAATCCGTCAATGCCCTGAGCCAGTGCTTTCGTAATGTGGTCGGAGATCACGATGGGGTCAGTGGAGGTGTAGGGGGCCGGTGTATGGGAGGGCAGTCCATGCCAGGCCTGGTAGGCAGCCAGAACCGTCTGGAATGGGTCCATACCCATGTGGAACTCGTCTATCCCCATGTCGGTGACAGTTGGGCCGTACAGGTCGCCGTCGAGTGGCCGTGGGTCTCCCTCCAAGTCTGTCTCCGGCGCACTGTCGTTCGTGCCCGCGTCAATGGTGATGACCAGGTTCTCGGTGTAGGTCCCCTGGGCCACCAGGATGGTGTCGCCATCCCTTGCCCGGCTCAACGCATAGCCGATGGTGGAACAGGGACCTTGAGGATTCGTGCAGTCGGTCGTGTCCCTGCCCGAGGCCCCGTCTACGTAGAAAGTGCCAGGGATAGCGTGGGCGGAGGTGGCCTGGCGCACTCCGCACAACAAGAGTGCAAAGAAGAGCATGGCCAATCCCATGGTAATGGCCAGGCGCATCATGCGCAGCCTGTGGTTCGAGCGTACCAGGTTCGAGCCTTCCATCGTTTCCTCCTGACGTAAAGTGGATGAGCCAACAAGACACCCGCCAACCTCACAGCGGCGGCGGGTTACGTGGCCTTACGATGTTTCTTCTTGGAGTGTCTGCGTTGCCTTGGCCGGTGCCCCACGCTCACGTCATCAATGAGGCGTCGTTTTCCGTTCGTGCAACCATAATTGTACCACGTTTCTCGGAAAGGTCAACCCTGATTTGCCGCGCCAATCCTGTGGTCGGACTAAATGCCCTGTGGCGACAGGCCGGCGCGCGCGTCGGCCTCGGCGATGATGGCCCTCAACGTGTCCAACGTGGCAGCAGGTAGTGGGCTGGGGGTATGGGTGGCGATGGCCTGGCGGGCAATCTCGCGCGCCGTCTCGAGCGCCGCCGGCTGCCCTGCCTCGACCCAGGCGGCGTACCCCCGCCGGTCAAACACGCGCGGGTACCAAACTTCTCGGAAATGGTCCCGCGTGTGCGGGTGGCGCAGATAGTCCCCCCCTGGCCCCACCTGGTGGATCACGTCCAGGGCCAGCGACTCGGGCGTCAGGTCTATCCCCCGCATCAACCGCCGCACGAAGCCGACCACCTCGTCGCACACCACGATCATCTCGTAGGAGCAGGTCAGGCCGGACTCGACGTAGCCGACGTCGTGGACCAGGTTCGCACCGCTGAGCGCCGTCCACAGGATCCACAGCGCGCTCTCGATGCCGGTCTGCACGTCCGGCAACTTGGAGTCGGAACATCCCGCAAAGCCCCACACCGGCACGTGATAGTAACGGTGCGCCAGTTCTGCCATGCCCATGCAGTGCAGCATGAATTCCGGAGCGGCATACGCGGCCACCGCCGTGCGCATGTCGAGCGGCCCGCTGCCCGAGCCCCACACGAACGGGGTCCCTTTGCGCCTGAGCTGGGCGATCACCAGCCCGCTCAGCACCTCGGCGTTGGCCATCACCAGGCTGCCCGCCGAGGTCACCGGGGCCGACGCCCCCTCGAGCGGGCCCGGCGCATAGACGAACGGTAGGCCGCGGTCGGCCATCATCAGCACCTTGCGCACCACGGTCTGCGAGTGCTGCAAGGGCGAGGTCGGCTCCAGGTAGGCCAGCAGAAACGGGTTCAGGGCCAGGGCTTGTGCGCCGCCCGCAATGGCCTGGGCCATGGCGATGATGTCGGCCAGCCCCCTCTCGTCCCAGGCAGTAAAGACCACCGGCTTGGCCGTGTTCTCGACCATGGCCAGGAACGAGCGCCGGTCGGACGTCTTGGCAGATACATCAGACGGCAGGGCGGAGGACATCACAAAGTCCAGGTTCGGCAACGCATCGGCCAGGCGGGCCGTATGCTGCACGTCCGCGAGCAGCGCCGGCCGCCGCTCGCCGGTCTCCAGGTCACGCACGTTGGGCAGGTCAGAGCCGGTGCCAAAATACGTGCGGTGGCCCTCCAGGTGCATGCGCGGCTCCCCCGTTCGATCGCACAGCACGATCCGGGAAGGAGCACAGCGCAAGGCGTCTTCGACGACGGCGGCCGGGAAGCGGACCAGACCCTGGTCGCTGACCACACAGCCGGCATCCTGGAGCAAGGCCAGTGCCTCGGCCTCGTGCACGCGCACACCCGTGCGGCGCAGGATCTCTAGCGAGGCCAGGTGGATTTCGTCCAGTTGGACATCGCTGAACATCCGGTAGCCACCGGGCAGCGGACTGGCAGGGGGTGAAACCTTCATTCTCACCTCAACTCCTATCGCTCTGAGCCCCGTCTCGGGGCGACTGACGCGTGCCACCGGCTGTTGGCTGCGTCCCGCCGCCCCCGGGGACGGGGGCTGAGAGCAAAGCGGAAGTGGAAGGAACCTGCCGCCACCTACCTAGCCCCGCATTTCCGGCGGGGTAACGGCAAAGTAGGGCAGATGGTCCTCCCGCAGACAAGCGTCACGCAGAAACACGACCAAGCCGGCCTGTAACCGCCGGGCCACGTCCTTGTGATCGGCGATCACGTTGTGCGTGCACCACGGGTCGGAGGGCAGGTGGTAGAGTTCTGGGCCCACCGGCCCCTCCAGGATAGTCACCTCCCGCCTCAGGCTGTCTACCATGCTGGTTATCTCGGCGCTGGCCGAATCCACCTGGGCACCGAGGATCAGCATCCACTCGTCGGCCGTGACGGAAGCGCGGTTGGTGGGGTGAGGCAAGTCCACGTGCGGCCCCGACAACGTGGGGGAGGACACGGCAAACGGCCGCAGGTCATCCTGCCCCTCGAAGACAGGCACCAGCGACTTCCCCTGTACGCTCCCCGGTACGGCCACGCCCATTAGTTCCAGGATGGTCGGCATGAAATCCACCGGCTGGGCGAAGGCCCGCGAGCGGCGGTGGCCGCGCCCACCGGGCAGCCGCACGATCAGCGGCACACGGGCTACCTCCGGGTAGAGAGGCAGCGATTGGTGCTGGTTGCCCCGGATGAGCGATTTGCCGACGTACCCGTGCTCGCCCAGGTAGAAGCCGTGGTCGGTGGTAATGATGATGGCAGTCTCTTCCAGCAGCCCCAGGTCCTCCACGCGCTCCAGTAGAAAGCCGACCCAGCGATCCACCAGGCTGACCTCGCCAGCGTAGAGATTGCGGCAGTGCTTGAGTTCAGCCTCAGTCATAAAGTCAGCCCAGCGGTCATAGCGGGGGTAGATGACCTGCTCGCCCTGGTATTGCTCCGGCTCGTAATGGGCCAGGTAGTGCGCGGGTGGATCCCACGGCTCGTGAGGATCGAAGGTGTCCACGTACAGGAAGAACGGTCGCCCGCAGTTCTCCTCCAGCCAGGACGCTGCCGCACGCATCGTGCGGGCCGGGAAATAGTCCTCCTCCGACCGGCGCCAGGCCACGTTCTGCAGGTACTTGAAGGCAGCCCCTCTGGCCCCACCCCGCAGTTTCTCCGGACTGCAGGGCAGCGCCACCTCGGCCGGTGCTGTCTTCCAGGGGTCGTGCTCCTGGCCGCGGAGCAGTTCCCAGGCCTGGAAGCCGCGTTGGTAGTTGAAGCCAGGGGCGAAGGGATGGGGTGTGTCCGCAAAGAGGGCTGTCAGGCAGCCGGCTTCGTTCAGCACCTCGGCCAGCACGACCTCGTCGGTCCCCAGAGGCGCCCAGGGTTTGTAGGTCAGAGTCCAGCGCCCGGTCAGGACGTCGTTACGGCAGGGCACCGTGGGGAAGGAACCACAATATGCGCGGTCAAAGACGATCGCGTCCTGAGCGAAGCGGTCAATGTAGGGGGTATGAATCCAGTCGTTGCCGTAGCAGCCCAGAAAATCAACCCTGAGCGTATCGGAAAAGATGAGTATGACGTTCATGTCGTTGCAGGACACTGGCGGAACTGGGGCAGATAGGGCGCGTGCACTGTCAACAATTCGTCCAGGATCTGCACCGCTGCCTCGTAACTGGGGACGACCGGGTCCAGGAGCAGCGCCTGCAGGGCGGCCTGCCGGTCGCCGTGGATGGCGGCCTCCACCGCGCGGTCCTGCACCGCCACCTGCTGGGCCAGCAGCGCCGTAATGCCAGGCGGCAGCGCGGGCACGTGCAGCCCGGCGATCCCGGCGCCGCTCACCACGCCCGGTACCTCCACCACCGCCCAGTCGGGTAAGCCGGGAATACAGCCACCGTTGGGGATGTTCAACGCCAGTTCGTACTGGTTCTTGTTGTGCAGCATGGCGTCAATGATCTGGACGGCCCGCTCGCCCGACGTGTGGCCCAGGTATTCCCGGAGCGAGCGCTCCCCCGCCGCGGCCTGGCGCAGTTTGGCTCTCATCTCCTCGCCCTCGCGGTCCCATCCGTCGAAGTCAAAACCCTTCATGTCGCTCGTCTCGCAGGCGAAGGAGACGTACTCGCCCGCGTGGCCATCGCCGGTGGCGGGGAACAGGCCGAAACTGTCCATCAGCCGCCGCGACAGGGGCTCAAAGTCGGGTGGCATCTTGGCCAGGCGCTCCCGGAACTCGGGATACAGGTCCGCGCCCGTCTCGTTGTCCCGCAGGTCGTAGATGAAGGTAAAGTGATTGAGCCCGGCCGCCTTGACGTCGAGCCGGCGGTGGAGCACCTCCTGCTGGGTGCGGTGCTCGTCCCAGTCCTTGGGCTTGTCTACCAGGCCCAGCACGCGCCCGGCGATCTGGTACGCGGCGCCGATCTGGTGGCACAGCCCGACGAAGCGCAGCGCCGTGGCCCGCTCCAGCGCCAGGCAGACCCGGCTCATCGGGTTGGTGAAATTCAGCACCCAGGCGTCGGGGGCAACCTCCTCGATGACGCGAGCGACCTCCAGCATCAAGTGGGCGCTGCGCAGCGTGTGCCCCAACCCTCCGGGACCGCCGTTTTCGCCCAACACCTGCCTGACGCCGCGGCGGAGCGGGGTCTCCCAATCCTTCTTCCAGGTCGCCGAGCGGTCCACCGCCACGGCCACAATGACGAACTCTGCGCCGTCGAGGGCAGCGCGCGGGTCGGCCGTCGCCTCGATGACGAGGCCGGCGTCCGCCTCCGCGTTCAAGCCGCGCGCCACGCGCGTCATGAGGTCCAGGCTCTCGGCGTTGACGTCCGTCAGCGCCACCGTGCTGCCCCGCAGCGCATCAGCGTAGGCCACGATGTCCTGCAGCGTGCTTAGGCCAAAACTGACGCTACCCGCTCCAACCAATGTGATCTTCGTTGTGCGCATGATGCCCCCTTAATCAGGCTACCTTCCCGAAAGCTACAGGGCAGAGCCAACTCGATGCTCCCACAGCTTTCGGGAAGGTCATTTCTTCATCCACGCTCGAATTGTACCAATGACGGTTTCAATCTCCGCCTGCGTCAGTTCTGGGAACATCGGCAGGGAGATGACGCGGGCGGCCGACTGCTCGGTCAGGGGCAACGAGACGTTCAGGTCGGCGGGGTACCCCCAGGGAAAGCCGGCCTGCTGGTGGATGGCGATAGGGTAATGGGTCTTGGCGTCAATGCCCGCCTCGTTGAGAACCTGGAGCATCTCGTCGCGCCGTTCCGTCTCGATTACGTACAGGTGGTAGACATGCCGGTAGCCCGGCTTTGCGGTCGGGAGTTTGAGACCGCTACCCTGAAGGCCAGCGGTATACAGCGCGGCAATCTCGCGCCGCCGGTCGCTCCATGCGTCAAGCCTCCTCAACTTGACGCTGAGGATAGCGGCGTGCAGGTCGTCCAGGCGGCTGTTGTAGCCCATCGTGTGCACCGAGCGGGCCAGCGAACCGTGGTTGCGCAGGGTGCGGACGCGCTCCGCCACGTCGTCACGGTTGGTGAGGACCGCGCCGGCGTCCCCATACGTGCCCAGGTTCTTGCGAATCATGAAACTGGTACCCACCGCGTCGCTCAACTCGCCGACCGCAAACCGGTCGCCCGCCGCGCCGATGGCCTGGGCACAGTCCTCGACCACCAGCAGGCCGTGCCGGCGGGCGATCTCGGCGATGGCCGGCATGTTGGCCGGCTGGCCGTACAGGTGCACCGGGACGATGGCTCTGGTCCTTTCGGTTATGGCCGCTTCGATCCGCATGGGGTCTATGTTACACGTGTCGGGCTCAATGTCCACGAACACCGGCCTGGCCCCCACGAACCAGATCGCCTCCACCGTCGCGAAAAAGGTATTGGCGACCGTGATCACCTCGTCACCGGGGCCAATCCCCAATGCCAGAAAGGCCAGCCACAGCGCGTCGGTACCCGAGTTGACGCCGACGGCGTGCTTCATCCCGCAGTAAGCGGCCAGTTCCTGCTCGAAGTGGGCCAGCGCCGGCCCCAGGATGCACTCGCTGCTTTCCAGCACCTGCTGGATCGCCGCGTCAATCTCGGGCTTGAGGCTGTGATACTGCCGGACGAAGCCATAAAAGCCTACTTTCACAGTGCACCCTCCGTGTCCCGATTCACCCAAGTTCGTAGTGGCGACTTTAGTCGCTCCTTCGCCTCACAGATGGCTGAAGCCATTCCCTGATCACTAATCACTGATCCCTGATCCCTGATCACTGGAGACCTCGTATCCTCTCCAACAGCGCCTTCTCCATCACCTCGAACGGTGCTTCCTGGCCCGTGTATAGTTCAAATTGGCGCGCGGCCTGATGGACGAGCATGCGGGTGCCAGGGATCGCCACACACCCCCGCGCCTCGGCGTCCCGGACCAACCTGGTCCGCGGCGGAATGAAGACCACGTCCAGCACGACCTTTCCCGCCCTCAAGGCGGACGGCGGAACGACGGACTTATCCGGCGCGTGGAAACCCACGGAAGTCGCGTTCACCAATATGTCGTAATCGCCCACCGAACCCAGACTCTCCAGGTCGCCGCCAAACCGCGCACCCAGGTCCTGGGCCAAAGCTGCCCCTCTGTCGGCCGTCCTGTCGTACACGGTGACCTGGCTCTGCTCCCGAACCAGCCCGTAGACGATGGCCCGCGCCGCGCCACCCGCGCCGACGACGACCGAGCGCGTGCCGGCGATCTCGACCTGCTCCTGGATCGCCCGCGTGGCGCCGTTCCAGTCGGTGTTGTAGCCGGTCAGGCGCCCGTCGTCATTCACAACGGTGTTGACAGCGCCGATGCGGGCCGCCGTCTCGTCAATCGCGTCGAGGTACTGCATGATGGCGATTTTGTGCGGCATAGACACACCCAAGCCGCGGATGCCCAGGTAGCGCGCGGCCAGCACCGCCTGGCCGGTATCCTCGACCCCAAACGCCACGTAGACAAACGGCAGGTCCAGCGCCCTGTAGGCCGCGTTATGCATGGCCACGCCCAGCGGGCTGGGCCGCGCCGAGATCGAACCACACAGCACCGGATTTGACCTTGGCATCACATCCTCCCCCCTCTCCCAGCCTTGGGAGAGGGGCCGGGGGTGAGGGCCTACGCCTTCACCGCCCCCGCCGTCAGCCCTTCGATCAGGTGCCTCTGGAAGACCAGAGCAATCAGGATAGGGGGAATGCAGGCGATGACGCCCACCGTGCACATCAGCCCATAGTCCACCCGGAAGCGCCCGATGAACTCCGCCAGCGCCACGGGCATGGTCTTGCTGGCCAACGATTGGGTCATGATCAGCGCCAGCATGAACTCGTTCCACGCCCCCAGAAAGGCGAATATCCCGGTCGCGAACAGGCCCGGCCGGGAGAGAGGCATCACCACCCGGAACAGCGCGCCGACCCGGCTACAGCCATCAATCATGGCCGAGTCTTCCAGTTCCCTGGGAATGGTCTGGAAATATCCCCTCATCATCCAGATCACGAACGGCATGCTGAAGGAACAGTAGATGATGACCAGCGTGATGCGCCGGTCCAACATGCCGAGCTTGCTGGCCAACATATACAGCGGGATGATGATGGCGATGGCCGGGATCATCTGGGTGAAGAGCAACAGAAAGATCAGCTTGTCGCCGAACGGCATGTCCAACCGGGCGAAGGCATAGGCCGCCAGCGAACCCAGCACCAGGCAGACGGTCGTCACCGAACCGCCGATCAGCAGGCTGTTCCCGACCGCCACCTTAAAGTTACCGGCCGTGGTCCTGGCCGACGGCGCGGCCGTGATGATCTGGCTGTAATACTCAAAGGAGGGCCGCTCGGGTATCCATTTGAGCGGCACGGTCAGCAGTTGCGTCAGCGGGGTGATGCTGGAGATGAACAGCCAGGCAATGGGAGCCAGGAAGAGAACCATCACTGCGATCGCCACCAGAGAGATGACCACCGGCCTGAGCAGTTTCTGCGTCCGCCGCAGCCTCGGTTCAAGCGTCGTCAAGTCCATCTTCGATGTACTCATCCTCGATGTACCCATCCGCCATACCTCCCTAGTACTCCACCTCGCGCCGGATCAGGCGATAGTAGATGATCACCAATATCAGCACGATCCCCAGCAGGACGTAGGACATGGCTGCCGCGTAGCCGAAATTCAACTGCCGGAAACTCGTGTCGTAGATGTAATAACTGACCACCTGGGTGGCACTGGCCGGCCCGCCCGCGGTGAGGACGTACACGATGTCGAACACCTGGAAGGTCCACACCGTTTTCAGCACCAGCATCGCCAGCGTGATCGGGGCCACCAGGGGCAGCGTGATTTTGAACAGCGTCTGCCAGGCCGACGCCCCGTCCACCCTGGCCGAGTCGTACAGCTCCAGCGGAATGGTCTGCAGGCCGGCCAGGTACATGATGATCACCCACGGCGTCCCCTGCCACAGGTTGGCCATGATCACCATTTGCAGCGCCCGGCGTGGCTCCGCCAGCCAGGCCACGTATTCGGAGATCAGCCCCACTTGCTGCAAGAGCGCGTTCAGCGCACCGTGATTGGGATGGTAGATCCATTTCCAGATCAGGCCCAGCACCGTCCCCGATAGAACATACGGCAGGAGAATCGTCGCCCGCGCCACCCCCCTCAACCTAAAGTGCTGGTTGAGCAGGATGGCGATGGCCATCCCCAGCGGCATACCGACGCAGAGATCGTACACCACGAACAGAGCGCTGCGCAGGAAGGCCCTCCAAAAGTCCGCCCGCTGGAAGACGCGCGCATAGTTCTGCAGTCCGATGAACTGGGGGCCAATCCCCGCCCGTGCGACGTTCATGCGGTGGAACGTGATGTAGATCGAATAGCCAAGCGGATAGCCCACGACGGCCAATATCATCAAGAAAGCCGGCAGGCACAGCAAGATACCGAATTGCCGCTTGGTGAGGTGGCCGGTACGGAGCCGCTTCAGAAAACCCATCGCTCTACGAGGGGGAACTGGTGCCCTGACGCGTTCGCCAGGATGGCGTATAGCCTGTTCTTCCATGTTGCACGTCCCTTCACGTGATGCGTGAAACGTGAAC
>Ga0315277_10005277_pt1 | contig 17066 bp, 14 predicted proteins | sample YL17G05_15_MG_FD_203695 | JGI IMG/M metagenome (GOLD analysis project Ga0315277, IMG submission 203695) | Sediment microbial communities from Yellowstone Lake, YNP, Wyoming, USA - YL17G05_15 | ecosystem: Environmental > Aquatic > Freshwater > Lake > Sediment | place: USA: Wyoming | collected... | reverse complement strand
GTTGGCACGCATCTTGCTTACTATTAAGGTTCACGAGAATTAAAAAACACCTTGAGTGGTGGGAAAAAACCAACAAGGAAAAAGGAGAAAAAGAATGTTAAAAAAGATGAGAGGATTCACCCTCATCGAGCTTCTGATCGTCATCGCGATCATCGGCATCCTGGCGGCCCTTCTGATCCCGAACGCCCTCGAGGCCATTCAGAAGGCCAAGCAGAAATCGGCCATGAAGGAGATCATGACCATAGCCACCGCCTGCGCGGATTACATGACGGACCACGGCGATTTTACCGCCATCTTGCGGACCGGGCCTATTGCCGCTGGCGACCCATTCATGCTGGCCTTATCAAGTTTCTACATCAAAGTCATTCCCGTTAACGACCCATGGAACACTCCTTACGACGTTAACTTGGGCTCAGCGGCCGTTACTGCTCTCGTCACGGTAGATCCATTAACTGTCGGTAACGACGATTTCATCGTCATGTCCTTTGGAAGAAACGGGACCGCCGGACCAACTTATATGGCGTCTATTTATTCTACCACTAGTCCTGAAGCCGGAAGGTACAACGTCAGCTCGATGGCCGATTTCAACTATGACCTCGTAAACTGGAACGGCAGCTGGATCGTTGGGCCTACGAGTGTAGCCGTAGGCAGCTGATCTTAGAATCAGATCCTAACGCAATAGGATCCAATCCTAGCGCAATTTGTAAGGGGCGGCGGTTTCGCCGCCCCTTTTTTTTGCCCGCGTGACCTTGGGCCTCACCCCGGGTTATAATGACGACGTTATGGAACGCTCCGCGTCCGAAACCGCGGCTCTCGTGGAAAGGCTCCTATCCTTCTCTAGCCCGGAGGGGGGACTCCCTTATTATCGAGGCAACTCCTCTTCTGCCGAGCCGACATTCCTCGCCGCGCTCGCCCTCTTCGCGTCCGGCGCTCCGACCGAACGCGCGAAACCTCTTCTCTCCTGGGTTAAAACTCTTCAAAACCTGGACGGGTCGGTCTGCGTAAATCCCGGACACCGCGGCCAGGGGCTTTGGCTGACGGCCCAGGCGGCCATCGTCTTTCACCATTACGGGCTCAAGGAGAATCTGAAGCGGGCCCTCGACTTCCTCCTCTCGCTGAGATCCGTGACCGTGGCGAACGACCCCCGGCTCAGGCAGGACAACACCCTGGCCGGCTGGCCCTGGGTTCCGGGCACATTCGGCTGGGTGGAGCCGACGGCCTGGTCGCTTATCGCCCTCCATCTCTCCGGCCAGGCCGGGCGTCCCCGGGCTGTCGAAGGCCGGAAGTTCCTGCTGGACCGCCGGATCCCTTCGGGAGGTTGGAACTACGGCAATCCTTCGCTTGATGATAAAGAGCTCCTGCCATTCTGGGACACGACCGGGCTCGCCCTTGCCGCCCTCCGCGGGCAGGCCGACATCGATCGGCTTCGCCCGAGCCTCGACCTGGTTGAGAAAAGGCAGGACAAGATCGAATCCCTCTGCGGACTCGCCTGGGCGGTTATCTCCCTTCAAGCGTATGGAAGGGATGCCGGCCGGCTGAGAACGCGGCTTCGGAACCTCATGGGATCTCCGGCTGAGGAAGATCTGCACGTGGGAAATTTCGCCCTGGGCCTCATGGCTCTCTCGCAAAAAAGAGTTTTCACCGCATGAAAAGGCGCCAATTCCTGAAGGACGCGACCCTGTTGACCAACGCGGTTGCGCTCTCCGGGATCACCCAGAACGTTCCTCCGGAGCCCTGCCCCGTGACGCTCCTCCCGATGCCCGATTACAGCCGGGATCTCTCGCGAGAGATCGCCGCCGTCATGTCGGGAGACGGACTTCAGCTCAAAGGCAAAAAGGTCCTTCTCAAGCCGAACTTCGTCGAGGCCCATGCCGAACGTCCTATCAACACCCACATTGCCGTCATTGCCAGCGCGGCCCATGCCTGCCTTCGCCTGGGCGCGGCGGAGGTCATTGTCGGCGAGGCTTCCGGCCACCGGCGCGACCCGTGGTTTTCGGCCCTCAATCCTTCGCTCAGGGGCATTCTTGATAAAAAGGTCAAGTGTGTTGACTTGAACCACGGCGACGCCGTCTCCGTCCCGAACGCGGGCCGGAGGTCGGGGCTCCCGGTCTTTTATGTCGCCAAGCCCGTCGCCGGGGCAGATATCCTTATCAGCATGCCGAAAATGAAAACCCATCACTGGATGGCCGTCACGCTCTGTCTGAAGAATCTTTTCGGGGTCCTTCCCGGGGTTTATTACGGCTGGCCCAAGAACCTTCTCCACTTCCGGGGGATCGACAATTCCATCCTGGACCTGGCCCGGACCGTCAAAGTCCATTACAACATCATCGACGGCGTCGTCGGGATGGAAGGGGATGGGCCGATCATGGGAAAGGCGAAGCCGGTGGGCGCGCTGGTCCTGAGCCCCTTCCCCCTGGCCGCCGACGCAACGGCCGCCCGCCTCATGGGGTTCGATCCTCAGCGGATCCCTTATCTCTTTCAGGCCGGCCGGTTCCTGCCAGGACTGAAACAGCAGGACGTCGTCATTCGCGGGGAGAAGCCCGCACGATTCGCGGCTCAATTCGATTGTCCGGAAGAGTTCAGAGGGATGCGCGGCGGGCCTTTCTTTTAGACCGGATAGAAAAGACGATCAAGCCGCCGAGGGTGAGACCTAAAGAGATCAGGCTGACGGCCGCTCCCCATAAAAAGCTCACCGGAAGGTACCGCAGGACGATCTCGTGGCGACCGGACGGAACCACGATTCCCTTGGAGAAGATATTGGCCTCGAAGACATCGGCCCTCCGGCCGCCGATCCGGGCGTGCCATCCAGGGGCGTAGTTGCCGGGGAAAACGGCGAGCCCCTCGCGGGGGAGGCTCGTGGAGTACCATCCCCGGCCCTGGACTTCCTTCCGGACGACGATCGCAGCGGGTTTGGTTTCCATGTTCCCGGATGATCCGGAAAGATCCAGGTCCTTTTCCGTAATGACTTCCTTGAGCGGATCGAACTCATCACCGGTGAAGATCCCGAGCTTGTCTTTGACCTCCACAGCCTTGACGGCCCGGAAGGCGACGAACGGAAAGGCGTTCTTTTCGGCGATCCGCTCGAACCGGACGTCGATGCCTTCTATCTGAAGCCGTTGGGCGTTCTCCTTGGAGAAAAGCGGCTTGTAGCCGATATGCGCGGCGCAGCCGACGTAATTCAATATCTTGAGCTGATCCTTCGGAGGCGATCCTTTGAAGGCTTCCATCAGGTCGAGATATCGGCGCGAGTAGGTCCCGTAGAAGTCCCAGTTGAAAACATACCGGACGCCGTCGCCCAGGCCCGTGAAGGGGTAAAGGCTCTTGCGGAAAAAGCCGAGCAGTTTGAGGTTATCTCCCATCGTCTCCTTAAGGAACGGGGAATAGAGCTCGTCCCGGTAAATGGCGAGCGGAGCGGTGAGGAGGCCCGGGAGGGGCGGCTTATCGTAGAATGAGGCCGGCACTGTCGGGTTGACATATCGGTTGTGATAAGCGGGATCCAGGACGGCAAGGGCGATAAGCGCCCAGCCCAGGATCCGGCCTTGTCCCTTCGACCGGTGAAGCAGGAAAAATACTAGGGCGTAAACGGCCAGGAGGACAAGGCCCGTTCCGATGGACCGGCCGAACTCGCGGAACGAAGCGTCCTGGTCGATGATGAAAAGCTTGTTCAGAATACCGATCGTCGGCCTCTTGAAAAGCAGGAACTTCGAAAGACCCATGCCGGCGCAGACGGCCAGGGCAAAGACGGCCCTCCGGCCCGGCTTCCGGGCCCGCGCGACTTCGTCGGACCCAAGGGCTGCAAGGATAGACAAACAGAACACGGAACCCAGGAAAAACTTGACCGGGTACCTGATCGAAGAAAGCAGGGGAAAGAACCTGTAGAGGAAAAAGAAGGGGGAATACCGTCCGCAGGCGAGAAGGAAGAAAAAAAAGAACATGAGAAGGAGAATCTCTTGCCGCCTGTCCCAAGGCTTCCTCAGTCCGAAGAGAAAGAGAAGAAGCGTTCCAACGCCCATGTAAAGGCTGTAATAAAGGGGGAATTTCTTGTCGAAGAGATGCGACCCCCAGAAATCGTTGTGCCCCGGCTCCCTGTCGTTCCCCAGGAAATGAGGAAAGGGCAGGTTGAAGAGCTGGATGAGCTCGAGGGGCCACTGGGCGGATTGGGTGGCCCTTTCGGCCCGGCCCAGAAGTTCGATCGAGGGAAGGACCTGGACCGCCGATAGGATCGTTGCCATGAGCAGGGAGAGGACCGCTATAGCGATCTTCTTTTTCCATTTGCCGGCCGTGAAGAAGGCCTGACCGGCGGCAAGGAGGAGCGTCATCAGGATGAACTCGGGGGCGCCGGCCAGGATCATAAGGGCCCAGAGAAACGCTAGAGGGACGATTCGCGCTCGGCCGGGCCGGACGTCACGGTGGAGGAGCCAAAGGACCCAGGGCATCCAGGCCAGGGCCGCGATGTGGTTGTAGAACTCGAAGGAGGAAAGATACATGCCGCTAAATGCGAAAAGCGATGCTCCCAGGAAGGAAGCCTTCCTTGAAAGGGAATAGGATTTGCAAAGGACAAACAGGCCGAGCCATCCGAGGAGGGCGTGGATGAGATAATGGAGTTTGAAGGCGGTGAACAAGGGGAGGAAGAGATAGAGCCATGTCGTCGGGTAGAAGACCGCGTTCTTCGGATTGGCCAGGAACGGCTGGCCGTTGCCGTGGGCGTCCGTCCACAGGGCGAAGTTCCCCTCTTTCAGTAATTGAACGGTGAGTTTCTTGACCGGAACCTCGACGACGGTCGAATCCCTTTCATAAAAGACCCTGTTTGTGAAAAAGAATTCTCTGAAGACGAGAAGGAAAAGGGCAATGAAGAGGGCAAAGAAGAAAAGATCTTTCTTCGAAATAAGACCGGCCGTGTTTTGACCTGGGATCATGAATACAATTTCTATCAAAAAACGGGCTTTTTCTCAAATTTTTGATTTTTCCATGGCGGTTTCATTATACTTGGGACGAAGATCGAGGCTGGGAAAGGACCGGTGAAGGGCATGGCCGCGGGCAGGATAGAAGCGAGAGCCGGGAACGAAGTGTCGTCAACAGCAAGACTTGGCCGAAAGACAAGGGTTATCGTCGCGGCCGGGCTTTTTGTCCTGGCCATCCTGCCCATCGTCCTGAGCGAGTTCCCGCCCTCAACCGACCTCCCCCAGCACATCGCCCAGATCAGGCTCTTTCTTGATACGCTTAAATCTCCCGGCGGCCCCTACGTCATACAAGGACTTGCCCCGAACAATCTCATCTATTCATTGATCCTCATCCTCTGGTCCGTTCTGCCCGTCGCCTATGTCGGGCCGGCCGTTCTCGTTCTTATTGTTTTCCTCTGGATCGCGGCCATCTTTCTCCTTGCGGCCGGAAAAGGCCGGTCGACCGAGGTGGCAATTCTTGCCTCCTTGCTCGTTTTCAATCAATCCTTTTATTGGGGATTCCTCAATTTTATGACAGGGTTTCCCGTTTTCATCCTTTGGTTTGCCCTGACGACCAGGGACGCCCGGAACCGTTCCTGGAAGCTCTATGCCGGGCTCGTCGGGACATCCTTTCTGCTCTATGGAGGCCACGCACTCTGGCTCGCGGCGGGAGGCGCCTGGCTCGTCCTGATCGGCCTGCTTAAGAGAATCAAGGTGAAGGAATTCTTTTTAAGACTCGCGACCCTCATCCCGTGCGGTATGGTCGCGCTTCTGTGGTATCCTCGGCTGTCCTTGGCACGGGCCGCCTCGGGCTTCGACGTCGCTCCGCACTGGTGTCCGCTCTTCGACCGCTTGTCCTCGTTCGTTGACACGGCCTTCGGGGGGATCCGGGGCCCCGTGGAAATCATGGTCTTCGTCTTCCTTTACGGTTGGTGCGGACTCTCCGTCTGGCAGAATAGAAAGCGGCTCGGGGGCCTCATCGACAGGGACATGCTGGCCGCGGGCGGCTTCTTCCTGGCGATTGTCATGATCGCGCCCGACAAGTTCATGAATACGATCTTTTTCGGCTCCCGATGGTTCCCCATCGCCCTGATCTTCCTCCTGTTGTCTTTACCCGTCCCTTCCATCCGACGACTTTCGGCGAAGACAGTCGCCTTAACGATCGCAGCCGCTTTCTTCTTGATAACGGCCATCGCCTGGCACAAGTACGCAATAGAGGATCTGTCCGGATTCCGGGAATCTCTGGAACATATTCCCCCGTCGTCCAGGGTCCTGGGGCTGGACCTTATAAAAAGCAGTGAGATCATCAAAGGGCGCCCTTTCCTTCAGCTTTTCGCCTATGCCCAGGTCTTCAAGGGTTGCGAATTAAACTTCTCTTTCGCCGAGCATTATTCGGGCCTTGTCGCGTACAAGACTAAAAGGCAAATCTTCTGGACGCCCGGGCTGGAGTGGTTCGGGGTGAAGGTCAAGAGGACCGACTTCGCTTTTTTTGATTATGTCCTCGTCAATGCGGGGGAGGCGGACCACAAAACGCTTTCCTTTTTCCGTGAGCTATCCCCCATGACCCTTTCGGGCCGGTGGCGGCTGTATGCGGTTCAAGAAAAATGATGCGATTCTAGGGCGGGAATGCCTCCGAAGAGAGTTTGCGAAGGTCTCCCTCCTATGTAAAATCGCTAACTTCACTGTTCACTAACCAAGGTCGCTTTATGTAACGAGAGGGCAATATGCGCTTTTAAGTGCTTGGACCTCTGGGGCTTGGCGGACATGAGAATAGCCAAGCTAAAAAGGAGCGGCACTTACAGCATGGCTTTCATCAGGGAAATCGCTTCAGCTAAGGCCACCAGAATTGCTCTCGTCTGTGATAGTTGGTTCAGCAAATTAGGCGGGCTTCTTCCCGAATGGATTCGCGTCGCCCGGTGGACCATCCGCGACAACATCATATGTGGGGATGAAGTCGTAAGCTTCTATGCTGTTCGGCGAGAAGAGGCACAGGAGCTATATAAATGCCTTAGACAGTTTTCTTCTCGACTCCCCAGGGATGTGATTCAATACTACGGACGATAAAATTACTGTGCCAATTAGTAGTTGACTGGCCGAGCGAAACGGCCAATAATGATTAGGGCTGAATGTCCCGTTTGTTTAGCGTTTTTTCATCGTTTGATTAGTGTAAAAGGATGGAAGAAGAACCAAAAAGAGATCTTAGGGATGTCTATTTTTCTGTCGTAGTCCCTGCTTTTAATGAAGTCGGATCAGTCCGAGAGCTCCATCACGAAATTGCCAATGTGCTGAGCAGCCTCGGAAAAGAATATGAAATAATTTATGTCGACGATGGCTCATACGATGGAACCAATGAGGTCCTCAGCAAGCTGAAGTCCATGGATCCACGAGTCCAATTGATACAATTCCGCAGGAATCACGGAAAATCGGCCGCTTATTCCCGGGGATTCTTGTCCGCAAAAGGTCGTGTCATCATTACGATGGACGCCGATCTCCAAGATGACCCAGGCGAGATTCCCAAACTTCTAAAACTTCTCGACGATGGGCATGACCTGATTATTGGATGGAAACAGAATAGATTATCCAACGAGCCCGCCAAAAAAACGGTTTCTTGGGCGTTCAATCGAATTGTCCGGATGTTTCTTGGCATTAAACTTCATGATTCGAACTCAGGTTTTCGAGCGATGCGTCGGGAAGTGGCCAAAAGCTTGGACTTATATGGAGACTTGTACCGATTTATTCCTGAAATCGCTTATTCAAAAGGCTACAAAGTCGGGGAAGTGGGCGTTTTGCACCGGCGCCGGAAATATGGTCAGACAAAATATGGCCCTTCTCGGTTTTGGACAGGCTTTCTCGATCTTTTAACCGTACGATTCCTTTCACGATTCATACAAAAGCCGTTGCATTTCTTTGGAACAATCGGATTGTTCCCTTTAAGCATAGGCCTAGCCCTTGAAGTTTATGTTCTGGTAAAGAAGTTTTCCGGTGAGGCATTCGCAACTCACCTGGCGGCACTAATTATTGGAGTAATGTTGATTTTAGTGGGATTGCAGTTCATTGCCACGGGCTTGATTGGAGAGATGCTCAGTAAGCAGAGCACGCGGGATTATCCCGACGGATGATGGAGTTTAAGGTCTGGATTGCCTTGAACTCTCCTCTCCAAACGCGCTTTTGGGCCGCGAGGAGGGGGCAGCTTATCCGAGTGCGAAATCCGACCTTCTTATCTTCTGGACAAGGCTCCCGTCCGCAATATAGCAACCATTTTTTCTGACATCATGCTTGCGCAGCGGGACAAGTTTATCAGTAGGGCCCCATCCGCTAGTCCTTTATCGCCAACACGGCAACCCGTCTTCTTAAAAATGGCACAAATTGCTTCAGCGCTCTTTCAAGGATATTCATTATCGGCACATGGGATTCAACAAAGTAAGCACGGGAAATGCTAAACCCGTTATTTCTTAGCGAGAGTTCTATTGCCGGCCTGGTCTTGAAGTCTACATGGCCTTCGTCCTTTTTAAGTATAATATTGTGCTTTCTCATGATCTCAAATATGTGGTGCGGATCAGGGGTATAGATCACGAGCTTCCCGCCCCTCTTGAGTATCCGGTGAAATTCTTGGATCATACTTAAGTAGACCTCCGGAAAGACATGTTCGACCAGATCCGCACAATAAATCGCATCAAAACTACTTGGTTCGAATCCCGTATTAGCAGCATCCCGGCACACAAACTTTTCAGGATTGAGGCCAAGGTTCTTCGCTGACTCGCGACAGATCCTTACCGATTCTTCGGAATAGTCCAATCCCGTTACATCTACCCCCCTCTTTTGCAGAGCTAAGCTTATGTTCCCCCAGCCGCAACCGACGTCCAGTACCTTTTCTTTTTTGCTGGCGCAATAAATTGCTAGAACGTTTTTTACCATATTCCTATTAAATCTACTCGCCCGGTCTGCAAAGTTCTCCTTCCGGCTCGAGTAGTAGTCTCCGCTATCATAGAATTCCTTTAGTTTATCCTGCTTTTCAAAATCATCCATATGTTGCCCCTGTTCCATTGGCGTTCATGCCGCTTTGCACCCGGGCGACTACATTGTTCTATCGGGTAAGATTAGTTATCCCCTTCCAAATGGTCTCGCATTGTTTCACTCATGCTATTGCCTTGCGCCACGGCGCCAGATAATCGATGGAAATGGGCCGCTTGCGTCCATTTTGAGGTTAGCATTTTTCCATTTAAGAGCCTCCTACAAGGTCTCGATATATTCTTTCATACTTGTTGCCTATTTCCTCCCAAGAGAAATCCCTCTCAATGTAATTCTTCGCGTTTTTGGCAAGCCTTTCCCTAAGGCCTTCATCATCCGCAAGCATCAATATTGCCTCTGCAAGGCCCTCTGAATCTTTCGGCTCTACCAAGAGGCCAGTTTCACGATGTTTCACAATATCGGGGATGCCGCCGACCCGAGAGCCGATAACCACAAGCCCTGACTCGATTGCTTCGAGCAGCACCGTGCCAAGCCCTTCAGTAAAGCCCCTGGAGTCTACAATCGAAGGAAGCACGAAGATATCTGCTGACTCGTACTCCTTTTCGAGCTCTTGCCCTTTGAGATATCCCTTAAATTGCACAACCGGTTTTATACCCAGTTTTTCCGCACTTTTTTCGTACTTCCCGCGTTCGGGCCCATCTCCCACGATATGAAGCGAAAAGCGAGGCCCGCGCTTTTCGACAAGCATTTTCATCCCCTCCAGCAAATAGGGAATCCCCTTCCACTCGATGAGCCTCCCGACAAAAAGAATTCCCACCGTATCCTTCGCCTGCCTTGCCTTTTCGGGATCGCGAGTAACATGCGTTGAACCTCCCATGGGAATAATGGTTACGTGTGCGCCTCTCGCAATCTCCATGACTCTTCCGCCTAAAAATGATGAGTTCACTATGACTCCATCGGCTGGAGCAAGGAGCTTCTTGAAGATGAATCTATAAAAATTGTTTGTTCTAGCAAGGTTGACATCTGAGCCGTGGCAAGAATAGATCATCGATCGCTTTCGGACCGATTTCATGGCAAGCCCAAAAAGCGCCAAGGGGAACGGAAAATGGACATGGATTATATCATAATCGTGCTTAAGCCCATAAATAAACGAAAATATCGCACCCCCGAGAAGGAAAAACGGGAGAAGTAAGTAGTATGCCCTATTTGACTTTAATCGCTCTGGAATGGACATGTCGTGCGAGAGCTTCTCAAGACTTGCGAACAGATAGCGAAATCTTTCTACTCTAATCCCTTCATAGTATTCGCTTTTTCTACCCTTGTATGTGGAGGTAAGTATATCTACCCGGACCTTTCGTTCATTTAGCACTTCAATCAGTTTTATAATCCATGGATTAAGAACCTCACCCTTGCTCCTCGGGAATGAGGTAACAATGAAAATGACCTTAAGCTCCTTCTTTTCGTCCTGCCTAGGCATTGGAGGTTCTATTATAGACATAAAAGTCAGCAAAAGAGGTGGCTTCCTTCGGGTCCCTTTCGTTGTATGGGAACGGATTAGTGAGTTTGGCCACGAGATTCCAGTCCGCACAATGCTTTTCAACCCAGTTTGTGAACTTACGATGTCTGACATGAGCACTTACTTCTTTGATAGTTTCATCATTTGACGAATAGATAATGACATGCTTGGATGAGGCATTGAATAAATCATGCATGTACTTTGCGAATAACTCGTCCTCCACAATATGATAAATGACGTCAAGTGAAAGTGTCAATTGGGCGATAAATATGTGCCCGTTATCAATAAAGCAGTCCGGGGAGTAAAGGAAGAAGCTCTTTGTTATATCACCCTCGAATCTACGCCGACACAACGAAATCGCATTCGCAGAGATATCCAGTCCTATATAGGATGGGCATTGGAAGAGAGATAGCTGATTTCCGTCGCCGCATCCGAATTCAATAACGGAAGACACTCGCTCTTTCTTAATGAAGGAATTTATGACGTCTGCCTTATAGGCAGCCAATCTCCCATAGGAGCCTTCGCCAGAGCTCCTGCCTTTCTTGTAGCGCTCCTCCCAATACGACGATGAGTTATCGAAACGGAGCCTGTTGACCTTCCTAACCGCGTATTCTAAAATCGGGCCTAGCAATGGAACGTTTCGAATTAACCTCAATATGCGTCTTTTCATAGAGTCCTTTGAGCCCTCATCAGATAGAGATACGAAACTGCAAAAAGCAAAAGTTCGAACACGAGTGGGAAAAACCGGAAATATAAAATAAGTTGCATCATTTCTTCCTTGCTGACAAGCCCATTCAAGAGCCAAACAATTGAGGCTTCGCGTACTCCGATTCCCTGAGGAAGAAAGAACGCTAAAAGTCCCAACGCCCACCCGATAAACAAGAGGGACGACGCAAGAAATGCAGGTCCGCCTATATTCTTGAAGCTTACCAGAGTCATGGCCAGGGAAAAGAGCGCCATGTACGCTGCCAATTCAATATAAACCAAACTGTAGGCACTGCGTGCCGGCTCATTCTCCTTTTTCAGGAAGCTAAAAGGCAGCTTCTTTAGTATGCTATCGAAATCGACAAAATGAAGAGAGATGGCTACAAGCAGAGTGGCGAAAATAAAGCCTAGCAAATACAAATAATTTGATTTATGCAAAAAGAAGTACACCAAGAGCAAAGAAAAACTGAGAAGAACGCTCAATATGTTAAGAAACAAAAGACTTTTTGCGTAGCGAACACCTTTCCGCTTTTTGCTGCCCTCAGAAGTGATGTAGGCAAACTGCCAGACCTTTCCAGGAATATACTTATATATATTGGAAGTATAAAAAACCGCCAGACTGTCAACCGCATTCTTGCCCTTTTCCTTTGTCGCCGTAATCCAGATAATCCCTTGCACTGCATAGGCCCCTAAAACCAGCAATGAGGCGCTCGTGAGCCGCATCCATGATGGGCGAAAAAGCTTAGTCAGATCAACATTCCTAAAATACGCAATTATGTAATGAAACGCGACCAAAATTAGGGCCGTGCTAAGAGCGTATTTTAACCAGCTCTTACCGAGGAGGTTTCTAATATTCATCTAGGATCACATTCTTTAAGCCGGATGAGCCCGAAAGACCATTATGCGCCCCTGGTTTCCCCATAGCGTCGATTGCGGGAGCGCTCACATCTCGATCGTAAGCTGGGCGTAGCCTCGACAATTGATTTACAGTAATCCATCCGTCGGTCCGCGAAAAAGGACCTACCATGACCTAACCGTCCCTTCTTCACGCGCGCGAGCATAGACTCAGCGACGAAATAGTATCCCCATCTGCCGAATAGAGTCAAGGTCGGCGAAACCGATGATCGGGAAGTAGTCAGAGGAATAAGCAATGTTCCGATGTCCTATATCGTCAACAACATAAAGAGAGCAAGTTTGCGGTTTGCGTCTACAGCAAAGACATTGATTAATTTCGCCCCGTATGGTCAAATATCGAAGAGGAGAGTTGTGTAGAAGCGGCAATGGGTTCAAGAACGTCAACAATTCCACAAAGCATTAAAACTAATTTGTAGAGGGGGGCACCAAATTACCTCCGGTCCATGATCTGAAAACACATCAGTAGAATATCATACGTGTGGGCCTAAGCTTGGGACGGACGATGAGCGACAAAATTATAAGAAATAAAGCCAAGACCATGCTGTGGCCGATATTAATGTGCGCTTCGATATTGGCTGTTGGCCTTCCATCAATCATCTATCCGTTCGGATATGATCAGGCCAACCAAGCCTATATTGCCAGCCGCGTGCTTGGCGGAGACGTTCTTTTCAGAGACGTGGTCAGTCTAAAGCCTGTGCTTACTATTTGGTTTCATGTCGCCTCGCTTTGGCTTTTTGGGCACAACATGATGTCCATCAGGATCGCGGACTTAATATGGGTCATGATTGTCTCCGTACTGATTTATCGTTTCGCCATAAAGGCTTTCCCGGAACGCGGAACGTGGGTTGGCTTGCTCGGTGGCCTATTCTACGCTCATTTCCACTACTCGCATACTTTTTGGCACACTGCCCAGGCCGATGGTTGGATGAATGTTCCCGTCGCGTTGGGTTTTTTGCTCATCCTTCGTTCAGTAGAAATGGACATACCCAATAGATCGAGGCAATTCTTTCTCTGGGTTGCTGTGGGCAGCTTGGGAGCTTGTGCTGTTCTTTTTAAATATACAGCACTGGGAATAGTCGCCGCCATGGCAGTATGCTCTCTGATGGCTTTTTGGAAGGGGCGTAACTCTGGGCTCACCAGTATGGGAGGATTCTGCGCAGGCCTGGTGCTTGTCGGAATGCTCTTTTTCCTCTGGCTATGGGCACGCGGTGCGATACAGCCGTTTTTTCATAATCATTTTGCGGACGTTATATCATACGGAAGCGGCAAGGTCGCGGGAATTAAAGGCGGGGCGGGTAAGTGGGGAGATCTTATAAGAAAAGTGATCCCGCAGCTATTTAATAACGTCCCCGTTTGGCGTAGGTTTCTTGCAGCCCCTCGCACCTTCTGGATTGGCTTTGCCGGGCTCATTGCGATGATCCTAAGATTTTGGCCTGTCCGGAAGAATATTCGGCAGATAACCACTTACCTAATTATCCTGGCATGGCTGGGGGCTGCGTGGACATCGACAGCGCTCCAGGGCCGTTGGTTTCCGTATCATTTTCTACCCCTGTTCCCTCCATTGGCGCTCCTGAGCAGTTGGCTTATTGTCTCGGCGATGTTTTCAATAAAAAAAATCTTCTCCTCTAGGAGTTTTGCACTTCTGTCCGCTTCGGCACTAATGTTAGCGGCGGCCTGCGTGGAGCCCAAACAATATGCCATCGGGTTTATCTCCGTAAGAGAACAGTATGCCCTGCTTTTCAGAGTGCTTTTGCGTAAAGAAGATATTCCCACCCTTTGGAAAAGTGGGTTATTTGACATTGCGGACAATTATTCGGTATCAGAGACGATAAAAGTCGTCGAGTACCTAAAGTATAATACGCGCACGCAGGATACGATGTTCGTTTGGGGCACAAATCTCGGAATTCATTTTCTCGCACAACATCCCCGGGTCTCCGGAATTGATACCTCGATCCAGGCGGTCGGCCAGGTCGTCGCGAAAGCCGGAAGTGCCGATAGGCTGATGGCCGATCTAAAAACAAACCCTCCGGACATATTCCTTGTGCAGAAGGGAGACCAAATCCCGCACATTCTTGGGCATTTCAAGGATTCGTACGGACTCCTGATGGAGACAACGCCTGTTCTTGAGTTCGTAATTAAGAATTATTTTGAAAAGACGACGATCGGGCACTTTATTGTGCTCAGCAAGCGACGAGAAAATGTCAGAGCGAGTGAGCCGGTTCCCCAGGGGAATCCTCCCGTCATGTTTCCTCCGCTAACCGAATGACCGCAGCGATCTATTTGAGGAAGAGTTGTTTTCCGGTAATAGTTGAAGATACAAGAAGAACAAACAGCCGAAACTCGTTTAGTTGTGCGATTCTTGTCTTTCTGTTGTTCCGTATTGCCGGGCTTCCGCCTTTTGGGGATCTGTCTGAGCACGCCGGCCAACTTTGGAACTTATGGAACACCATGAATAGCTTGATTCTTTGACCATTTGCTCGGTTGAAAGGATAACGACGTCAGAATGACACGTTTCGTGAATAAAGGGGGACTCATTTTCTTGGCCTCTCTGGCCTTGCCTGCTATTCTTCTCCTGACCGGCGGCCCTCATGTCTTGAAAGGATTTCCACTGGACGATGCCTGGATCCATATGGTCTATGGGCGCTCGATTGCCGCAGGCGGCTTCCCGGCCTATAACGCGGGCATCCCTGCAACGGGCTCGACCTCGCCTTTATGGGCGTATATCATTGGGTTGATCCATCTTCTATCTTCAAAGCCGGCCATTACCGTTTTAGGCGTCAAGGGTGTCGGCATTGTTTGTCATGGCTTTTCGGCCTGGGCCCTCTATAGGATCGTCAAGAAATTGAGTTCATCGAATTCGGTAGGATTTATATGCGGCATGATCTTAGGCTTTTCTCCGGCTTTGGCAGCTTCCTCGATCAGCGGCATGGAGATTTCTCTCGGCTGCGCCGTATGCCTATGGGGAATTGAAAGATATTCGGAAAAGCGATTTCTAGCGGCCGGAATAATGTTCGGGCTCGCCGGCTTGACCAGGCCAGAATATGCGATCGTCATCCTCGTCCTCTTGGGAGACCTGCTGGTTTCCGTCCTAAGGAAAGAGGTCCCCTGGAAAAGGATGTTCGAGTTAGTCGCTCCGATCGCGATAGCGGGGGGCCTTTTCCTTGGCTGGGATCTATTCGTGGACGGCCGTCCGTTCCCGGCGACCTTTTATGTCAAAACAAGGCCGTTGTCGGATTTCCCGCTTTTCGACAGGGTCTATTTCGCCTTTTACATACTGACACGCGACGCTCCTTTAGCGGGCTGGATCGCCTGGTCAGGTCTAATCGGAGGACTTTTTATAGGAAAGCAGGGGAAAAGACTGTTTTTCCTGTTCCTCGTCTCCGCGTCCTTGTTTACCTTAGCTCAGATCGTCTTAATCGCTCCCGCAGATCCATGGTCGTTTTATCATATCCGGTACTTGCTGCCAGTCGTGCCCCTATTTTGGATCTCCCTGGCAGCCGGGGTATGGGCCGGATTCTCTTTCCTTTGGAGAAGCAAGGCTGACTCAGGGGGATTTCCGTTGAAAAAGGCCTTGGGACTCGGCTATCTTGCGGTGACTCTAGTGATCACGTTCGTGAACTTAACCCGGGGCAACATGAACTGGAGTGCTAAGTTCGCAAATGATTGCCGGAACATCGATGAAGTCCAGGTCGAGCTCGGCCGAGCTATCGATCGTGGTTTTCCACAAAATGTCGTGGTCGGTACCGTCGACGCCGGCGCCATAAAATATTTCGGAAAAAGAAAGACCATAGACTTGATTGGGCTCAACACCCCGGATGCATTACGGGATATGGCGGTTCGTCTTGACGCGGTCGTCTTGATGCCTGCATGGATAAAGTTGCCCGGGGATCACGGCTTGGAAATCGTTGGGATGAGGAAAACAAAGGATTATCAGGTTACCTCTAATCCAAGAATGGATCATCAAGTTATCATGGTCTGTCGTGGCGAACGTTCAAGCCTTTTGACGCCTATTGAGCTATTGGCAAACAAGATTAACATCCGTTTGATCTGTATAGCGAGCGACCGGATCGAGTTATTGAAAACGCAATTTAAGTATAACAGCTACAAGCGCTGAGGCGGGACCGTTGAACGTCAATTAATAAGCGGTAACCGACGTCCGTGTCAAACCGAGCTTTTGTGTTATAATTTTGAGGATCATGCGTGCGTCGTTCCTGCTTCTCATTTACTCCCTCATCATCATCCTCGTCGCGCCCGTCCTCCTCGTCTGCTGGGTCCTGGGGGTACGGGAGCCTCTCATGGCTATCGGCAGGTGGGCCATGCGCGTCGGGCGGCGCGTTCTCGGCATCGACGTCGAGGTCGGCGGCCTCGAGCGATTCGACCATAAGGCCTCTTATGTCTTCATGCCCAACCACCTGAGCTTCCTCGACGGGCCGATGATGGTCATGCTCATCCCGCAGTCCGTCCGGGTGATCGTGAAGAAGAATGTCTTCGGCATCCCCGTCCTCGGGTGGGCGATGCTCCACGTGGGGTGCGTGCCGGTCGACAGAAGGGCCGGAGGCGGGGGGATCAAGAGCATCGAGAAGGCTGCGCGGTCCATAAGGGAGAAAGGGTATTCCTTCCTGATATTCCCGGAGGGGACAAGGAGCGTCGACGGCAAGCTCCAGAGGTTCCGCAGGGGTGGGTTCTTTCTGGCGATCGTGGGGGGAGCGCCCATCGTCCCGGTGACCATCGGGGGGACGTTCGAGTTGATGCCGAAGGGGCAGTTCGGGGCGAAGCGGGGGACGGTCAGCGTCAAATTCCATCCGCCGGTCCCCGTCGACGGATATTCGGAGGGGAACGTGGCGGAGCTCGTCGAGAGGGTGAGGGCTGCCGTGAGTTCCGGGCTTTGAACGGGGGATGGTTATTTCACCACCACCTCATATTGCATATTCCAATCCCATTGATCGAAATATAGGTTCCCGCCTTCCCATTCGACTTCGCCGCGCTGGGAATCGACGGTCTCGGAACGCGGATATATCTTC
>Ga0315277_10005276_pt1 | contig 17071 bp, 13 predicted proteins | sample YL17G05_15_MG_FD_203695 | JGI IMG/M metagenome (GOLD analysis project Ga0315277, IMG submission 203695) | Sediment microbial communities from Yellowstone Lake, YNP, Wyoming, USA - YL17G05_15 | ecosystem: Environmental > Aquatic > Freshwater > Lake > Sediment | place: USA: Wyoming | collected... | reverse complement strand
CGACTTCAAGAGCAGCCCGATGGACGAAGTAGCAATCCCCTTACCAAGGGACGAGACCACACCGCCGGTAACGAAGATGTACTTAGCCACAGCAACAACTGCGAACGTCAAACGCCGAACGCCGAACGCCGGCCGCCGACCCGCAGTTCGGCGTTCGCACTTCGGAGTTCGGCATTGCGACTACCCCTGTCGCTGCTTGTGCTTCGGCTCGCGCTTGCAGATGACGTACACGACGCCCTTGCGCTTGACGACCACGCAGTGGGCGCAACGTTTCTTGATCGATGTACGAACTTTCACGTTAGCTCCTTTTCAGTCCGTAGCGGCCGCCGGAGAAAGGCCCTATTTGAACCGGTAGATGATGCGGCCCCGGGTCAGGTCGTACGGCGAGAATTCCACCGTCACCCGGTCACCGGGAAGAATCCGAATCCAGTGTAACCGCATCCGGCCCGAGATATGGGCGATGACCTGGTGTTTGTTGTCCAACTCGACCTTGAAGGTCGCGCTGGGCAGCGATTCCAGTATCGTCCCCTCGAGCTGTATCAGGTCTTTCTTACTCATTCATCTCCATTATCCGGCTGCTGCCTCTTTCTGCTTTCCAATCCGACACTCGACAATCGTCAATTGACCCGCGTCAGTATTTCCGGCTCGCCGGCGGTCACGAGCACCGTGTGCTCGTAGTGCGCCGATGGTCTGCGGTCTGCCGCGACAACGGTCCAGCCGTTGGCAAGCGTCTCGACCTCGTACCGGCCCATGTTCACCATCGGCTCAATCGCCAGCGTCATGCCCGCGACAAGCTTCATCCCCTGCCCCGGCTTGCCGAAGTTCGGCACCGACGGGTCTTCGTGCAGGTTCGTGCCCACCCCGTGGCCGCACAAGTCGCGCACCACTGAATACCCCTGTGCCTCGACGTACGTCTGCACCGCGTGACCGATGTCCGAAACCCGGTTCCCTTCCCTGGCCTGCGCTGCACCGAGCCAGAACGACCGTTCGGTCGCGGCAACCAGCGCCATTATCTCCGGCTTCACATTCCCCACCGCGAACGTTCTCGCCCCGTCGGCAATCAGCCCATCCTTGGTCACACCGACGTCCACTTTCACGATGTCGCCCTCGGTCAGCTTCCGGTGGCTGGGTATCCCGTGGACGACCTCCTCGTTCACCCCGATGCAGACCGCAGCCGGGAAACCACGGTAGCCAAGGAAGGTAGGGTACGCGCCCTGCGAACGGATGTACTCGTCGCAGACCTGCTCGAGTTGCCTCAGCGTCTTGCCCGGACTGACGGCTTTGCCCGCTGCTTCCAGCGCCCCTGCTACCACCCGTCCCGCTTCCCGGATTCCCTCGACCTCGCGCGCTGACTTCAGGTGAACAGGCAAGTCAACTCCACCGAATCCGAAACCCGGTTCAGTGCTGGACTAGGCAATCAGCCTCAGAATCTCCTGATAGACCTTATCCCGGCCCAGCGCGCCGTCAATCCGCTTAAGCTTACCCTGGGTCGAGTAATAGTGCAGCACCGGCTCGGTCTGCTGGTGGTAGGTGCTGAGCCGGTCGCGGATCACGGTCTCCGTGTCGTCCTTGCGCTGGTACAGCTCCCCGCCACAATCGTCACAGACACCCGCGACCGTGGGCGGCTTGAAGGTCAGATTGCATATCTTGCCGCACTTCCGGCACTGCCTCCGCGCGGTAAGCCGCGTCACGACCTCGTCGTCCGGCAGGTCAACCAGCACCGCCATGTCCACGGCCAGCTTCTTCGCTGCCAGCACCTTGTCCAACCCTTCGGCCTGCGGAATCGTCCGCGGGAACCCGTCGAACAGAATCGGCTTGCCGATGTTCTCGGCCATGAACGCGTTTACCACCTCGAGCACGACATCGTCCGGGACGAGCCGGCCCGAAGTCACGTATTCCTCGACCTTGGCTCCCACCGCACTCTTACGGCTGATGTGGTCGCGGAACACATCGCCGGTCGAGTAGTGGACGAACCCGTTCTTCTCCCGCAGCAGCTCCGCCTGGGTTCCTTTGCCGCTGCCGGGCGGCCCAATCAGAACGAGATTCATCGCCTTCATAAGCTGTCGAAGTCTAGCCGCGAATCGATGAGAGTCAAGCCGGCTCCGCCCACGCCGGGGCCAGCTTGACCCTGCCGCCTTCCCCTGTATCCTTAGCTCCGGCGCGAGAGCCCATACCGAATAGGAGCATCTGAGAATGACCGACAAACGCCTGAAGCTTGTCCTGTTTCTGGCTGTTGTGGCGATCGTGCTGGGCTACTACGCGTATGCTTCAGCCCCGACCAACTCCTTCTGGGATTGCAGCGAGTTCATCGCCACCGGCTACAGCCTTGGCATCCCGCACCCGCCCTCAACCCCGCTCTTCGTGCAACTGGCCAGGCTGGTTTCGTTCCTGCCCTTCCGGCACGAGATCGCGGGCCGGGTTACACTGGTATCCAGCATGTTCGGCTCAGTCTGCTGCGGGCTCATCTACCTGCTGGTGGTCTACCTGGTTGGGCTCCAATCGGCTACGCGACGAAAGGAAACGCCGGAGGCCAAAGGACAGGGGTCAGGGGTCAGGAGTCAGGGGTCAGTCCCTAACCCCCAATCCCCGGCCCCCGAACCCTCTGCCCCATCCCAAGGTCCGCCGGGACCGGAACGAATCGACTGGGTACCTCATCTGTCCGGGGTCGTCGCCGCGCTGCTCTGCGCGTTCGCCTACTCATTCATGTTCAATACGGTCGAGGCGATTATCTTCACTCCGGCGGCTACGATTGCGGTCGCGGTCACCTTCCTGGCGGTGCTCTGGTACATCAAAGAGGGCAAACACCAGGGCGACAATCGGATGGTGATCGCCTGCGTATACATCCTGGTGCTGGCCACCGGCGTGCATTTCACGCCGATGATCATCTTCTTCGCCCTGATACCATTCTGCCTGATGGTTGACCGCCGCTCCGTGATCGACCTGCGCCTGGTCGAGCTGTTCGGATTCTACCTCATTATCCTGACTGTCGGCGTGGTGCCCGGGTTCGTGGCCAAGGTGATGTGGGGCCTGGCGCTCGCCGCGGTCTTCTACTTCGGGATGAGGATGCTGGAGGGCGCGGAGAAAGACCGGCAGGTCTGGCTGGCCATGCTGGTGTTTGTCGGTATGTTCATGCTGGCCTACGTTGCCGGGGCCACGGCCGAAGGCTCAACCGAGGGCGCGCGCAACCTCGTCATGGACAACGTGGTCCTGTTCCTCGCTTCGCCGATTGCCGGCCTGCTGGACCGCATGTTCGCCAACCTGCCGCTGTTCCTGCTGATGGCCGTCGGCTACGGGCTCTACATCTACTACCTGCACACGAAGCGGAGGCTCGACACCAAGTACGCGCTCATCGGGCTCGCGCTGTTCCTCGTGGCGGGCACGGTGCAGTTCTTCCTGCTTATCCGTTCCGGCCAGCACCCGCACATCAACGAAGTCAACCCCAACCACTGGCAGGCATTCGCCTCGTCCCTGCGGCGCGAGCAGTACAACGCCATGCGCTTGTTTCCCCGGCAGACCCAGTACCTGATCGAGAACGACTACCAGAATTTCCGGAACGCGCCACCCAACTACGGCCTGCTCGCCGGCTACTTCGAGCAGTTGAAGTACTACTTGCGCTACTTCCTCTGGCAATGGGCCGGCCGGTTTAACCTCGATTTCTTCGTCACCTCGAAGACCGTGTTCCTCCAGCCCCTGAAGCTGTTCCCCGCGCTGGTCGGTCTTATCCCCCCCCTGCTCGGCATCTGGGGCATCCGGGACCAGTGGCGCCGGGACCACAAGACCGCGGCCCTGTTCACGGCCGCATTCCTGATTGCCTCGTGGGGACTTCTGACCTACCTCAACAACAAATTCTCAACGTCCGACCCGCGAGCAGCGATGGTGCGGCAGACCTATCACCAGAACATGTACGTCGAGGTACGCGAGCGTGACTACTTCTACGCCTTCTCGTTCATCTTCTACACGATCCTGGTCGGCATCGGCCTCAATGCCTTCTTCCGCTGGCTGCAGCAGCAGACCCGCGTCTGGTTCCCTGGCCGGCCCAAAGGATCGGCCGCCCGCGCGACGACGTATGGAGCCGGAACGCTGGCCGCGGTCCTGCCGTTCCTGGTCATGAGCTTCAACCTGCCGGTCGTCAGCCGGCACGGCAACTGGATTCCGGCCGAGTACGGCTACAACGTCCTCGCCTCGTGCGACAACGGCGGCGTAGTCTTCACCAACGGTGACAACGACACCTTCCCGCTCTGGATGATTCAGGAAGTCCCTTCGGCCGTCAGCGACAGTGCGGCGCGAGTCGAGCGCGCGCTGCCCGACTATCCCCGGCAGCGGATTCCGAAAACGGTCGAGCCTATCACCTACGGATTCCGGACCCAGGTCGCGAAAGGCTGGGGCGTGGCCGTGGCGAATCTCTCACTGCTCAACACCGACTGGTACTGCCGCCAGCTCAAGGCGTGGGGAGCGCCGGTCTCGCTCAGCGACGAAGTGATAGAGCGGCTGTACAAGGGCGGGCTCTTCAGCGCGGACAACACCCGGCACTACAACCTGGGCGACATCATGATTCGCGACATGCTCGCGACCAACACCGGTATCGCCCTGAAGTGGCCCGACGACTATACCGTGCCCTCCGACCAGTTCCGCGCCCGCGTGTTCAAGGACTACCACTCGCGGATTCCCATCTACTTCGCCACCACGGTGGAGCCCTCGTACATGGAAGACGCCAAGGGACACCTGCTGCAGAAGGGCCAGGTGCTCCTCGTGGTCGGTCAGGAAATACCCCAAGGCCAGGAGTTCGACGGTCCGGCAACCGCCGACATCTTCCTGCACCGCCTCAAGCTGAACAGCACGCTCGACCCGCGAGTGGTGAAGGACGATAACGAAGTGAGCCTGCTCGGCACCTACGCCAAGACGTTTCTCGACCTCGCCCAGTACGCCGCCGGCATCGGCGATTCCGCCACCTGTATCAAGGCGAGCGACGCCGCCGTCCGCCTCGGACTCGACCCGCAACGCCGGGGCCAGGTCTTGCTCCTGACGAGCAAGAGCCTCGCGGACGTCGGCGTGGTTGACAAAGCCCAGCTCTACCTTGACTCCGCCGTCAAGACGCTCAATCCGGATGGCTCGGCCCGCGGCGCCGTTGCCTGGACACAGGCCGCAATCTACCGCGCCAGGGGCAAGTACGCCGCCGCGGAGAGCATCTACCTCAGCCTTGTGCCGTACGCGCCCGAGGTCTACTGGGAACTGTCCGAGATGTACCGGACCGGGCTCAAGGATAACGCGCGGGCCGAGGCCGCCCTCGATTCGTGGTACGGCAAGGTCGCGCAGGACTGGCCGAACACCACCCGGTACGTCAACGGACTGCTCAGTATGTTCGGCGACCGGACCCGCGCCCGTCTGGTGCTTGACGCGTGGACGAAGAAGAACCCTAAAGACTCTGCCGCGGCGGCGGCCCTGCGCCGCACCATCTAGCCCGGCGCAGCTGAGTTCCTCTACAGGCTGAGGCCTCCAGCCCGAGGTCTAGAAACCGCCGAGAGCGCCAAGTCCGGTCCGGATTCTACCACCAAGTCACCAAGAGTCCGGACCCGACACATCTGCGACATCTGCGGTTGTCCAGTCTGGAACGATGCAATCTGCGGAATCTGCGAAATCTGCGGATGTCCTGAGGTCTGTCTACGACAGGCCGCTCAGTTTGCCGTCATCGGCGATGTCTATCTTCAGGGCGTTGGGCCTCTTGGCAAGCCCAGGCAGCAACTCGATTTCGCCTGCCACCGGCACGAGATAACCGGCTCCGGCCCGGATGTGAATCGCCGAGATGGTTATCTTGAACCCCTCGCAGACACCGACGCATTCCGGGTCGTCGGAGAACGAAAGCTGAGTCTTGGCGATGCAGACCGGGAGCTTGTCGCATCCTAGCAATGAGATGCGCTTCAGGTCGCGTTCGGCCCGCGGCGTGTACACGACCCGGTCCGCACCGTATATCTTCTGCGCCACGGCGTCAATCTTGTCCTCAACCTTGGCGCCGTAGTCGTACACCGGCTTGTTCCGCCCCGGCTTCTCCTCTATCTGCTTCATCACCGCTCGCGCCAGGTCTTCGCAGCCTTTGCCGCCATCGGTGAACCCGGTGCTGAGAGTGCACGCCACCCCGTGCTCGCGGCAGTACCGCTTCACCAACTCGAGGTCGTCGTCCGAATCCGCCTCGAACCGGTTGAGCGCGACTACGGGCTCAAATCCCAGCAACCGGCAGTTCTCGATGTGACGGCGCAGGTTGTCGAATCCCTTCCACAACTCGGTCATGGTACCCTTCTTAGCGTCTTTCGCCCCGCCCTGATGCTTGAGCGCCCGGACCGTGGCCACGAGCACGCAACCCGCAATGTTCCACCCGGCCAGTGGCGCCACGATGTCCACGAACTTCTCCGCGCCGAGGTCGGACCCGAACCCGGCCTCGACCACCGTGTATTCGCATAGCCGCATGGCCGCATTGACCGAGATGATGCTCGCCGTTCCGTGGGCGATGTTGGCGAACGGCCCGGCGTGAATAAGCGCGGGCGTGTTCTCCGTCGTCTGTACCAGGTTCGGCTTGATTGCGTCCTTCAGGAGAACGGCCATCGCGCCGGTCGCGCCCAGGTCGTTTGCGGTAATCGGCTTGTCATCGTAGCTCAGGGCTACGAGAATGCGGCTCAGTCGCTGCTTCAGGTCGGCCCGGTTCAAAGCCAGGGCCAGAATCGCCATCACCTCTGACGCCGCGGTAATCACGCAACTATCCTCACGCGCGGGCCCATCGGCGCGGCCCCCGAGTCCGACCACCATCGTCCGCAGCACGCGGTCGTTCATGTCAATCGTGCGCGGGAAAGCAATCTCACGGCCGTCGATCCGGAGCGGGTTGTCAAAGTGGATTGAGTTGTCTAGCATCGCAGACAGCAGGTTGTGCGCCGAGGTCACCGCATGGAAGTCGCCAGTGAAATGGAGGTTGATGTCCTCCATCGGCAGCACCTGTGAATACCCACCGCCCGCAGCACCGCCCTTGATACCGAACACCGGCCCGAGCGACGGTTGGCGCAGCACCGCAATAGACTTCTTTCCCAGCCGGTTGAACGCCATCGAAAGCCCGGTCGACACGGTTGTCTTGCCCTCGCCGTACTTGGTCGGCGTGACCGCCGTGACAAGGACGAGCTTGCCGACCGGCTTGTCCTTCAACTGGTCGAGCAGCCTGACCGAGAGCTTGGCCTTATAGTTCCCGTTCGGCAGAATCAGGTCGGGGTCGGTGATCCCGAGCCCGGCCGCAATCTCACTAATCGGCCTCAGCTTCGCCTGCTGCGCAATCTCTATGTCAGAAAGCACGAATCCTCCAATCACTCTATTCCACGTCTAACCACCCCTGGCAACACGAAAGCCGGAATGGAACTGCCAAGAACGCCAAGGCCGCCATGTCCGGATTCCGCTACTGCAGACTGCCACCTGCAAACCGACGCGAGGCGTCGCCCTGAGTGAGTCAGACGAATCGAAGGGTCTCTGCTCTACTCGGGCGCTCCGCGCCCGTCCACGGCCCGCCCATCATTAGATACCAGAATACCCCGCCACGTCAAGCACGGTCAAGGCCTGTGTCAGCGCCCGTCCTTGCGCTCTCGCTGGGAACACTGATCCGGCGCGGCCTGCCAAAGCTCCGACAACTGTGCCAGCAGTGTGACCCGCAGCGGGTAGAACAGCGGGTCGAGGAACGGGTAGAGCTACCGGTCGAGCTATGGGTGAAGCTACGGGTCGAGCTACGGGTGAAGCTGCGGGTCGAGCTATGGGTGAAGCTACGGGTCGAGCTACGGGTGAAGCTACGGGTCGAGCTGCGGGTGAAGCTGCGGGTCGAGCTATGGGTGAAGCTGCGGGTCGAGCTATGGGTGAAGCTACCGGTCGAGCTACGGGTGAAGCTACAGGTCGAGCTATGGGTGAAGCTACGGGTCGAGCTACGGGTACAGCTACGGGTGGAACTACGGGTACAACTACTCCCCCAATGACCCCTACCCTTGAATTATCGGCCTTGCATCGCACCACAACCAGCGGATAATACTGACGTTATGCTCCAGGCACCCGATTCACTCAACTGTCGTTTCCCGTATCGAATTCCAACGAGTGAGAGCCAATGAGACCGCTGCCCCTGACCCCTGAAACCCAGACGATCCTAACCCGCATCTGTACATTCGGGTGGACGCTCAGCGTCTTCGGCATGAGCGCGGGCGCATCTTGGCGGCTGGTCAAAGCCAAGGTCGAACGCCGAGTAATGGCTGCCGGGGTCGCAGTCCAAAGCATCAACGCTTACCGGCGCTACGTGTATGAATTGCTCAAGGCGTTCCGAACCGAAACCGGAGAGCCGCTGGCCCAAGCCATCGAGCTTGTCATCCGCAAGTGGGCTAACCTGGGCCTCGAATCCGACCTGCTGCAGGGACTGCTCGGCGACTGCTTCCTGCGCTTCGAGCAGAACGGATACGCTGAACCCACAGTCACGCCTCCCGCCGGCGGAAAGAAACGCGGGCCGAAGGCTCGGCGTCTCCCGCGCCGCTCCTACGAAAAGGCGCTCAAGAAGGGCCGCGCCTCCCGTGCTCGCTCAGGCACGGTCGAAGGACAGGCGGCCAGACAGAAAGCCGGCTCTGCCCACGCGGCTGAGATTGCCAACAAGCTCAGGTCGGTTCTGGCCGCTCGCGCGATTCCCGGTGCCCAGTTTGTCGCTTACTTTGCCTTTGCCCAGAAACTAGGCCGACTCTCCCGCAACTACACAGCCAAGTCCCTCGCCATGGCCGCGTCCGACCTGATTGATTACTATGAAGCCAAGTCGCTCGATGGCAATACGCTCCGTTCCATCGCCGTAGCCCTCTTCGGCGTCAACGTCAACTCCTGACCGCCGCCGGTTTCGGTCACTGCAACCTGCCAACTGGGAACTGGAAACTCGCGGCGTAGCCGCGCTGCGCCATCGCCGCGCCCGCCCGCCGATTGACAACCGTCCAGAGCCTGCTATGCTGACCTAGTGAAGCATCGGCCGCTGCTCTATTTGGAGACATCGGTATTCGGCTTCTGCTTCGACCAGAAGCCGCACAACACCCTGCGGCGGCAGGCGGCCGAGTCGCTGTTCAGACAGATTGGGGACGGAATCTTCAGGGCGGTAACGTCACCGCTGACTACCAAGGAACTGAACCGGTCCGCCGAACCGCTGCGGTCGCAGTTGCTGGACTTGGTTGAGCACGTCGAGGAGCTGGCGCTTGATGAGGATGAGGTCGAACGGCTGGCCGACGCCTACCTCGCCGATGGCGTGGTGCCATCCGACTTCGCCGATGATGCACGTCACGCGGCCTTCGCGTCGATCGCCGGCGCGGACGTGCTTGTGTCCATGAACCTGCAGCATCTGGCGAACGAATGGGCCGAGCGCAGGTTGAACGCCGTGAACCTGCGCGAAGGGTACGTGCTTGTCGGAGTCCGCACCCCCGAGGAGGTGTTGCGCTATGAAGAATGACGACGTGGCTTTCCTGGACTGGCTTCACGACCAGCGCCGGGCGGCAGAGGCTGACCGGAGACGGCGCGGCCTGTCCGGCGCGGACTACCTTCGGGAATGTGCCCGAGAAGCAGCACGGGTCAGGGAGGAACTCGCAGCGCGCCGACAGTTGACGGCCCGCGACAAGCCAGCAACCAAGACGCCCCATGGCCGCCCTCGGAAGCCGTAAGCTGTGAGCTGTGAGCTGTTGGCTATTGACCCCGCCCGCCGCTGAACTAATATCCGGTCGATGCAATCGGATGCCCGCCCGGGCCTTGACGGAAGCGAGATTGGTCATGTGTCAACGAAATCCCCAACACAGGACTAAGGCTTGAGTACCGCCCCACCGAATCCGAGCACCTCCCCATTAGATGGCATCTTTGCGCTCCATCGTTACTTCATGTGGGCCAACTACATGAAAACCTGCTTTGACGATGAGCACTTCGGAAGGCGACGCGACAGACGCCATGATGGAACCGCGATGTTGGCAGACGAAGGATGGATATTCATGTCCTATTGGTATGCGGGGCTCTACGTTGTGATAGAAGGCTGGCAGGAGCTGGGACTGACAGACCCTGTGGTGGACGAACTCCTTCGCTCCCCCAACGTCGCCCTGCTGCGTCGATACCGCAACGGTGTCTGCCATTTTCAGACGGACTACTTTGCAGACCGATTCGCTGGATTCGTGGACTCGGCGCACGAACCAGTGCAATGGGTCCGCAAACTGAACAGCGAGTTCGGACGTTATTTCCTGGAGTGGCTTGCGGCGCAGCGAGCCAATGAGGAGGGGAGTCATAGAGAACAGGAACGTTGATCGAATTTCGCCCGCGATTTGACATGCCCGTCCGAACAGCTACCATGTCCGCGATGGAATCCGAATCCTCGGCGCAGACGCCGTGGAAATGAGTTACATGTCCCGAAATCCGCAGCGAGAGGACGACCACGATGGCAAGAATCGGCATCGACATTGACAACATCGTGCATATTAGCACAACCAGAAGTACTGCCTGCGTTGAGTGTAAATCTGCCGACACAACCCAAGGCTTCGAAGGGGCGGTCAATCACTACTTGACCGCGCACAACTACCGTCTGCTGCACGTCGGTACTGAATCAGAGGATGGTACGGATGGCAAGCCCCCAAGGCTATCAACCGTCGCCGTACTCGGCAAACCGTGGGTATACAAGCACCGGAGTCAAAGGGACAACTCGGCGCAGACACCAACCTAGGGCTCCGTGACTTCTGACCTGCGCGTCGCCGGACCGGCCGTGACGCTTTCATGAAGAGCCGCCTATTTGACTACCCGGCCAATCTGCTACCATGTCCGCGATGGCATCCGCACCGTCGGACTTGACGGAAACGAGATAAGTGGCGTGTCACCGAGGATTACCACATAGCTCTGTCGGATTCGGAGTCAGGTACGAGTTCCTTGAAACTCCCTGAAGGAGGATTATCGTGAGCATCGGCCGCGTGGTACTGACCACGGCACTCGCAGCGTTGCTGGTAACGGCCTGCAAGTCGAAACTGCCTGCCATAGTCAGCTTGACCGGTCCAGCCAGCAGCCCAACAGGATTCACGTTGGACTTCCATGTCACGGGTGAGGACCCGAATGGACGGGACCTGTCGTACGAGGCAGACTGGGGCGATACCAGCAGCCTCGTGTGGACGGCTTCCTACCCAAGTGGCAAGCAGGTCACGCTGCAGCATATCTTCAATGACACTGGGCTGTTCCGAGTCCGAGCCAAAGCCCGCAGTGGCCCCGGGGTGGAGTCGGCATGGTCAGATTCCATCAGAGTACACATCTGGGTAGAGTCGCCGACGAAGCCTGTCGTATCTCTCACACCGAGGAACTTGGGCGCGCTTCTTAGGTTGACTTGGCATCCGCTTCCGCAGGCCGACAGCTATCGCGTTACCGTTGATGACTCCGCGATCATGACCACAGACACGACCCAAGATGTGGAAAGCCCCGCACGCCTGATTTCAGTTTGCGCCTACTACGCGACTACCAAAGGTGAGGAGAGCTACGTCGACTGCACGCCTGCGGTCTCTGTAATCACAGTTAACGCCAATAGCGACCCGGACCCGATGGACCCCTGCGCCTTCGGCTTCACCATGAATGGAACGTGCCCGATCTACTCGCTTGACGAACAGAACCGCCCGCACCTGGACTTCGTAGTGGACGACATCAGTAGCTCTTGGGTCGGCCTCGTTAACGCCGGCGACTACGGCTGGCCTCAGAACCACAAGGTCAACAGATTGATGGACGCAGGTACGCTCTACTTCGACACCTTCGACTTCGCGGCCGGCAGCGGGTACACAACTCAGCTTAACATCGCAGCCAACGGCGTCTATGCCCTATGGCTGAGCGACAGCGCGCACTGGACCCCAAACGACCACTTCTGCAAGACGAAGGTAATCCTCATCGAGCAGCCCAGCGGCACGTATTACCGGGTCACGCTCAAGGTGGCCTATCAGAAGGTCGGCGGGATCCGGTGGCTCAAAACAAACTAAGAGCTGTGGACGGAACGTCACCACGGACTGGCCGGGACACATCTAGGAAGAGCCACCCATCTAATGACATCCCGGCTAGTCCGCTAGCATGTCCGTGACGGAATCCGAACCATCGGCCTTGATGGAGGGGAGATAAGTCATGTGCCATCGTTCGTCTCCGAAGGGCAGCTCGGGCAAGCACGCCGCGAGGAGGCCGGGGAGTTGACTCGCTATCTGGCGAGTCTGCCCCTCGCCCCTGCGAAACATGACAGCCTGAAGGGCGGTGAGGAGTACGCTCCGGGCATATTCATCACGGAGGCGAACGGTGACTACACGGCCCAAGTGAGCATAGAGGCCGCCGACATGAAATCGGGCCTCAATGGGGCCAGGAGCAAGCTGGACACGCTTCTCATCTCGGTCGCGCTACGCGGCGTGGCGTTTCACCGAGTCCGCGACGGCGCAAAGGAGAGTATCCGACCGGTCGAACCGAGTAAGCACCCCACCGTCATTCGCAGTGTATCGAAGGTAAGCGGCCACATCGGACGTGTTGGCATGCCTGACGAGCTGGTGCGGGCCGCGGCGGAGCGTCACTCTGACTTGCCACCGCGCGTCAGACGGGCACTCGAATTGTTCCACCTCGGCATAACAGCACAAGACAAGACTGTCTCCTTCTTTCTGTGTCACGCGAGTCTCGAATCGCTGGCCAGCGAGGACCCACCGGCGGCCCTCAAGACGGCAGTACCTGACACAACACAAAGGAAGAAACTCGTCGAGGCAATTGAGCATCTCTTGACAGGTGCAGGACTGAATGCATCAATGCGCAAGCGCATGTTGGACCACCTCAAAGAAGCCCACGCAACGAGCCCCCTAGGTGCGTTCGAACAATACCTGCAGGGCATCGGGCAGAACGCCAGCAAGGATGCCCTGGGAGCGTGCCGCGACCTCCGCAATGACATCGCACATGGCAAGCCTGTGAAGCCGGATACCGAGTTTCACAGACTGAGGGTGAAGCTCCGGTCTTGGCTCCGTGCGGCTCTTACGCATGAGGTCAGCCAGCGTCTCGGAGTCACCGCAGACCGCCATCCCTAGGCGCAGCAAGTGCCACGGTGAGACGTCGGAAGGGGAGCATCCGGGACGCGACACTAGGCCCTGCCGGTCCGACGCGCGGGTGCCTCTCCATAGTCAGGCTAACGGCTGACGACTCACAGCCCGCGCAATCGCAGGATTCTCCGCTCTCGCTGCTTGACCAAGCGCAGAATCAAAGTATCATCAGCCCAACCAAAGGAGGCCCTATGCCGTGCAAGAAGTGTGGCGTGAAGAAAACCGCCAAGAAGACCGCGACTAAGAAGACCAAGAAGTAGCTTCAACGTCAGTCTACCAAGTGGGGGCGCAAGCCCCCTTTTGACTCCGAGAACCAGGATGAGATCGAACCACAAAGTCACAAAGACACCGAGTGGATCCCCGAAGAAGGACACTCTGTCTGCTTGGCGTTCTTGGCGTCTTGGCGGTTCAATGTCGGATTCGGGGTCCGGCTTCCGCTTTGTGACTTGGTGTCTTGGTGGTAAAACTCCAGTGTCCGAGTCCGTCTAGTGCACGAACTCCTCGAACGTTTCTCCAAGTCCGAAGTCCTGCCGGCACTGACTGAGCGCCTTGCAGCCGGTGCACATACCGGCGTATCAGGCGTTGTCGGCGCCGCACGCTCGATGCTCGCCGCCGACGTGGCGCAACGGCTTGGTAGAACCGTTGTCCTGGTTCCCGACGACGCGCACACGGCGCGCGCCCTGCATCTCGACCTTGAGGTCATCGCTCCGGACCTCGACCCGCTGCTGTTCGAACCTGATTCGCCGCGTTTGCCCGCCCAGCTCGCAGCGCTCGGCTCAGGACCCGGTGTCATCGTTGCTTCGGCTGAGAGTCTGAACCGCCCGGCGCCGGTCTTCGAAAAGAACGCAACCGCCTCGTTCGCCCTTGCACTGAACCAGCAACTGACGTTGGTCGCGCTGGTTGACTGGCTGGAGGAGAACGGGTATGAGCATACTGACCTCGTGACTGAGCCGGGCGAATACGCCACGCGCGGCGGGATCGCCGACATCTTTCCAGAGGGAGCCGAAACGCCGACCCGAGTCGAGTTCCTTGGGGACAGCATCGCTTCCCTGCGCCGCTTCGACCCTTTGCTCCAGCGCTCGGTATCTCATATCGAGGAAGTATCGATCCCGACGCGGAAGTCACCGAGTATGTCCGACCAGCCGGCTTCGACGCTGCTGCCTCGCAACCTCATTATCATCACGGAAGGGACCGAGTTCGAGGCTCACGCCGTACTCTTGCTCTCGACCGAACCGGATGCTGAGTTCGTTCTCGGCTGCACGCCTGCGCACAGTTACCTAGGCAACATCGAATTGCTGAGAACGGAACTGGGCATCGGAAATCCTCAGATTACGCAGAGCGAGTCCGGAGAGGAATCTGTGGAATCTGCGGATGGAAATCCGGACGGGACAACGGACAGCGGAGATCCACAGATTACACAGATTACGCAGTTTGAGCACGGAGGGTCCGGAGTAGAATCTGTGGCATCTGCGGAATCTGCGGATAGAAGGTCGGAAATGGACTGGTTCATTGCCGCCAGCACCGATAGCCAGCGCTCACGCCTCTCCTCCATCATCGGCTCCGGGCCGCGGTACTTCACCGGTTCTCTGAGCGCCGGGTTCATCAGCCAGCCGCTCGGCTTCGGCCTGCTGACCGAACGGGAGATCTACGGCACGCCCGTGTTCCATCCGCCGCGCCGCCGTTTCAAGGGCCTGCCGATTGACAATATCGTATCTTTGCGGCCCAATGACTACGTGGTTCACGTAGACTACGGAATTGGGAGATTTGCAGGCACGAAGAGGATGGTGCACGCCGCTGGACCGCAAGTCCGAAGGACGAAGGACGAAGGACGAATCGACAGATCAGACCGAGCCGAGCAGGTGGAGAAGGACTATCTCGTCATCGAGTACGCGGGAGGCGACAAGGTCTATGTGCCGGTTGAGAACATCGGCCTGCTTGACCGTTACGTCGGCTCCGAGGACAAGGCGCCGGCGCTCGACCGGTTGGGCGGCAGGTCGTGGCTCCACGCCAAGGCCAAGGCCGCCCGTGCCAGCGCCGAGTACGCGGAGGAGCTGCTCGAGATTTACGCCCGCCGGGCAACTGCCCGCGGCATCCAGTTCGGACAGGACAACAAGTGGCAGACTGAGCTTGAGGCGTCGTTTCCCTATGAGGAGACGCCGGACCAGCTCAAGGTCATGGGCGAGGTCAAGCGCGACATGGAAGCCCCGCGCCCGATGGACCGGCTCATCTGTGGCGACGTCGGGTATGGCAAGACGGAGATCGCTCTACGGGCCGCGTTCAAGGCGGCGTCGAACCTGAAGCAGGTCGCGGTCCTCGCGCCGACCACGATTCTCTGCTACCAGCATTATGCGACCTTCCGCAAGCGTCTGGCCCGGTTCCCGTTCCGCGTGGAGATGCTCTCGCGGCTCGTGCCCCCTACGACCCAGCGCGAAGTCCTCGCCGGGCTGAAGTCAGGCGTGGTCGACATCGTCGTCGGCACGCACCAACTGCTCAACTCGGCAGTCGCGTACCACGACCTGGGCCTGCTGATAATCGACGAGGAACAGAAGTTCGGGGTGCGACAGAAGGAACGCATCCGCGCGGCGCGCGCCGCGGTCGATGTGCTGACCCTGACCGCGACCCCGATTCCGCGCACGCTCTACATGTCGCTTTCCGGGCTCCGCGACATCTCGCAGATTCACACCGCGCCGCCGGGCCGCCGCGAGATCGCCACTGAGGTCGCGCCCTGGCACGACCGGCTCATCTGCGACTACATCACACGGGAAATCGCGCGGGACGGCCAGGTCTTCTTTGTCCATAACGAGATTGAAACCATCACCGACGTCGCGGAGCGGCTCCAGCGAATCCTGCCGGGAGTGCGGTTCGCCATCGCCCACGGTCAGATGTCCGGCCGGCACATGGCCGATATCTACCTTGGATTCGCGTCCGGCGAGTACCAGATGCTTCTCTGTACGGCCATCATCGAATCGGGCCTCGACCTGCCCAACGTCAATACCATTGTCGTCAACCGCGCGGACAAGTTTGGCCTGTCGGACCTGCACCAGCTACGAGGACGCGTGGGCCGGTCCGAGGCGCAAGCCTACGCCCTTTTCCTGACCCCGGCCCGGCGCGAGATAACAGAGGATGCGCGGAAACGCCTCTCGGCCCTGCTCGCCTACTCGAAGCTCGGGTCCGGCTTCAAGCTGGCCCTGCGCGATATGGAAATCAGGGGCGTGGGCAACCTGCTCGGGACCGAGCAGCATGGCCAGGTCGCGCGGGTCGGATTCAACCTCTACACACAGATGCTTAAAGAAGCAGTAGCGAGAATCAAAGGCGAGCCGGTCGCAGTCGAACCGGAGCTCAGTCTTGACGTGTCGGCCTACATTCCAAAGGAGTACGTATCCGACAGCTTTGAGCGGGTCGCGCTTTACAAGCGGTTGCTCGCCGTCGAGAGCGAGCCGGAACTGGAAGAGCTGCGCGCGGAACTGGTCGACCGGTTCGGACGGTACCCGGCGCCGGTCGAGACCCTGTTCCTCATCGCGCTCGTGCGCGTCCGCAGCCGGCGGCTCGGGCTGCTCAAGGTCAGCCTGAAGAACCACATCGCTACGATTGTCCGTGCTGACAAGACGGTCACGGCCAAGGGCGGAATCGACGAGCTATTGGACTGGCTGGCCGGGAAGTCCGAAGTCCGAAGTTCGAACTTCGAAGTTCGGCGTTCGGAGTTAGACCGGGGCGCGTAACCCGGCAGTCTCAATCCGGCGGCCCGAACCCTCGACGCTCATCCGCACTCGGATTGCCTTGCCCGGCAGAACCTTCTCCGCCCGCTCGGCCCACTCGATGAGACAAACCCCGTCGCCGTTAAGGTAGGAATCAAGCCCAATTGACTCAAAGTCGCTATTCTCGCTCAACCGGTAGAGGTCAATGTGGTACACTGGCACCCCCTCCCTTTGTTCCCTCCCCCTCGAAGGGGGAGGGAAGGGTGAGGGTGGCCGCTCCGATCCATCGTC
>Ga0315277_10005275_pt1 | contig 17073 bp, 11 predicted proteins | sample YL17G05_15_MG_FD_203695 | JGI IMG/M metagenome (GOLD analysis project Ga0315277, IMG submission 203695) | Sediment microbial communities from Yellowstone Lake, YNP, Wyoming, USA - YL17G05_15 | ecosystem: Environmental > Aquatic > Freshwater > Lake > Sediment | place: USA: Wyoming | collected... | reverse complement strand
TGCCCATTCAAGTGTCTCACAGCCTGCGACCCTGAGACAGCGCCCTATTGCATTGCCAGCGCGCTTGTCAGCGCGATGCAGGGAGACCTGGAGAACGGTTTTGCCTTTGCCGGTGCGAACGCGTGGAGGGTGGACCGCATCTTCACGGTCCAGGAACTCATGACTTCGCTGGTGGATGAGTTCAACGAGTGTGTCGCGGCCGAGGGCGGTAGTGTACCAGCACTAATCTGAGGCAACCAGAAGGTCAGGGGCCTCGGTTCTTTGTCACCCTCGGAGTTGACTTCTCGCTCTTGCACCGGCGTGAGGAGCGAATCAGGCCGCGAGCCGGTAAGTGGTGATCCGACGGTCGGCAGAGACGCGGCGATCGAAGCGAGTGGAAACGGCGCCCGGAGGCGCCGCCCAAGGGTCTCATATGGTAGAATGCACAGGATTCCCAGGCAAGCCTACAGGGCTGCCAGCGGTGTCCCGTCGCCATCTGACATGGGCAGGTGGTACAGAAACGGGGGCTCAGACCCTAGCCAAGCAGGAACTGGTCGTGGCTGGCTGAAAACCCTCATTCCAGGCGGACTAGCTTTCGGAGTTCAGAGCCCATGTCATTCCCGCGTGTGCCGTGCAGAATCCTCTGGCTTGCGCCGTTGGTCCTCGTCTTCATACTGGCCGGATACCTACAGCTTGGTCGCAAGAAGCCGGTAGGACTTACCCAGAGCACCCCTCAGGTCCAGCGCCTCCGCGACGCAGCGAGAGGTGCGAACGTCATCCTAGTCGTTCTGGACGCCGCGCGCGCCGACCATTTCGGCTGCTATGGATACCCGCGCGACGCCACCCCGAACTGCGATCGCTTGGCGCGCGAAGGGATGGTCTTCAAGAACCACTTCACCCATGCGGTTGAGACCAAGCCCTCTACCACTTCTCTCTTCACCTCCCAGTATCCCGACACTCACCTGGCCTATGGGGAGCGGCTTCAATTCAAGGGAGTGTTCACCCTGGCACAGGGACTTGGCGAGGCCGGGTACCACACGGCTCTTTTCAGCCAGAACGGATACGCCTCCCCCATATGGGGCGTGGGCCTAGAGTTCCACGAGGCCTTCCACAAACCCCAACTCGGAGCCGCCGGCCGAACGGTGCCCAACATCTGGCAGCCTGAGGCGCTGCTGGAACAGATCGGACCGTGGCTGGAGAGGCATCCCCGTGAGCCCTTCTTTGCCTATGTCCACTTCATGCCGCCGCATGACCCCTACATCCCTCCGCTGGAAATGTACTACCGGTTCTACGAGCAGACGCCGCCGCAGGCCTGGCAATCTCCTTACCCATTCGAGGAAGTGGAGCTTGAGGCGCGCAGACGCCAGAAACCATACGACCAGCACTTGTACCTGAACCGGTATGATAGCAACTTACTGTACGCAGACTGGGCGGTGGGGCAGTTGGAGCAGATGCTGCAAGCAGCCGGGATCCTCGACAGGACGCTCCTCATCATCACCGCGGATCACGGGGAGGCTTTTGGCGAACACGGCTACCTCGGCCATGTCACCTCTGCCTATGACGAGAGCACGCATATTCCGTTGATCTTGCGCTTCCCCGGCCCGAAGGCGCCGTCCGGGACCATCACTGGGCTCACCCAAGTCGTTGACATACTTCCGACGCTGTATGATCTGCTCGAGATTGCGATCCCGAAAGAGGGAATCCAGGGCCGCACGCTCCTGCCGCTAATGGCCGGCGACGCAAAGGAGGTCAACGAATATGTCTTCTGCCGCACCGCGGGCGTTCCCCCGAGCTACTCAGTGCGCAACCACCAGTATCTGCTGCTGCTCTACCAGGGGGGCAAGCTGCGCGCGCTCTATGATCTTGACAAGGACCCGCGCGCTGTAGACAACATCGCCGACAACCGGCCGCAGATGGTGGCCGAGATGACGGAGGTGTTCCGCACTTTCGCCCGTCAACAGACGGCCCCGCCGCTTGACTTCGCCGACGCCGGCGTGCCGTCCCCAACGCTGCCGGAGGTCGAGCGGGTGAAGCTTACTGACGATATGAAGCGGTCCTTGAAGGCGTTGGGGTATCTGAAGTGAGAGATCTGCCCGTAGCCCTCAACGTCTTCGCCGAAGGCCTCCTGGACAGCAGGTGCCGGTTGCCCATTTCCCCTCGCACCTCTCGTACTATGCCGTATGACAGTGCCCTATGCCTTGCATGTCGAAGGAATAGGCAACCGTCTCTATTGTCCTGTAGATCGTCGGCGTTGGTGAGGCAAATCGGGGGTTGAGCTAGGCGACACTTCGGGTGTTCCCGTCGCGGCTGTCTCTGTATCCCTCACGGCGTGCTGGGCAATAATCCATCGGCGCTGTCCGGGAAGGATGCGGGCCGGTTCGACGGCAGGATGATGGGTAGTGCAGGGGCACCATCCGGGCGGGTCGCCAGCCGCAGGTACTCGTTCTGGGGTGTGAGTTCCCGACAGAGCAGCCGGGCCACGGTCGCAATCACCGGCAGGGCCACCCAGTCGAGGCCGCGTTCGGCATCCGTCTCCATCCTCGGTGCCTCTCAGCGCAGGGGTATGCATGAAGGGAGCGAGTGCCACGAGAGAGGCTGTGCGAGCATCCTGGCGGCCAGCTTGCGGCAGGCGCCTTTCCTGGGAGTGGCGAATCGGGTCCATGATGCCCTCTCGTGCCGACAGACACCCCTGGGGGAAGCAAGCTCTTCCAGGACTCATCGCGGTGCTGATGGTGGCGGCCGCAGCCGCGATGCTGGCCCCCATGCTCACCTATCCCTTCGGCAACGATCAGGGGGCATTCGCCGATGTCGCCGATGTCATCGCCCGGGGAGGGGTCCCCTATCGCGATGTCTGGGACATCAAGACCCCTGGCATCTACTACCTCTTCTGGGCGATCTTCGCGGCGCTTGGTCGGTCGGTATTCAGCGTCCGGCTGGCGGACGTGTTGTGGACGCTGGCGGCGGCCGCGGTGGTGGCGGCGGTAGGCCGGCGGCTGGTTTCCCGCTGGGCCGGGATAGCAGGCGCTTTCTTCTTTCTGGTCTTCTACGCCCTTGGCTTCGACTTCTGGCACACCGCGCAATGCGACGGGTTCGCATCACTGCCACTCGCGCTTGCGGCGCTGGCCACTCTGGTCGCTGAGTCGAGGCACAGCAAGCTCGTGGCAGTCGCGGCCGGGATCCTGGTCGGGTTGACAGCGCTCATGAAGTTCACCCTGGCGGCCTTCCTGCTGGTTCCCATAGCTGCCGCAGTGCTGTCACGAGACGAGCCGCGGGCGGCCCGCCTGGCGCGATGCGCGAGCTATGTGGGAGGTTGCTTCCTGGCGCTGGGAGCGGCCGCGCTGCTGCTGTGGAAGGCGGGCGCGCTGAAGGAGATGATCTACATCGTCTTCGTCTGGAACTCCCACTACGGCCGCCTTCAGCCGACCGCTTCGAAGCTGCTCGTGATTCCCTTCCAGCTCGCCCGCTTCCACTTAGCCGGCGCGTACTTGGTGCTCACGCTTGCCGGCGCGCTGGCTCTAGTTGGGGTGATAGATTCCCTCCTCCGGCGACGTCTGACGCCCCACTGGTGGTTCCTTCCCGCGTGGTGGGCGATCATGCTGGTCGGGGTCTGTGTGCAGGGGAAGTACTTCGCCTACCACTGGCTGCCCGTGCTCCCCCCGCTCGGGTTGCTGGCCGGGCAAGGGATCGCTGCCATCGTGGGTCACTCATCTCGCCTCCTTGGCCAGCGGGCAGGCAGGCTGAGCGCGGTGGCCCTTGCTCTGCTCCTCTGCTGCAGCTTCGGCGCCGGGTACTGGAAACATTTCCGGCAGGCAATTGGCTACGCCACTGGCCGGATCTCGGCTCAGGAGTACATGGCGCAGTTTGCGACACCGTCCGGCTCCTACTCTGCCAGGGCCGACCTGGCTGTGGCGGAGTATGTCAGGAGTCATACTTCGGCCCGAGACACCATCTTCGTCTGGGGCACGGAGCCGCTCATCTACTTCCTGTCAGATCGGCCGCTAGCGACGCGTTTCATCCACAGCCCGCCTCTCCTCACGCCGTGGTCGCCGCCGGCCTGGCGGCAAGAGCTCATTCGTGATCTCCAGCACAGGCGTCCGCGATTGCTGCTGGTGGTGCGCAAGGACCCGAAGCCGTGGGTCACGACCTGGCAGGGCGATTCCGCCAGCGCGCTGATCACCTATCCGGAGCTGGTGCAGTTCATCTCCGCCAACTACGATCCTGCCGCCAGGATAGAGAACTTCGACATCTGGCAGAGACGGTAGCGTAGTCGCGCGGTCGCACGGCACCTAAGCCCATGCTCGGCCCAATGTGCTACAATACGACATCCCCTGGCGATGGTCTGGCATGTCCAAGCATCGCGATTTGCCAATCTTGGCCGGCTTGAACGAGCAGCCGCGAGAAGCCGTGGTGCACGGGGACGGCCCCTTGCTCGTGTTCGCGGGCGCGGGGAGCGGGAAGACGCGAGTGCTCACCCACGTGCCCGTCAAGGGCCTGTGATACCGGCCTGAACGCATCCTAGGCTTGCCTGGTCAGTCGTGCTCCTGTACCACCTGAATCCAGCTGTCGTTGTCGGCCGCCCGAGGAACCGGCCTGAGAGCCTTGGGGAGTTGTCCGCCCGGCTCTGCTCCTCTACCGTCCGAAGCTAGAGAGAGGCGCTGCCCAAAGGTCTCCTGTGGTAGAATGCCGGGGAATCGTGGACAGGCCCACAGGGCTGTTAGAGGTGTCCCATAGTTGTTTGGGATGGACAGGGCGTATCTCTGTGAACGGAGCGTGATCAATGGCGGTCGGCAGACGGGACCGGAACGTCCTGAGGGGGCTGGCCAGGCAGGTTGCAGAGATCGCGGCGCTGCCAGTGCAGCAGGAGACCATTGCCCTGTGGAAGGCGCTGAACGGACTCAAACCCGTCCGACCGTTGGTCATGATCGACCAAATTCCATGGCACGAGATGGAGGTCGGCGACGAGCTCACTTTGCAGAGCGAAGACGAGTTCTGCCGTGGGGTGGAGACGGCACTTCGCAGGACTCTCTACTCCTGGCGACACATGCGAGCCGATATGGTGGTCGAGCCGGTGGTGGAGATCCCGAAGGTCATCCATGGCGAAAGCTTCGGGATCGAGACGGTCGAGAGAACTGCCGTCACCGACCCCAGGAACGACGTGGTTGGTCATGCCTACATTGACCAGATGAAGACAGAGGACGATCTTCGCAGGATCCGCGAGCCCGAGATCCTCGTCGACGCAAAGGCCACTGCCGAAGCTGAGGAGAAAGCGCAGGAGGTCCTCGGCGACATACTCACGGTGCGCATGCAGGGGCGGTTCCCGGTGTTCGTCCCCTGGGACATCATCACCATCTGGCGCAGCCCGGAACACACCCTCCTCGACCTGGTGGACAGACCCGAGTTCATGCACCGGCTCATCGCCCGCCTCACCGAGGTGTATCTGTCGCTGCTCGACCAACTCGAGGAGCAAGGACTGCTGGGCGTGGGACAACACACCATCCACTGCACCGGCGCCTACACGGACGAGCTTCCGGCCCGTGGCTTCGACCCAGCCCAGCCTCGCGCGAGGGACCTATGGACCTTTGGCATGGCGCAGGTGTTCGCCGCGGTCTCCCCGGCCATGCATCAGGAGTTCTGGCTCGACTACGCCGCGAAGTGGTTCTCGCGGTTCGGCCTCGGGTACTATGGCTGCTGCGAGCCGCTGCATGAGAAGATCGACATCATCAGGAGGGTTCCGCACGTCAGAAAGATCTCTATGAGCCCATGGGTGAACGTAGAGAAGGGCGCGGCGCGAATTGGGCGGGACTTTGTGTTCTCTCGCAAGCCCAGCCCCGCCCTACTGGCTGGCGATGCGTGGGATCCAGACCGGGTGGAGATGGACCTCAGAGATACCTTGGAGACATGCGCCCGCTACGGATGCCCGGTCGAGTTCATCCTGAAGGACATCAGCACTGTCTGCTATCAGCCGCAGCGGCTCTGGGAATGGGCTGATATCGCCATGAGGCTGGTTCAGGGGTAGCGCCCTGGCCACCCGCGTCTGCCAGGCACTGGTGAGGCAGTCCGAGTGATGCCAGAGGTCCAGGCCAACCGCCCGTGGAGCCGGCCTGAGAGCCCTGGGGAGTTGTCTGCCCGGTTCTGCTCCTCTGCCGTCTGAAGCTAGAGGGCGGCGCCGCCCAGAGATCACGTGCGGTAGAATGGCCGGGACTGGAAGGCAAACCTACAAGGTTGCCAGCGCCGTCCATAGCCATCTGGTATGGATAGGGGCTGCCAACACTCCTGGGAAGGGAGCCTGCCATGAAGAGAGCCTTCACACTGCTCGTGTGCGTCACCATGCTGGCCCTGACACCTGCGGCACATGCGGAAACGCCGGCGCCGGCTGAAGACCCGGGCCCACTGTTTCCGGTTCAGCAGCACGGCGACTGGGGCTACATTGATGGCGCCGGGAAGATCGTCATCGAGCCCGGATTCGCCCGGGCCGGGATGTTCTGCGAAGGGTTGGCGGCGGTGTGTGATGCTGCATCCGGGTACAAGTGGGGCTTCATAGACATAACAGGCAAGACGGTGATTGCACCCCAGTTCAACGAGGTAGGGAGTTTCGCCGAGGGACTGGCCCTCGTCATCGGCGAGGAACGGAAGTGCGGCTACATAGACCATAGCGGCAACACCGCCATTAAGCCCACATTCGATGGCGCTGGGAAGTTCTCGGAGGGGCTGGCAGCAGTCGTGATCGGCGACCAATTAGGCTACATAGACAAGACGGGAGAAGTAGTTATCCGGCCTCAGTTTCGCACAGGCTTTCCCGAAGAAGGATGTTTCTCCGAAGGGCTTGCCGCCGTATCGGCGGGCGAGGAAGGTGAGTACGGCTACGTCAACAGGGCTGGGCAGATGGTGATCAAGCCGCAGTTTGGCTCCGCAGGCTGCTTCTCGGAAGGGCTCGCGGCGGTACGGCTCGGAACCGTTGAGAAGGGATTCAAGTGGGGCTTCATAGATAAGTCCGGCACAATGGTCATCAAGCCTGAGCTCGAGTTCGCCAGGGATTTCTCTGAGGGACTGGCCGCAGTCGAGATGGGCGGCAAGATGGGATACATAGACAAGACCGGCGCGGTCGTCGTCAAGCCGCAGTTTTCGGCGGCGCTAGAGTTCTCGGACGGATTGGCTCTTGTGCGTGCTGACACGGGTCAGTGGGGGTTCATTGATAAGACAGGCCAGTTTGTGATCCAGCCGCGGTTCGCGGGGTTGGCGGAAGTCGGGAGCTTCTCTGCGGGGCTGGCCAGGATACTCGTCCGCGCCGAGAGGCGCGGCTTCATAGACAAGACAGGCAGGGTCGTCATCAGACCGCAGTTCTCTGATGCTTACCCGTTCAGCCAAGGCTTGGCGGCTGTATGTGCCGCTCATGGAGCGGGGGCCGAGGGCAAGTGGGGCTATACAGACCAGACTGGGAACATGGTCATCATGCCCCAGTATGCGAAGGCTTACCCTTTCACGGAAGGCCTTGCTGCTGTGGAGATCAGCGGCAAGATGGGTTACATAGACAGAACGGGACAGGTGGCAGTCGAGCCCCAGTTCACCATGGCAGGCCCTTTCTCCGATGGGCTGGCTGCCGTGCAGAGCGGCGGGAAGTACGGCTACATAGACAAGGCCGGCAAGATGGTGGTCGAACCACGGTTCGACGGAGCGGATGCTTTCTCGGAGGGACTGGCGGCGGCGTGCATGAGGACAGACAAGGGGAGCAAGTGGGGTTACATAGACCGGGCAGGCAGGTCGATCATCGGCCCCCAGTTCGATGAGGCCATGGGTTTCGCCGAGGGGCTCGCGGCTGTGGCAGTCAACGACAAGTGCGGATACATAGACCGGACGGGGAGGATGGTCATCGAGTCGCAGGTCCTGGGCGATGGCTTCTCAGAAGGACTGGTCGCAGTGACGGTGGGCGGTGGGATCATGGAGGGCGGCAAGCTAGGCCACATGGACAAGACCGGCAGCATGATAATCAAGCCTCAGTTCTCACCGCCGATCGTGGTAGTAGGGTTCGAACCCAGTCTCATTACTGGAGCGGGGCGTTTCTCCGAGGGTCTCGCCGCCGTGATGGATGCCGATTCCGACAGGTCCGGCTACATCGATCATACGGGCAAGATGGTTATCGAACTGGCCAGCAAGGGTCTCTATCCTGGTGGGCCGTTCTCTGACGGATTGGCGCCGGTGGCCGAAACAGGGCCTGACTGGCCCATGCCCATCCCAGACACCGCAGTCACCAGGGTGGGGTACATAGACAAGTCAGGGGCGGTTGTCATGAGCCCCAGATTTCGCTGGATCAGTGGGGATTTCACGCCATGGGGCGAGCTATCGCCATGGGACATGTGGGGCCAGAGGAGCCGCGGTGCCATGGCCTTTTCGGAAGGGCTGGCCGTGGTGAGTTCTCTTCCTGCCTGGGGGTACATGGACAAGACCGGCAGACCTGTCTGGCAGCCCCAGGAGTAGCATACCATCTAGGCAATGAAGAGCCACCGCGGCATCGTGCCGGTGGCGGACCCCTATAGGGCCGCTGCGAAGGCGTCCCGGGCCCCAGCCGGATGCATCTCTGCCGATCTCGTTGGCGCTCGACGCCCGCACTGGGTCGCAGGTGCGCATCGAGGTCGCAAGAGACAGCTTGTGCGTTCTCCCCCACCCTGCGTACCAACCCGCGACCTACCAGTGTCTTCGAATCGGCTCTACCCGTCTCAGCCGTAGCTTCTTGGCCTCCGGATCCAGTACGGCACGATGCAAGAACGTGCGGATCATGTCCCGCCACTATCCCGGGGTGCCCCGAGCCATGATCTGCGTGAACTTCTGGTAGCGCGCCATCATCTGCTGCAGGCTCGGCATTGTCCGTTTGCTAGCCAGCACCCTCTCGGGCCGTTCCGCCTCCGGGCGGCCCGCGGCCAGTGGCCCTCACTGGCTCTTGACAGGAGCATGGTTGGCCTGTTAGTGTGATTGCAAAAGTTTGGCAGTTGGGGTGCATGTACGACGACAGCCTGAGTGCCGGATTCCGACAAACAGGGCTGAAGCTGACGGTTCCCCGCCGCGCCGTGATTGCGCTGCTGGAAAATCGGCGAGGCGGACACCTGAGCGCGGAAGAGATTCATGGCGCCCTGAGCGCCGGGGGCGTCACGGTGAACCTGAGCTCGGTGTACCGAACCCTGAACTTGTTGGTGGCCCTCGGGCTTGTGCACCGGATCGATCTTTCGGAGCCGCACGCTCACTTTGGGGTCGAACAGGAGAAGCAAGCACACTTCAGATGTGCAGTGTGCGGGGAAGTGAGTGAAGTCTATCTCGCCGGGCATGCTGACCTGGCGCGGCGCCTGCAGGGGCTGGCGCGGAAGCGGAGTTTTGAGCTGACCCGCTTCCGGGTCGAAGCCGAAGGCAAATGCAAGCGTTGCGCATCGAAAGAGAGGAAACACAAGAAGTGATGATGTGCAGATCTCCAGAGATGATGTCGCCACTGAGACCGTGAGCGTCCGCCAATTGTTACCCGTGCAGACAGTGGAGATCCGGGGCGAACATGCAGCCGGCGAGGATTCGCTCTCCTGTCTGGCCGGCGTGACCTACCGTGTTCGCGACGGCGTCATTCCGGACTTTGGGGTCCGGCGAGAACGTGCCTCAGGCGAGACTAGCCGGGGATGGACCGTGGGGGTGACCCGAGAATGGTAACGCCATCTGGTGCGATTTCCTTGGCCCAGGCTCCTCCTGGCAAACGCGCCAGGGTGGAAGCCATTCAGGCTGGCCGGGGCCTCATGAACCGACTGGCCTCCCTGGGCATCATCCCCGGAACGGTGGTCACCGTCCTCGGCAACGCAGGGGCCGGGCCGGTGATCTTGGAGGCGCGAGGGGGTCGGCTGGCTCTCGGGCGGGGCCAGGCCGCAAGGATTGTCGTACGAGTCATTGCTGAAGAAGGGAGCGGATGGTGATGGCAAGCGGCCCGCCCACAGCCCTGAAGACCATCCGCGTGGCTCTGGCCGGCAATCCCAATGTGGGCAAGACCACCATTTTCAACATCCTCACCGGCCTTCATCAGCACGTGGGCAACTGGCCTGGCAAGACAGTCGAGAGGAAGCAAGGCATCTGTCGTCTTCCCGACCAAGCCATCGAGTGCGTGGACCTGCCGGGAACCTACTCGCTGACCGCGCATTCCGCCGAGGAGGTGATCGCCCGCGATTATGTACTCCGAGAGAGCCCTGATGTCGTGGTGGTGATCGTTGACGCTTCCAACATCGAGCGGAACTTCTACCTGGTGGCCCAGATGCTGGAGCTGACGGAGCGCGTGGTGGTGGCCCTCAACATGATGGACCTGGCCGGGGTCAAGGGCTATCGCATCTTCCCCGAGAGGTTGCAGGCAGCGCTTGGCGTTCCCGTGATCCCGATGGTGGCGCGCCACGCGGAAGGCTGCCGAGAGCTGCTGCAAGCCATCGTAGAGGTCGCCACCGGCCAGCGGACCACATCTCCCCGGCCCATCCGGTATGGACTTGCCCAACCCACGCTGACAGCCTTGCGGGAGATCCTGGCCGGAGAGGAACCGGGCGGCTATCCCACGGGCTGGATCGCGCTCAAGATGCTCGAGGGCGATGAGGAAGTGGAACGCCTGGAGCAGGAGGCATTGCCCGCGCCGACGCGGGATCGGATACATCGGGTGCTACGGGAACACGAACATGGCCCGGCGGTGGTGGCGGATGCTCGCTACTCCTGGATTGAGCAGGTACTGAGCGAGGGCATGGAGCGTCCCGCTCGCTCCGTGATCACCTTCACCGACCGGATTGACCACGTTGTCACGCATCGTTTCCTGGGCCTGCCAATCCTCCTGGGGATCTTTGTCTCCGTCCTCTGGCTGACCTTCAAAGTCAGTTCTCCCCTCTCCAACCTTCTAGACGCTGGCTTCGCGCGGTTGGGCGAGTGGACGGCGAGTGTGCTGGCCTTCGGGCCGCCATGGCTGGCCAGTCTGCTCGCCGATGGGGTAATCCCCGGGGTGGGCGGGGTGCTCACCTTCCTGCCCATCATCTTGATCCTCTTCCTCTTTCTCGGGGTGCTGGAGGACAGCGGCTACATGGCCCGCGCCGCTTTCGTCATGGACAGGATAATGCACGTCATGGGGCTACATGGGAAGGCCTTCCTCAGCCTGCTAGTAGGCTACGGGTGCAACGTGCCGGGGATCATGGCCACCCGCATCCTGGAGACGGAGCGCGATCGCCTCCTGGCGATCCTGGTCAATCCTCTCATCCCGTGTGCCGCCCGCATCGGGGTCGCTGCTTTCTTCGTCGGGGCCTTCTTCCCACCCGCCCTGCGCACTCCGGTGATGGCCTCCCTCTATGGGTTGAGCCTGGCAATGGTAATCCTCGCCGGGTTCCTGCTGAGGCGGGTGGTGCTTCCGGGAGAGGAATCGCCGTTCATGATGGAGTTGCCCCTCTATCGCGCGCCCAGCCTGCGCAACCTGGCAATCCTCACTGGCTGGCGACTGCTGGCCTTCGTGAAGAAAGCGGGCACGGTGATCCTGGGCGTGTCGGTGCTGATCTGGCTTCTGTCCTCATTCCCGGCCGGAGCTGATCTACCCCACACCTACCTTGGGCGCCTTGGCTTCTGGCTCGAGCCGGCAGGCAAGCTCCTGGGACTGGACTGGCGGATGAGTGTTGCCCTGGTTACCGGCTTCGCTGCTAAGGAAACCTCCTTGGCCACTCTAGGCGTGCTATATCACGCAGAAGGCGAGGGCCTCGCCCAGGCGCTTCGCCAGAACATCACGCCGCTGGTCGCGCTGGTCTTCGTAGTCATACAACTCCTCTACATCCCCTGCCTGGCCACGGTGGCCGTCATGCGCAGCGAAACCAACAGTTGGAAGTGGACCGCGCTCGGAGTGATCTATCCGCTAGCCTTGGCGGGGGCCTTGGGTCTCGTGATCTTCGCGGTGGGCAAGGCCCTGGGGTTCGGGTAACTACGCGGCAGACAGGCCAACCGCAACGGACTGGGAAAGAGGTGGTTTCACCGGGCTGCTCCTGCGCCCGTTGGAGCGCGTGGCCGGTGCACCCAGCCGGTGGAACGCCTACCCCCGTGGCGGGAAAGGAGTCCGCTGTGAAGTGCGCAAGCTGTGAAGATGATCGGTGTTTCCAGGGTCACGATTGCTTCGGCGCGGCGGAAGAGATCCGCCCAGCATATGATGACCCAGCCGACCGCTCGCTGATGCGAGCGGCAGCCGAGGTAGAGGCAGAGGGTTATGGGAAGCTCACCCGCATTGAAGAGCTGATCGCGTTCTGCGGGAGGTTGCCTGCGAAGCGAGTGGGCATCGCCTTTTGCGTGGGCCTGCGGCGAGAAGCCGGCATCATCGAACAAGCCTTGGAGCAGCACGGCCTCGAGGTGCACTCCGCCTGCTGCAAGGTGTGCGGCCTCAGCAAGGAAGACCTTTCTCTGCCCATGCTGCGCGGCAGTGGCTTCGAGACTGCGTGCAACCCCATCGGTCAGGCGTTCCTGCTCAACCGCGAATCCACCGATGTCAATCTGATTGTCGGGCTTTGCGTGGGACATGACATGCTTTTCGCCAAGCACTCCACGGCGCCAGTCTCCACCCTAATCGTGAAAGACCGAGTGCTGGGTCATAATCCGGCGGCGGTTCTCTACTCGAGCTACCACCGCAACCGACTTATGCCTGCGGCCGCAGATCTCGGCGAAGAGTCAGGAAAGGCTGCTAAGCAGGTTGGTGGGAAGACTGTCTGTGCGTGTCAGGTATGCTTGGGACACTACTTGCGCGGCTTGCACACTATGGGAGAGTAGCGCAAAGGCCCTACGACCGGCGCTAGCCGGCGGCCCGCAAGAGGGGGAGCGCCCGCCGAAGGCGGGCGCTCCGTGATCCGGGCGCTGACAACCAGGCAATCGTTCAGCCCGAAGAGTCGTCTTGCCGCCTAGGGAGGAGTAATGATCGCCAAGGCCGGCTGACGGGCGATCTCTGTCATGTTGCCCTGGGCGTCTTCCACACTCACGACCAGAACGTAGTCACCCGGAGTGAGGTGGGTCGGGATGTCCCAGGACATGACCAGGTACGGGGTGCCGCTGTTCGTGGTCACCGCGTCAATGGCGGCCTGAATCTCTGCGGCTGAGAGGGACCTGGTGTAGGTCGGGGTCGGCGTTTCCGGACCCCGCAGCTCGAACTGGACGTCCCAGGTGCCGCCGAACGCCAGGCCGGTGCCCAGGCGAGCCGCGTCAAAGACGACATAGGCCCAGCCCGGCACCTCCCAACTGTACTCGTGCTCAGGCGGCTCGTACGATGGGGCCTCGTCGAAACTCACCCAGCCGTAGTGCCCGGCGGTCTCAGGATCGAGGATCGTCACCGCCGGTCCGCCCAGCACCACGGCGGTGCCGGTCGGCTGGATGAAGCCCCGGTACACGAACACCGTCATCTGGTCACGGGTCACCGGCCAGCTGGGCTCGTAGATGGTCGGGCTGTAGCCACCCACCACGTTGTGGGCAACACAGTACTCGACCTCATCGTAGGCCCAGAAGCCGACGGGCACATCAGTGAACTTGGCCGTCGCCGGGCCGGTGGGCACGTCCATCCCGCCTTCCATCCCGCGCGCGACGAACACCGCCATCGCGTCTCGGTTGACGGTCGCGGCGGGCCCATAGTGTGTGGCGTCGAAGCCCTGCACGATACCAGCTCGCTGCAGCGCCTCGATCCAAGGCCAGGCCCACTGGCTTGCCGGCACGTCATCCGGGAAGATGCCCTCGTAGGCCGCCGTTGGCAGGTTCAGCGCACGCGCCATGTACACCGCCATCTGGTCGCGGGTCACCGTCAGCGTGGGCCGATAGTCGTTGCCTCCGAAGCCCGCCACTATCAGCGGAATCCGGCCGGCGCACTCCTCGACCCAGAATCGCGCCCAGGCGCCATCAGTGCCAGGCTGGACATCAAAGAATCGGCTCACGGTGGTGGCTTGCTCCGCCGTATCGGTGGTGATGAGCACCGGAGTCGGCCAGTATGGATTCGCCAACATCCAGTTGCAGTCAAGCGAACCAGCCGCCGCGACCGCGGTAGGCATGAGTGGTAGCTCGTACGACAGAGTGGTGATCGGCGGACCTATCACGGCGAAGTTGAACCGATAAGCGCCTGCCGGAGGAACAGTGACGCCGATCACTGGGACTATGCCGAAGGCCCAGCGGTCAACAGCCGTCTGGGCGGCCGCGGTGACACCCTCTACAGCCACCAGGGCGTAGTTCGAGTCCCAGCTGGTATCTCCGGTGTTCTCGACCTCGACCCAAGTGTCAACATAGGCATCCCATTCGATGGCCGCAGGGAGGTCTTGAGCCGTAACCGTCCATCCATCCGCCGCGAGGGCCACGCCAGACATGAGACATGCACACAGCGCTACGAGTGCTACAAGCATCGCTCGCTTCATGCTCTCTTCTCACCTCCTTTCCATGTCAGGAATTGGTGAACCCTATGTCAACCGCACCATGCCAAGGCTACGTCCACACGTTCCTCGACCACGAGCCGATAGGACAAGCGCCTGGAATGCCGCTGAGATGGATGACGGGACCGGTGAAGGTGAAGAGGCTGCTGCGCCGGCCGCGCCCACCTCACGCAACCCCCAGGGTATCGTCGGCCGCCTGCTCGCTGGTCCTCCTGCAAGCCGCCTATCCAACGACGCTGGTATAGCCCAAACAGTGCCGCCTGTCAAGGGTTTCCGGCCCATCCGCGCCGGCCGGTCAAGGGGATGCTCCTGCGCAACGCTGGCCGTCTCCGGCCCTCCCCCACGAAGAACGGTCGGAGAGGGTCAGCGCCTGCTATCGGCCGCCCGGAGGCGCCGCCTGAAGGTCTCCGATGGCAGAATGCCTGGGACTCGCAGACAAGCCTGAGAGGCTCTCAGAGGTGTCTCATTGCCATTTCACACCTGCTCGCGGTCCTTTGGCTCGCGGAGGAAAAGGATGGCGGCCACCAGGGCTGCTGCGGAGACGAGGGAGAAGGCTCGGTACATCGGGAGCAACCCCCAGGCCGCCACCGCCACCCCGGCCAGCCACGAGCCGCCCGCCGAGCCCAGGCCTTGGGTGACAGATCCCCACAGCGTCTGGGCAGTGGCGCGGAGTTCCGGCGGCGTGAGCCTGCTCACGAAGGTGATCCCCGACACCATGAAGGCGGTGAGGGTGAGCGCGTGGAGGAGCTGGACGGCGGCAATGCCCACGGGTGACAAGGTGAAGGAGAAGGCGAAGAGCCGGAGCGCCCCACCCAGGATTCCCAGCGCGAACGTCCACTTGAGCCCGATGCGACGGATCAGGGGGCCGATCGCCAACATCATCACCGTCTCCGCGGCGACGGCCAGCGCCCAGTAGTAACCCTTCAGATTATCGGCGATCCCTATCTCATCCAGATAGATGGAGAAGTAGAGGTAGTAGGCCGACATGGCGCCTGTGGCCATCAACGCGCAAAGGGCCAGCGCCAGGAACTTGCGGTTGAGGAAGGCGCCCGCGCGGTGCAGATCGAGCACCCTCTCGCCGTGGCCGCGGGAGGAGGGAAGCAGGCCCACCCAAGCCGCGGAGATCAGCCGCGAGATGGTGTAGGCGATGAAGATGGGATGCAAGCTGGCCGCGGACTCTGCCGGCGCGCGCTTCAGCACCAGGCCGAAGACCAGGAGAGGAGCGGCGAAACCGATGGAGCCCCAGAGGCGCAGCCGCCCGTAGTCTCCGCCGGCCTTCGGCACGTTCTCCAGCGCGATGGCATCGGCAATGGATGCCGGAGCGAAGGCGAAGGCCGAGAATATCGCCAGCACTGTCAGAGCACTCGCGAAGCTGGACGTCCACATCAGCCACGGGAAGGAGAAAGCGCCGGCCACCAGCAGGATGGTGAGCATTCGCCTGCGGTCGCCCAGCGCGTCTGCGATCGCCCCCCAGAGCGGCGGCAGCAGCGCGTTCACGACCGGCGTGACCGCCGCCAGCGCGCCGAGCTGCACGTCGGTGAACCCCTGGCGCTTGAAGAAGAGAAAGAGATAGGGCGCCTGCATCCCCACCGGCACGAAGAGCAGGAAGTAGAAGATCGAGAAGCTGCGCTTGAGATCGGCAGTCATCACTCACGTCCCGCGGCTGAAAGCTTCGGCACGCCTGGCCGCCCACGGCTTGCCCTCACTTCTGCCCGGCCACCCGCGATCCCCCCTCGCATGGCCGAGTCGGACCCGGCGCTTGTGGGGACACATCCAGACACAGTGAGAGGTCACTCCTTGCAGACAGGACTCCTCCGCCGTTTGCGGGAACTCCCCGCCGCGGATGAGTGTCTAACCTGGTGAACGCGCTGGCGCAAGGCCTGAAGGCTCGTCGTCCATAGCTCTTGTGATCGCGGTGTATGCTTCTCCCATCTGATGCGAGCGATCCCCGCGCACTTGTGGAGCCGCCATACTGATTGAGGAGGAGAAGATGATACCCTCTACAAGATGGATCGTGGCTGGAGTAGTCTGCCTGGTCGCGGGACTGTGCTCGACCGAACCGGCGGGAGCGGACCCCATCATTCTCACGCACTCTGCGTCGGTTCACCAGGACCTCGCCCTCCGCTTGCCGGTTCACATGGTGAGGCACATGTCCCAGCAGCCGGCGGAGGGCGGAGAGATCCTTCAGACTGTCAGCTTCCCACTTGACTACACCGGCGGGCCGGTGACGCTCGCGGCAGATGCCGCGGGCACACGCCAGACCATGGTGGATGACCAGCTCACCATGCGCGTCACCCACCCCGACGGCACGACCAGCCAGTACCAAGACGAACCTACGGCCGCCTGGCACGACCCAATGGACCTGTCGAAGCACTTCCGAGTCGGCGTCAACAAAGTGGAGATGGAGCTTCGAGACCGGTGCGGCGACGTCATGTGGTGCACCGACCTGTGGCTCACCGGAAGCCCTCCGAAGAGTGCAGAGCTGCCGCTGGCTCTCTTTCAGGGCGAACAGCCCCAATCCTATTGGCCCTCCCAGGAGATGGTCGTGTCTGTCAACGGACCGGAGCGCGATTGGGACGTGGTGCTGTCCGGGGACGAGCAGGGCTTGACCGGGACCTGGGCCGCCTGCGAGATCGAGATCAGAGTGACCCGCGCCGATGGCTCGGTGTGCTCGATCTCCTAC
>Ga0315277_10005274_pt1 | contig 17073 bp, 7 predicted proteins | sample YL17G05_15_MG_FD_203695 | JGI IMG/M metagenome (GOLD analysis project Ga0315277, IMG submission 203695) | Sediment microbial communities from Yellowstone Lake, YNP, Wyoming, USA - YL17G05_15 | ecosystem: Environmental > Aquatic > Freshwater > Lake > Sediment | place: USA: Wyoming | collected... | reverse complement strand
CTGGGGGCCCTACGGCCCCGCATAAGCCCGTCTCTTCCTTTCGCTTTCTCCGTGTCTCTGTGTCCTCTGTGGTTTGCTTTAAAAGATCCCGGTTGATGCCACGTTGCGCCCTCCGCGCTGAGCTTTTGCTCTTCTCGAGCGATTCTGTTATTTCAGGATCTCGAATTCGTCGATCGTCGGGCCTTCGGTCGCGTCCAGGATGTTCAGGCGGACGATGCGCGCCGTGACAGCAGGGAAGTCCTTTATATATTCGGTGCCGATCGTCGTGCCGGAAACAATCGTTTTCCAGCTGCCGAGGTCCTGGTATTGAAGCTCGAACTTTTGAACGCGATTGCCTCCGCCCTCCCATTCGCGGATCGCCACTCGTGAAAAGGTCGCTGGCTTGCCCAGATCGATTTCCAGCCAGGCCTGCTTCGTCCCCGAGTCGGTTGCCCAGCGCGTGGCGATGTCGTCATCGACGGCTTTTTCGGCGCCGTATTGCGGATTGGACCGGTAAACATTGGATGCGCGCGCCTGGGCGTTCGCGGCTAGCGATGCGCTCGGCACGGTGACTCGCACCGGTGCGAGTTCCATCGCCGGACGGTCAAGGTCGAGCGCGATCAGGGTGTCGATCGGATCCTGGTCGCCTGCGGCCAGGCTGAGCGCCAGGCCGGAGCCGGTTTGCTGAAAGCTCAATTTCCCGCCCGTCAGGACGCGCGCCGATGTGACCTTCGCCGGAACGGCGGGAAGTTGCAGCGTGGTGCCGTCCCACTGGTAGACGTGAAGATAGATGCGATTCCCGGCACGCGTGCTGGCGCCCCACTTGCCGGTACGGAATGGGCCGCCGCGGGTGCCATAGACGCTGGCGCCATATTTCTTCAGCCATGCGCCCATTTCCTTCAGGCGCTCGACCTGGCGCGGCTCGATGCGCCCATCGGGCATAGGACCGACGTTGAACAGGAGATTGCCGTTGCCGCCGGCGGTGCTGACCAGCGTCCGCAGGCATTGCTGCAGCGATTTCATCGTGTCGTCGGGCTTCCACGCCCACTGGCGGCAGATGGTCATGCACGTTTCCCAGGGACGCTCCATGTTGAAGCCGCCGATGCGCTGCTCGGGGGTGTCAAAATCCCCCGGCGTGCCGCCCGCGCGGTCGTTGATCAGGATGTCCGGCTGCAGCGAGCGCACCAGGTTGGCGTTCGGGATGCCGCGCTCGGGCCCGGTTTCCTGGGGCACGTCGAACCACATTTCGAGCAGCGGACCGTAGTTCCGGATCAGCTCCGTGACCTGCGCGCGCAGGTATTCGGTGTAGCGGTCCAGGTTGGGATTCGGCTTTTTGGTTTTACCGCCGGGGCTGCCCAACGGGAAATCGGGGTGGTGCCAGTCGCAGACGGAATAATAGGTGCCGAATGCAATTCCGTATTTTTTGCAGGCGGCCGACAGCTCCTTGACGACGTCGCGGGCAAACGGCGTGCGCATGATGTTGTAGTCGGTCTGTTGGGTATCCCACATGCTGAAGCCATCGTGGTGTTTGGTCACGAGCACGAGGTATTTCATGCCGGCGTCCCGGGCGATGCGCGCCCACTCCTCAGCATTGAACTGCTTGGGGTTGAATTGCCTGTAGAGATCGTCGTAGACCTCGACGGGCGTCTCCGCGCCGCGCGACCAGCCGATCTCGCGGCCCGTGATGCTGACCGGGCCCCAATGGATGAACATGCCGAAGCGCATGTCCTGCCAGCGCCGGATCGCATCAGGCGCAGCGGGCCGCAGTTGCGGCGCCTGCGCGCCGGCCGCGCAGGCATATACAAGGAAGGCCGCCAGCAGGATCCTTGATGAAAGACAAACAACCGCGCGTTTCCCATGGCTCATGAGGATTACTCCTTCCTGATTGGGGACGTCCCTAAATTCCAATCGTAGGCCTGATTCGCAAAATCTTGCGCATATCTTCCTGCTGCACTGACAAACTTCATGATTGAATCCTATACCATTCCATCGGGTGGCAGGAAGCAAACAACAAAATGGAAAGCGAAAAACGGCATGAAGGGGAAAAATGTCTTACCGTTCAGGCCCCACCACCGTCGCGAAACGATACATCCGCGTCAACATAAGCCCCTCCCATTCACAATCGGGGACGCACCGACGCAAGATCAATGGAATTACGGAAATAGCAGAAATTGAGCCCTCAAATGAAGCCTATAGGCCGGTTTTGGGGCTCGCTTTTTGTGTTTGACGATTTTGGTTCTGCTTGAGCTGATATCGCACCTGAGATCTTTTGCCGCTCGATCCGGCACACTCTGGCCATAGGTTGAAGAGGTTATTCGCCTTTCCTTTCTCCATAAGACGGTCCAAGTCCACTTTGAGGTTCTATTCCACAATCGCGGCGCGACTTCTATTTGCATATTGCAGAGAAATCATGGATAAAGAGTTTTATCGTGGAAGAGAACCAACATGACGCTTGAACCTGAAATGGCCCGGAAAGTCGAGCAGATAAACCGGGGGATGAATATTGCGGCAATCGCCGGCGTGCTGCTAGCTGCTGTCCTGACTGTGCCGCTCGGAAGGTCGGCCTGTTTTCTCGGTCGCGATCCTATTTTTCAGCAAGGAACAAAGCCGGGACCATCGGCGGGACAACTCCAGGAGAAATGCTGGCGGTGTGGCAATCCCGCTACATTTCGCCAGCCTCCGAGATATGTAGACAAAACCACACCTGCGGGGACTCCAGCAACCTGTTGCCGGAGAACCAGGTAACTTACGCCTGCGACCGCCACACGTTCTCGCTGACCGGCAGACCGGGGCCTTATGTGGCCGTTTTCTTCTTGGTGGTCCTAAGTGTTTTGCTGGTGTCCGCTTTTTCCCTGAGCATAGAGAGGCGCCGCATCAAAGCAGCCCTCGTCCTGGTTTCATCGTGTATCGTGGCTGTGCCCATTTCATATGGAATCGGATATATCGTGTGCGGGATGCATCTTGTCGATGCCAAGAGCGGACACATGTGTGACCGGTGTGATCATCCTGCCGTCTATATGAAACCCGGAGTGTCTGTCAGCGGGTACGGCGGTGGTACGGGCAGAAGCATTGCCGCTGCCAGGGAAGACCTCAACGATGTTTTTTATTGCACAATTCACGCCGTGAGTTTTCGGCACTTCTACCTTACATATGCTTTCTTGTTCCTTCTGGTTTTCTTTGTCACCTTTGCGGTAGTGGGTGCTCGCGCGCGGCTTTTTACCGCTGTTGTGCCATCCGGTGGTTCACACTAACCCTCTGCTGCCGCCCGGGGGACGCGCAGAACGCAGAGGCACGCAAAGATAAGAACTCACAATCCTTTGCGCGGCACTGCATCCCTGCGGAGGAATTCGGGAAGGAGGGACAGGTGACTGTCCCTCCCGCGCTTTTTCAGTTCCCTTCACCCCTTTGCCTCTCTACCCCTGAAACCTGCGAGCGCAACAGCCCTGATCACTTCATAGTCTTGCGCGGTATCCTCTCGTCGCTCATCGCCGCATTCCAGGCGAAAACCGCCATGATCACGGCGTTTTTCATCAGGTCGTCTGCTTGCAGCGTATCCAGGAAATCCAGATTCGTGTGCCCGCCAGTGCCGGGGATCCGGTCCTGAATGAACTGGAAACCGGGCAGTCCGGCGTTGTCGAAAGAAACATGGTCGGTGCTCCCCACGCTCTGGATTGAAATCGCGGTGAGCCCAAGATCGCGAAGCGGCTCCATCCAGGCCGCGAAAATCCGCCGGGCAAACTCATTCCCCTGGAGGTTGATGCCGCGGAAAGCTCCCGCGCCATAGTCCTGGTTGAAATAAACCGTGAACTTTTCATATTCCGGCTTTATTCCCGCCTTGGGATCTTTCGGACTGCCGAAGTGTTTGAGCACATATTCTCTTGAGCCGTGGAGTCCCTGTTCTTCCCCTCCCCAGAGGGCTGTGCGGATCGTGCGCCGCGGCTGAGCGCCGATTGCTTTCAGGATGCGCGCGGCCTCGAGAACGACGGCGCAGCCGGCGGTATCGTCACTCGCATTGGGGCTCGCATGCCAGGTATCAAAATGGGCTCCCATCATGACAATCTCATCCTTCAAATCCGCACCGGGGATTTCGCCCAGGACGTTGGCGGCCTTCTCCACCTGCTCGCCCAAACGGTTGCGCACTTCGAGCTCGACCTTCACGGGGAGGTTCCGCTTGAGAATCCGGTACATCCGGTTGTAGTGCTCGGGCGTGATCGCGATGATGGGGAGCGAAGCCAGGCTCTTTTCCAGCGACCACCGGTCGCTGTTCGCGCCCGGACGGTTAAATCCGCGGACTGCACCCAGCTTCCCGCTTTCGCACTGGAGCACTGCAACGGCGCCCTCCGCTCTGAAAAACTCCATCTTTTCCTCGGGCCGGAGAAGGTCGGGATTGGGCGGCGCGGGCGGAGCGGCCGCGCGCGGCGGCGCAGGGGTGATCAGCTCTTCCAACTGTCTCAGTTCTTCCGCGGTTCTGCGGGGAGTCGCCTGCGCCAGGGCGTTGAGATCAATCACAGCCGGTGGCGTTGCGAGTACGGCTGCGCCTTTCAACTTGCCTTTATATTTTTCCAGATCTTTTTTCACCTGGACGTCGGCAATGACAGCGAAGACGGCTACTTTGCCGTTTGTGCCGGGCGTGTGAGCAAGCGGGAATCCGACCATGGGCTGGTAGTCGGGCTCGAGCATGTGGAGCGAGACATACTCGTTGTCCCAGGAGACACCGTAGTCCATGAAGGGCTCGATCGCCGTGTTGGCCAGGCCGATCTTGTCCATCTTGTCCTTGACCCAGGCCTGAGCCCGTTTCATGTGGTCGGACAACGTCAACCGTGCGCCCAGGACATCGACCATGTAGCCGGCCATGTCCATGACCTGCGACCGCTGAAATCCTTCCTCGCGGATCTTCGCCACCATGTCACCGCCCGCTTTGGGGGGACTGCCTTGGGGATACGCAGGAATGATCAGGAAAAGAGCGACTGTCAGGAAGCCTTTGTTCACGAGTTTCATGTTTCCACCCTTTCATCTACATGCCGGAACTCGACAGAAAATCCTGAAGCTGCTTCAGGTACTCGGTGCCCGCGATCAGAAGGAGATCGTTGTGGCTTGCGCCCTGGACCTCATAGAACGTCTTCGGGGGAGGCGCCAGCTCGTATAGTTTCCTGCCCAAACGAAACGGGACAATATCATCGCGATTGCCATGGATGACCAGCTTGGGGCAGCGGATCATCTGGATCTTGGCCGCGGAATCGAATCGGATCCCCATGAGCGGCTGTAAAAGGCCGATCGGAATCATGGTCTTGGCCATTTCCCGCGCGCTCGTAAAGGTCGATTGAAGGACGATGCCGTCGACGGGCACTCTCGCGGCAAGATCAATGGCGACAGCCCCTCCAAGGGATTCCCCGATGAGTATGATCTTACTCTTGTCGGCTGCACGCTCTTTGCGCCACCAGTCGTAGGCGGCGAGTGCGTCGAGGTAGAGACCCTGTTCGAACGGTTTTCCTTCGCTCCTGCCATACCCCCGGTAGTCGATGATCATGATGTGTGCATTCAACGAGCGCAGCATTTGAATCCACCCGAGACGATGGCTGATGTTCCCGGCGTTCCCATGAAGTATCAGGAATGTATGTGGGGCGCCGGGCCGGGGAATGAACCAACCGTGGATGACCACTCCGTCCTGCGCTGTGGCATGGATGTCCTGATAGAGGAGGCCTATCCTCGACGGATCCGTCTCGAGCGCTCTCTCCGGGAAATAGATGAACATCCGTTCCAGGACGTTTGTAGTCATGGCAAGCAGAATGATGCCGGCGACGGTTGATGTCAAAAGCCAATGCCGAAGGCCGAAGCGAACGGCTTGTTTCATGCGCGCAAGCATATTACTATAGCCACACTCCCAGGGTCACAGGCAAAAACAGAATCAAAATCAGGGACGTCCACCCCGTTTACCTGATTACATAATAAACCGGGAATCAGGTCAAGGTAGTGGACGGCCCCGAATTTTCGTTGCCCTGAAGCCACGAATTCAGGCAGTGCAGCATTCATCACCTGCAGCGAAAAATTAAGCAATGACTTAGCATCTGTCGCAAAACCCGTGTTCCGGTAACAACGAGTGGGTTTTAGGGGCGACCGGCTGGTCGCCCGAAGATCGGTGGCCAGCACTCAAAATGCGACGGAAGCCAAGCATTATCAATTAATTGGGCTCTCATCAATTTAGATGGCTTGATATTTGGTTTGTCGATCCACGGGCGACCAACCGGTCGCCCCTACGGAATTTTGCGAGTTTCACGACAGAACTAATAAGGCACGCCTAATAAATCTGTTGCAGAAACATTCCTGCCGTTTTAAGATCGGCCCGCACGGGAAACCGCCTGAACAATTAGCCGGCCATTGTCGTGAAGGAGAACGGCGGATGGCCTTTTCCCAAGGTTAAAGTAACCATCTCAGATTGAGGTACCATTATGAGGAATTTCTTTTTCAGGTCTCTCTTCCTGTTCCTCCTCGTGGCGTTGAGCGCCACCTTCCTGTACGGGCAGGGAGGCGGATCGAGTTCTTCGCTCTCGGGGACGATTGTCGATAAGTCCGGGGGGGTTATCCCCGGAGCCGAAGTGACGGTCAAAAACAATGCTACAGGCGCGGAGTCCAAAGCAACAACGGCAGAGAACGGCACCTTTTCCATTCCGTTCCTCAGCCCGGGAACCTACACCGCTACTGTGACCATGCCCAATTTCAAACAAGCGGTCATAAAGGACGTGGCTCTGGTTGCGGGGGTCCCGACCTCCATCCGCGTGCCGCTGGAGGTTGGCGGCACGAACGAAACGGTGATTGTGCAGGCAACCGCCGAACTGGTCCAGTCGGCAACGGCGACGATCTCGACGACGATGAATATCACCCAGATCGCCAGCCTGCCGCTCGCAAGCCGCAGCGTGATGGACTTTCTTATCTTTTTGCCCGGCGCCAACACGACGGGCGGAACACGCGGCACGACCTTCGCGGGTTTGCCCAACAGCACGATCAACATCACGATCGACGGCATCAACACGCAGGACAACTTCCTCAAGGGGAGCGCCGGTGGAGACGGATTCTTCAGCATGATTATGCCGCGCATCGACGCCATCCAGGAGGTCACGGTATCCACGGCGACGCCGGGATCCGAGGCCGCCGGCCAGGGTGCGGTCCAGATCAAGTTCGTCACCCGCTCCGGAAACAACGAGTTCCACGGCAGCCTCTACGAGTACATGCAGAACTCCTGGCTGAACGCCAACACCTGGTTCTACAACCGCGACCGCGCGCCCGCCTATTATGGTGACGGACCGGGCCGGGGGCAGAACTGCACGCCGGAGCAGCTCGCGAAGGAATTCGGCAACTGCAAGGCGCCGCGCAACAAGAATATTCTGAATCAGTTCGGCGGCCGCATCGGAGGCCCGATCGTGCTGCCGAAGAAGATCTTCGGCCCCTTGGGCTTCGATGGCCACGACAAGGCTTTCTTCTTCATCAACCACGAGGAATCGCGGCAGCCCTTCGCGCAAACCCGGACCCGGACGATTTTCAGCGATGACGTCTGGAGTGGGGTCTATCCATTCACCGTGGGGGGCGCCACCCAGAAAGTGGACCTGTTCGCGCTCGCCGCGGCCAACGGTCAGACATCGACCTGGGATCCGACGGTTCAAAAACTCCTGCAGGATATCCGCAGCGTGTCTCAAAAGGAAGGCACAGTCAAAGCGCGGACAGAACCTCATCTGATGGACTACCAGGTCGTCAACCGGGGCATATACATCCGCAAATCTCCCACCGTGCGCTTCGACATCAATCTGACGAGTAAGCATCGACTGGAATGGAGCTGGAACTATATGTGGTATGTTCCATCGCCGGACACGACCAACAGCGCCGATTGGGCCTATCCGGGTTTCCCGAACTACGGGACCCAAGGCTCCCACCGGTGGACTACCGCTCTCGCGGTTCGTTCCACCCTGAGCCCAAGGCTCGTGAATGAAGCGCGCGTCGGACTTCTGGGGGGTGTGGTGCTTTTCTGGCCTGACGTCAACGTGGGGCAGTTCAAAACAACGGGAATCGGAAACCAGGATGGCTACGCGCTCGGCCTCAGCCCGGTCAGCAATGCGTATACCGCGCGCAGCCCGGAGCGGCGCGACGATCCGAATGAGACGTTCGAGGACAATCTGAGCTGGACCAAGGGAACTCACAGCCTCAGCTTCGGCGGCACATTCACCAACGTCGCCAACTGGCTGTGGGACCAGGATGTCGTGCCGTCGATCGGCTTCGGCGTCGACACCACCTCCGATCCGGCCAGATTCATGTTCGATTCCACCAACGGGACGAAGAATTTCCCCAACGCTTCCACAACCCAGATCTCCAGCGCCCGCACCATCTACGGGCTTATCACCGGCCGGGTCACTTCGATCGGCGGCAATGGAGTGCTGAGCGAAATCGACAACAAATACACCTATAACGGCGCCGCGGTTCAGCGCGGCCACATGCGCGAACTCGGCTTCTTCGTCGCCGATTCCTGGCGGACGCGGCCGGGCCTGACGCTCAACTACGGCGTACGCTGGGAGATGCAGCTCCCGTTTGTGCCCCTCAACAGCGTCTACAGTTACAACACCATGGAGGATGTTTGGGGGCTCTCCGGAGCCGGCAACCTCTTCAAACCGGGGGTGCTGACCGGCAAAACCCCGACTTACAAGCAGTATGCGTCCGGCTCGCCGGCGTACAACAACGATTACAAGGCGATCGCCCCGAGCTTCGGCTTTGCGTGGAGCCCGAAGTTCAACAAGGGTCCGTTGGGTCGAATCGTGGGCAACGCCGGGCAGACGGTCCTCCGCGGCGGATTCTCGATTGCCTACAACCGCAACGGAATGTATGACTATACGCGCATCTTTGAAAGCAATGTGGGCATCTACGTCAACGCAACGCGCAACGTCACCAACGGCAACCTGGTGACCGGCACGGATACCTGGCCGGTTCTGTTCCGCGACAAGAGCCGACTGGGGCCGCCTTCGTTCGCGACGGCGCCTGTCTATCCGCTGCAGTCGACATCCACCTCCGACAGCATCAATGCTTTCGATCCGAATTTGCGCACCCCCTACACCATGTCGTGGTCGTTCGGGCTGCAGCGCGAAATCACCAGGAACATGGCGATAGAGGTGCGCTACATGGCCACCCGGAACAAGCAGCCGTGGACTCGCCTCAACATCAACGAACAGAACATCGTCGAAAACGGATTCCTGAATGAATTCAAACTCGCGATGGCCAATCTGCAGGCCAACATCGCGGCAGGAAAGGCCTCTTCAGGCTTCAAATATCTGGGGCCCGGCACCGGTACTAACCCGCTGCCGATCACGCTCGCGTTCTTCAGCGGCGTTCCGGCAGACCAGGCCGGGGACACGACGAAGTACACTTCTTCCAATTTCACCAGCAGCACCTATACCAACACACTGGCCAAGTACAACCCCAATCCGGGATCCTACGCTTCCAGCCTCTACGGCAACGCAACGCAGCGCACCAATGCGGCCAACATAGGGCTCGCCGCCAACTTCTTCGTGGTCAACCCGACGGTGATCAACGGCAGCGCCCGTTTCCTCACCAACGGCGGCTACAACCTGTATGACGCCATGGTGATCGAGCTGCGCCGGCGCATGGCCAAGGGGCTCCTGGTGCAGGCCAGTTACACTTTCTCCAAGGGCCTCGACTTTTCGCGCCTGTCCTTCCGGGCGCCCTATGCCAAGGTCATGGGAAGCAATTTACCCCATGCTTTCAAGGTGAACTGGGTCTACGAACTTCCATTTGGCCGCGGCAAGATCCTGTTCAACAGCATGGGGGGGATGATCGACCGGATCATCGGCGGCTGGGAGTTCCAGGGGACGGGCCGCATGCAGAGCGGCAACCTCCTGAACTTCGGCAACGTCCGGCTGATCGGCATGACGGCCGATGATCTCCGGAACGCGGTAGGACTGCGGTTCGATGACGTAAACAAGCAGATCTACTACGAACCTGAGGACATCCGGCTGAACACGATCAAGGCCTACAACTACAACGCCACAGATCCGACCGGCTACAGCCAGTCGTTCGGCATTCCGAGCGGCCGTTACATCACGCCCGCCAACACGGCGGACTGTATCCAGATATACAGCGGCCAGTGCGCGCCGCTGACGCTGTATGCCCGCGGTCCGATTTTCTGGAACTACGACGTGAGCCTGGTCAAAAGAGTCAGGTTCTCGGAGCAGACGAACTTCGAGCTGCGCGGCGAATTCCTCAATTTCGTGAACAAGACCAATTTCACCGGCACCACCTGCACCAGCAGCTCACAGACCTGCGGCCAGGTGACCGGAACGAACGGCAACCCGCGAGTCATCCAGATCGTTTTCCGGCTCAACTTCTAACCCCGCTTTCAAGACGAGAGGGACACCGGGTATCGTGTCCCTCTCACCACCGCTCCAGCTTCCACGGCATCCGGATTCCAACTCCCCGATCGGCCATCAAAATACGGAGAGCAGGACAGCAGATCAGGACGTCTGCCACGCTGATCTCATTACAGAAAAGATTTTTTGATAAACTGGCAATCGAGGCGGACGTCCCACATTTCTAAATCGAATTTACGCCCTGATTTTGAGCCTCAATTTCCTGCTGCCGGCCGTCTGGGTTGAACTTGTGCCGGTGCGTCCCCGTTTTCCCAAATACCGAATGTGTTTTGCGAATGCTGTATTGATGATAGATTATTGGCCGGAAGTTTGCTTCTCTCAGATACAACCGGTGCATCGGAACGGACTCCAGCGCAGCCCGAATGCAATGATTCGCTCGAGGTGAGAGGAAACGGTGCGGACAATCAAGCCAATGCGGTTTGAGAGGCGATGGTCATGGGAGCTTTGGCGGGATTCCTGATGCCGGTCCAAGGCTATTGCGCAGAAGTGCCGATCCTGCGCAGATCGGAAGGCTCTGCGCCGCCGGCGGGCCTGAAAGCGCTCACCTTCGCCGGCGAAGTCGCCGCCTCCGTGACGCCGGTCACTCTGGCCAACGAGGTCACGATCGGGATCCTGCCCGAGACGCTTACCGGCGCGGATTCCGGCGTACTGAATGCTAAACTCCAGGATCTTTTTCCGGCCACCAGGCAGCCCTGGAAATTTTCGATCGTAATTGCGGACGGAGACGAAACCGTCAGGCTTGGACCCTACACCGTGCGATCCCAGTTTCAGGCAGCCGTCCGGAAGGTGATCGCCATGCTGCCTTCCGGAGCGACCGCCAGGGTTCCCCTGGCTTCTGCCGTTTTCGGACGCCTGCAACGGCTGATTCCCCGAGATTCGGGGGCGTGGTCCACGATGCTGATGGTGGCCAGATTGCCGGATCCGGGGCAGGACGCCGAAGCCTACCTGGCAGCCTATCTGGCAAACCTCTTCCGCGCTGGGCGGCTGAGAACTGCCTATTGGTCCCCGGGCGGCGAACGCAGCAGGATCTTCGAGCTGATCGCGCGCGAGACTGCCGCGCCGGTAGCGCCGCTCGAACCCGCGGAGATCCTGAGGACGGAAATGCCCCAGGGAACCTCTTATGTGGAGATCAAGTGGCCATCACCGGAACTGAGTGCCGGTTTTCATCTGTACAACGCGGTGCTGAGGGCCGGCGCGGAGGAGACGCTCGGTGCCTACACAGCCATAGCCGTCGGTCGCGGCAGCGCCCTGCCGGAACCGGCGCGAGTCCAGGAACTCCGATCCTGCGCGGCCAGTCTGAAGGAACTCGCCCTGGCGGCGGAAATGCCGCGGGATGCGGCCCTCAAGGCGCGTGAATGGATGGCGCGGGCATTGGCAATCAATCCGCGCGACCAGGAAACCCTTCGGACCGGCGCTTCGATCCTGCAACGGCAAGGGGAACTCAAAGAGGCCGCCGCGCTTCTGGAATTCCTGATTGAAACGCGGCCGCAGGACGGCGACCTCTATGCCGAGGCGGGCGATGCCTGGTATCGCGCCCGGGAATTCGCGCGTGCGGAAGCCCACCTTCTGCGCGCAACGCAGCTCGGTTCTCCGAAAGATCTCGTCTACGAACAACTTGGCAGAATCGCGGTGGCCGGCGGCCGGTATCGCGAGGCACTCCCTTTTTTGGAGCAATGTCTCGCCCGGAATCCGCGCAATAGTGCGGCCTGGTTCCTGCGGGCGGATTGTGCTGTACACGCCAACGATGCCGGTGGTGCGACAGATTTTATTGAACACGGTCTCGCACTGGCGCCGCAGGACATCGACTATCGCATGCGGCTGATCCAGCTCTACCTGGAACGAAATGAGTCCGAAAAGGCTCTGGCGCACATCCGCTTGATCGCACGCGATCCTCCCCGGGACGCCGGGGCGCAGGCTGCGTTTGCCGGATTCGTGGAAAAGGCGGGAAGCCCGGATGAAGCGTTGACGATGTGGAGGGGGATCCTGGCAATCGACCCGGCGATGGAGAAGGCACATTTGTCCATCGTGCAGATCCTCACCGCGAAAGGGGACCTGGAGGCCGCCGTTGCCGCGGCTCGGGAAGGACTCGCCCGCTGCCCCGCCTCGGCGCGCCTCTATGTTCTGAAAGCGGACGCCGAAGAGCGCATTGGCCTATGGCGGCAGTCACGATCGACTCTCCAGGCGGGCGTGGACGCCGTGGCGGATCTGGACCTGCTTCGCAGGCATGCGGCGGCGGAGGACCGCTACGGGCTCAAAGCCGCGGAAGCGTATGAAAAGCTGGCTGCCGCGCTGCGGGCAGCCGGGCGGCCCCAGCAGGAGCAGAACCCGGTCCTGGAGCGCGGCCTCCTGGTTGCCGTCCGTGACGGCGATTGGAAGCGCACGGCGGCCTTTTCGGCACTATTCAAGGCGGCAGGAGAGCCCCAACTGGCCGGGCTGGCGGTTTCGATAGCAAAGGAAAGCCCGCGGGATGCTCTGATCCCGGGCGGCAGGGCAGCCGTGCTGCGGCTCATTGGAATCAAGGACTCCACGAAGCCCGAAGATTATTTCCTGGAGCTGGCGCGGCACCTCAGCTCAGCCATAAATGCAAAAAGTGCTTCTGCAGAATTGAAGGAGAGGATCGACGGGCATTTCCGGATGGTTCATCAACTGGAATTGTACGGAACGCGCGACGGCGATCGAGTGCGGGTGCACTTGTCGTTCCGGGATCGCAACCAGCGCCGGGACACCGAAGGCGCCCTGGCGGCGCTCGGCTGGAAAATCGATTCGTCAGGCGGCCGCCTGAAAATTGAACCGGCGGAGCGCACTTCGGCCGCGAAGCGCCAGGAGACCGCTGCAGCGCTGGCGCTGGACGAGATTGCCATGCAGGAAGCTCTGCAGAGCGGTCGTGATTTTGACTTGACCATTGTCGACGAAAAAGTTCCCATCCTGTTCGGAGCGCCGTCGTGGGTCCAGGCTTTTCCCGCCAGCGAAGAGTCGGCCGGAGGCCTCACCTCTGTTTTTGCCGCCAATCCTCTGCTGGCCGACCTGTACATCGGGCTGGCAAATCTCGATGACGCCACTGCCGAAGGATTGGTTCGTGATTTCGGCCTCAGGGTGCTGGCGGAAAAACATGCGGCACTCCTGTACGGCTGCGCAGGCGCCATCGTCGTCCAGCATGGCCGGGTTGCGCTTCCGGGTGGAGAGGCCGCTGCGCCCGTGTGGCTTCGCCTGGTCGGCGCAAATGCCGCTGCGCCCAAGCAGTTTCTGTCGAACCTGCTCGGGAAAGACGACGGCAAGCTGCTGGCTTTCTATGCCCTGCTCATGCAGCTCGATTTGCCCCGCCAGAAATTCTTCACCGCGTCCGAGACGCGCACCGAACGCTTCTATGAGTTGTTCAAGGACACTCTGGACCTGAAAGTCAGTGCCGTGTTGCGATTCCGGTATCTGGCGTTTGCCGATTTCATGCGGCAGATTCCGCTGGACAACCAGGGACATGTGATCTTCCCGGGCAGCCCCCAGGTCTGGATGGTGGCAAAAGGGCAGTCTGCGTCGGTTTCCAGAAGCACAAGCCTGATTCGCCAGGCTTCACGCATTGCCGCGCCGGACGTCGAGGACCAGATTCTGCTTCGTCTGGCGAAGACCGAATACACGAGCGGTTTGGAAAATGTCTCCGAGCTCTCCAATTTCCTGGCCGTGCAGCGTGTCGACGCCCATCGAACACGGCCGCTTGACGAGGCCGCGGCGATTCTGCTGGCGCAACACTACGCAAGTCACCGCCAGGCATGGCCGTATCTGGTTCTTTGCGGCGACCTTGATGCGGAGGACTACGCAAGCTTCTTTCGCATGTCGGAGTACCTGTTCTCCTTTGACAGCCTGGTGCGGAATGAAGCCATGGGCGAACTGAACGCCCTGCTCAAGATCCTGAGCCTTCTCCGCGATTCCGGGCGGATCGACCCCAAAAGCACGGTCGAATTGTTCAGGACCATTTGCGCCCGGTTTCAGAAAGCGGATGAATCGGCCGGCTTCGCGGCCGCGGCTCTCGACATGTTGCGGGACCTGATCGCCGCGGCACATGGCGAAGGGGATGCCGACGAAGCGGTCCGCGATGCTCTCCTCGAACACGGCGCCCCCGTGTCTTTCAGCTTCAATGGCGCGGACTATGCCGTCAGCAGGCCGGAGGCGCAGGCTCATGCTTTTCAGGAGGTTCTCGCACTGCAGAAGGTCCCGGCGCTGGCGGTCCTGCTTGAGATCTATCGATCGGCAACCGATTTGTCGGCGGCGAAAGGGTCTCCGGCGGAGCTGGCTGCCCGCGTGATTGCGGCCGTGAAGCGTCTGCCTGATGTGGAGATCCCGGAGATGCCTGAATTGCGCGGCAGTGCGAAGGAACTGCTGCACAGCCTGCGCCTGACGCAGATCCGCAAGGTCTGTGAGGACCTGCAGAAGGCCGCATCGCAAAAACCCCCTGACGGGAAAAAACTCGCATCCGTCGCGCGCCAACTCATGGCTGCCCTGAATCCTCAGGTCCGGCTTGCCCTGACCGGCATAATCTATGCCTATTACCTGAGCCCCCACGACCTGCTGATTTCGGATGATCCTCTGTTTTTGCGCAGACATCAGTTTGTTGGGTCTGCATCGTCATTCAACGTGCGCTCGGTCTGGGTGGATTCTTCCCTGCAGCCGGCCGGTAAGACCGGCAGCTTTTTCTTCGGCGGCTTTGCCGGTTTCGCGGCGCTCGGCGGGGCTGCTTCCATGTCGACGACGCGCCAGATCGACACGACCGTGAAGCCGGTGGGCGCCGCGATCATCGGCACCCTGCACGAGACCAATTGGAGCAATATCCGCGAACCTGAGCTCCATGCGGCAGCCCTCAAGATGCGTGCCGGCAGGGAGTGGGTCGTTTTTGCGGCGGTTTCCCCGGAAATGTTTTCCGCGCTATCCGAAGAAACGTCAGGCCTCCTGTCTCCCGGCCGGCGCGCAGAACTGTTGCGTGCTGTCTCGGAGCACCGCTGGAGCACAGCCTGGCAGGTCTTGACTTTGAGCGATCTGTTTTTTCTCGGGGACGCGTACCTGCATCGATTTGACAAAGATCCTGTGTCTTCCCCGGTTTTGGCAGGACTGAGGTCGGCGGTCGGGAAAAGCCGTCCGGAGCAGGAGCGCTGGCTTGGTGCTGACTCGCAGGCGCTCAGTGTCTGCAGTCATCCCCACCTCATGCGGCTGGCCCCCTACGAATATTACGAGACTTTCGTGGTTCCGGAAATGCTTGCCGCGCGCACCAATGAGTTCAAGCTGTATCTGGCCGAGTTCATTGACCGGCGAGGCCTGCCCGCGGAGGTTCTTGGAGCCGTCGCGGAGCCGCTGGTGATCCAGCTGCTGCGCGGCCTCAGGTTGACCGTATCCGCAGACTGGCGATCCGTCCTGGCTGCGTTTTCCGAAATTGACGACCGGATCATGGAAAAAGTCCTGGAGAAGAAATGACGAAACCCGCTTTGAGTATCCGCCTGGCGGCACCGCTGATCGCACTTTTCTGGTTCTGCGTCTCCATGCACGGCTCCCGGCAGGACGTGATCCCGACCTACCGGTCCAGCGTGCGCCTGGTGGAAGTTTATGTGACAGTGCTCGATAATCGGGGCAAGTACGTTTCGGGATTGACGCAGGACCGATTCGAGATTTTCGATGAAGGGATCCGCTGCCCGATCACCGACTTTGACCCTGTCACGTCCAACTTTTCCTGTGCGATGCTTCTCGATCGCACCGGCAGCATGCTTGCGGCCATGCCCGCTCTCAAGAATGCCACCCTCCGCTTCATTGATTCTTTTCGCGAAAACGACTCGTTCGCCGTCTACGCCTTCAGCACATCGCTCGTCCCCCTGCAGGAGTTCACCCAGGACAAGAACGCCGCGAAACAGGCCGTGTTGCGCACGATCGCACATGGGGCGACTGCACTCTATGACTCGCTGTCGGAAGTGACCGCCCGGCTCTCGACACGCAAGGGGAAAAAACTCATCGTGGTGATGACGGACGGGGACGACAACTCAAGTTACCTGACGTCCTCGGCAGTGATCCGCAAGGCAAAATTCCTGGGCATTCCGATCTATGCGGTAGCCCAGGGCGAGGCCCTCAGCAAAAAGGACCTGATGAAGACCTTGAAGGAATTGGCGCGCGCGACCGGGGCATCCTGCCACGCCGTTCAAAAGGGATCGGAAATCGAAGAAGTCTTCCAGGATATAGCTGCGGATATCCAGCACAGCTACCTGATCGCCTATGCGCCTCCGGAAGCCAACGATGCCCGTTATCGATCCATCCGGGTGAACGTCGCCGGGATGAAAAACCTGCGCATCCGTGCCCGGGAGGGTTACTACCTCAAATAGACGACCAAGGGGGACGCACCGGCACAAGATCAATAGAATTATGGAAATAGCCAGAATAGAACCCTAGAAAAAAGCCTTTGGGCCGGTTTTAGGGATCGCATTTTGAGTTTAAGGATTCATTTCTTTCGAGCTGTTTTCGGCCCTGAGCTCTTTTGCCAATCGACCCGGCGCGCCATTCGGGCAATCCCAAAGATGTGAAATTGGCCCCCCAAAATCGATTCTTAGTACTGGAGTTCATAAATACGGTAACGTATTTTCGCCCCTCGGGGATTCACGGGCTGGAAGCCCGTGCCACGTTAACAGGCAGTCGTGGCACGGGCTTCCAG
>Ga0315277_10005273_pt1 | contig 17075 bp, 19 predicted proteins | sample YL17G05_15_MG_FD_203695 | JGI IMG/M metagenome (GOLD analysis project Ga0315277, IMG submission 203695) | Sediment microbial communities from Yellowstone Lake, YNP, Wyoming, USA - YL17G05_15 | ecosystem: Environmental > Aquatic > Freshwater > Lake > Sediment | place: USA: Wyoming | collected... | reverse complement strand
GCCTTGCGGGCTCACAGGGCACCAAGATAATAACGATCTCGTCCAGCTCGTCCGGTACTCAATTACGACCTGAGCTCCCCATTTTCATTCTCTTGAGGTGGTCCGTAGGACCATGAACGACTGCCTTTCGCTGAGGCCGCGCGCCGCCTCGAACCACCGCCGGGTGAAGTCGCGATAGGCTTCGGCGCTCTTGCTGTCGTCGGTTTCCTCGTCATATCCCAGACCCACGTTATAGGGCGGATCGGTTGCCAGCAGCTCAGGGGCTTCGCCGGAGATCAGCGTTGCGAGGTCCGCGTGACTGGTGGCGTCACCACAGAGCACGCGATGCTTCACCTGCGGCTCCGCTTCGAATCGATGCCGGCAGTGCTGACAGACGCACTCAGACATCGGTCAGCCTCCCACAGCGTGGACACTGCACGACCCGCCCCAGTAGCCAGAGATCGCCCGGCCGCGTCACAGGGTGCGCGGGCGGCTCCGGCGCTTCGACTTCCTGGAGCTCCTCCTCGGGCTCGAACTGGCTCATCAGCTCGGCCAGCGCTTGGTCGGTAAAGCCGGTGAGCTCCATGTCCGCGCCCAGGACTTCGAGCATTCCTGAGTCGAGTTCCTGGAGGATGTCCTTCAGCGCGAGATCGTCCATCTCGTTGAGCTCGGAGAGCCGGTTGTCGGCGACGAGATCCGCCCATTCCTCCGCTTCGGTGGCGTAGTCCTGGCGATCCACCGGTACCTGCTCCACTCCCAGCAGCTTCGCTGCCGCCAGCCGCCCATGCCCGCGCACGATGAAGCCCGAGCGATTCGAGACCGTGATGGGTGCCCGCCAGCCCTGGTGCTTGATGATCTTCGCCAGCAGGCGAATCTGCTCGTCCGAGTGACGGTTGGGATTGCGGGGGTTGCCGATGAGTGAATCGACATCCGCGATCTCGTCGTGTGCGCAATGAACAGGGATGCCGGAGGCATAGACGACGTCCACTTCTCTGGTGACCTCGGTCGTTGCGCGTCCTGGCAACTCGTCCATTTCTTCCCTCCTCGGCCAAAAAGACGAAGCCGGCCCCTGGGCTCAGACTCGGGTTAGCTAGACCCTATCTCAGCTCAGACGCCGGCTCAGCTGCGCCAGCTCTTCACCCCGAACCCACCAATGGCGGGTAAGCCCACGAGGGCCAGGGGCCTGATTCAATCTACTGGAGTATTATACCACGCCGTACAACGATAGTCCAGATGAAGGTTGCTGAGCGCGGCCGGTGGGCCCGCCAAGCGCCGATATACACACGGATGATGGAGTGGTACGAAACGCATCCTCATCTTCGCCGCCTAGTCTGTGAGAGACTCGGAGCCACGACCTAGCGGCCGGAAACCTCTTGAGGCTGCTCGGCTTTGGCTGTCTCGAAGTCCTTCAGCAGCTGCCGCCAGATGCGCCTAATCTCAGTGGTCGACCGCGCCTCTAGGTTACGTATGTGCGGTAGGCAGGCCTTGCATATGTCATTTTGGGCGTTCTGTTCCACGTAGATCTTGCCTAATGCCACCAGAAACATGAGAGTGATAGCACGGTTCCGTCCGAGTATCTTCTCAACCTGCTCCAGCCAGTCTGGCACTCGGTCGAGTAAGGCTCCAAGCCAGGCCATCCCCACCAGGAGAGGGGCCGCGCTGTCTACCTGCTCGGACAACCTCTCGATGTCCTTCGCGCGACGCTGCAAGTACACATCCATTACGTGCCTGTTGGCGCGTGCCCGCTTCCAACGTTGCTCCAAGGCATCGGGCTTGGATGAGAGATAGGATCGCTCCTTACTTTGCTCAGAGGCCAGCCGCTTCCATGGAAACCGGGTCTTCCTTCTGGGGATAGAGTGCGGCACGCCCAGATAGTCCAGCACTTCGGCCTTCACGTCTGCGAAACCCACCGGGGTTCTCTCTTCCACGAACAGAAGAGTGTCCACTCCCCTCTTCACGGTCATCTCGTTGGGTGGCGCGTCCTCTGGTTGCTCCGAGGCACGATTCAGGTGTCTCTGAGATGGGTTGTTGACGATTGTCCTGTAGATGACAGACAGATAGGGCCGAGCGTAGTAGCGGAATACTCCGCGCAGCTTCTCTTCCGAGGCGCCAGATCGTGCTGCTTTGGCCGCTGCACTCCGAACCGCGCGGCAGATCGCGCTGCCTACATCGCGGGGCAGGATGACGTCTAGCTCGTATGCTTCGTTGAACTCCTGCTGAAGCTCCGCTAACCACAAGTCCCACCGCGTCGCCGCACTTTGAGTGTCCATGGCCTCGCCTCGAAGGGGGACAATTGTCCCCAGTGACTCAAAGCCTCCGCCCGACTACACTCGCATCATAACACAAGATGGCCCAACGGATGAGACTCTGCAAGGAGGTGACCCGTAATGGAGCCCTGTCAGACAGTGAGTGTGACGGAGGCGGCGAGGCTGCTCGGAATCGGCCGCGTGCGAATGTACGACGCCGTGCGGGAGGGCCGAGTGGCATCGCTCAGAGTCGGCACGAAGCCAAAGTACAGGATTCCCAAGAGAGCGATCGAGCGTCTGCTGGATCATCCTGAGGAGTTCCAGCAGGGCCGCAAGCGATCTGCGCGTTCATAACCGGCCACGTCGCGGAGCCGTCAATCCGCAGACGCAGCCTCCCAAAGAGGCAGAAGGGATAGGTGTGGCCCTCAGATGAGAGAGCCGGTTCGCGGAAAGCAATCCAGGGTGGGTCTCGACACTTACGGCAAGTCGTGCGCGGATGACGACCTGGTGTGGGTCGGGGAGTATCTGCACACAAACGGATACCTAGCAGGTCCCAGGCTGCAGCTAGCTCTGAACCGGGCGCGGCGTCGGCGCGAATCGCCGGTGAAGGCCCAACGCGGAGGACTCAGCCGGCGACAGTGGCGAGCGAGACAACGCGGAGCATAGTCAGTTCGATCAGCATCCGATTCAGTGACAGAGAGGCGTCGGGACACCCCGGCGCCTCGAGCATTGGGGGACGAGATGGATGGACGAGTGGTGACTCATTCGAGCAGAGCCAAACCAGCGGTAGCGAATCGACGCTGGGCGACCCCGCGGGAGAGCATCCACCGCTTCTGCCTGGATTGCCTCGGTGCCACGAGCGGTCGCGGCGCGTTCGACTGCGGCTCAACTCTGTGCCCACTGCGGCCTGCTTCGCCCTTCCTGGGCAAGCCGATGCCGGGGGGCTTCCGGGGACCGAGCTACCTCGGCGAACCGCCATTGGTACCGAAGCGGCGTCCGAGCCGGAGACTGATCCACGAGCAGTGTCGTCAGTGCCAGCCAGCAGACCGCACCGATTGCCTAGCGACGGACTGCGCGCTCTACCCCTTCCGCCCTTGGCCGGGACCAGGGCACGCGGCCAGGCGCAAGGCCTCCCCGGCGCAGCGCGAGGCCGCCTCAAGAGGCCGCCAAACCATGCGCCAGAGGGCGAGTACAGCCGTGGGAGCGCCGTTCGATGGCTGAAGCGTGGCAGAGCGCCGTGGGTGGCGGACACCGGGCGAAGCCAGGCCCAAACCGTGTGCCTGTCCAGCGGGCGCCGGCCGACATTCTGACTGGACTTCCTGCCCACGTTATGGATGAATTGGTGGACGATCTGGCGGAGGCGGTAGTCGCCATGCTGCTGAGCCAAGCAGCCGCCGAACCAGACGAAGAGGATGATGCGAGCAGCGACCTACGCAAGATATAGCAGCGACCTGCAGCGGCCTGCCTCCATCGAGGATCAGGTCCGTCGATACCGCGAAGCGGTTGCGCATCGCGGTTGGTCGGATGCGCACGTCTTCGAGGACAGCGAGATCCCCGGCATGGTCTCGGCCGGTCGGCCGGGCTACCAGCGGATGCTGAGGGCAGCGAGGACTCACGAGTTCGATGTTCTCGTCGTAGATGAACTCTCTCGCCTAACGCGGCGCCCCTCCGAGCTGTTCTCATTGTACGAACGGCTTCAGTTCTGGGGCATCGGCCTGGTCTCGTTGCTTGAGGGACTGGACTCAGTGGCGGCTCCAGAGGCGGCTAAAGCCATCATCGCCCTGAGGAGCTACACCAATGAAGCTGAGGGTCAGGCCAACGCCCATCGCAGCCGCCGCGGGTTGGAAGGGCGAGTCCTCGCTGGCTACCATGCAGGCGGCGCGCCATATGGCTATCGCACGCGCGCTATGCATGCGGACAAGCCTGGCGATCCCGCGGGTACAGGGCCGGTCATCGGCTATGAGTATCTCATCCACGAAGCCGAGGCTGAAGTCATCAGGCGCGTCTTCCAGATGTACACCGATGGCATGAGCACGAGGCAGATCGCGGCCGCCCTGAACGCGGAGGGCATCGTTCCTCCTGGAGCGAGATGGCGGGATAGGGAGGGTGTGCGACGGACCTGGTCCCATGGAGCGATCCACGGCGACCGGAAGAAGGGCCTCGGACTGCTGAACCAAGAGAAGTACGTCGGCCGTCTGGTATGGAACCGCAGCACCTGGCCGCGGGACCCCGAGCAGGATGGCAAGCAGGTTCGAAGGGAACTCTCCGAGGATAAGTGGGTTACTCGGGACGTGCCTGAGTTGCGTATAGTCCCTCAAGACCTCTGGGAGACGGTGAAGATGCGGCAGCGACAGTGCTCGCGAGCGGGGTCACGCTCGAATGCTCACTGGCGCAATCGCCGACTGCTGAGTGGTCTCCTGGTCTGCGCCAAATGCGGTGGTCGCTTCGTGCTGCACGGGGCGAACACATACACTTGTAGCACGCGTCAGAACCGCGGCGCGGTGGTCTGTGATTGCATGGTCACGGTCAATGCGGCCGCCGCCGAGCAGGCCGTGCTGGACGAACTGGAGGCCCTCTTCTGCACCGATGGGTTCATTGAGAAGCTGATCCAGCGTGTCCAGCAGAGATGGCGCGAGGGCCAGTCATCGCGCGCTCGGCAGCGGTCATCGGTGAAGACGCTGAGGCAGAAGCTCTCCGAGGCTCAAGCAGAGATCCAGCGGCTTGTCACGGCCATCACAAAGGGCAAGCTCGTTGACGAGCTGGAAGCACAAATGGCGGCGGCCGAAGCGAGGCGCAACCGTCTACGCCAGGAACTCGCGGCAGCAGAAGGCGCTGAGCTGCCGGCCACGCTGAACGTACTGCCGGCGACCATAGGCCGAATCGTCGGGAACCTCCCTGGGATGCTGGCTGCGGGTCAGCTAGAGCCGGTGAAGAGCGCCCTGACGCGGCTAGTGGGGAAGATCGAGGTCCAGGGCGAGGAGATACCAGGCCGAAAGAGACCCGGAGCCGTGCTCGTGCTCCGGGGAAATCTAGAAGCCGCGCTGCAACTTGCAGGTGAAAAAGTCAAGGGTGTATATAGCCCCGGCGGGATTCGAACGCTCGTAACAATCGAGACCCCAGCTCGGCAGTACAGGCTCCAGGGCCGCTGGTACCGGCCTGGCAGTGATGGACCTTATCTACGACAAACGGCGTACGGCGTCTAGAGGCCACCTGGCACCAAGGTGGGGTGAGTAGGGACAACGAGATCGGCTCGACCGACGGGGACCCCCGGCTAATTGCCGAGGGTCCCTGTGCTTTGGCCAGCGGGAGCGCAGACAGGTTCGTGGTTGGTCGCGGCCGTCGAGCAGCGGCTGCGGGTGGCGGGGTGAGCTTTGGGGTGGGAGAAACGCATGCCCTGCGGGGCAGAAAGGTGGTCGAGAGGAGTGCCTGCCTTGGGAGGGGCACGGCGATCCGCAAACGCTAGCCATCACACTTCGGGCGGACCGCGTCATTCTTGGCCGGATAGCTCCAGCGAGGCACCTAACGTCCTCTGGTAAGCACTTCCCCCGCCTATTGGCTCCCGCGCAGTCGCAGCCAGCGGAGCGTCGTCTGTCGTTGTGGGATTCGCGGAGAAGCGAACCAGCCAGGGGGTGGGCTTCTCACTCGTGCCGCTAACGTGGACCGCCGGAGGCCGAGGGCCAGGTGACACTCGATGCCTGCTACGGCGCGTGTGGGGCAGGGCAGCAACTGCAGGACCCACGCTGTTTCCCTCCCAACAGCGGACTGGGGCCGGCCACCACCGCTGCATCCCTGCAAGTGCAAGAGTGCGCGTGAACTGGCTCTGCTGCGCAAGGCGCGTCAAGATTATTCTTGACAAGACTTGATCGCCGTGCTATGAAATCAGCGGAGCATACATATGCCAATACAGGCCGACAACATCCGACCAAAGACCATCTACACCTTGAGCGAAGCTCACGTTCTGGTGGACTGCAGCCCTACGACCCTGTATAGGAAGATAAAGGCCAGCACGCTGAAGGCGAAGAAGACGCAGGCTGGCTGGCTGATAACGGGAAAGGAACTGCTGAGGGTGTTCTGCGGTACCGAGGACAGCGGTGGCTAGTGCTTCGCGCCGAGGCGCGCTAAGTCTGTGGGGCCGGACGGCGACGAGATGGGCCCATTGTGATTCTCGCACCCACTGGGCCCGGTAGGTGACTGATTCTTCGCCGTCGAATATCGGTCAGCCACGGGCACGCCATGGCGAGGAGCCGATGAAGAGAGGAGCCGTGTGACCAGCCCATCAATCTACTGCCTGCACCTGGAGGACTGGGATCATCTCGATGAGCGCATCGGGGCCCTGCACTCAGCTGTCGACTACGTGGCCGTCGGAATGGACCTCCACATGGAGCACCCTCGAGAGAGTCTAGAGCGGATCAGGTGCAGGGGATTGCGCGCATATGCGCACTTCCTGTACTATGACATAGAGGAAGTCGTAGTCCAGGCCGCACGAGGCCTGGTCGATCTGGGCTATGATGCCTTTGACGTGCACGCGTTCTGTGGGGCCGCGACGATCTCGCGAACCTGCGCGGTTGCGGGGGAACAAGCAGAACAGGCGGGGCGCGTAGCCCCAGTAGTTATCGGTTGCGCCCTCTTGCCCAGCCAACTCGACCTCCCATGGCGCGCGGACCAGAACAGCGGGGACCCGGAGGAGCTGACGTCTCGGCTGGCCGAGGGAGCGGTGAGTGCTGGAGCCGACGGCGTGCTCGTGCCGCACCAGGTTGCCGATAGGGTGGCGGCAGTGGTACCTAGCGATAAGTTGCTCATCGCCTACGCCAACCCCAGCCAGACATCGCTACCCGTGCAGGGTCGGGGACAGTTCTACGACTGGCACTTGGACACGCTTTGGGCTACACCTGAAGGGATCGGGTTGGTCCAATCCCGGAGGCCTTGAGGTGGACAGAGAAAGCGGAACACACATGCACTCACTGGCAGGCCGCCCTCCTGTGGTCGTCGCACTAGACTACGACGAACTGGATGCAGCAGTCCAGTTAGTCGAGCGCCTACGTCCGTCGAGGTGCCTCACGTCATGGTTCAAGGTCGGGTGCCAGCTGTTTGCACGCTACGGCCGCCGCGCGGTAGACGAACTGCTGAAGAGAGACTGCAGGGTGTTTGTCGACCTGAAGGTCAACGGCGTCCCTGACACCGATCTTTCGCTCGGGCGCTCCATTGCCTCTTGGGGCGTCGGCCTCGTCGACATTCACCTGACCTTGGGCAAGAGGAGTATGGAGCGATTCCTTGAAGGGGTAAGGGACTGCGACCCCAGACCCCAGGTTCTCGGAGTGACTGTGCTAACCAGTCACTCCGATGTCGCCACATTCGGACCAGACATGAAGCGCGAGACCATGGTCCTTTGGCTCGCCCATCTGGCCCGAGAGAGTGGCCTGGATGGGGTGGTCGCGGCCGCAGGCGATGTGGCGACCATCAAGCGGGAAATCGGTCAGGACTTCCTTGTGGTGACGCCCGGCATCCGGCCGAGGGGAGCGCCATCCCATGAGCAGCGGCAGCTAGCGACACCGAAGAGCGCGGCAGACGCAGGCGCGGACTTCCTTGTTATCGGGAGACCCATCACGCAAGCTACCTCACCGTGCGATGCACTTGCCCAGATTGTTGCGGAGGTGGCGGGTACGCCGCAGGAAGGTGCGGTCCCGGGCGCGTCCATCAGCAGCGAGTGGTCGTGGCCGCGCGCTATCACGGCTGGCTAGCTTCGACCAGAGGCCGTGATAGAGGCCGCCCGCCCTCTGCTGATTCTCCGTGCCGCGCCAGCAAGCAGCCCCGATCGAGTGGAGGCAGTTGGGGTGTGCGTGCCCGGCGGACGTTCCCGCGGGCCTACCCAACTCGGACCGTGCCAAGTTGAGCGCAGGCCGCGGCTATGTCTGCCTAGTCTCGTTTGGGCGCAACGGACCTCGCACTGGCGGGAAGGGCGCTGGCGTCACCGACCTCGCCGAGGCTACTGATCCACGTGCGGTGCCGCTCAGTGAGTCGCCCGCCGTCCTGCTTCTGAAGGCAGGCCGCTGCCGACCGCAAGAGCGCAGCTTGGTTCGAGGAGATGTTCGCTACCCCCTGGCCCCTGGTGAGTTCCGGACTCCGGCGCTTCAGCAGAGCTACTGAGCTGAACCCGCTGCGGAGGCTCTCTGAGCCAGGAGAGCAAGCACGCCCTGCCTGGCTCCGCTGAGCGGCCGCCGCCGCTTCCGGAAGACGCTTCCACCGCCGGTTCGCCACCGGCCCAAGACCACTTCTCACCGCCTCCGGATCCCGCTCCGGAGACACCACGTGCACCAGGGGCGCCACCAGGCACCACATCGGTGTCGCCATCACCACCGCCACAGTGCGGCTTCTCCTTTGCTCGCTCGCCAGCCCCGGGGGGAGAGCCGGTCGCATCGACGCGGGAGTATCGGCGTGGCGATAGGGCTGACGAGGGGTCCCGGCGCTCTAGCGTGAAGGGAACCTAGCGCCGACGCGGAACAATAAGCTCGATCGGCCCGAGTAAGCCGTAGTGCCGAGCAATGATTGCTGTCTCGTCGGAGGCGCCATGATGGTGAAAGATCGGGCAGACCGGGGGGCGCAGGCATTCATGGATGATGACCGCCGGTACCAAGTATTCATCAGCTCACCTTACAAGGAGCTAAAGGAGCACCGGAAGGCTCTTATCTATCGGCTGCTGCAGTTGCAGTACATCCCCGCAGGCATGGAGCTGTTCTCCGCGGGTGACAAGGGCGAGTTCGAGGTCATCAAGAGCGCCATTGATCAGTCGGACATCTACGTGCTGTTGCTTGGAGCACAGTATGGCTCTACACTCCGGGTCGGCAGGGAGCGCAAGAGCTTCACCCAGGTTGAGTACGAATACGCCACGGGCGTCGCAAAGAAGCCGGCGATAGTCTTCGTGCTCCGGGATGAAGAGTTCGATGCGGAGAGGCTGAAGCTGGCGACGGCGGATCACGAAGATAAGCAGTTCGACACTCATCTACGTGCCTTCCGAAAGCAAGCCATGTCCGGGCGCATCGTCGACTTCTTCTCGCTCGATTCTGGTTCCATCACGCAGCTCGAACTCAGGCTCGACAAGGCACTAAGCGACCTCATGCGCGATCCCTCCTGTCGCTTGTCAGGATACATTCGGGGGGACCGGTACACTGAACTCATGGAGGATGCCCGTCTGATCAGACCAGTCGGCGATGTTCAGATCATGCGCGAGATAGTGGAGGGGCTCAACGAATATCGGTCTCTCGCCGAGCGTATGAACAGCGAGACCGCCCCTTTCAAGATGCAGATGGCGGATTTCTTCTGGGAACTGTTCGGTGGCGACATCTTCCTCTCGGGTGTGCGGGAGCTTTTCTTCGATGCTGGCTCGAGCAACGTGTTCCTGGCTCACGCGCTCCTGCAGCGGCTGAAAGCGAAGCGCTTCGGCGCGCACTTCGAGGATTCGCCCGACTCACGCCAGAGACTGCGTATCATGACCTGCAATATCCCCGTGCTTCTGCAGTTCCAGTTGTTCTCGGGAATCAGGGTACGCCTAGTTCCTCACGGACCACCCGACCCGCGTTTTGGATCGACGACAGGTGACTTTGGTCTGCTTATTGCCCCATCGCCGCCCCCTCTGGGACCTGACGAACTGCTCAGAGAGCACGCAGAAGTGGTGTCGTGCGTAGTCCGCGACGCTTTCAAGCGGGGAGAAGGGGAGAGGATCATGTTGTTCATGGGGGCCGCTCGTCTGGAGCTCTCCGACAAAGCCACTCACCAAGGGCCAGCCGTGGAGCAATACCCCAACATGTTGATCAAGAGAGCTATGTTCGAGAGCAAGCACCCCGTGTTCATCTTCGTTGACGAAACGAAGATCGGTGCCAGGCAGCAGGAGCCACACCTACACCCTGTCTGCACTCCCTCCCTCCCATGGAGTCGCGTCTGTCAGGAGCAACCGCTTGGCATCTGTATCGTGACGAGCACCTCGGTTGCGCATGCCCAAGTCACCGCCAGTCTGGCGAAGAACGGCTTGCACTCGGTCCTCGCGGTCGCCCCATCGCGTAGGCCAGGGTGCTTTACCGATCTCCTGGTGAACGGTGCCCTACGCGAATGCATTCCTATCTGGTCCCACGGCGAGCAAAGGGCCCGAGGACGTGCCACCAAGCGCGTGAAGAGAGTCTCGGCAGTAGGATGAGTCGCGGTAGCAGGGCTTGGGGCTCACGGGGTGTATATCGTCCCTATAAGACGGGCGGTCAATAGCCTTCTCCTTCCTACGAGACCCCGATGGAAGCAGGTGCGGTCTCAGGTGAGACACGTCCCTATTGGCGCTTGCATCGCGCATGCTATCGTCGGTTTCCGGGGCCTCTCAGATCAGCGAAGGGCACTGACTTCGGCCAGACGACATATGGAGAGTGCCCCGTTCAGGTCTTCGTGACGGTGGCCGCTGCAGCCGGTCGATAGTCCTCCTCGCGCGTGAGCAGATGGTAGATCAGATCTAACAGGCGTCGCGCCGCGGCCACCTTGCCAGGATTGCAGCCATGGCGGAATGCTACGGAGAGGAAGGTGCGTTTGAGCCTTGGATCAGGAGCGCGCATCTGGCTCATCCGTTGCGCGGCCAGCACGGCGGCGTAGCGCAGCCATCTGTTGCCAGTCTTGGTGAGCGGGCCTCGGGCATCTCTGTCTCCGCTTTGGCGAACGGCGGGGGTCAATCCAGAGTAACCTCGCAGATGAGTGGGGCTGGGGAATCGGCGGATGTCGCCGATCTCGGCTACCAGGGAGAGGCTGAGGAAGGAGCCGATCCCAGGGATGCTCCTGAGCCGCTGGGCTGCAGCATGTCTCGCCGACGCCTGATCCACCTCGCGCTCGAAGATCTCGGCCTGGGTATGGATGAGCGTAAGGATTCCCCGCAGTGCGGCCAGCATCTTGCCCGCGTGACCCTCCAGCTGCACCTGGTCCAGCCATCGCTGAGCCCGATCGCTCAGGAGGTCCCGTTGTGGACACTCGTAGCCATGTCGCGCCAAGAGGGTGCGGATCATGGTGCGCACCTGAGTGGAGAGTCTGGCCAGGGTCGTCTTGCCTCGTGTCAACTCTCTCAGGTCCAGTGTCTCCGCGTCCGGTCGCCACAGTGGCGTCAGTGCTCCCTTCGCTGCCCACCACGCCATGCCAGCCGCGTCCCGTCGATCTGTCTTCGCAATCCCCCGCTGGAGCCGTCTCACCTCTCCCGGATCTACGATCCAGACCTCTTCCGCTATCGGCTCCAGGACCCCGGCCATGTGGTAGCTCGTCCGACCGGCCTCCAGCACCACGGTCTTCGGAGAGGAGATCATCTCAAGCTTGGCCGCGAGTGCCTGTCGCTCATTGCTCACCTCTCCCAGGTCCTGCAGCTCTCCGGTGGTGGGGTCAAAAGTGCCCATCCTCGAAAAACGCTTATGCACATCAAGCCCGACGTAGATCATCAGTCTCCTCCTCATCCAAGAGTCTGTGCTTCGAGACCTTTCGGCACTCGCAAGGGGAGACCGTCTTATGATAGTCAGCGGATGCCAGTCGCTGAGTAAGCGACAGCTGGTCTGGGCGTGCGCATTCCAGTGGAAGTGGCCACGCGTTCCGAACGAAGTCGGCGGACCGTTCCGTTTGAGAGCGGTCGCGCTGCTGAGTCGAACCGAAGCGACGTCGCGGAATGCTTCATGCTCCCGTCTACCGAGAACTCACGGCCTGTTCGCGACAGAACGCCGGAACACTGACTCCCAGCCGCGGGGGTAGCCGGAGTGGGGGTGGCCGGGGCCGTCGCACGGAAGGATTCGGGGGGGGAGAGCGACAGCCCCGACCAGTCGCTGTGCTACTGCGGCTGGCGATAGGCGGCGCCGGTACCGGGCCGAATGCGCTCGGCCGGGGGAGAAGTGGCATCGCGGGCCGTCATGACTCTATCATCACCGAGACTGCGAAGTGACCCCCGGTCGCGATGCCGCTGGTAAGGTACTCCACCAGTGCATCGCTGTTCGGGGGAGACTCCGCGAACCGGAGGGTGAGATGGACTTCCGGGAAGGGGGCATCGACTGACACTTGCGTAGGCTTCAGACCCGTCAACGCGACTGCAACCTGCGCCGCCCACTCCGCGCTGATGCTTGGGTCAGGCCAGGTCGGCGTGGTGGCGGGGAATGGGGAGGTGGAGACCCCAATAGGCAGTCTTGCGCGCGAGAAAGGACCTGTCGTCGGCACTGGCACTTCGATCCTGGATGCGAAAGCGCAAAGGTCTGTCAGCACGTCGACGAAGGTCGTGGGGTCTTGCACGCACTTGACCGCACTTCTGACCCAGTGCGCCGTGTAGTTCCGGACCACGTAGAAGACAATCATAGCGTTGTTGAGAGGATTGCTCGTCCACTGGAGAGAGTCAGCTATCTGAGCATCGACGTTGGTTTCGGTCACCCTCCCGTGCTTCGGAAGGAAGAGATTGAAGACCACGTTCGCCTCGTTGTTGCCGAACTCCCGGCGCAGAAGGGCCTGCATATCCGGTGCTGGTAGTGTTGAGGGGTACTTACGGCGCAATACATCTTCTGCCAGGACCGCCAGGGTGCGCCAGGACTCAAGCCGGAAGCTCGTCTCAGATGTGGTTGCTTCGGCGAGCGTCAGACACTGTGGCAGTATCTGGCGAAGCCGGAACCGGTCTTCGCGGCCGATCCTCACCCATAGCTGCCGAGCTCTCTCCACCAGCGATCGGTCCAGGCCGTTCTCATCAACGAACTCATTGACGCGGCTCACGAGCGCATCGCCAGCAGGTAGGAGCAAGTGGCCCTCCAGCACATTGAGTCCGGCGTGGCTGGCATCGCCATAGAGGAGATCCTCACGCTCGGCGAGTTCGAAGTTGACATAGGCTTCTCGTAGCCTGCCCTGGTTCTTCTGTGCGACTGCCAGGTTGCAGTACTCAACGCCCTTCTTGACACGCATCCCGGACTCTTCCTCAATGCGGGTGGCCTCTTCGATGGCCCACAAGTACAGCTTCTCTGCCGTTCCGGGATCGTCGATTGCCAGCGGCCGCGCGATCTCTTCGTTCCACGAGACACTGCCAGGGCGAAGCCTCGCCGTATCAGGATCCTTCGCTGAGCGAGCGGCCTCCTCACGGTACCTTGCTTTGAAGCGCGCCACGATTTCGGAATCAGCCATGATTCTCCCCTCCGGCGGTGTGCAGGCTACGAAATCTGCCAATCTCGAGGTATGCGATCGAGCACGTCCCGTCGTTGGGCTTGCCTGCCCTCGCCGGCCAGATGCTTCGCTAGGCAGAAGCCTACCACCTGTCCCTCTCCGGTGACCGGATGAGACAACGTCCGCCGCAAGATCAGGAGCGAACCGCTCTGGTCAGGCGGCGACAGGAGAACAGGAACGGCAGCAGTCATCCGCAGGGATTCGAGAGCAGCACTCCCTGATCGATGAGTCGACGGAGTAGGCCCTCAAGCTCGTCCCTGTAGGTATGTACGTTGCGCCCCATCGGGAAAGGGAGGGAGGCAGCCACGGCACGCTCCATCCCGGCCAGTGACGCAGCCCGCCACACGTGGCACTGGATCTCGTACATCACCGATGTGATAGCCTCGGGAGCATAGGACCTGATCCTGTCGGCAAGGCACTGCACTGCCAGTCGGCGCGCGTCCATGCGCTCACTCCAGACCAGGTCATTGACTGGATGCAGGCACAGGTCGTCGAGATAGCACCCGAGCGACTGGAAAAAGCCAAGGAACTCGTGGCCTGTCGGCCAGTTGGGCTCGTAGACTCGAGCGAACGCGTCATACGTGGCGCTGTAGAGGAGGGAGTTCGCGCGGTAGAAGAACATTCCGCCGTCCGGCGGCGACTCACCGACCAGCAGCAAGCGGACCCGCTCCGGCCGGTAGCTGAGCCGCAGCGACTCTAGGCTGCCATGTGTCATCGTTCCACTCCCGCGTGAACACGAGCATAAGCGCCGCGTCGTCAGAAGAGGATCGCTGAACTTGCCACAGGGCCCATCCGAAACTGGAGTAGTGGTGCCGTGTGCCCATGTCAGACGGCGATGGGACACCTCCAACAGCCCCCTAGGCTTGCCTGTGACTCCCGGACATTCTACCATGAGGGACCTTTGCGCGGCGCCTTCGAGCGCCGTTCTCTCTCGCGGAGCACGCCTTCCGCCCTCCCGACGGAACCCCGCCCAGTGACTCCCAGCCGAGGGGGTAGCCGGAGTCGGGCGTGCGTGAGGCCGGCTTCAGGGACGGCTGACACGGACAGGCCGCCGCATTTCTGTCCCCCGCGCAGCCGGTAGGGGCCTATGTGCCGCTTTGCCACCGCGCCCTGTCCGGCGGCGTACCTGCTACCTCGCGACGGGATAGCCCACGGGCATCGTGTAGACCACCAACGTGCCCTGCGGCAGGTTGAGTGCCTCCGACACCTTCGCCGCGTCAATGCCGCCTTGGGTGACGGTCGCGAGCCCGAGTGCGGTCGCCTCCAGGGCCAAGTTCTCGGCCGCGTGCCCAACCTCCAGATAGACGAAGGCGGCGGCCCGGTCGGGGAAGCGCGACCCGAACTTGCTCGGGTCACCAGTGAACACGAAGCTCACCGGGGCCGGCTGCCCTCCCCGCGGGGCCTGGGTGACATCGGCTCGCCGATCTTCGATTGAGACGCGCGCCAGCTTGTGGCCCTTCGGCTCGTAGGTGAACACGCCGTCGGCCGTGCAGACGTATACTGTGAGCGGATACACCGCCATCGCGGAGGGCGCCGTCCGGTGCCCGGTCGCCGGGTCGGTGATGCCCTGTGCCGCCCACAGCAACTGCCCCAACTGCTGCTCATCGAGGGCCTTCGCGTCGAAGCCGCGTACGGAACGCCGACGCGACAGAGCTTCGTTCAGCGACATCCCTCCCCTTGTCTCCGGCGCGGGAAGTGTGACCTCCTGCGGGCCGCCAGCTGGCGCGGTCGCCCCGTAGATCACGGCGATGGGCACGGCCATCGCTGCCGCCGCAATGAGCACGGCAATGACTCGCTTCATGTACTAGCTCCTCCCTGAGCACTAGAGGGTCGGTTCGCTATCACTTCGGCACCCCCCTATCGCCCTAGCAGTCCTATCCGGTGCGCTTTGCGGGTGTCAGACGGCAATCGAGCATCTTCGACAGACCTGCCGGCCTGTCTCTTGCCATCGGGCATTCTGCCACAGGAGACCTCCCGGCAGCGCCTTGGACCACCGTGCCTGCGCAAGTCCTTCTGCTCTGCCCACGCCTGAACTGCGCGCCAGCGCCCTGTTTCCAGTGCTCACGCGGTGTCGGCGTCTCAATGAACGCGCTTGGTCCAGCCTACCCGTATGGCGAAAGGGGCGTTCCAAGCCCAGATAGCGAGGACAGTGGGGCCTCGTCACGGCGGGCTAGAACTCCTCCCAATGCAGCACCTCGTCCGGGGAACGCTTCTGCTTCCGCGCAGGGTGGTCGGCTGGGAAGCCCACCGGCAGCAGACTTACCAGCCGGTAGCTCTCGGGAACACCCAGCATGCGCCGGACTCTGTCTGCATAGCTCTTCTTGTCGCCCGCCACCCAGCAGGCGCCGAGCCCCAGTGCGGCCGCTGCCACCAGGATGTTCTCGGTGGCAGCACACCCGTCTTCGAGGTAGTACTTGGTGTTCTTGCAGAACACCACTACGCAGGCCGGCGCATCTGCGATGAACTCCCCGTAGTCAGTCGCATCCGCGACCCGCTTCCTCAGCTGCTCCTCGGTGATCACGACGAACTCCCACGGTTCCTTTGCCATCGCTGTTGGTGCCAGCCGGCCACAGTCAACCAGCTGTGCCAGCAGCTCACGGCTCACCGGCTTCGGCCGGAACCTGCGCACGCTCCTGCGCTGCTTGATCGCCTCCAACGTGTCCACAGTAACCTCCCTCGGTCAATCCTTACGGTCACGGACGCGATATAGTCAAGGCAATTGCGATCTCCCTCCGCCCGCCTCGCGCTGCGCCGCGCGGAGGTCAAGGGCAAGCAAGATCGAGGCGCCGAGTTGGCCGCAGAAGGCGAGACCGGCCTGCGTGGACCCAATCCCAAGCAGGTTCTCTCCGCCACGCGCGAACCATACCGCGACCGCGAAGAAAGCGGTCCCCGCGCACGAGACCGCCAGGGCAAGAGAGCGGTACCGCAGAGCCGTGCGGAGGCAGCCCTGAACGTATGGCGGCCAGCTGCCGGCCGGGAGGTCGCGCCTTCTTCTGCGGATACCTCTCATGGAAAGCGCCCCGTGGTCCAAGTGGAGCATCCTCTCCCGCCCGCGCTGTCTCTTCGTCGGTCCCCCTTGACGCCCTTCCGCCGCGCAACCACGAACAGTGACCCCAAGCCGATCGGGTAGCCGGAGTCGGGGGGGTGCCCGGGGGTGTCGGCGGCTAACGGTCGGGGGCAAGACTTGAGAGCGGCAGTGGGCCGAGAAGGCCAGTTCTCTCGCGAGGTGCGGAACTACCATCATGGCGGCGTTCACCAGCGCTGGCTCTAGTGCCACTCAGATCTGCCTGTGCTGCTCGAACGGCCGAGGACAGAGGCGCGTGAAGTCGCAGCCCCTGCAAGCTGCCCGATCCTTGACGCGGGGGAACTGGCCCCCGCGGATGCCGTCGATCCAGCCCTGCATTAAGGCTCGGAATTGCGCGGCCTGCCTTTCGTCTTCTTCGACAAGCACGCGCCGGCTCTCATCGCTGTCAAGGTCATGAATCCAGAGACGCACTGGGCGGTAACCCAGCGTCCGCATCGCAGCCGCGTAGACGCGGAGCTGGTTCTTGTGATGCTCGCTTGGAGGACGGTTGACGGCCGTCTTGAAATCGATCAGCTCCACCTCTCGACTGCCCCCGTCCGCGCTCAAGACCAGATCAATGCGACCGCGGACACGAGCGG